>Ga0316189_10002406_pt1 | contig 18447 bp, 21 predicted proteins | sample LowCovwburrow_MG_FD_204930 | JGI IMG/M metagenome (GOLD analysis project Ga0316189, IMG submission 204930) | Coastal sediment microbial communities from Maine, United States - Lowes Cove worm burrow | ecosystem: Environmental > Aquatic > Marine > Coastal > Sediment | place: USA: Maine...
CTATAGTTCCCCAAATGGTAACTACTAGTGATAAAAGCACATATGTTTTTGTTTTATTCTTCAATGCTAAAACTTTGAGTTGTATAATCAGTTTGATACCCTGAGTTTTCAGCACGCACTCTCCATTGGTAAGCTATAGTATCTAAGGAAACAGCATAATTTGATTCTGTAACTAAGGTGTCTAGAACTATCTGAGTAGCTTCACTAAAGTTAGGTGTGGCAATTTGTAAATGATAGTTTTCTGCCTCTTCTAATGGTGTCCAAGAAAATGTTGGCGTCAAAATATTTAGTATGGAATTATCTGAAGGTGCCAATAGCTCAACCGTATTATCTGAAATATCTCCAACCTCAAAAATGTCATCACAGGCCGTAAAGGATAAACTAAACAAAAAATAAGTAAGTATTTTCCTCATAACTTAAAATTTAAAATAATCTATTTTCTTTTTAGCGCGTTTAGCGGATTTATAAGTGTCTTTTGGGCAATCAGAATTTTCTACGAGATCCACTATTTTAAGCTGACGTTGAGTGTTTTCTTGCCAGCACATACAAGATGATTTATAATCGAAAACTACCATCTCATTAAACTTAATAAGCTGCTTTGGTTGTTTATCTATATATAATTGAAGCGCATATGATTTAATGCCGCTAGCTACTAGAAAAGCTTCATCGGCTGATATTATCTGCTTAATTTGATCTTGATTTAATGCAGCAGAAATACTCGTTATTATCTCTGATTGATTTTGATATGTTAGCAATTCTTTTAATGTGGAATTCTCTGAGGTGCTTAAAGCATCAATTATACTGACCTTATCCGTTATTGTTATAATAGCATATTGAGGTTTGATCTTTAATGAATCAACATACTTAACTTCTATTTTCGATGACTGTGAAGTTTTAGTTTCTAAGTACTTCTTGAAATCTGTTTTTTTGAAATCAGCAAGTAGTACTGAAACTTTAATAGGATTGTTGAATTTAGCAATAGCTATATTTTCAAAACCATCTTCAAAGAAAAAGTTCTCAGAATATCCAATGTTGCCTAGTTCAACAGCTTGATTTTCCGTAGAATTTAAATTAAGTATTGAGGACATGCTTTGGCATGAAACAATTACTAATAGTACTGTAAAACTCAATATTTTGAGACAAGATTTAACCATATTTAATTATATCTGATTGATTGGTTAAATTACAAGAATAACTTGTGCATGCAGTAAGCTAAAAGCTTATAAAAAGTAAGTGTTTTTATTATTGTATTCAGAGATGATAATTTGCTTCCAGTGTTGCTATATAGTTGAGATATTGTGTATTAGCGCTAAGACTGAATTCTTTTATTAAACAGAAAAAGTGACTATTTTTCAAACGATGCTCAAACCTTTATACATCCATAGTACTCCATATAGCTATTCTCTGAATTTAAAACCGCCGTAGAAACTCCGTATAACTCCATAGAACTCCACATGACTGTATTATAAGGTAGAACAAGTGGGACCACAAAAACTGATTCATTATTTGAATCAGTTTTTTTATTATAAAAGAATTTGTAATCTAAAACATTTATAATTTCGTTATAAATTAAAGAATTGCATTAAAAACTAAAATGTTAAAAAAACATGCATTACATCGATAAAAAATGCATTTCTTGGATGTTTTTTACATTTTAGTTTTGTTAACATTCTTTTTTTCATACATTTACGGCGAAATGAGATTACAAAACAAGTTGAAATTAGCCTCAATCTTATTTTTATTAGTAAGTTTTGTATGTGCTGCGCAAAGTATAGATAATCCACCTCCACCAATGGGCCCTACTCCTCCTCCAGGATTGCCTATTGATGTTTATGCGGTTTTTCTATTGGTGCTAGGGCTAATACTTGGCGTATATTTTCAAATCAAATTCTCAAGACGTTAATTAACTAAAACTTAGTTAGCCTTGTTACATATTTTCCTATAACATCAAATTCTAAATTAACAGTACTACCAATACTTAGATTTTTAAAAGTGGTATTATTAAAGGTATACGGAATTATCGCAACGCTAAACGAATCTACTTTTGAATCAACGACTGTTAAACTCACACCGTTTACAGTGATAGAACCTTTTTCAATAGTAACATTCCCTAATGTGTTATCATAATTAAAAGTAAAAACCCAGCTTCCATCATTTTCTAAAATACTGGTACAAGTACCAACTTGATCAACATGCCCTTGAACAATATGACCATCAAGACGTTCACCTAATTTCATACCTCTTTCAAGATTAATAGCCTCACCTAATCTTATATTTCCAAGACAAGATTTTTTTAAGGTTTCATCAATAGCTGTTACCTTATATTCATTATCATTAATCTGAACAACTGTTAAACAAACGCCATTATGAGCAACACTTTGATCTATTTTTAATTCATCAGTAAAGTCACACCTTACTGTAATATCAAGATTTCCGTTAGAAGGTTCAATATTGGTGATTTTGCCTAAATTTTCAATGATACCAGTAAACATAATTATTGTGGGTTTATTTAACTAAATTTGTCTGAACAAAATTACAAACTAATATTATCATTTGTTGATGAGGAAAGAAGAAAAAATAAAGGTTGGAATATCAATTGGTGATCTTAATGGTATTGGAGGAGAAATTATTCTGAAAACACTAGAAGATAATCGGATATTAGAATTTTGCACACCAATAATTTTTGCATCGTCTAAGTCAATATCATTTTTAAAAAATCATTTTAAGAGCAATATTAATTTTAATGCAATTCATAAAGCAGAGCAAGCAATTCACGGCAAAATTAATGTTGTAAATCTTTGGAAAGAAAACATCGACATTAATTTTGGAATAGAAGATCAAAAAATAGGCGGTTATGCCATTAAGTCATTAATTGCGGCTACACAAGCATTAAAAAATGATTCTATTGATTTGCTCTTAACAGCTCCTATAAATAAACACTCCATACAATCTGACAGCTTTAATTTTCCAGGACATACAGATTACCTTGCTCAAGAACTTGAAGGTAAAAGTTTAATGTTTATGGTTACCGAACCTTTAAAAGTTGGTTTGCTAACTGATCATCTTCCTATTAAAGATATTGCGTCTCATATTACTGAAGAGTTAATAACAGATAAGATTGAAACCATTTACAAAACATTAAAAGTAGATTTTGCAATTAGAAAACCAAAAATTGCAGTTCTTGGTATAAACCCACATACAGGAGATAACGGTGTTATTGGAACAGAAGACGATTCAATCTTGCGGCCAACACTTAAAAAAATTAGAGAAACGGGTAAACTTATTTATGGACCATATGCTGCTGATAGTTTTTTTGGATCAAACAATTACAAAAGTTTTGATGCAGTAGTTGCAACCTATCATGATCAAGGACTTATTCCATTTAAAACATTATCCTTTGGGCAAGGTGTTAACTTTACTGCAGGATTAAACAAAGTAAGAACATCGCCAGACCATGGAACAGCTTATGAAATTGCAGGTAAAGGCATAGCAGATGAAAGCTCTTTTAAGGAAGCGCTTTTTACAGGTATACAAATTGTGAATAATAGAAATAGTTATAAAAATTTGACTCATAATCCGTTAAAAAAGCAACAACAAAAGATATAAACAAAAAAATGTTTATAACCAATGCAAGCTTAATAAAATTTTATATATTTGCACGCTCGAAATAAATGTGAAAATGAAGCCTTTTAAAGAGTTTAATATTCAATTTGTTGGATTAAAGTTAGGAGAACATCGTTTCGAGTATAGTATAAACAAGCAGTTCTTTGATGAATTTGAATTTGATGAATTTAATGGTGCAAGCCTAAAAATTAATTTGGTTTTAAACAAAAAAACTACATTATTAGAGTTGCATTATGAAGTATCAGGAACCATTAATGTTAATTGTGACATTACTAATGAACCTTATAACCAGGATATTAATACTGATTTTGATTTAGTGGTTAAGTTTGGAGATGAGTATAACAACGAAAATGAAGATATACTTATTATTCCACATGGAGAATACGAAATTAATATAGCACAATATATATATGAACTTATTGTATTGTCAGTTCCAACAAAGCTAATACATCCAGGAGTTATAGACGGGACGTTGAATTCAGAGATATTAGAAAAATTAGAAGAATTAAGTCCTAGAGACTTAGACGATAATAACAAAAATGAGGAAATTGATCCTCGATGGAATACTTTAAAGAAATTATTAATAGATAAATAATACAGAACATGGCACATCCTAAAAGAAAAATCTCAAAAACGAGGAGAGATAAGAGAAGAACACATTATAAAGCAACTGTTCCACAAATTGCTACGTGTCCTACAACAGGTGAAGCACATTTATATCACAGAGCTCATTGGTATGAAGGTAAGCTTTATTACAGAGGTCAAGTGTTAATTGACAACTCACAAGAAGAAGAAAATTTAGCATAACAATTATGCATGCATATTAAAAAGCGCTCACTTGTGAGCGTTTTTTTTATGATATATTTTTCTGTAAAACAAAAACAACCTATTTTGCGCGATAATTGGTCAATAAGTAGTATTTTCATCATGTTTTTGGTCAATTTTGACCAATTTTGATCATTTTTTGTTCGAACTAATACAAAATTATGAATAAAATTACTGCAGCAATTACTGCTGTTGGTGCTTATGTGCCAGATTATGTGTTAACCAACCAAATTCTTGAAACTATGGTTGATACCAATGATGAATGGATAACTTCACGAACCGGAATCAAAGAACGTAGAATTTTAAAAAAAGAAGGTAAAGGCACTTCGTTTCTTGCTATTAATGCAGCGAATGATTTGATAAACAAAAGAGGAATAGATCCAAAAGATATTGAGTTAGTAATTGTTGCAACCGCAACACCAGACATGAAAGCGGCATCTACAGCAGCATATACAGCAACAAAAATTGGAGCAGTAAATGCATTTTCATTTGATCTTGAAGCAGCATGTTCTAGCTTTTTGTTTGGCATGTCAACTGCGGCTAAATATATTGAGTCTGGTCGTTACAAAAATGTACTCCTTATTGGTGCAGATAAAAACTCCTCATTTATAAATTATGAAGATCGTGCAACCTGTATTATTTTTGGAGATGGAGCAGGAGCTGTATTATTTGAACCTAACACTGAAGAATTAGGACTTCAAGACGAGTTATTAAGAAGTGATGGTTCAGGAAGAGATTTTCTTCAAGCAACGTATGGAGGGTCTTCTTATCCTTCAACCCCTGAAGCAGTTGCTGAAGGAAAGCACTTTGTTTTTCAAGATGGAAAAACAGTATTTAAAAATGCAGTTTTTAATATGGCAGACGTAGCAGTTAAAATATTAGAAAGAAATAACCTTACAAATGAAGATATCGCATGGTTGGTTGCGCATCAAGCAAACAAGCGTATTATTGATGCGACGGCTAATAGAATAGATTTGGAAATTGAAAAAGTAATGATGAATATTGAAAAATATGGAAACACTACATCTGCCACATTACCGCTTTTATTAAACGATTACGAAACTCAACTTAAAAAAGGAGATAATTTAATTTTTGCTGCCTTTGGTGGCGGATTTACTTGGGGCTCAATCTATTTAAAATGGGCATATAATTCTTAAACTAAAAAACTAACACAAAATAATGTAATTATGGATTTAAAAGAGATTCAAAACTTAATCAAATTTGTTGCCAAATCTGGAGCAAGCGAGGTTAAACTTGAAATGGATGATATAAAAATCACCATCAGAACAGGATCTGATTCTGAAACCACAATACTTCAGCAAATGCCGGTATCCCAACAAATACCACAACAAGGAGCACCAGTTGTACAACCAGCGCAGATACAACCTGCTGCAACAGCAGCAGCAGCAAATACGACAATTGAAGATTCAAAATATGTCACTGTGAAGTCGCCTATCATAGGTACTTTCTATAGAAAACCAGCACCAGACAAACCTTTATTTGTTGAGGTAGGTCAATCTATTTCTGAAGGCGATGTTCTTTGTGTGATTGAAGCAATGAAATTATTCAATGAAATTGAATCTGAAATTTCTGGAACAATTGTTAAGGTTTTAGTAGATGATTCTTCACCAGTTGAGTTTGATCAACCTTTATTTTTAGTAGATCCGTCATAACCATTTAAAAATTCCATCAAACAAATCTCAAAATCCAATATTTGGAATTTAGTGATTGGAATTTGAAATTTTTTAAAAACTAAGTTATGTTTAAAAAAATACTAATAGCAAATAGAGGCGAAATAGCACTACGAGTTATAAGAACCTGTAAAGAAATGGGTGTAAAAACTGTTGCTGTCTATTCTACAGCTGATGCTGAAAGTTTACATGTAAAATTTGCTGATGAAGCAGTTTGTATAGGACCAGCTCCAAGTAGTGAGTCGTATTTAAAGATATCAAATATTATTGCTGCTGCTGAAATAACAAACGCAGATGCTATTCATCCAGGATATGGATTCTTATCAGAAAACGCCAGATTTTCAAAAATTTGTTCAGAGCACGATATCAAGTTTATTGGCGCATCTCCTGAAATGATTGATAGAATGGGGGACAAGGCTAATGCTAAAGCGACAATGAAAGAAGCTGGAGTTCCTTGTGTTCCAGGAAGTGAAGGCGTTATTGAAACTTTTGAAGAGTGCAAAAAAGTAGCTGTTGAAACGGGCTATCCTGTAATGCTTAAAGCTTCCGCTGGAGGTGGAGGAAAAGGAATGCGTGCAGTTTGGAAGCCTGAAGAACTTAAGGAGGCTTGGGATTCTGCTAGACAAGAATCTAAAGCAGCTTTTGGGAATGATGATATGTACATGGAAAAATTAATTGAAGAACCACGTCATATAGAAATTCAAATTGTAGGAGATTCAACAGGTAGAGCATGTCATTTATCAGAGAGAGATTGCTCTATTCAAAGACGCCATCAAAAATTAACTGAAGAAACACCTTCTCCATTTATGACGGAGAAACTTAGAAATGACATGGGATTGGCAGCTGTAAAAGCATCAGAATACATTAAATATGAAGGGGCTGGAACTGTAGAGTTTTTGGTTGACAAACACAGAAATTTTTATTTCATGGAAATGAATACACGTATTCAGGTAGAGCACCCAATTACTGAACAAGTTATTGATTTTGATTTAATTCGTGAACAAATACTTGTTGCAGCAGGTGTTCCAATTTCAGGCAAAAATTACACGCCGAATTTGCATTCAATTGAATGCAGAATTAATGCTGAAGATCCTTTTAATGACTTTAGACCATCACCTGGAAGAATAACAACATTGCATGCCCCAGGAGGACATGGAGTGCGTTTAGACACTCATGTTTATGCTGGCTATAGTATTCCTCCAAATTATGATTCAATGATTGCAAAGTTGATTACGACAGCTCAAACACGTGAAGAAGCTATCAATAAGATGAAAAGAGCCTTAGATGAATTTGTTATTGAAGGCGTTAAAACTACGATTCCGTTTCATAGACAACTAATGGAACATCCAGATTATTTGGCTGGGAATTATACTACAAAATTTATGGAAGATTTTGTAATGAAACCAGAAGAAAATGAATAATAAAACCATGTTAAAAAAACGTATTTTAAAAACTAATGAGATGCCTTGGATATTAATTCCAGGCTTATAACTTCGCTCACATATTCTCGAGCTTTTTTTAACAAAACAATCACTTAATTTACGCAAACATGAATAATATAATAGTATTAGGTGCTGGCATGGTAGGCAGTGCTATGGCAATAGACCTTTCAAAACAACACAATGTAACGCTTACAGATTTAAGCCAAGAGGTGCTCAATAAAGTAAAACAAAAACATAACAATATAGAAATGTTACAGCTTGATGTAACAGATATTGAATTATTAAGCAATCAAATAAAGCAACACGATTTAGTTATTTGTGCGGTTCCAGGTTTTTTGGGCTTTAGAACATTAAAAGCAATTATTGAAGCGGAAATGAATGTTATTGATATTTCATTTTTTCCTGAAAACTCTTTAGAATTAGATACTTTAGCAAAATCAAAAAATGTAACTGCAATAGTTGATTGTGGTGTTGCTCCAGGAATGGATAACATAATACTTGGCTATTATAACGAACAACTTGAACTAACAGATTTTGAATGCTTAGTTGGAGGTTTGCCTAAAGTTAAAAAATGGCCTTTTAGTTACAAGGCTCCGTTTTCACCAATGGATGTTATTGAAGAATATACACGCCCTGCAAGGTATGTAGAAAACGGAAAAGAAATTGTTAGGGAAGCTCTAACGGATTGTGAATATGTTGAATTTGAGAATGTAGGAACCCTAGAATCCTTTAACTCAGATGGGTTAAGATCTATTATTTATACCATGCCTCATATTCCTAATATGAAAGAAAAAACGCTTCGATATCCAGGACATGTTGAATATATTAAGGTGTTAAAAGAAAGCGGCTTTTTTAACGAAACATCTATAGAAGTCAATGGAACTGAAGTTTCCCCTTTACAATTTACTAGTAAAGTATTATTTAATGAATGGAAACTCGGTGAAACAGAAGAGGAAATAACTGTAATGCGAGTTACACTTAAAGGGCTAAACAACAACGGAGAAATTGAGGAGATTGTTTATACACTTCATGATGAATATTGCAATGAAACACAAACCGCTTCTATGTCTCGTACAACAGGATATACAGCTACTGCTGCCGCGAATTTGTTTTTAGATGGATTGTTTGAAGAAAAAGGAGTATTTCCTCCAGAACTGGTAGGAAAACACGAGGCGTGTTTTAAGTATTTTATGAAGTATTTAGAAGCGAGGAATATTTTTTATAAAAAAAAGTCAAAAATTATTTAAGAAATAATGACACTTAAGGAGCAGCTGTTTTTACAATGCCAAGACTTTATTGTTAAAAGAAAAAACGTTGTTGAGAAGGCTATTTTAGAAATAGAAACAGCCTTACAATCTGAAACCAAAAGCAGCGCAGGAGACAAACATGAAACAGGTCGAGCCATGTTACAATTAGAACGTGAAAAATCAGGAAATCAACTTGCTCAAATACAGAAAATTATAACCACACTTTCTAAGATTGATATTTCTAAGATTAACTCAAATATTAGCTTTGGAAGCCTAGTTTATACAACTCAAGCTAATTATTTTATTACCATCAGTACAGGCGAGATTATTATTGATAATCAAAAATTTTATGCAATTTCCCCTAGCACACCAATTGGTCAATTGTTAATGGGAAAAACCAGTGGAGATATGATTATTTTTAGAGAAGAAAAATATAAAATACTTAAAGTGTTATAAGTTATTATTAAGTATAATATTGACTTCTGTATTTTCAACTAAGTGGTTAGGATGTTCGAAAAAAATGGATTGTCCATTCAAATCTGCTTCAATTAAATAATTTTTGCCTTTAAAATAATTTTTTTTCACAGTTGCTTTTAGATCTGATTTCGGAACAACTTTAATTTGATGAGCATAAAAAAACTCAGAATCTAAACTATTAAATTCATCAAAAAAGGATGCTATTAATGCATTTTTAGGGTTTTTGTAAAGATTTTCTGGTGAATCTATTGCAATGATTTTGGAATTATCCAAGACCAGCATAGAATCAGCATAACCCAATACATCATCTTTATCATGCGTAGCAACAATACAGGAAATTCCTTTTTCTTTTAAGTGCTTAAATAGTTTTCTACGTAAGGATTGCTTTTTAAAATTATCAATATTACTAAATGGCTCATCTAATAGCATGATTTCAGGTTGTTTAGCAATAGCTCGAGCTAAAGCAACACGTTGTTTTTGACCACCGCTTAAGGTTTTTACTTTCTTTTTTGCAAACTCTGTGAGTTCAACAACATCAAGTAATTCAGCAATACGTTCTTTTTTTTCTTCAGGAAAAAAATTAGATAGAAAAGTACCAATGTTTTCTTCAACCGAAGTGAAAGGCATTAAATCAAATTCTTGAGAAACATATTTTATAAAATCATATCCAATGACGAGGTTGTGTTTTGGACCAAGTATTTCTTTGTTTTTCCAGAAAATATGACCTTGATTTAAATCAAATTCACCATAAATTAATTTCAGTAATGTGCTTTTTCCAGAACCGCTTTCACCAATAATTGAAAGATGATCTCCTTGTTTTAAGGTAAAAGAAAGACCCCTAAGTATAATAAGTTTATTGTACCCAAATATTATTTTTTCTACTCTAAGCATTAAACAAAAATAGAACAAAAAAAACCCGCCTCAAAGAAGCGAATTTTTAGTCAAGCAAACATAAACCAACATATTATTGCTTGATAAATTTTTGAGTTTGAATGACACCATTATTTATAACCCTTAAAATATAGTTTCCAGTACTTAATTCAGAAACATCAATAGTATTAGAGCTAAATTTACTATTCAGAACACGTTTTCCTGTCATATCAAATACAGAATAAATAGCGTTTTCAAAGCCTAAAGTTGAATTAAGATTCAACAATCTTTTTGTTGGATTTGGATATAGTATCAAATCAGTAACAGTAGTTGATTGAGTGCTTAAAGTTTCTCCTTCAGTAACCACTAAAGTATTGTTAATTGCTGGGTTAATTATTACATCAACTGTACCAGATGGCCAATAAATTGTCACAGTATTAATAGTTGAATCTGCTCCCAGACCAAAATGACTATTCAAGGTACTCATATAACGAAACCCTTGAGCACTTCTAACATCTCTTATTTGAGCTTTTTTAGCAGAGCTATTGTTAAAACTTGGGCTATTCACTTCAATTCTAGCTCCAATTCCATTTATATTACTATCAGTTCCTGTTAAACATACTTTTAGCCAATTATTTGCATTTGCATCGTTGTAATAAATTGAATTGTTAAACACATCTAGAAAACCATCATTATTTAAATCACCAACAGCACCTTCTTGAGGTATTCCAGTAGAAAGAATTGTAAAAGTACCATCTCCATCATTTATGAGAATATTACCATTTGAAAAAATATCAATATATCCATCATTGTTAAAGTCAAAGGGCTGGTTTTCATGACCATAATCGTTAAAAACATCTAAACCAGCACTAGCAGTGATGTCAGCAAAAACGCCATTGTTATTTTGCATTAATTTATGATCTTCAGCACTAACAGATGACCCTACAAAACAATCCATATCACCATCGCTGTCGTAGTCTCCCCAAGCTGAGGACCAAGTAGACAAGGCATCATTCATGTTTGAGGCTACACTTACTTCTGTAAATGATAAGTTCCCATTATTTCTAAATAATTGATTTTTTCTTCTAGCTTCTTCACCACCACATTTTGCTATAAATAAATCTGAATCACCATCGCTATCATAGTCTACCCAAACAGAACCATAATTTCCTCCAGAAGAATAAAGACCTAAGCCCTCAACAATTGGCGCACTAGGATCATCACCTTCCCATAAAGTTAGTGAGGTACCATCGTTAATGAAATACTCATTTGGCGCAGTATCATCACAAAGAAAAATATCAAGGTTTCCATCATTATTAAAATCGGCAAAATTTGTACGCTGAGTAAATACGCTATGACTTGTTGCTGCTATAGAATAGTCTGTACCTGTATCATTTGCTTTTACAACATGAGCACCAGAACTACTTCCATACACCATATCGTTATATCCATTTCTATCATAATCGCCAGCAGCCATACTCCATGCAGCACTATAAGTACCATCAGTTCCATAGGATGTTTTTATAAATGAACCATCAGGCTGTTGATGATTTATTGTCACTGTTGATGTGGAAATGGAAACAATATCATCTAAAAAATCACCATTCATATCTACTGTACCTCTATCTGATCCAGGAGTAGAAATAGGATTTGAAGGAATTGTAAAAGAAACGGTTGGAGGAATTAAGGTTTCAGATAATTCAAAAATAAAATCTGAAGCATTCCAATAATCATCCCAAACGATATAATAACTTTGTCCTGCTGAGACACTAAAGGTTGTTGTTGATAAGAATCCACCACTATCATCATTACCTGCAACACACTGTAAACTAGCACAAGAACCTGAGTAAATATGTACTCTTGTGTCTTTACTACCATTGTCAGACAAATTTGAATTTACTGTTACAAAGTAATCTGCAGAAGGTGAATATTTAAACCACTCGCCATTGGATGCGCTGGTTACAGTTTCTGTACAAATAGGGTTTGGAGCATCTCCATCAATAGCATCAACATTATAAATCCCAGCGGAAGTAATTGGAGTGGCACTATTAGCATCACTACAAGAATTTGAACTTGTTTGTCCAAAAGATACTATAGGAATAATGCCTATAGCACATAAAATTAGTAAAACTTTTTTCATAATATATTGGTTTATTAATAGCGTTTTTAATTGCAATTAGGATCTAATGAGTTAATCCATTCTTCAATTAACTCAATACCTTCATCGTGATTTAATGTTCTTCCAATAAGAGGCATTTTGTATTGATCTTCATTAGAGCTAATTCTAAAATATAAAGCTGATCTTTCAAGAACACCAGGCTTCACAATATGAGAAATGACTGAGTTAATGTAGAAATCAGACTCAATGCATACACCAAGATTGCTTAAATCTTCGGTTTTATTAAATTCAAATCGCATTGAAGCGTAATCACAATAGCTTTGATCTGAATGGCAATGTGCACAATTAATATCAAAGTATGATCTAACTCTCAAATCTAAAGGTTGTGATTCATCATCCCATTCTACTAATGAATTAATATATGAAGGATAATTTTCATCTAAATACCCTTGCTCTACCCATTTAGCCATTTGATTTTTAGTACCATCAACGTACATATAATCTCTATTTATATTTTGAGGTTTTGGGCCAATTGGCAAAGGTGTGTCATATTTATTATGACAAGTAAAGCATTCAGGAAATCCAGGAATTTTGTAATTTACACTTTTAGCTTCTCCATTTAACTCCCAATCAAAAGCTAAAAATCTACTATCAGTTATAAAACTTGCATCTGTCTGGGCATTGTTCCATTCATAGTTTGCAAATGTCCAATCATCTTCAAGTTTAATCATTAATCGAGTTTCTATGATTTTTGTATTCATATCAGGAAGAATATTGTCGTAATAAAAGTTCTTGATTAAAATCGTACCAACAGGAAAATCAAAAGGAGTATAGTCATTTATATACTTAGCGGTTGAATCTTTAGGCATCCAAACAAATCGTTTTTTCTTTGCATAGTCACTAAAAAGGGTAGAGTTTAAATCATAAGGCACAACACCATAAACAGGATCTAAATCTGAAATATTATCTTTAAAAAAATTATATTCTGATAAATTATTATAAGGAAGACTATCAATGTTAAAAACTACCGGAGAAATACGTTCTGGTTCTATTCCAATATATTCATCATCTCTTGAACAAGACGACACAAATAGTAATGTCAGAATTAGAAATACTGTATAGGTATATGTTTTAAACATTTATAGGAAATTTGGATTGCTAATATATTAAAAACCTTAAGTGTACTCATAATTAATTAGTTATAATGCTAAAAATTCTATATAAGATGTTTTAAATTAAAAAGGAATTAAAAAAACTCAGATTAAATGAGTCCTTTTGACGATAAATATTCAGAAATCTGCACTGCGTTAGTAGCAGCTCCTTTTCTTAAATTATCGCTAACAATCCACATATTTAATGAGTTAGGCTGTGACTCATCTCTTCTAATTCTTCCAACAAAAACATCATCTTTTCCATTAGCATAAATAGGCATTGGATATACATTTAAATCAGGATTGTCCTGAACAGTTATCCCTTGAGCTGCATTTAAGATTTGTCTTATTTCATTTATATCAAAATCGTTTTCAAACTCAATATTTACGGATTCACTATGTCCACCAGAAGTAGGTATTCTAACAGCAGTTGCAGTGATAGCAATCGTTCTATCATCTAAGATTTTTTGTGTTTCTCTAACTAATTTCATTTCTTCTTTGGTATAACCATTGTTTTCAAAGACATCGCAATGTGGAAGTGCGTTTTGGTGTATTGGATAAGGATATGCCATTTCTCCTTTTACTCCAGCAAGTTCATTCTCTAATTGCCTTACTGCTTTTACTCCTGTTCCAGTTATAGATTGATAAGTAGAAATAACCAAACGTTTGATTTTATATTTGGTGTGCAAAGGTGATAACGCTAAAACTAACTGAATTGTTGAACAGTTTGGATTAGCAATAATTTTATCTTCTTTAGTTAGGCTTGTTGCATTAATTTCAGGAACAACGAGTTTTTTGGTTTGATCCATTCTCCAGGCTGAAGAGTTGTCTATTACTGTCGTGTCAACTTCAGCAAATTTTGGAGCCCATTCTAATGATGTACTTCCACCAGCAGAAAACAATGCAATATCTGGTTTTGCTAAAACAGCATCTTGGAGTCCAATTATAGTGTAGGATTTATTTTTATATGACACCTCTTTTCCAACACTTCGTTCTGAAGCTACAGGAATCAACTCAGTTATAGGAAAATTTCTTTCCTCTAATATTTTAAGCATTACTTGACCAACCATTCCAGTTGCACCAACTACAGCTACTTTCATATCTTTAAATTTGATAAGCAAAAGTAGATAATTATTGTATAAAGGCATAAAAAAACCGCTTTTTGTAAAAAGCGGTTTTTAAACTATTTATAATTAATTATTTTTTAAGAGCATCTCTGATTTCTGTTAGTAAATCAACTTCAGATGGTCCAGCGGGAGCTTCAGGTGCTGGAGGTGTTTTGGTTTTATTATAAGCCTTAACGATCATAAACATAACAAAACCAACAATTAACAAATTAATTATTGTATTTATCCATGCTCCATACGCAATTACTGCAGCACCTGCTTCTTTAGCAGCAGCTAAAGATGCATATTCATTTCCATCCATTGCATAGTGGAGATCTTCAAAATTCATTCCTCCTGCAAAATATCCAACAAATGGCATTGCTATATTTGACACAAAACCATTAATTACAGCTCCAAGAGCACCAGCCATAATAACTGCAACAGCAAAATCAATTACATTGCCTGTCATAATAAAATTCTTAAATTCTTTAAACATATTTTTGAATATTAGTTAGTATTATACCTCTAAAATAGTGAAAATAACTAAATGTTAATAAAAGGTTAATCTTTATTTATATACTGTCTTTTAACCCTTTGAGAAATGGATGTGATTAATTCATAAGAAATTGTAGCAGAAGTTTTTGCGAAATCTTCAGCAGAATGATTTGAATTAAATATAATAACCTCATCACCTTCTTTACAATCAATGTTGGTTATATCTACCATAATCATGTCCATACAAACATTTCCTATAATAAATGCTTTAAGATTATTAATATAAACATAGCCTTTTCCGTTGCCATATTGACGCCCAATTCCATCTGCGTGACCAACAGGAATGGTCGCTGTTTTCTTAACTTCAGAACTTATGTAAGCCCTATTATAACCTATACTTTCCCCTTTTTCAATAAGATGAATTTGTGAAATAACAGATTTTAAAGAAGCTATTGGAATAAGATGTTTGTTTTCTTTTTCTGAGTTGCCAAACCCATACAAACCAATACCACAACGAACCATGTCAAAATGAGCTTCAGGATAATTTAATACTCCAGAAGTGTTACAAATATGTATTAACGGTTTATAACCAATAGCGTTTATGAAATTTTCAGAAATAGTTTTAAAATTAGATATTTGAGTATTAGTAAAGCTTTTTTCATTAAGATCTTCACTTGCTGCTAAATGAGAAAAAATGGAATTTACATACAAAATGTTTTCTGAACCCATCTTAGACACGATAAAATCTACATCATTTCCCCCAAACCCTAACCTATTAAGTCCAGTATTAAACTTAATGTGCACAGGATAATTTTCTTGATTCAAATCAGTAGCTGTTTGAAGAAAATCATTTAAAATTTTTGGACTATATAAACTGGGCTCTAAACAACGATCAATAATAGTTTTAAAATTTACAGGCTGAGGATGCAAAATAAGAATTGGTTTGGTTATTCCTGCATCACGCAGAGCAACACCTTCAGAAGTATATGCAACTGCAAAATAATCAACATTTAAATTTTGAAGATAAAGTGCTGTTTTTTCAGCATCGCTACCATAAGCAAATGCCTTAACAACAGCTAAGAACTTAGTGTTTCCTTTTAATTTTGATTTAAGGTAATTATAATTATGCTCAAGTGCATTAAGATTAATTTCTAAAACGGTTTCTTGAGTTTTAGCCATTACCTGTTTTTAGTTTTGGATTAACTTCTTCAGCTTCATTTACTTTTATGTTTCTTACCTTATCTCGAAGCATTGATTTGTAATAGGCTGCTCTACTTAAGGGTTCGTATTCTTCAACCTCGCCAAGCAGTACTAAATCATTGCTTTTTGCTTTTCTGTAACTATATTGAGCAAGATTTCCTGTACGAGTACAAACAGCATGAACTTTGGTCACATACTCAGCAGTTGCCATAAGGCTTGGCATTGGGCCAAACGGATTTCCTTTAAAGTCCATATCTAACCCAGCAACAATAACTCGAACACCTTTATTCGCTAAATCATTGCAAACCCTTATAATCTCGTCATCAAAAAATTGAGCTTCATCTATACCAACAACATCGCAACCATCTGCTAACATTGGAATATTTGCAGCCGCAGGAACAGGAGTAGAACGAATTTCATTGGCATCATGTGAAACAACTTTATCTTCATTATAACGCACATCTATTTCAGGCTTAAAGATTTCAATCTTTTGTTTTGCAAATTGAGCACGCCTTAATCTACGGATTAACTCTTCAGTTTTTCCTGAAAACATGGATCCACAGATGACTTCAATCCACCCAAATTGTTCTTTATGATTTACTGTATTTTCGAGAAACATTTTGTAATTTTAACACTAAAATGAAACTAAGTTTCGTTTGTATAAAGGTGACGCAAATTTATTAAAAATCAAAAACCTAAATTGCATTAAAACCAAAAGTTATGAAGAAGAAATTGGAATCAGATTTAATCAGCATTGCACATAGGATATTAAAACTAAAAGGGAAAGAAGACGTAAATAAGTTATATACTGAAGTGTCTGAGCTTTATGAAAAACTAACTGTGATGAAATTTGCACAAGAAAATTTTGAAGATGATATGCCAACAATTGGTAGTGGCACTTCTTTTTTTGATACTATGGAAAAGGCGTTTAATAATACAGTTAGTGATACTATTGAAGTAGAAGATCAAGTTTATGTTAATGTAGATGAATCTGAAGATGATGGTATTTTTGAGCCAGTTATGGAGAAAATTAAGGATATGGTTGCTCAAATGCCTGAAGAAACACATGCTGTTGATGCAATGGTTGCAGAAGTAATTCCAGATGTTGTTACAGAAGGAAATGAATTAGAAGAGCTAGTTGCAGATTTTCAAGAAATGCCAGTTTTTGAACCCATAACTGAAGCTAATAAGCGTAAAGACGAGAATGAAAAAAAGTCATTGAATGATAAACTTAAAAGTACCGATTTCACAATTGGATTAAATGATAAACTAGCATTTATAAATCATCTTTTTGACGGAAAAAGCGAAGAATATGAGCGAGCTTTGTCTCAAATAAATACATCACAAACTTTTGAAGAAGTTAATACGCTAGTTCAAAATATTATTAAACCAGATTATAATCATTGGGAAGGTAAAACAGAGTTTGAAGAACGCTTTATGGAAATTATTGAAAGCAAGTTTAATTAATGAGTAAACTCTATTTAGTACCAACGCCAATAGGAAACCTTAAAGACATTACGTTTCGAGCCATTGAGGTTTTAAAAGATGTCGATTTAATTTTAGCTGAAGACACAAGAACTTCAGGTAAATTATTGAAATTCTATGAGATTGGCACTCCAATGCAAAGTCACCACATGCATAATGAACATAAAACCGTTAATGCATTAGTTCAAAAACTTAAATCTGGAATTACAATTGCCTTAATAAGCGATGCTGGAACTCCAGCAATTTCTGATCCGGGATTTTTACTCACTCGTGCTTGTGTGGAAAATAATATTGAAGTTGATTGTTTGCCAGGAGCTACAGCTTTTGTGCCAGCTTTAGTTAATAGTGGCTTGCCAAATGACAAATTTATATTTGAAGGGTTTTTACCAGTTAAAAAAGGTCGTCAAACAAGATTACTACTTTTAGCTGAAGAAACCAGAACCATGATTTTTTATGAGAGCCCTCATAAACTGATAAAAACGCTTGGACATTTCTGCGAATACTTTGGAGAAGAAAGAGAAGTTTCAGTCTCTCGTGAACTTACAAAGCTTTATGAAGAAACCATTAGAGGAACAGCGAAAGAAGTTTTAGAACATTACACTAATAAACCTCCAAAAGGTGAAATAGTCATTGTTGTTGGAGGGAAGAAATAATGGAAGGTATACTTCATGACATTAGGCAATGTACAATTTGTTCTCAAAATTTACCACTTGGG
>Ga0316189_10002407_pt1 | contig 18446 bp, 13 predicted proteins | sample LowCovwburrow_MG_FD_204930 | JGI IMG/M metagenome (GOLD analysis project Ga0316189, IMG submission 204930) | Coastal sediment microbial communities from Maine, United States - Lowes Cove worm burrow | ecosystem: Environmental > Aquatic > Marine > Coastal > Sediment | place: USA: Maine...
GCGACGACCCGGTCCCGGACGTCGGGTGACGAGTGCCTCGCGGTGCACCTCGAACCTGCACCCCGTTCGCGACAGGGAGCGTCCTCGAGGCCGATCGGACAGACCCTGGCGGTGTGCCGCTAGCCACAGCCGCCAAAGTTGAGGTACGTCGACGGCGATGTCCGTGCCTCTGCTCAAGTACCGCTACGAGTTCCCGCCGATGGAGGCCCACTTCCTCGAGGCTCCTACCGCCGAGGCCGCCGTCCTCTTCCTTCGCAGGACCTATCCCCACAACACCCGCGAGGTGCTGCAGACTCTCCGCGAGATTCCCCGCTGGCCGGGCTTTTGGAAGGTCGTCGACCATCAAGGGATGGTCCTACCGCCGTCGGAGTGATCCGAGCGGCGAACGGACCGAGAGCCGCGTCGCTCGGCGTGCAAGGCGATGCACGCCCGGCACCACATTTCACGCGCGTTTCCTCCTTTGGCGGGGCTTGAGCTTGGCGGATGCCCTGCGCTACAGAGGCTCACCCGCGGAGGATCTCCGCGGATTCTTCCGATCAGACCACTGCCCGCGCACTTCGACGGCCTATGAACACCCCCAAGAGAGCAGCATTCTTCCGCGCCGAAGGCGTTCTCGTCTCCCGCGGAGTGCTGGCGGCGACCGCCTATTACGCGGCCAACGCCCACAAATTCGGCGAGCGAGCGCTCCGCCTCGGCCTCGTCGCCCTGTCCGCACCGCTCCAAGGCCTCCTCGGGCAGAACGATCGGACCCTCGCCAACCGGCTCGCGTTCCTCGCGGCCCGGCGGATGAGCGAAGACCGTCTCGCGGAGCTCGGAGAGGAGTACGCCGAGGATATCCTCAAGGACAAGATCCTCGACCGCGGCGTCGAGCTGATCAAGCGCGCCCGCGCCGAGGGGCACCGGATCGTCCTCCTCTCCGACAACATCAGCGAGGTGATCGAGCCGCTCCTCCCCCACCTGCCGAAGATCGACGATCTGGTCTGCAACCGCCTCGAGATCGTCGACGGCGAGGCGACCGGCAAGCTCCTCGATCCGGTCGTCGGCAGCCACGGCGACGGTCGTTGGGCCCAGGGGTACGCCGAGCGGCAGGGCCTCGATCTCCAGGCTTGCACCGCCTACGGCTCGCACGGCACGGATCTGCTGCTCCTCGCCGCGGTCGGCAAGCCCTGCGCCGTCAACCCTGACTTCACGCTACGTCGGAGCGCCCGCGAGGCCGACTGGCCCGTGATCGAGTACCAAGAGTGAGCACGACGGAGACAAGGGTGCCCATGAGACTATCGATACGCGAGAGCTACGCCGGAAGGCATGTCTTGCTCACGGGGGCTTCAGGCTTCCTCGGCAAGGTGTGGCTGACGCAGATGCTCCAAAATGACTCGGGCGTCGGCAAGTTCTACATCCTGCTCCGGCGCAAGGCGACGAGGCCGGCGGCCGCCCGTTTTGAGCGGATCGTCAACACCTCCCCCGCCTTCAAGCCGCTGCACGAGAAGTACGGCCGCGACCTCGCCCGCTTCCTCAGCGAGCGGATCGTGGTCGTCGACGGCGACATCTCCCAGCCCGGGCTCGGCCTCGACGCTGAGACCTCCGCTCGCCTCGGCCGCGACCTCGACCTCGTGGTCAACTGCGCCGGGCTTGTCGACTTTGATCCGGACCTCCGCGACGCCCTCACGACCAACGTCGACGGGACGATCCACGTCGCCGACTTCGTCGAAGGCTGCGAGAAGGCGGCCCTCCTCCACATCTCGACCTGCTACGTCGCCGGCACTCGCAACGGCCGCAACGGCGAGGTCCTGGTCCCGGACTACGCGCCCAACGGCGAGCCCTTTGACGCCGCCGCCGAGCTCGCGTCAGCGCGGGTTCGGATCGCCGAGATCGAGGCGGAGTTCGAGACCCAGGAGAAGGCCGACGAGATCGCGGCAGAGGCCAAGGCCCAGCTCGTCCAGCGCGGTCGCAGCCCCGACAACGCCAAGCTCGTCGCCACCCTCTGCCGCCGGATCAAGCGCGACACCCTCAAGAACGCGATGATCGAGGAGGGCCAGGAGCGGGCGCAGAAGTGGGGCTGGACCAACATCTACACCTACTCCAAGAGCCTCGCCGAGTCGGTGCTCGCCCCTCGGGTGGGCAAGTTCAAGTTCTCGCTGCTCCGCCCGGCGATCGTCGAGAGCGCGCTCGCCTACCCCTTCCCCGGCTGGAACCAGGGCTTCAACACCTGCGGGCCGCTCTCCTACATGCTCGGCGGCTGGCTCCGCGAGCTGCCGCTGCGCAAGGGCAACCCCTTCGACATCGTCCCCGTCGACTACGTCGGCAACGCGATGACGATCGGCGGCGCGGCGCTCCTCCACGGCGGGCACGAGCTGGTCTATCAGTGCGGGACCTCCGACAAGAACCCGCTGACGATCGACCGCGCCTGCGACCTGACGGCGCTCGCCCATCGCAAGCACCTGCGGCGCAAGGGGGACACGGTCGTCGACCGCCTGATCCTCGCCCGCTGGGACGGCGTCGAGGCGGAGATCGACCACACGCTCTCGGTCACCAACCTGCGCAAGGTGACCAAGGGCGTCGTCAAGGTGATGCGCGACCTGCCGAACAGGTGGCCAAAGATGGTCCACCGCGGGGCGAAGAAGGTCGCCGACAAGGTCGACAAGATCGATGACAACCTCGACACCATCGAGCGCCTCATCGACCTCTACCTGCCCTTCATCTACGAGAACCACTTCATCTTCTCGACCGATAACCTGCTCAAGTACGACGTCGTCGAGGAGCCCTTCCGCTTCGATCCGACGGCGCTCAACTGGCGCACCTACTGGATCAACGTCCACATCCCGGGCCTGCGCAAGTGGTGCTACCCCCTCTTCGAGGGTCGGACGCCCGAGCAGTATCGGCCCCGGCATAAGTTCGTCCTCGAGGACGAAGCACCGGCTGAGACACCTGCGGCCGCTCCGGCCCATGGAGGCTCCCGCTAGATGGCAATCTTTCTCACCGGCGCGACCGGCTACATCGGCTCCTACGTCGCCTCTGGCATCCTGGGGGAGTTTCCCAAGGCCCGCCTCGGCCTCCTCGTCCGCGCCAAATCGCCGGCGGAGGCGGAGAAGCGCCTGTGGAAGTCGATGCAGATGCACCTCGACTTCGAGCGCTTCATCGACTTCGTCCGCTCACGCTGCGACATCTACCTCGGCGACCTGACCTCGCCGAACCTCGGCCTCGACGCCGAGGCGCGAAAGCGGCTGGTCAAGAGCACCGACTCGTTCCTCCACATCGCCGCGTCGCTCAACCGCAAGTCGTCGAAGGCCTGCTTCAACGTCAACCTCCGCGGCACCCTCTCGCTCATCAAGCTCGCCCAGGCGGCCCACGCCGACCACGGCCTGCGCCGCTTCACCGACATCTCGACGGTCGCGGTCGCCGGTCATCGCAAGGACGAGATCGTCACCGAAGCGGAGACCATCGACTGGGATCGCAGCGACTACGATCCCTACGCCCGGACCAAGAAGTTCTGCGAGCACATGGTCCACGAGCTCCTGCCCGACGTCGACATCCGGGTCTGCCGTCCGAGCACCGTCCTCGGCGACAGCCGCTTCCCCGAGACCACCCAGTTCGACATGGTCCGCGCCTTCGTCATGCTGGCGAAGATGCCGGTCCTGCCGCTGCGGCCCGAGTGGCGGATGGACATCGTCCCCGCCGACTACGTCTCGCGGGGGATCATCGCCGCGCACATGCGGGAGAAGCCGAAGTACAGCGCCTACAACCTGTCGAGCGGCGCGGGCTCCCTGACCTACCGCCAGATCGTCGACGGTATGGAGGCCGCGGGGATCGGGACTCGCCACATCTTCGCGCCTCGCCTCGAGGGTCCCTTCGCCCGCACGGTCGACGCCCTGATGGGCACGCCCCGCAAGTGGGGCGCGTCGCTGCCGGCGTCGCTGATGAAGGTCTTCCTCCCTTACCTGACCTTCAACACCGTCTTCGACAACAGCCGGATCGTCGAGGAGCTCGGCGACACCCCGCGACCCTTCACCGACTACGGCTTCCCGCTCTTCCGCTTCGCCAGCGAGGGCAACTTCACCTACCCCTACAAGCCCTGGCCTGGGGCTGTGAGCCCGCGCCAGGTCGCCTAGGAGGAGTCCGTCTTGAGCCAGACCAAGAGCACGGCCCCGGCCCCCGCCAGCAAGTCATCCAAGAGGCCGAGCAAGAGCCTCTGGCAGCGGATCAAGGACACCGCCGATCCCGACAGAGCCCTCATGGGTGTGACCTCCGCCTGCATCGAGGCGGTCGGGGTCAAGCGCGCCCTCGACTACGATCAGGAGCGTTGGAGCCCGGGCAAGCCGCTCAAGCTGCTCTACGCCGGCTACGTCGGCACCCGCAACACCGGCGCTGACGTCCGCGTCGAAGAGATGATCCGCCAGGTCCGCCACGTCATCGGCGACGAGCACCTGGAGCAGACGATCATGACCGTCGATCCGAAGCTCTCGGCGGGCTACTTCCGGACGGTCCACCAGATCCGCTCGCCGGCGGTCTTCCCCCGCTTCCTCGCCGAGGAGTGCCCCAAGCGTCACGGCGTGATCGCCTGCGAAGGCTCGATGTTCAAGTCGAAGTTCGCCAGCGCCCTGACCACCTTCATGGCCGGCGCGCTCGGCTTCGCCAACGCCGAGGACAAGCTCAGCGTCGGCTACGGTGCTGAGGCCGGGTCGATGACCCCGCCGCTCCAGGACTTCGTCCGCAAGCACTGCGCCAAGTCGCTGGTGCTCTGCCGCAACCGCCCGTCGATCGGAGTGCTCGGCGACCTCGGCGTCCGCACCTCTTTCGGCACGGACACCGCCTGGACCTTTGAGCCTGCGCCCCTCGGACGCGGCCGTCAGCTCCTCCTCGACGCCGGCTGGGACGGCAAGGCGCCGATCCTAGCGCTGTGCCCGATCAACCCCTTCTGGTGGCCGGTCAAGCCTGACCTCGCCAAGCTCGCTGCGCTCAAGCTCGGCGGCGAGTACAAGCTCGAGCACTACAAGTCGTTCTACTTCCACGCCAACTCGGAGAAGATCGACAAGAAGCTCGACACCTACATCCAAGCCTTCGCCGACGCGACCAACGCGTTCATGGAGGAGGCCGACATTTTCCCGATCCTCGTCGGCATGGAGCAGCTCGACCGCCGCTCCTGTGAGCTGCTGCGGCCGCGCCTGGACTTCAAGGCGCCGCTCTTCATCAGCGACGAGCACAACATGTACGACATGGTCAGCGTGCTCCGGAATTGCTCGATGATGGTGTCGTCGCGCTTCCACGCGATCGTCACGGCGATGCCCGGGCTCGTCGCCTCCGGCGGCGTGACGATGGACGAGCGGATCCGCAACCTCATGAACGACCGCGGCCACCACGACCTCTTTCTCGAGGTCGACGAGGCGGACCTCGGCGACAAGATGCTGACGATGCTCCGCCGGCTCTTCCGCGATCGCGAGCAGATCGCCGCGGACATCGGCCGGATGATCCCGCAACAGCTCGCCCTGATGGGCCAGATGGGGATCGACTTCATGGACGAGGTCTGCCGGGTCTACCCCGAGTTCCCGCGCCGCGAGCTGCCACGGACCTGGGAGGCCCACCTGCCGCCGCTGCCCCCCACCCTAGACAAGCTGATGGAGCAGTACGGATGAGCTTCATCGACACGATCTTCGAGACCCTCCGGGCGCACGGCGACGAGCCCTCGCTCGTCGAGATCCACGGCGCCGCCAGGAAGAGCTTCTCGGCGAACGAGCTTCTCCGGCTCCAGTCCAGCGTCCGCGGCTTCCTCGAGTCCGCCGGGGTCAAGCCCGGGGACCGCGTCGCCCTCTTCGCCCCGAACTCCGCGCGCTGGGCCGCCTGCGATCTGGCGATCCTCGGCCACGGCGGGATCGTCGTCCCCCTCTATGCCCGCCAGGATCCCGACGAGCTGGCGGTGATGACCCGCGACTGCGCGCCGACCCTGGTGCTCGCCGCGACCGAAGCTCTCGCCGAAGGCCTGCGAAAATCCTGGCCCGAACACTGCCGGATCGCCGTCTTCGACGAGGCCTTCGCCGCCGATCCGAGCGAGGCTCCGCGCCACGATCGCCTGCCAGAAGACGCCGTCACCCTGATCTACACCTCCGGGACCAGCGGCACCCCCAAGGGGGTGATCACGACCCGACAAAACGTCGACTTCATGATCCCGCAGACGGTCTCCAGCCTGGCGGAGATCAAGGGCCAGCGTCGGGGCGCCGACGCGGTCTTCCACTACCTGCCGTTTTGCTTCGCGGGATCCAGGATCATGCTCTGGACCCAGCTCTACCGCGGCAACCCACTGATGGTCTCGACCGACCTCACGGATCTTGTGCGGGAGCTGGGCACCGCGACGCCGCACTACTACCTCAACGTCCCCGCCCTCCTAGAGCGAGTCAAGAACGGGGTCTATGCCAAGCTCCGCGAGCGCGGCGGCCTCGTCCTGACGATGTACACGGAGGGCCTCGCCGGAGCTCAGGCGATCGCCCGCGGCGACGCGAGCCTCAAGGACCGGTTGTGGGCCAAGATCGCCGCCAAGCTGGTCTTCCCCAAGATCAAGGCGCAGATCGGCGCCAACCTCGAATTTCTGATCTGTGGCTCGGCGCCGCTCAACCCCGACACCCAGCGCTGGTTCGAGCACATCGGCATCCCCGTCTATCAGATCTACGGTCTCACCGAGACGACCGCGATCGTCACCATCGATCGCCCGAACAAGGCTGTCCCCGGCCGTGTCGGCCCGGCGATCCCTGGATGCGAGATCACGATCACAGGCGAGGGCGAGCTGCTGATCCGCGGTCCGAACATCTTCCCCGGCTATTGGAACAAGCCGGCGGAGACCGCAGAGGCGCTGGTCGATGGCTGGCTCCACACCGGCGATCAGGCCGACCTCGACGCCGATGGCAACCTCAGGATCATCGGCCGGGTGAAGAACATCCTAGTCCCCGAGTCCGGGCACAACGTCGCCCCGGAGCCGATCGAGCAGCTCCTCCTCGGGCATCTGCCGGTCGCGGAGCAGGCGGTGCTGATCGGCCACGCCCGGCCCTACCTGACGGTGATCGTCACCGGCCCCGTCGACAAGGCGTCGATCGAGTCGGCGATCGAGCAGGTCAACGCCGAGGTCCCGCACTACCGGAAGATCCGCAAGCACCTCCACGTCGCCGAGCCGCTGACCATCGAGAGCGGCCTCCTCACCGCCAATCAGAAGCTGCGGCGGCGGGCGATCGAGGCCCACTTCCGCCCCCTCCTCGACCAGCTCTACGAGGCATCATGAGCGAGTCTCCCCTGCGCTTCTCCGTCGTCGACGGCGTCGGCGAGCTGGTCCTCCAGCGCGAGCCCTGCAACGAGATCGGCTCGGCGATGACCGGCGCCTTGGAGGCCTGGCTCGACGCCCTCGACGACGACGCCGTCCACACGGTGATCATCCGCTCGTCTGTCCGCGGCGGCTTCTGTGCCGGGGCCGATCTCCGTGAGCTCCACGCGGGCCTCGTCGCCAGCCCCGAGGCTGAGCACGCGGCATCCCTGCGGGCGTTCCTCGACCGGATCCACGGCGTCATGGACCGGATCGACATGCTCCCGGTCACGACGATCGGCGTGGTCCACGGGGTCTGCTTCGGCGGCGGCTTTGAGCTCGCCCTCACCTGCGATCAGATCATCGCCGAGAAGAGCGCCCGTTTTTGCTTCCCGGAGCTGCGCCTCGGGATCATCCCCGGCTTCGGCGGGATCCCCCGCCTGCGCCGCGATGTCGGCAACGCGACGATCCGCGACCTCCTCCTCTCCGGCCGCAGCGTATCCGCCAAGCGGGCCCATGCCCTCGGCATGATCGCCCAGGTCGTCGGCCGCGGCGAGGGCCTCGAGGCCGCCCAGGCCCTCGCCGCCCAGTCCGGCAAGTTCGACCCCACCGCCCGCCGTGCGGCCAAGGCCTTCATCAAGCACCTCCCCCGCGAGGAGCTCGCTCGCGAGAAGGAGCTCTTCGTCGAGCTCGCCCTCCGACCGCCGCTCCTCGCCGCCCTCACCAAGTTCGTCGACAGCACCGACCTCCGCCCGTACCTGCCATGAGCGACACCGTCCACACCCTGATGGCCCTCGCCGCCCGCCAATTCAAGGCCGACGCCAGCGCGTTGAAGCCCGAGCAAGACCTCTTTGAGGCCCTCGGGATCGACTCGTTCCAGGCCGTCGAGCTTATCTCCGAGCTCGAAGACGAATTTGACGTCGAGCTCCCCGACTACGAGCTGCAGGGCGTCAAGACCTTCGCCGCGCTCGCCGCGAAGATCGACAAGAGGCGCTGATGCTCGACCTCTCCCGCGTTCAATGTCTGGGCTCTGCCCTCCGCGACGCGAGCACGACCTTCAAGTCGAAGCTCGCGATGATCGAGGCCGATCGTCACCGCGAAAATTGCCGCTACACCTACGCCGAGGCCCGCCAGCTCTCCGAAGGCTTCGCCGCCTACATCCAGGGCCGCGGCTTCGCGGTCGGCGAGCGCTGCGCGATCCTGATGCAAAACCAGTCGAAGTGGCTGCTCTCTGCGACAGGCGCCCTCTGGGCCGGCGCCGTCCTGGTGCCGCTCGACTACAAGCTGACCCCCCCCGAGCAGCTCGACCTCCTCGCCCACTGCGCGCCGCGGGTGCTCGTCACCGAGGCCTCGACCTGGGAGAAGCTGCGCGCGGAGAACCGCCCCGAGCTCTTCGAGCGCACGCTCGTCATCGTCACCGACCCCTGGGATGAGCAGGACCTCGGCCCTGCCGTCCACTGGCAGACAGCAGAGGCCTCCGGCTTCACCTACCGAGGTGACGAGCGAAGCCGCGACGACGTCGCCTGCATCGTCTACTCGTCGGGGACCAGCGGCACGCCCAAGGGCTGCATGCTGACCCACGGCAACTACCTCCAGCAGGCGGAGGTGCTCGGTCAGCTCTTCCCGATGGGCGAGGACGACCGCTTCTTCTCGGTCCTGCCGACCAACCACGCGATCGACTTCATGCTCGGCTTCCTGCTCTCGTTCATGCTGGGCGGCGCCGTCGTCCATCAGCGGACGCTGCGGCCGAAGTACCTGGCGTCGACGATGCAGCGCTACCAGGTGAGCCACATCGCCCTGGTGCCGACGATCCTCAAGAACCTAGAGAAGAAGCTGCGCGAACGCCTCGACGACCTGCCCAAGTGGCAGCGCCTGATCGTCGACGGCCTCCTCGACCTCAACGAGGTCGCGACCCGGCGTAGCCCCAACCACCGCCTCTCGAGCAAGCTGCTCCGCCCGCTGCACGAACACTTCGGCGGCAAGCTCCGCTTCATCTTCGCCGGCGGAGCCTTCGTCGATCGCAAGACCGCGGAGTTCTTCAACCGGATCGGCATCCCTGTGGTGATCGGCTACGGCCTGACCGAGGCCGGCACTGTCCTCACCGTCAACGACCTGGAGCCCTTCCGCGGCGACACCGTCGGCAAGCCGGTCGAGGGCACCGAGATCGAGCTTCGCGAGCTCAACGCGGCCAGCGTCGGCGAGGTATGGGCCCGCGGCCCGACCGTCATGAAGGGCTACCTAGACGCGCCCGAGATGACCGCCGAGGCGATCCAAGACGGCTGGCTGCGGACCGGCGATCTCGGGACGATCGACGCCGCCGGCCACCTCAAGCTGGTCGGGCGGGCGAAGAACATGATCGTCACCGAGGGCGGCAAGAACGTCTACCCAGAGGACATCGAGGCGCTCCTCGGCGACCTCGAAGGCTCTGAGGAGCACGCTGTCTTCGCCGCCAACTACATCTGGCCGGCCGCGACGATGACCGGCGAACAGCTCGTCCTGGTCATCCGCCCGAAGAAAGAGGCGAGCGCCAACTTCTCGTCGGCCGCCGAGGAGACGCTCCAGGAGCTCCGCGCGCGAAACCGCCGCCTCGCCGAGTACAAGCGGATCTCCGGCTACGTGCTCTGGGAGGACGAGTTCCCGCGGACGGCCTCGCGTAAGCTCAAGCGGCCGGCGCTCGCCGATCAGCTCCGCAAGCGCTGCGAGAGAACCGTGATCGAAGGGCTCTAGCCAGCTGGGCCCCCTCCCCGCGGGCGTCCCCCTCCGCGAGCGCGCAACGCTCGAGTATTATCCTGCCCATGGCCAGCCACCTCGCGATCGTCAACCCCGCCGCCGCTGGCGGTGCCTGTGGCAAGCGAGCCCCCGCCGCTCTCGCTCGCCTCCGCGACGCGGGCCTGACCGTCGAGGTCCGCGAGACGAAGAGCGCCGGCGAGGCCGAGCGGATCGCCCGTGAGTCCTACGCCGCGGGTCAGCGCGACTTCATCGCCGTCGGCGGCGACGGGACCACCTTTGAGGTCGTCAACGGCCTCTTCGGCGGTGTCGACCCCGGCACCCGCAAGCCCGAGGACATCCCCCACCTCGGACTCCTGCCCTTCGGGACAGGGAACTCGTTCCTCCGGGACTTCTCCGACGACGGGGCTGAGTACGCGATCGAGTCGCTGATCCAGGGGCGCGCACGGGACTGCGATGTGATCCGCCTGATCCACGCCGGCGGCCAGGTCCACTTCATCAACATCCTCTCGATCGGCTTCGTCGCCGACGTCGGCGACCTCCGCAACCGTCGCTTCTCCGCCCTCGGCGAGCTCGGCTACATTGTCGGCGTCATCCTCAAGACCGCCGGCCTCCACACCTACACCTTCCCCATGCGGATCGACGGCGGCGCCTTCGACCGCGGTGAGACCGTCTTCCTCTCCTTCAACAACAGCCGCTTCACCGGCGGCAAGATGGAGATGGCGCCGGCGGCCGACACCGGCGACGGCCTCCTCGACGTCATCCGCGTGGGTCCGCTCAGCCGCCTCGCGCTCCTCCAGACCTTCCCCAAGATCTTCAAGGGGACCCACACAGGCAACCCCGCGGTCACCACCTACCAGGCGAAGACCGTCGACTTTGAGATTCCCGCGGCGATCCCCTGCATGATCGACGGCGAGATGCTCGACCTCCAACCCAAACGCCTCGAGGTACTCCCCGGGGCCTTGCGTATTAGGGCCTAGAAGCATGAGAGCGCAGAACCTAAAGAAGATCCCGCAGGCCGCCTTGTCGGCCGCTGCGTGGACTACCGCGTTTGTCTGGATGGGCGCCGTGGCGACCACCTGGGGTGTCTCGGGGATCTTTGTCCCGCCCCGCAAGAGCCACAACTACATCGGCGGCCCAGGGATGGCGGCTGTCCTCAAGATCACCCTGAGCGACGTCGACATCCACTACCACAAGGACTTTGACCCCGAGCGACACTCGGTGTTCTGCCAAAACCACGTCAACCTGCTCGACGCCCACGTCGCCTGCAAGACGATCCCCCACGCCTTTTGCGGGATGATGAACGCCTGGCAGTTCAAGATCCCCTTCTACGGCTGGATCATGAAGCTCGCCGACGGCATCCCCGTACCCAAGGGCCAGGGCCGCTTCCGCGCCATCGCCGACGCCGCCAAGGACCGCGCCGCCAAGGGCATCTCGATCCTCGTCTTCCCGGAGGCACACCGGACCCTCGACGGCAAGGTGCGCCCCTTCAAGAAGGGCGTCTTCCTGATGGCGAAGATGGCCGGCTTGCCGGTGGTACCGCTCGCCGTCCACGGCATGGCCGACCTCATGCGCAAGGGCTCTCCGCTGATCCGCCCGGCGAAGATCAAGGTCTTCGTCGGCCCCCAGTTCGACACCGAAGGGCTCAAGTCGAGCGAGCTGAGCGCGCTTATCCAGAAGGTCCAACGGATCATCGCCGACTTCGCCGACTACGGGATCGAGCCGAGCGACGAGCTTGTCAACGCCCCGCTCACCCCCGAGCTGACCGCCCGCCTCGAGGCGGAGTTCGCCGAGCGTCACGGCGAGCACGCGGCATCCTAGGAGGCCGGGCCCAGGCTCGCCGTCGCCAGTTGTCCGACCCGCCTACACGTATCGCGCGGCTCTCGCCGCCAGGATCGCGGCGGACAGAGTCCTGCACCCCATGGAGAGCACCTCTGGGACGCCGATCGCAGGGACCCGAACGATGTACTGTCGAACCCTAGGAGCGAATCGGCCTGACCTAGGCCCGACGGGTCCGGCCGGGGTCTGACCGGAGTGACAGCTCAGCCACTCCGCGCGCTCCTGCGCCGTCGACAGCAGCCCCACAGCCGAGACCTGACCGCCACAGTCCCTGCTATGCTGGGCCATCATGCGCTGCCGCTCGATCGCCCTCGCCCTCGCCCTCGGGTGCGTCGGGCTCGTCGGCTGCAACGAGGATCGCGTGGTCGTCCGCCTCTGCGATGACGGCTTCCTCGACCCCGATCAAGTCTGCCTCGAGGGCACTCCGCGCACCTACCCGATCGCCGTCGAGCCGGTCGCCCTGCGCTCCGCCGACTTCGATGATGACGGCCTCGACGACGTCCTGATCGCCGGCCTCGACGTCGACGGCGTCGCGGGAGAGCTCCGCCTGAGCGACGGCGCGACCCTGGGCGAACGCAGCGACGCGCAGATCTACGGCTGCTCTGCCCACCCAGTGACCGGTGACGTCGACGGCGATCCCCACATCGACCTTCTCCTCGCCACCTGCGAGCCGGAGCTCCTCCTCTTCCACGGCACGGCCGCGGGCGGCTTCACCAGGCCTGAGCTCGTCGCGATCCCGAGCACGCCGAAGATCGCCGCCCTCGTCGACCTCGAAGGCGACGGCGACGACGACCTCTGCGTGCTCGGCGATGACGACACGCTCTATGTCCTCCAGGCCGAAGCTCCCGGCGTCTACACCTCAGGCCCGGCGACGCAGCTCAGCGGGCTCCACCCCCTCGGCTTCGCCCTCATCGACGTCGACCGCGACCACCAAGCGGACCTCGTCCTCCTCGGGAGGGCCGGCCTCCACCTCGGCCTCGGCCTCGGCGGTGGCTCTTTCTCGCCGCTCCTCAAGGTCGGCGGACCGGAGGCCCCGATCGGACTCTCGGCCGCCGACATCGACGCTGATGGCTCCGTCGATCTGCTGACCCGCGATGGCGACGACGGCGACCTCGTGCTCCTCCGCGGCGACGGCTCAGGCAGCTTCACCGAGGACGGCCGGATCACCCTCGGAGCGCGCAGCAGCGGCCCGCTCCTGACCGCAGACCTCGACGGCGACGGCGACCTCGACGTCCTCGTCGGCGATCCCGAAGAGCCACGGATCACCGTCTGGCGCCGGCGTGATGGCGACTTCGCCCAGCCGATCGACGTCGCCCTGACAGCCCCCGCGAGCCAGCTAGCGGTCGGCGACCTCAACGGCGACGGTGCGCTCGATCTCATCGCCGCGACCTTCAGCGAGCGTACCTTCACGGTCCTGCTCGCCAACCCCTAGCGGGCCGCGGTGAGAGCCCCGTGTGCTCTCGCGCATCGATCATCGGTCCTACTGGCGCCGACGCCCCGCCGCTCTAGCGGGCGGTAACGCCGACGCCCCGTCGCGCCCCTAGTCGGCGAACCCCCCCGTGGTAGAGCCCCCGCGGATGCTCATCTGCGACCTCCCCTCGCGGCTGCGAACCGTCTTCACACTCCGCGGCTCAGCGCTAGTGCATCAGCCTCCCCTTCGGGATCGTCAGCACGGTCGGCGTCTTCGCGCCGCTCGTCCTGATGACGGTCGCCTACGCCTTCTTCGGCCTCGACGCGATCGGCGATGAGATCGAGAACCCCTTCGGCGAGGACCCGAACGATCTGCCGCTCTGCCCTCTCGCGGGTGCTCGAGGTCAACCTCCGCCAACGCCTCGGCGAGACCGATCTGCCGCCGCTCTGCAAGCCGGTCGCCGGCAACCTGCGCGGATCCTCGGCCTCAGCCGCCGGCGAGCTGAACCAGCACGAGCGCGAGCGTCGAGAAGAAGGCACCCCGTCGGATGAAGCGAGCCATGCACTCTTCCGAAGCAACCTCTGCGCCGGAATGAAAGCATTTGTTCTCAGGCACTTAGCGCTGTCGCGGATCGCTTCACGGCGTGATGTGCAGGGTCCTGCAGCGTTGCAGAATACGACACGGCACGATCTGCAGATCGGCATCCCCGGGCCGCCGGGCGATATCGACATGTTCCCTTGCACATATGACGTGATCGCGAGGTCGCTACCGCCCTCCGATCGCCGGAGTCCTCGGGCCTGAGGACGACAGCGACCGGCGGCTTCAAGATGGTCGGCGGCGCACAGTCGAAGTGCCCCTCGACTGCGCGCGCGAGCCCCCTGAGGTCCTCGTCGCTCCTGCGGGCGACGAGGAGAGCCTCCGTCGCGGCAACGCCCGAGGAGGCCGTGACAGGGAGGCGGCCCCGGCCCCTGCCAACGACCGATGACGCCCCCCTAGTTCGCCTCCGCGACCCTATCGAGGAGACGGTGGATCGCGCCGACCACCGCCTCTGGCTCGGATCCAACCTCATGGGGCTGGTTGGCCAGCGCGCAGGGGAACTCGCGCTCTCCGCTGTGGTATCCGCTCTTGAACTCGCCGAACTTGAGGCCGTGAGCGGTCGAGATCACGACCACTCGCGCGTCCTTGGCGATCGTCCCGCGACGTACGAGCTTCTCGAGACAGGCGAGCGCGACCCCGGTGTGGGGGCAGCAGAAGAGGCCGCTTCGATCGCCGCGAGCGGCCGCGTCAGCGAGCTCCGCTTCGCTCGCCTCCTCGACGAGGCCGTCGGTCAGGGCCAACGCCGCGACGGCCTTCGGCAGCGACACCGGCGCGCCGATCTGGATCGCCGAGGCCTGGGTCGTCTCGGCCGTCACCGCGACGTAGTCCTCCTCGGTCAGCGCTCGGCCGGCCACGCGCGCCTTGGCGAAGGCGCGGTAGAGCGGGTTGGCCCGGGCCGCCTGACAACAGACAAGACGCGGCAGACGATCAATGAGGCCGAGCTCGCGGAGCTCGGCGAAGCCCTTGGCTATCGCCGAGACATTGCCAAGATTGCCGCCCGGGACGAGCACCCAGTCCGGCACCTCCCAACCGAGCTGCTCGACGAGCTCAACGGCGATGGTCTTCTGCCCCTCGACCCGGAGGCTGTTGAGCGAATTGCCGAGGTAGAGCGTCGGGTCGTGGGTGAGCCGCTGGACCACCCGCATGCAGCCGTCGAAGTCGGTGTCGAGGCTGCACACCAAGGCCCCGTGGGCGATCGGCTGGAGGAGCTGGGCGGCGCTGATCTTGCCCGCCGGGAGGAGGACGATGACGGGGATCCCGGCCGCAGCTCCGTAGGCGGCGAGCGCCGCCGAGGTGTCCCCCGTCGACGCGCAGGCGACCGCGCGGACCTGTGACCCATCGCTTATCATCTGCTTGACCGAGGAGACGAGGACCGTCATCCCGAGGTCCTTGAACGACCCGGTGTGGCTAGTCCCACACTGCTTGACGTAGAGTTCGTCCATGCCGATCTCGGCGGCGTAGCGGGTGGCCGGCAAGAGCGCGGAGGTGCCCTCCCCGAGCGAGACGATGTTCTCCGGCCGGACCTGGGGTTGGACCATCTCCCACGCCGACCAGACACCGCTGCGCAGGGGCCATGCGCCGCCGAGTCGCGCGCGGATCGTCTCGCGCCAGGCTTGAGGCTCGCGAGCTCGGAGGGCCTCGATATCGTGACACACCTCGAGGAGCCCGTCGCAGGTCGGGCAGCGGTAGAGCACCTCACCGAGGGGGTGGCGAGCTGTGCAGCCGCGGATGCAGTGGAACCATGCAGATGGCCTCATGCTGCGCGGTATACCACCCCACAAGCGTGTCACATTCGAGCGGCGCGGTGGCGTCGCCGGTGTCGTCCTCTGCGGCTGCGCGACCACGTCGCGTCACGACGACGACGGCATGACCAGCGCGCCGATAAACACGACCAAGATCGACGACCCGTCGATGAGCTTCAGGCGTTACCGCTATAACTATAGCGACGCCCCCCCTACACGACGAACACGACCCAGGTCCTCGACGGTCAACGCTGACGGCGAAGTCGCTGCCGATGTCATGACTCGGGGGGCCGCTCTGTTCTCGGTGGCCGCGCTATACTCCGGCGCCCATGGGCGCACTCGACCCGATCCGCCGGCACTTCGTCGAGCCTCCACTCCGACGGCGATGGCTCCTCGCCGCCTACGTCCTCGGGCTCAGCGCGTTCCCCTTGATCGGCACCTTGGGCTACGAGAACAGCGTCGCCCTGACCGCGCCGATGAGCATCCTCGGGGTCTTCGTCGGCGTCGACGCAGTCCGCCGGACCAAGACCCCGAGCCTCGACGCGATCACCCGCGGAGCGGTCGGCGATCTCCTCGGACTCGCGGCGGTCGCCGTCGGCCTCCTGCTGATCGCCCAGCTCTGGCATCCGAGCTGCGATCCCGGCGGCGGGCTCCTCTTTCTTGTCGTCGGCCCTCTGCTCTCCGCGGGCCTCGGCGCGACCTCGGGGATCGCCGCAGCGAGCCTCTTCAAGGATCCCTCCCGGCGCTGGCGGATGGCGTTTGTCGGCCTCGTCCCCCTCGGCTTTTGCCTGGTGGTCGGCCTCATGCGCCTCTACCTCGACCCCGTCGTCTACGCGCTCGATCCCTTCTGGGGCTACTTCGCCGGGCCGATCTATGACGAGGCGATCGCCCTCGACGGGCGCTATCTCCTCTTCCGCGTCTACAACCTGCTCCTCGCCGGGGCGACCCTCGCCGCCGTCCGCCTCTGGGGCGAAGAGGCGCTGGGCAACGCCACGCGAACCTCCAGCAACAAGGTATCGCTAACCCCCCGAGCCCGCCTCGCCGCCCACCCCTGGGCCGCCACCGCCCTCGCCCTCTGCCTGACGATGGGCGCGGCCCTCGGCCTCCAGCCCACGCGCTTCGGCTTCCACTCGACCGTCGACGGGATCGCCGAGGTGCTCTCCGGCACCCGGACCAGCGATCACTTCCTCATCCGCTACGCGCCGACCTCCAAGACCGCCCGCGAGATCGACGTCGTCACGGCCGAGCTCGAGTTCGCCTACCACCGCCTCTCCGCCGCGATCGGTCGGGCTCCGGCGAGCCGGATCGAGGTCTTCATCTTCCCCTCACCGGAGCTCAAGCGGCGGCTCATCGGCGCCGGCCGGACCGAGGTCGCCCCCCCGTGGCGCCTCCAGCTCTACCTCAACCACCAGCCCTTCCCGGCCCGGGTGATGCCCCACGAGCTCGCCCACGCCTTTGAGAGCACGATCGGCGACTCCGTCTTCGGCGTCAGCGGTCGCCTCGATCGCAGCGGCCTGCGCCTCAACCTCGCCCTCGTCGAGGGCTTCGCGGTGGCGATGGCACCGCGCCCACGCGACGGCCTCGACCTCCACGACACCGCGGCGATCCTCGATCGCCTGGAGCTCCGCCCCGAGCTTGGACGGATCATGGGGATCGGGTTTTGGGGCCAGTCGTCGCGCCGGGCCTACACCGCCGCCGGGTCCTTCTGCCTCTGGCTCGCCGAGACCCGCGGGGTCAGGGCGCTGGCCGAGCTCTACGGCACCGCGGGCGACTTCAACGGGACCTATGGCGAGAGCCTGGACGCGCTCGAGGACGAGTGGCTCACCTTCCTCCGCACGCGCGAGCTGAGGCCCCGCGACGTCGAGGCGCTCCGCCAGCTCTTTGAGCGCCGCTCGATCTTCCAGCGGCCCTGCGCCCACCGAGCGGCGGACCTCGCCGCCGAAGCGAGCGCTGCCCAGGCCCGCGGCGACCTTCAGGAGAGCCTGGAGGCCCTCGGCACCCTCTGTATGATCGAGCCCGATCGCCCCGAGCATCAGATCGGCAGGGCCAACGTCCTCGCCCAGGCGGACGATCTCGCGGCCGCGGCCCAGGTGCTCAAAGCGGCCCTTCGCAGCCCAGGGACGACCTCGACCCTGAGGGTCCTGACCCACGAGCGGCTCGGCGATGTCGCCCTGGTCCGCGGCGCCCTCGCTGAGGCCTCGCGTCACTATCAAGACGCCCTCGTCGGCAGCACCCTAGAGGCCCAGGCCCGCAACCTCCAGGTCAAGCTCCTCGCGGCCAGCGACCCAGTGCTCAGCCCCTACCTCCGCGACTACTTCCTCCTCTTCGTCTCCCCCGCCATCCGCCCGACCGTCGGCCTGCGCCGCCTCTACGCCGCCCGCCGGCTCGCCGAGCTGCCCGCCTACGCCCCGCTCGGCGAATACCTCACAGGGCTCCAGCTCCTCGGGATCGAGGATCCCCGAGGCGCGGCCGAGCACCTCGAGCGAAGCCTCGCCCCAACGCCCGGAGCGCTGCCGCTCCACTCGCCTGAGCTGCTCCGATCGGCCCGCCTCCACCTGGTCAACGCCCTGGTCCAAGCCCGCCGCTACGACCGGGCCGAGCAGGTTTTGGACCTTCTCGAGGCCGACCCCGAGATCGGCAACGGCCACCGTGTCACCTTCGCCGATTGGCGCGCTAGGATCGAGTTCTTCCGCGGCGCTCTGCCGGCTCCGCCCGGCCTCAGCCTGCCGAAGCTCCCGCCCCCGCAGGTCGACGCGGCCACGACCACCATCGCTCAGAACGCCGAGCCCGATGGGCACACCCCAGAGGGTGGTGACGAAGCTGACTCCGACGCCGACGCCGACGCCGACACCAA
>Ga0316189_10002408_pt1 | contig 18439 bp, 17 predicted proteins | sample LowCovwburrow_MG_FD_204930 | JGI IMG/M metagenome (GOLD analysis project Ga0316189, IMG submission 204930) | Coastal sediment microbial communities from Maine, United States - Lowes Cove worm burrow | ecosystem: Environmental > Aquatic > Marine > Coastal > Sediment | place: USA: Maine...
CTATTCCGGCGACCCCGTCACCGATTATCTGGAACTCGATGGCCGTATCTTCGGCTTCTGCAACCCGTTTTGCAGGGACAAGACTGTAGCAGATGCTGCCGCTTGGGATAGGTTTATGGGAATTTACGGCCTTATGTAGCAAACGCACCAAAGGCGTTGTAGAAATGACTCTACATAAAAGAAACTGTAGTGCATATTCCTTTAATGCTAAGAGAGATAATCAAACGCGCTGCAAAAGATACCACATCTGGAAAAATAACAGATTTTCTGGTGTTAATTGCAGGCACCTTCACTTCAATTTTATTTTTACGCTTTGCCTTGGGGTGGGATAAGGCAGTGGAGGAAATACCATATGCCATAGCTGGAATAATAAGCGTTTTCGGTGGGTTGATATTTCTATTTTTTATCAACCTTATTTGCGCCCCATTTAGAATTGAGCGTGAGGCACACAATCAAACTAAACAAGACTTAGAAGTGCTTAAAGCACTGAACCCAATTAAGAATCGTAGAAAATTAAACCAAGAGCAAAAGGCAAGCCTAGCCGATGCAATCAGGGACGTTGGTGTTAGTCCTGAAAGCCTTAATGTTGTATATTTTGCAACATCAGAAGATTGTGCAGATTTTGCATCTGATTTAGGGGAGGCAATCAAGAACTCTGGAATAGAATGCACGGTACATAATGGTGTTATGTATGAACATGATGCGAAAGATAGGGGAGTAAAAATATATTATAGCAAATCGAAAACCCTAGCATTGCTAGCAGGGGCCATTCAAAAACAGTTAAAAGAGTTTGGGTACGCCCCGGAAAAGCTTATATACACAAAAAGTGATGGGAAGATATTTCTGTATGTTGCGAGGCGTTCAGATAGTGATTGAAACAGTATCTATAGCATTTAGGCATTGAATTAGAAACGCAGCAGAAAATTTTCCGCGCGATAGCTTGTTCCTAATATTTACCTCTTTTACATCAATCAATTCTGACAATTGGGCGTATGTAACCCCCTTGCGCTTCAATTCAGCTTTAAGAAGGTTAGCGGCCTTGGTTTCCCAGTTGGTTTGATCTGGCATGTGTCACCTATGTATATAAAAGTACTATTTTTATTACATAAGGTATTGTATTCGATACGTCAACGTACTATATACGTTACATAGGTAACGGATAAGGTACAATGGCACAACATTTTCTACTATCAAGCGCAGCAAGGTCACTTTCTTTGAAAGAGATTTACAAATCTGGTGAGCAAGTAGCATACGAAACGTTCTGTAGCATCCGTTGGGCTTCTACAGATGGTGAAGCCGTTTGCCCACAATGTGGTTGCTGTGAGACTTACACCATCACCACACGCCGTAAGTTCAAGTGTAAGGCTTGTTATCACCAGTTTAGCGTGACCAGCGGCACAATCTTTGCCAGCCGCAAGCTGGACTTTACTGACTTGCTGGCCGCGATCTGTTTGTTTGTGTCCAACTCAAAGGGCATGAGCGCGGTACAGTTTAGCCGCACATTGTCAGTGCAATATAAGACGGCTTGGGTTTTAGCCCATAAGCTGCGCGAAGCATTAGGCGCGGAAACTGTTAGCACAGAACTTAAAGGCGAAGTTGAAATTGACGGTGCGTATTTTGGTGGTCACATCAAACCAGCCAATGAAAAAACTGACCGTATTGACCGCCGCAAGGCAGAACACCAAACAGGTCTACGCCGCGTTGTAATCGCCCTGCGTGAGCGCAAAGGCCGTACACTAACCTTTGTCCGCAAAAGCGAACATGAGGGCGTAAGCATCGCAGAATCCGTTGTAGGACATGACGCTATGATGTTTGCAGACGAGGCAACACACTGGGACGTATTAGACGATACCTTTGAATGTGGACGCATTAACCACAGTGAGCGTTATTCGGAAATGAACGGCAAGCATACCAATTGGGTTGAAAGTTATTTCAGCCGCCTGCGCCGCATGGTTCAAGGCCAGCATCATTTTGTATCTCCTAAGTACCTGCACCAGTACGCAACACACGCTGCATGGTGTGAAGATCATCGTTTGGAAGATAACAAGGCTTTGACATTCCGCGCCTTGCGTAATTCTTTAATCTCACCCGTATCTAGGAGTTGGAAAGGGTATTGGCAGAAGGCGGCTTAAACGGAGCGCATCGCTGCGCTCCGAGAATTTAATTAATGCACTGCTGCTTGTTCACTACCACGGTGCAAGCGACCCTTTTTGATGTCACTAATGCGTCCAGGATTTACATCGTAATCAGCCGCAATGCGGTTTTGAAACTCTCCTTTGTCTAGACGTATCCATATTTCTGTTGCGTCTTTAAATGAAAGTTTCTTACTTGGTATTCTAGTGTAATCAGCCATGTTGGCTCCTATTAAAGAGCCGCCAGATGGGTTGACTTATACGATCTAATATGGGATTCTTCCATTACTACAAAGATCATCTCGCCATCTAACGGCGGTTGAATTGGCCACAAAGTCTTGGCGGACTTTGTGGCTATTTGTATTATACCTCATAGATTCGAATTGTGCAAGTAGCCACGGCAGTTAAATACCCATAGAGCCATTTTAAGCCAGCGTAACGCCCTTTATGGACTTTAGTACGCCTAGGCGGCACTGGCGGTTCATAACGCACCACACGGGCTGATTTTAGTCTTAATCGGCTAGTTCGTTAAATTTTCTATTGTCGGTTGCAATGTTAAGGTGCCGTCCAATTGTCACCATTTTTATACCAAGAACCGCGAATCTTACCACCTGATAAAGCCACATGAACGGACATACGCAGCCCTTCGTGGCCTACACCCTTGGCCTTTCCAACATATGCAACCACCTCTGGCCCCGTCTTAGGCCCGTCACGCAATGCGGCAAGGATTGCCCGTTTCAACTCGCCACGTTTAAACATACGCGGCCTGTGCTGCCTAACAAGCTGATCGTCTGGGTTATAGTCCTTTTGCAGTAGCAGGGCGTTAATATGCTCAAGGCCAGTCTGATCGCCCCGTATGGCTTCCAGTCGCATATGCAACAACATACTTATGATGGAACTGTCTTTCATTGTGGTAATTTACTGGATTAACACCGTAAAAGCGTGTATTTAGTTGGTGCGCTTGCTACATAAGTCCGGGAATTTACCAAAAATAAACCAATCCACCCCTACCGTTAACCAATCTTAACGCGGAGTTCGGACATGGTTGCGCGCGCCTATACAGTTGCTTTTCTAGGGGTCGAGGCCCGGTTGATCGAAGTTCAATGCTCACTTGCTCCGGGCCTGCCTGCCTTCAAGATCGTGTGTACTATTAATTATAAATATGATATACATCGCAAGATTGGAAACATAATGACTAAACCACTTGCTTACTCATATATTCGTATGTCAACTGATATTCAGTTGAAGGGTGACAGCCTTCGTCGTCAAGTAAAACTATCCAAAGATTATGCTGAAAAAAATGAATTGGAATTAGTTGAAGATTTCAAACTCGAAGATATTGGCAAATCAGCTTTTAAAGGTGAAAATTTAACCAGTGGCGCACTGGGCGAATTCCTTCAAGCCGTTAAATATGGTGAAATCCCCAAAGGCTCATATCTATTAGTTGAATCGTTAGACCGATTATCAAGGCAAAAAGCTAACATAGCTCTCAAGCTACTTCAGGACATTACGGAGAATGGCATTAATGTCGTTACTCTTGCGGATAATAAACTTTACGAAGCTAACAATACCGATCCAATGCAGATGATTTATTCAATTCTCATCATGGCTAGAGCACACGAAGAGTCTCAAATGAAAAGTGATCGGGTTTCAGCAGCATGGAAGAATAAACGGGATGATATTAAGAACAAAATCCTAACTAAAACTTGCCCTGCCTGGTTAGATGTATCCGACGATAGAATGAAATTTATCCCAATTCCTGAAAGGGTAAAAACCGTACAAAACATTTTTGAAGCAGGCGCAAACGGCCAAGGTTCAGGTATAATTACTCGTAACTTGAATGCTAAAAATGTACCACCATTTGGGAAATCGAATGGCTGGATAGAGTCTTACGTTACAAAGATCATGAAAAATCGAGCTGTCTTAGGTGAATTTCAACCACATCAAAGAGTGAATGGTAAGAGGATTCCCGCTGGAAACTTAATTGAAGATTACTTTCCAAGGATTGTGGAGGAAGACACTTTCCTCAAAGTCCAAATTGGTCGACGATCCAGAGATAAAGGTGCTGGGAGCGGACGAATTGGGCTAAAGCATAAAAACCTCTTCTCCCACCTAGCGAAGTGCAATTATTGTGGATCATCTATGCGATTTATCGACAAAGGCAATGGTCCCAAAGGCGGTAAATATTTAAAGTGTAGTGCAGCTGTTCGAGGTATGGATTGTGTCACAAAATCTTGGAGATATGTGGATTTTGAAACTTCTTTTTTTCACTTTGTTCGAGAAGTTGATCTGACAGCGATTATTGAAAGATCAAAAAGCCGTATGGAAGGCGCTAAAATACGTGAGAAAATACTTATAGAAGAAGAAAGGCTTAGTAGTCTTACAATAAAACAAAATCGAACTTATGATTTAATTGTTGAACGTGAGATGCCAGATCCATTTCTTAAGGAAAAACTAGCCGAAATTTCATCAGAAATTAAGACTATAGAATCCAAAATTCCTTCACTACGTAATAAGCTAAATTCATCACGGGATAATCTTGCGAACGAACGAAATGTTCCGGAACAGATTTCGCTAATTAGTCAATTCGAACATAGCGCAAATGTAGAGAAAAGGTTTTTGGTAGCCGCCAAACTGAAAGAATTTATTAAAGAAATTCGGGTTGCCACAGATGGCAAAAAGCCAAATTTCGAAAGAGCGAAGTCAATTGTTGAAGATGGGACAAATGATCCTGAAGAAGGTTCCAAACTCATTGGAATTCTGAAAGATAGTTACAGTAATTCCCCTCTTTCCAATCCTTATTTTAGTATATCTTTTTATGACGGAACTGAGCGTCTAGTTATTCCCTTACCAGATGATCCGACGACCCTTCTACAAAAAGCGGAGGTAACGGATATGCAAGCGTATATAGAAGATGAACTTGGCAACATTCAGTATCCAGAAAGTGAATAGTAATATTTGATGAGATGTAAAATAATGATGATACAAAACTATTTCCCAGAGGGTGTGTGATATGAGAAATAAAAAATGGTCGCGAGATGAAATAATTCTTCTTCTCAACTTTTATCATGAACATTACCCACACATCCCTGCAAAAACTTCTCCTAAGCTTAAGGAGATGTCTGATCTTATTCGTAAAATGAAGTTGAAATTGGATGGTGAGCTTAATGAAGAATATAGAAACCCTAATGGTGTCTATATGAAGATGATGAATTTCCATCATTTTAACCCAGATTATGAAGGTGCTGGGCTAAAAGGCGGTTCAATTTTAGATCGGGAGTTAGTTAACAAATTTTGGACAAAACCGGTTGAATTAAAAAAGCTCTCCAATCAGATCAAAGCAGTGATTAACACTAACGAACCGCTAACCTCATTTGATGAGGAAGACGATACAATTGAAGATGTGCAGGAAGGTAGGGTTATGACAAGGCTCCACCGTTATCGTGAAAGAGATTCAAGAATAGTTAAAAGAAAAAAAGATGCGACTATACAATCAACGAACATGCTTCAATGTGAATGTTGTGGCTTTGATTTCGAAAAATCCTATGGGCAACATGGTAAAGGATTTATCGAATGTCATCATGTCAAACCCGTCTCCGAAATTCAAATAGGAGAGAAAACAAAATTAGGTGACTTGTCTTTGGTTTGTTCAAACTGCCATAGAATGATCCATAGATCACGACCGTGGTTAACCATTCATCAAGTAAAAAAGATACTATCAGATAAGTCTGAATAATAAGTATCGGAAGATATATTTAACTAGAACAAATACAATTTATATCAAATCAACGATTTTCAATCTAGCTTCACTGTCTCCTTCAATATATCTCTGAGTTGTCTGTAGTGATGTGTGACCTGCTAAGAATTAAACATCTCGTAATGATCCACCCACAGTCGATATTTTCCTTGCAGCATTAGTAATGGACCTGTCGCGCTTTAGTGCCGCCCCAAATGCTACAGTAGCCTATGGCAGGTTGGTGGATACCAACCACAAACATAGATGTGACACATCATAATCAATCGAACTGAATGTTCCATTAGTAGTTTTAATCTATTCAATGCAATTACTGAATGATATCAAGCGAGCAATTATTACTGACTCTAACTATATTTTAGGAAAATGTTATGAAAGATAGTTCCAAGTTGAAAAGTATAACAAACGATTATGGCAGCAAAGGGCAAAATTGGAATGATGATTTTGTTGCATACATGACCACAATTGCTAATAGCCCAAATTTTGAAGGAATGCCTGACGCATTTAAGGAAGATGGCAAGATTCAATGGGAGGCTCCTTCAAACAGAAAAAGTGGTAAGTATAAAGAAACTCATCATTTAAGGCGCGAATGGTGGCAAAATAAAGCAAAAACCATAGGCATAAACACGGATGCTGACGCTTGGATTAGTAAGGTCGCAAAACGCATCCACCCAACAGGATTAAAGCCATGCAAGAGATGTGGGCGGGTGCTACAAATTGCCTACGTTTACCCCAACAAGCTATTGGAGAAACGTCTGGTAAAAGTGTTCGGGGACGATTTTGAAATTCAGCTACTTGAACCCATTACCGAGCTTATGCAACGCATAGCGGATCAATTTGGTCAAGAACAATTAGCCAAATTTAAAAAGGTACTAAAAACAAATACATTTTGCCCACCTCAGAATCTTAAAAGCTTAGAGGAGTGGGTGACTTGGCTTGAGGACGAGTACACCCCATCCGAACCGTCGTTACTTAGTCCTGGTGCAATGTCTAACGCACCAGATCGCTTTGACGGATTTCACTCGTTCAACCTATGTTGCAGGAAAAAAGCTGACAAAGGCCGCCATGATACTAACATGATGACATATACAACTGACCGTCGCGTCTTCGAATATTGGTCCGATGGAGATTGGATAGCAGCGGACCGATTAATGGGGTTAGTGAGTTCCTGTTTCAGACAAGAACGTTGCGCTGATAATGGCATTGGGCCTCCAAGCGCTGACCATATCGGACCGATATCTCTTGGGTTTTGTCATCGCCCAATGTTTCGATTGCTTAGCAAGCAGGCAAACTCAGCTAAAAACAACCGTATGACACTTCAGGATGTACAAGAATTACGGCAAGCTGAATTAAAAGGCGAAGAAGTAATCTCGTGGTACTCTAAACCATTGTGGGATCTTAGGAAGGACAAGATAGAAACTGATGAACACGCTTTAAGGCTCTCCAAGCAACTTAGGGATAATCAGAGGGTTGCAATGCACATGCTACATGGGCTTTTAATAAAGGGTCATACAACCTTTCTTAGCTCGCTTTTGCATCTAAGTTTTGCCGAAATGAATGTAGAGTTTAAGGACTTGAAAATTATTAACTTTCTTACTGATTTTTCATCAATATTAAAGAGCCAACGAGAAACTAAATATGCTAACATACAGAAAACACGTCGGTTGCGCATTGGATTTTCAGCGTTAGTTACATACGGCGCAAAAGAAAACCGGCATACATCTTTTTTGGATAGTGTTTTCAAAAAAGAGGCGCGTCAAAACTTTGAACAGGGGGCCCACTGTTTGAAGACAGTGCCAGATTATGTAATAAAATTGGACAAGCAGCTTAACGGTTTTCTAGCATCACAGGATGCGCGTGCCGCTGAGTATAAAATTCGTGATATTGTTCCGCAAATTCCAAATATGAGTGCTGAACCTACTTTTCGGAAAGCGCATTCATATTTTAGGCATGCAATGGATGAAGTAGGAACCCAAATCGACAATATGTGGGAAGAAGACCGATATGTTAGAGCCGTATTTACCGAAGACTAAACGCTACTAACTTCCTTGCTACTTAAAAATCAGTGTCAAATTTCGTTTTGCTACCGGTCCTTCTCGGATTATTGAAAATGCAATCCTGAAATTGTACATGCTATAGCATTAACTTTTAATCCGTTCTTTATCACGTATTGCCTTCAAATAATCACCTGGGCTCAATTGTCCACGTACAAACGCTTGGTATGCATTGGTAGCGGGCAACTTGTAATTTAACATTGAGCCATCTTGACTCGGTTGCAATGAGGGTAAATCGCTAAGTGCTTCCTCGACTGAAATTGCAGGCTCTAGTCCTTCAACGAGTCTTCGTTCTGCATCACAGTTTGTAATTTTACATGGCTGAATTATTTGTCTATTCTTATTCTGATTGCCAACCAATATAACACGCTTCCTTCTTTGAGGGATGGCATATTCATCAGAGGATAATAACCAACCATCAACGCGTGGCATAACTGTCTGAAATGCATCTTTCACCATTTTAAATACACTACCTTTCTGCATATTTAATAAACCAGTTACATTCTCAAAAACGAAACCATCAGGTTGTAAGTCAGATAGAACTTTGATGTAATCTCTGAAAAGTTGATTACGACTATCGTCCATGGTTCGGCGAGTGCCTGCGTTTGAAAATCCCTGACAGGGTGGTCCTCCGAGCACCCAAAATGGCTTCTTTTTCCCAACCAAAGATTTAGCTTCTTTTACACGCTTCTCAATGTTCTTTCTGATATCCTCTTCTGTTATGCTGCCAAGTATTACATTACTATGAACATTGTTTGAATAAGTCTGCAGAAACCTTCTTTCGATGTCGTTGGCAACCAATGGCGTCCACCCAGCCCACATAAAGCCCAATCCCATTCCTCCAGCCCCGCTAAATAAGTCTACAAAACACCCAGGCTTACCCAGTTGGAGTGCAATTTGATAGGCAAGCAATGGAGGTACGGCATTTCCAATTTGTTTATTTACGATACCTTGTGGGCCTTCAAACTTAAACGAGTCGGGAAAGCTCTGTAGCCGAGCTGCTTCACGATGAGATATTACGCGATCTTGTTCATAGTGTATGTGGCAACCATTTCCGGGTCGGTTGAAATATGTATTAATAGTATAAGACGGCATTTCTGGTTTAAGTCGACCATAATAAGTAGAGCGACTACCTTCTCCTCGTTTGTAGCTATCGCGTATTTGCTCAAGCCGTTTTGAGGGGATAGTCTCAGGAATATTTTTCCAGTTACCACCTTGTGGAATTGATCTGACCATACGTAAATCGAGGGCACTTAAACGTGCCGTAAAATGGTTTGGTATTTTTACAATTTTATTTTTTAAGGCCAATGGACGTTCAATTTGAAGTGCCTGAGTGTGGCAAGGTTTTGCTGTTATTTTTTGCATTTTTATTTGATCATTTAGTAAATCAAAAGCCTCCAGAATTTTATACTTTTCATCATCCGTTAGCTGGGGGAAAGCTTCTACCACAATTCTAAACTCTTCACAGCTAAGTCCGTATGCTTTCTTTGCAACGAGTGCTTCCAACTGGAACTGTTTTAGTTGTGGATTTTCGATCAAGGTTTCAACTTCTGTTGCTATTTCTGGAAGTAAATCTAACTTAAATCTGTTAGGAACCCTTACCTTGCGGAGAGAAGATAATGAAACATGGCCTGTTGATAGGTAACACCGAAGCTGAAATTCAAATACAATCGAGGACATGATCCCTAATAGAGTCAGAAGTGTTAATGAGTTATTGTCTCTAAAATACGCTACTCCTAGAGAATTTCCAGCAATAGGGCCTTTTGGAATAATAGTAGCTATCATGCGCCGTTTTTGGCTTGGTCTAGAAACGTCACGCCATATTATTCGGTTGAAATTCATAGATTGGGTTGGGTTCCATTGTTTCTTTTCGACGTGCAATGACGGGGTTTCACAAATTTTAAAGCGATCAATCATTCTCCCCTTGACGAAAAGAGGGCCGCATCCAACATCCTTTAGCCAACCACCACTGCCAGTTTCATCAAGTTCTCGACCCGCCCACAAAGACATAGGGCCATCTCCTTCCAAATCTTTCCATGATGGATGGTCTATGGAAAGCCGTTCTAGCACCGACATGGCCTTTCCTCCAATTGATACAGGAATTGAATACCCTGATGTTTCTAAAAAATTGCCCGACAATTGCAAATCGTCTTCACTAATAACTGCTCTGTCACGATTATATCGTATTATTTTCGGGCAAATATCTTTAATTTTTTTTGTCTCAACTACCAGAGTAATTGATGCAACATCAACTGAACCAAATAGCTTAGCTTCTGCAGGGAAATAAGCAACCTCATGCAACGTAGAATTCGTAAAAATTTGTTTGCGTAGCTCTCCAGAAACACTGTCTGCCATAAACGATGAAGGCATAACGATCGCAATGATGCCTCCGGAACAGTTAAGTTTCTGGCATACATCGTAACCTACTCTGGATAGGTTAGTACCCCATCCAGCAAATTTCTGGCTAGGCTGAGATACAGGGAAGTTTTTTTCTAGAAATTGATCGTAGTTTCGCATTGAAGAAACATAAGACAATTTTACATCATCACGGAGATGTTTAAGTTCTCTATGGTCGGGCTTCAGCAACTCCCAAGGCGGGTTTGAAATTACGATATCAAATTTTCTCTTACAATTATTTTCTAGCCGAAATGAGTCACCAACCAAAAACTCCGGATTGATACGCACTTTTCGTTTTTCAATTAGAGAGGCAATTGATTTTTGGGCTTTTTCGAGGCCTTCTGGATTGAGATCCCAGAATACGGCCTCCCAAATGACATCAGGTCGGTTAGTATCAAGCCAAGCTTCAATAAATTTAATTATCAACCTTCCATCACCAGCAAATGGGTCAATAATAGATAACCGTTTTCGGTTACATTTTTCGGTCGAAAACCGTTGCAAAGCAGTGCTGATCATATGATCAGCGACAAATTCATGGGTATAGAACTTTCCCGTGGCCTTTTCTATGAAGCTTTTTGGGAGATCAATATTTGATCCGGCGAGATAATTTAAATGATCCATTATGTATATTGCTTTTCAAGGATGGCATTCCAATTGTTAATGTATTCACGACCAAGCTTGGTCGAGGAAGTTGTATATCTTCCGCTGTTAAGTAAGCTTCGTTCACGGCAGTTCCTAACTCTTTGGTATAAAGAGCTCCGAATAGATTTGCCAGACCGCATGTTGGTAAATTCTTCACAAAACTTATGCCAATTACTGTGCAAAGTATCATTTGTTAAGCCTTCTTCATTCGAAGCCCAAAGTAGAATTTGAAAAATGCCTTCTTGAAAATCCACTTGGCAAACAACATTAGAAAAATCTTCCAAAAATAGTTCTGTTCTAACCGTTCTTTCAAAAATTCCATTTCGCAATCCTAGGAGATTATAGCGACTTATAAGGAGATATGACCCGTATATGTTGGCAGGGTTAACGGTTTTCATACTTCCTTTCCATATATGTTTTGCAATATCTAATTCGTCGCCAACCAGACGCTCGTCCATCCATTCGTCGGGGTTTCTCCAGCTTACTGGAGCACCCTGCGATCCTGCTTCTAGTGACTTAGCAGTGATCAACCCTCTAACAGAACTTTTTCTTTGACCGTCCAACACAATTAAAAAATCTTTAACTAATGAATAGTTTGGGAATTTGGGATTGCGAGCAAATCTATCATCTAATGATATAGAACTGCCTTTAATACCCGGATATGCTGCCCTTAATAGTTCCCCATCAATAGGAGTTTTATTATTCATAGTAGCTTCTTCTTGTTAAGGATATATTTTTACCCTTTATTGACGCTAATTCATATACCTAGATCTTATAAATATCATATCAAATCAACTACCTTCATCCTAGCTTCATTGTCACCTTCGATATATCTCTGTGTTGTTTGTAGTGATGTATGACCCGCCAAAAATTGAACATCACGTAGAGATCCTCCAACCGTAGATATTTTTTTTGCAGCATTAGTAATGAACGTTCTTCGGCCACTATGGGAAGAACACCCAATTAACCCAAGATCGGAATACCATCCTTGAAACATATTTACGATTGCTTGAGGGGATGTGACATTAGCTCTTTCTGTCCTAACAACATTCAACCCGATATCATGTTTGAAATAGGGTTTTTCATATTCAAAAAATTCGATCAATTTGGACTTGAGTTGCTTGTTCAATGGTATAATCCTCCCAGATTTACCTTTTGAAGCAATATTCGTCAGGTTGATGAAGTTGCCCATTTCGCCATCGGCATTTACGATCATTGACCACGTAATATTCGCAATCTCTTTTGCTCGTAGACCTGCTCTTATTGACAGTAAGAATATTACTTGGTTGCGAATACCGTTTCGTTTAGCTCCAAGGTAAGTATTTACCATTTCAATTTGGTTGCGATTTAAAGTCTTAGCTTGTTTCTCAAGTCCCATATAACCCTCTGATATCAATGATAATATTATAAGATTTATTATAATATAACCTGATCTGCACGTACATATATAAGTTGCTCAAAAATGTGTAATGAAAACAATAATCTATGATCTCTGATTATATATTTTATCATTTATAATCAGTTATTTTGCGCCCTTTCAATAAGGGACACCTAGCTACTTTTCTATAATAGATCAAAAAGATGCTCAACCAAAGCTGAAGTAAACTTGGCGTTCAGGCCAGTAGCATGATCTTTTTGATGTAATTTCTTTTAAGAGTATATTATGGTTTCAATTAAACAACTTAAAGCTATTGCTTGCATTTAACATATAACGGAGAATTTTTATGGCTAAACCCACTATTATCGAATGTCCTTCCTGTGAACACAAAGTGAGCATTACTGCACCCTCTTGTCCTTCTTGCGGAGCAGTGCTTCGGAAAGCAAAAAGAGGTATTTTTGGAAAGCTAGTGATGTTTACTTTCTGGGGTTTCAACCTTCTTATGATTCTATGGATATGGGCTGGTATGAACGTAGCAGTAGAAGGTCAGGAAGGGCTATCTGGCGCAGAGAGCGCAGGGGCAGCAATTGGTGCAGGCCTAGGCATCACAATGATTATATTCGTTTGGATATTTGGAGTAATTATCTTGGGTATTATGGCTCTTTTGACACGCCCTAAATAATGGCAGAATCTGTCTCATATTGGATTTGTTCTTGTGGCAAATCCAACCTTAAAGGTAAGAAGAATTGTAGTTCTTGCAATAAAAAACGTCCTAAAAAATGGATGTTTTATGCTGGTGGTATTTTAGCTTTCATTATTATTTTAGGACTGCTTCCTCAATCAGAAGATATTGCAGATGAAGCTCAAGATAACTTACCAGCGTCACAACAGAGTTTAATATCTTTATTAAAGAAGGCTCAAACAGATACTAGTGCATCGGCAAACACTCTAGCTGTCAGCGAAATACATAGAGCACGCGACCAGAAGCTATTTTCTATTAATGAAATTGATGGCTGGTATGGGACAGTTTTAGGTGTCCAAAAGATGCAAGGCAAGGGCGGGGTCAGTATTGATATCGGCGGTGCAAAGTTACTAGCTGGCGTTCATTTATCATACGGAATTGACACTCTAATAGCGAAGTCAAATACAAAAATTTATCAACATTTATTGTTATTGAAGAGTGGAGATGCTGTCGTCGTTTCTGGAAATTTTGCTACTTATAATAGTTCTATTGTAGAGATGAGCTACAGTTCTTCAAATGCAATTTCGTACCCTGAATTTCTGTTTGAATTTTCTTCGATTGTAAAAAGATAGATGGAAATTAGGAGCGTCTCTAATACTGTTTCTGTTCTGATTGTGTATTCCCTTATAAATGGTTTCTCCAGTCATCATGGATCATTTGGGCGCCCTTAGGTGACTTATTGGAGATAGTTTCCAGATCTGACTTTTTATTTCTAAACCCATTAACTGTTTTCATTTCATTTAGCGAAATATTGTCGATTTCATAATTTATAAATTCACGCATAAGAAGATTTATTTGCGTAGACATCGATATATTATTTATTTGGCATATTTCTTCAAATTCATTTTTTAGAGTTTTTGGTAATCTGAAATTCATTAGAGTTGTACTGAGCCTTTTCAAAAAGGGGACAACTATCAATTCTTTATAATATTATCTAAAAAAAGGGCTAGTTATCCCCTTAGCGAAAAGATCATATATCCCTGTAGATATAATCCATTTCTTCACCATTATATTTAAACCCATGTAGATCATTCACAAATGCCCAACCATGTGTCTTTGCAATTTCATCAGAATTAGGATTAGAAAACTGCCGTTTCTTTATATAATACAAAATAGTCTCCAAACTTTCATTGGAAATTTTATAGCGATATATTTTTTCATCTTTTATTTTTTGCGGCTTAATACTTTTATCTTGGGCTAGCCCAACTAGTTTCAACAATCCCCATAGATGTTGCACCGGTTTCTTTATTACGTCCAAACGAGTTTCAATGCCTAACTGTGTTGTGACAAATTTTGAGAGTCTTTGTGAACTCACTCCGAATTCCTTCAAATCATTTGTGCTGAAAATAACATCTGGATCAAACTTACCATTTTGAAAAATTGGCGTAAGTGACAATAAACCGTGTAATAATACAGCTGAATGCCTCCTATCATAAATTAGTTCATACCTAATTTTAGCTAACTTCTTTTTTTCTTGAGTATTCAGATTATCTTTCTCTTCAGGACTTAATTTTGGTTCATTTTGAATTGCTTCAAATAAGCGAATGCTTTTCCTTAACTGGCCTTTGTTGTCCTGTGCAATTAGATCAGCTACAACTGGTTCACCATAAAACAACTCTAAGTTTGTTCTGAATAAATTATACCATTCTGCTGGCTCTGCAGAAATGTTGTACTTTACAGTTTTCTCTTTGAATTTTTCGAATTCATATTCATTAAGTGTCCTAGCACCCAATATATTGTCAATATCTTCTTGCTCAGTTTGGTTTTTCATCAACTTATATAATTCGTTACCTTCATCACTTAGGGTTTTATCTTTTTCTATGAAATTAACACCCCAGTTCAGTTTTTTCTTATATTCAATGAAATTGCCTTTGAGATTATTTTTCGATGCTCTGTGAGTTGCCGTTATTATGGCCGCCATAGATAAAAACGGCGGTATAATTGGTGATGTGCGTATTATTCCTTCATCAAAACTTTGAATTAAATCTGCTCTTAAACAATCATCTGTGACAACATTTATATCGGTTTCAAAATTATATCTTCTAGGGGATATCCATACATTAACTTCTTTTGGGTGCCGAACTCTTGCAAGTTGTTGGTCAATTTCAAAATGCGAATTTATACGTGTTTCAAATAAACCATATACGCAGTCAATTTCACTATTGTTATTTTCAAAGGTTATATCAATCCCTGTGCCCAAAGATGGTGATGACATTATTACTTTGTATTTAAGTATATCTTCTTTGATGTTTTTTATGAATTTTTGAATTTGTTTTGAATTTGAATTATCAGATGTGATTGCAATTGCTGGGATATCAACATCTGCTTCATTTGCAATTTTTGCTACAATTTTCTCTATTACCTTAATCTTCTTTTTTGAATTTGACGTAATAAATATTCTTTTATCGCCAATGATATTTGTTTTTATGTGTTGAATTAATTGTGTATCTGATGGGTAAATATTTATGGTTTTATTTTCCTGCTTCCAATCGTTAGCATAAACATGAATTGGTAACGGTTTCGCTTTATGTATTTCAGAAAACAGTCCGTTATCCTCATTAGTCAAAACTGAGTATAAAGTATTGAATGTGACCCATCCCAGGTCTGCATCTAGGACAACAATTTTACTGGTTTTTTGTAATAGCTTAGAAAATATTCTAAATATTCTTTCTCTCGATGAACCTAGAGTTGCTGATAGAAAGTGCCCAAGAACTTGTTCGACTTCATCGATAACAATAATGTCGTATTTTTCAGCTTCCACCTTCCATAAACTGTCTAAGCAAACACCATAACGTGATTTTCGATGTTCATTTACCTGTTGTTTTTCATTTTTATCATCAAGATAACTATTCAACCCCAAGCGCTTACACAGATCACCAATTAATGCCTGTCTATGACCGATTAATAATACTTGTGTATTGGTGTATATTTTTACATCGTTGTTATCATTATCAAAAGTGGCATTTTCATAATCTTCGAGCGATGAATAGTTTGCAATAACTTGTCCCAAGGCTCGAGAAAGATATGTGGTTTTGCCCGATCCTTTTGGGCTTTTTATAAGAGTTAATCCGTCATTAATTTTTGTTAAATTTAAATACTGATCATTACTAATATGGATATTTTTTGTTGGTATAAGTTGTGGTCCTAACACTTCTTCCAAATAAGTTAATTCATTGCCTCCTTTGTTATAAATCCCAGTATTAATCTCCTTTATAGCTCTCTCAAAACCATCAAAATCATAACCAGCTGAACTGCCATCATTTACCCATCTCGTAATATTACATGATGAGCAGTGCAGGTATATCGAGCCACGATTGTTTCTAGCCACAAATGCACTCGGTCGTTTATCGTGATGAAAAGGGCAATATATTTGCACTTTTTTGTTAATATCTTTTAAAAATATCTGATCGCCTTCAGATGTTTTGACATTTAGGTTTGGTTCAAGCTTTTGATTTGATCTAGATGCTGCAATCCCGGCATTATTGATTGAATCACTTACAGGGTTTGTTTTTCCATCTTCTATCAATTCATCAAGATATTCATTGGTAATTGCTTTTCCTAAAAGTTGCGATCTGCAATCTGTTGAGCCGAAAAATATTCTTGCACCATCGGTAGCTGTCATGTCGCCACCCAAGCGTCGTGTTAAAGCTCGTGCAGCTGATTTAAGTTCATCCACTTTTGTGATTGTTCTTGGCAATATAAACACCAATCTGAATCTGTGATGGTCAGGTGTGTGTGAAGGTGTTGTATAAAAAAGCGAGCCGTAATTCTTTACAATTTGATCATTCAGGCAGTCATCAATTTCTCGTCCACCATCCATATCAACAGCTAATAAATCAGCTCTAAGGAAATTCTTTGTATTACGAACACCATGAACATATTGATAACTGAAACAGATACCTACTTTGATTAATTGCTCTAATTCTTCAATTGTTCCTTCAATAGGTTCAAAGCCATTTTTATAGTGTGATGTCTTTTCAGGCTTCAGCTTATTTATCAAATTACTATTTGCTGAAAACTGTAGAATGCGCTCATTTATATGGTTCATTTGTTTTCAGTAACCTTAAATAATCTACGGAATATAGTTTAGATCATTTCTGGATCATATATTTTAATTTCATTGATGCTACATCATTCATGATGACTCCAGTCCTTGGCGATCATCCTAGAGGCTCTGGTCGTTGTTTGTTCGCATTGTTTATTGGTAGATGTAATTGTTGGTGAAGATTTATCATTATATGCTTTAATGAGTAAATTAAGTTGAGTTGTCATTGATATGTTGTTTTGCTGACATATTAGTTCAAAATCATCTTTTAAAGTTATTGGCAGTCTAAAGTTCATTAGAGTTGTATTGGGTCTCATATGTTAAATGACCTATTCTATTGATGTTAAGTTTCACCTGAGTACTATTAAAATTAAAGGCCAATCCGATTGGTCTTTTTGTCTTTGGGTGTACAAAAGCGAATAGTCTTTGTTAGGAGTTTATACTCAGCTAATTATATGATAATTCTCCCAATCCACTTCATCTTGTGGATTGAGTTTTGTGATGTAATTTATCCAACCTGAATTTGCATTATGTTGAATATTATTTTCAGAATATCCCCATCGGGTTTTCTTCCATAAGCTTTCAATTAGGTTTTCAAAGTAAATAGGGTTATCTGGATTAGGGTTATTAATAGCTAAATGACAATGTAAACGTCCAGAAAATGAAGTTTCTAAAACAGTGATAACTGCAAGCTTTTTACCATATCTGTGAGATGCATTACCGTAAGTTTTCTTATTTAAAAGGTTTAAGAAATGCCGGATATTTTTTGATGCTTTTATTTTATCAATACGTTCATATTCGATATTCTGTTTCATCGAAAACGTAACCGCTACCATATGTGTAAAATTTACTTCTTGTAAAAATTGCCTAGTATCTATTTTTGGATTTGTATTCATTTAATCTTATAATATCTGTTGTTTATTAGTTATTTATACAAATTGAACTTTACGATTATAAGTCGTGCGCAAAAAAAAGCGATGTATTACGTACTAACAACCATTCGTTTTGTATCCTTAGTACACCAATGGCTGCTTCTACTTGTCTGTCTCATGTCCCACTCCTTGGTGGTTACAATGAGCCAACAACACTCTCTTAGTAAATACTACAGTTTGGACCCATAGGTGCTGACGTTAGACATTCATTATTGTATTTAATACTATATACTATTAATATCGTGGGCCTGCCCGATAAAGCCGTGTCCGAAGCCCGCGAAAGAGTGCGCGCCGCGTTGACATCCATGGCCTTGGCCCTGCCATCCAAGCGCATAACTGTGAACCTGTCTCCCGCCGATCTGC
>Ga0316189_10002410_pt1 | contig 18410 bp, 13 predicted proteins | sample LowCovwburrow_MG_FD_204930 | JGI IMG/M metagenome (GOLD analysis project Ga0316189, IMG submission 204930) | Coastal sediment microbial communities from Maine, United States - Lowes Cove worm burrow | ecosystem: Environmental > Aquatic > Marine > Coastal > Sediment | place: USA: Maine...
GAGCAGAGCACCGATCTCGCGCGGCTCGCTCCCCCCTGGGACGCCGTGCCCACCGCCGCAGCGTGGTTCGCCGGCAGCATCGCCGTCACACTGGCACTGTCCACGTGGCGCGGCGGGATCCTGGTTGCCCGCGCGTTCCGGCCGGCCACCGCCTTCGACAACGCGCGCCTGTTCGGCATGGGTATCGGCGCGATGGTTCTCGCCGGCGTGCTCGCTCCTCTGTCGACCGAGGTCGACCCGTGGGACCCGCTCCCCGCGACGCCGGCAGCCCGATCCACCATCCGGGCAGCCGGCAGCGAAGGCAGTGCTCTTCAGCGTCTCAGCTCAGAGGCGACCGCCGAGCTGGACGGACTGGCCGAGGCACTCGAGATCGCCGCATGGCCTCCCGTTGTGCTGCTGCGCACCCAGGCCAGCCCGGGCCGCCCTGCGGTCGCGCTGGCCCCCACCGACCACGCGCGGACCCTCGTGCTGCTCGTCGACCTGGAGCAGCCCCACGACACGGTGCTGACCGCGATCATCACGGAGTGCGTCGCCCATCGCCTCGCCGGTCTCCAGGACTGGGACCCCGCCGCCCGCTGGCTCGTCGACGGCCTGGCGCCATGGTGGCTGCGCCGCGCGTGGACGGAGCGCGCCGCCGCCGGCCACGGGAAGGTCGACGCAGCGATCACCGACTGGCATGCCGTGCGCCGCGCCCTGGGCGACCGCGCCCCAGCGGTCGCGTGGGCGGGCGTGCAGGCCGTCGAAGATGTCGGCGGCCGCCGGGCCGTCCTGCGGCTCGCGCAGCACCTGCTCACCCCCGAGACGTCGACCAACTGGCCCAGCGCAGCCGCGATCCGCCGCCGGACCCGGCCGGGCTGGGTTCCGCGCGTTGCCGAGATCGACGGCGACCGATGGCGCAGTGCGTGGGCGCTGAGGACCTCGGGATCAGCGCCCGCTAAGCTCACCTGGCCACCTCTGGACCTCCGGGACATCGACGGTGAGAAGGTGGCGCAGTGGCGGGGGTCGCTGCGGCCCGAGATGGTGATCGAGTGGGTCCAGCTCGATGCACTGCAGTCGGACCCGCTGCCCCGCGACCGGCGACTCTACGCCGTTCCGACGGCCGACGGCGAGGTCTCCATCCCAATCGATGTGCGCACCCGGGTCGCCGCGCGTTGGGTCGTCAGTGGCGCCCCCCGGCGGGTCGGTCCGTGGACCGTGCAGCCGTGATCGCGCTGCTCCATAAGGAGACCGCTGCGCTGTGGCCCTTCTGGGTCGCCGGAGCACTGCTCGTCGCCGGCAGCATGGCGTCGCTGCTGTGGGACCCGGACTTTGTCCTGCTCGGTCTCGGCGGGCGGTTCTCGTCGGGGCTCGAGAACGCGGCCATCCTCTGGTTCGTGGGGCTGTTCATCGGGCATGGCGCCGTCGCACACGAGGTCCGCGAGGGGCACGTCGAGTTTCTGGATGCGCTGCCGATCTCCCGCTGGCAGGTGTTCCTCGCCAAGGTCTGCGCCGGGTCGCTGCTGGTCAGCATCCTCGTGCTGAACAGCCTGCTGTCCGATCTCGTGCTCGTGTGGCTCTCCCGCCCACCGCTGGCCACCTCCCCGATGCAGCCGCTCGTGCTCATGCACACCGTGATGCTGATCTGTGGCGTGGGCGGACTGGGAATGGGCATGGTGCTCTCGTGGCTCGGGCCACTCGGATTCGGCGCGCTCGGCCTCACCGCGCTAATCCTCGTGTGTATGGGCACCCCCTACCCGGCCATTCGGGGGTGGATGCCGATGATGGGTCTCGGCGACCTCGCGTGGGACGGGTCCCGCACGAGCCACCCGATCGCGCCGCTCGTGGCCACCCTCCTGCTCGGTGCGGCCGGCATGCTGCTGTCCGGCCTCCTGTTCACGGGACCCGGCCGGGTGCTGACCAACCGAGGCTCGCAGGTCGTCTCGGTGGTTCGCGGCGGCGTGATCGGAGTGCTTGCGCTCCTTGTGCTGCCGCTCGGTGCGCTGGTGCTGGCGATGATCGGTCTGCGGGACGGCGGCACACTCTGGCGAGGGATCGAGGTCCTCGAGACCCCGCAGTTCCGCGTCCTGCGGGTGCCCGGTGACCCCCGCGGGGCCGAGATTGCCGCAGGGATCGACGCGCTCTCCGCCCGGGTCGGTGCGATCGTGGGCAACCCGGACCCCCTGGGCCTCGACATCGAGCTGCTGGGCGCCCCCCGCAACCACGAGGGCCTGTTCACCGGCGGGAAGATCCGCCTGTCCAGGACGGCGACGGACGACACGCTGGCGCACGAACTGGCCCACGCCCACGCCTTCGCGCTCAGCGGCGTGGCGGCTTGGTCGCAGCACGAGCACACACACTTCTTCAGCGAGGGTTTGGCGGAGTGGGTCGCCGGTGAGGCGATGGGCACGCAGGAGATTCCGCCGTTCGTGGGAGCGGTCTGGGCCACCGACCAGGTTCAGTTCCAGGATCTCGTGGAGCGCTCCGCGCACCTAGCCAAGCATGACGTGCAGCAGGCCTACGCCTTGGGCCACGCGTTCGTCGTAGCGCTGGTCGCCCAGGAGGGGCCAGACGCTCCCGCGTGCGTGCTGCGCGGACTGGGTGAGGTCGGCGATCAACCGGTGGCCGGGCTGGCGCTGTGGTACGGACTCGCGCGGACGTGCGACCTCGACCTGGACGCGGTCATCGACCGATGGATCGACCTGATGCGGGCGGAGCGAGCTGCGCTCCCCGCGATCCTGCCGTCCCTGCGTGTGAGCGTGCCGACCACCGGACCGATCCGGCTGGTGGTACGCGATGAAGCCGAGCTGGGCTGGATCCTGCGCTGCGGCTTCCGCGACGGCCCAGACACACCGCCGAATCGGTGGGCGTACGTCAACGTCCGCAGTGGCGCCTGCGAGGTGCCGCCGTTCACGCTCTCGGGGCACAGCTTTCAGTACCAGGTGGGCTACCGGCTCCCCCCACCTCGCAGGAGCAGCTGGCAGGACGTGTACCTGCCGTGGACGGACGCCGCGCGGCATTGACCGATGAGGGTCCACTGTGCGCTGGAGACCGGCCTGCCGCATCCCGCGGGGCATGCACCCATGCGGACTACTGCCGCCGCCCTCGCGCAGAGACGCTCTTCATCGGTGCAGCAGTCAGCCCAGCTGCGCGCGCACCAGGCCGAGCAGATCCCGGGCGCGGAACGGCTTGTGGAGCATCGACTGACCTTCGAGTTCGGCGGGAAACACGCCCCCCGAGGTGAACAGGACCGGCAGGTCGGGGCGCTCAAGACGCAGCGTCGCCGCGACCTCCTGCCCGTTCAGCCGCGGTAGCGACAGGTCGGTCAACAGCAGGTCGATCTCCTCATTGCTGTCCCGATACAGTGCCAGGGCACGCTCGCCATCTGTGGCCAGCAAGACCCGGTGCCCCGCCCGCTCCAGCAGCGACTGCAGCAGCCCGCCAACCAGTTCGTTGTCCTCGCACACCAGGATCGTGCCGAGCCGCCCGCCGTCGGCCGCGGAGTCTTGTCGCGAGAGGACGGGCAGCTGCGAACGCAGCGCACGACTTAGTGCCGCGACTGTGCACGGCTTCTCCAGCACGGTCTCCGTCTGTTCATCCGGCGCCGCCACCCCGATGTCTCCGCCGCGCCCGGTGAGGAACACGATGGGAATGCCCGGTGTGAGCGCACGGATCGCCTGTGCGGCGGCCGTCCCCGAGAGCCGCGGCATCACGTGGTCGAGCAACACGATGTCGAACGCGGACGGTTCCGCTGCGAGGAGGTCCACCGCCTCCTGCCCATCGCGCGCCGTCGTGACGCGGTAGCCGAGCTCGACCAGGATCCGTCGATGGACGTCGAGCACCGTCTCGTCGTCGTCCGCGAGGAGCACGCGCTCACCGCAGCCCGGAACGACCGCCATCGGCACCGAGGCGGACTCCCCCGCCGGCGCCACCGGCGGCAGGTACAGCCGAAAGGTGGTGCCGACCCCGGGCTCACTCTCCACCATGATCACACCCCCGTGGTCGCGCACCGTACCGTAGACCATGGCCAGGCCCAGGCCCGTACCCTCGCCCGGAGGTTTGGTAGAGAAGTACGGCTCGAAGAGCCGCTCCAGCGACTCCTCGGCGATGCCGCGCCCGTTGTCCGACACCGTGATGCACACCGCTTCGGGACCGATGTCCCCTGGCCCGTCGTCCGTCACACGCGCAGCCACCTCGATCCGCGGCGCCGCGCGACCCTGCAGTGCGTCGCGCGCGTTGATCACCAAGTTGACCAGCACCTGCTCCACCAGGGCTCGGTTGCCGAGCACCCACGGAACGCCCGGCGCGACCGTCACCTTCAGGTCGGTCGTTCCCGGGACCAGGGCCCGGAGCAGCTCCTGTGCGCCGAGCAGGAGCTCCTTGACCGAGAGGGGCTGCTTCTGGGCCCCCTTCGCGCGGGAGAACGCGAGCAGCTGCTGGATCATGTCGGCACCGCGTCGGCTGAGGTCCTCGCAGGTGCGTAGATCACGGTCCACGACCGCGGGATCATCCAGATGCATCCGCGCGAGGTGAATCGCGCCGAGCACGCCGGTCAGCAGGTTGTTGAAGTCATGCGCAATGCCGCCCACCAAGGTGCCCAGGGCCTCCATCTTCTGGGCCTGGCGGAACTGACCCTCGGCGAGGCGCAGCTCCGCGGTCCGCTCCTCCACCAAGGCCTCGAGGTGGATGCGCATGCCGCGCAGCGCCACGTTCGCCTCCTCGGCCTCGACCCGAGCGGCATCGGCCTCCCGACGCGCTGCCTCCACGAGCGCCTGCCGCCGTCGACCCGTCGCGATCGACCAGGCGGCTCCGCCGAGCAGCAGTACGGCGCCCAACACCACGCGCAGGAGCGGCCCGTAGTTCGTCTCCGGATCGTACCGGAGGACCACCCACCGCTCCGAGATCTCCTTCTTCTCCGCCTCGGTGATGGACTTCAGCCCCTTCCGCAGGATTCCAGAGAGCTCCGGCCAGTCCTTGCGCACCGCAAAGTGCAGATCTTGCTTGCCACCGGGGGGTGAGCCGGCGACCTTGAGGTTCGTCACGTGAAGCGAGCGAATCAAGTGCGCCGACGAAGCGATGTTCCCGACCATCGCGTCCGCCTCGCCGTTCGCCACCGCCAGCACGGTGGACCTCAACGTGGGAAACACCAGCGGATCGATGTCGGAGTGGTCCGCCAGGTAGCCCTCGTGCGAGGAGCTCTGCTGCACGGCGACCCGCAGCTGCCTCAAGTCGTCGAGACCGGCCAAGAACGGCATGTCGTCGCGCGTGATGATGACCCGATGGAAGCCGATATGCGACGGCACGTAGTCTAGAAACGACGCACGTTCCTCGGTGTGCCCAACGGCAGCCACCACGTCGATGTCGCGCCGCTCGATGCCATCCATGACCTCGATCCAGGAGAGGTCGGGGACCAGCTCGAGGTTCAGCCCTGTGCGCTCGGAGACCAAGCGCGCGTAGTCCGCTGCGATGCCGCGATAGACGCCCTCCTCATCGATGAACTCGAACGGCTGAAACTCGGGGTCGGCGCCGAGGCGCACCACCGGATGCGCAGCGATCCAGCGCTCCTCTGCCTCGGTGAGCACGAGGCGATCGGGGACGTCCAGCTGCGGCGGGAGCCAGCGCTGCGTGAACTCGATCCGCTGGTCCTCGCTGATGACTGTCAGCGCCTTGTCCAGGATCCCAGCGAGCTCCGGCCAGTCGCTCCGAACCGCCACCGCCTCCTTGGCCGCGTCGGCATCGAAGACGGCGGCGAACTCGAGGTTGGACATCATATGTCGCGCACGCAGATAGTGGCCGCCGGCCAAGAAGGCAATGACGGCGTCGGCGTGACCGGTGGACACGGCGTTCATGGCCTCCACCAAGGTGTCCTTGAACAGCGGCTTGGCCGTTGGAAACTCGCGGAGCACGCGGTCGGAGTACTGGTAGTCGCGCACCAGCGCGATGGTCTTGCCTGCCAGGTTCTGGCGCTCGCGCACCAGCGGGTCGTCCTCCCGGGTCATGATCACTAAAGACTTGTGCACGTAGGGCGCCGTGAACGCGAACCACTGCCGACGCTCCGGCAGGTCGACCATGGTCGCGATGACGTCCACACGCCGCTCTTGTCCCGCCTCATACAGCACCGACCAGGTGCCGTCCTCGAACGGCTCGAACTGAAGCCCCGTATGCTGCGCCAGCACACCGAAGATATCAACGACGAACCCTTGGGTCGTCCCTCGGGAACCTAGAAATGAATACGGTGGGAAGTACCCATCATACGCCAGCCGGACGCGGTCGTGATCCGCGAGCCAGGCGCGCTCGGTCTCGGTGAGCAGCAGCGCGAGCTCCGCCGACGGCTCAGCCGCCCGAGACGGCGAGCCGGCACCCAGCCCGAGCAGGACGCCGAGACCCAAGACCACGGCCTGGCACCGCTGTGCCATTTGAGCAATCCGTGAGCGTGCGCTACGGATGCTCGGGCGCGCTGTCATGTGTCTCCCTGGAGGTTGGAGCCATTCTGGAGGCGGCGCGCACACAGCAAGCCGCCGGCACGATATCGCAAGTTTGGGCTCGACCGAGAATGGACGCTCGGCATCGAGGACGCGATGCTCGTTCGAGGGCAAGGAGGAGAGTCGAGGGGATAGCGAGCTACCCCGAGAACTCGACGACACAGCCATCGGGCGTACAGCGCATCCGAATGCAGCATTTGTTCTTGGTCGAGCCACGAGCAGCGCTCGGGGAAAGGCCCCCACCGGGGGCCGGACTTGCCCCGAGCGATGCGCCCGAGGGAGACCCGCAACGGGCCGAACGGCAACATGAGCCAGCAGGGCGCGGGAATCTCCAGTCTCGCAGAGAACGACCGGAGAATTCCCGCGCACTGCTAGGGGGGTCCATCCAGCCGGAGACGGGTGTCCACCCCTGTGCAGCCCACAAACAAGGCGGACCACGGTTACGACAGGACGTGACCACCCCGCAGAGGTGCAGATGCCCTCCACAACCTATCGGAACGCTCAGTGGCTCTTTGCGCTCCTGGCGGCGGGATGCCTTCCCCGCGAACCCCTACCAGGATCACCGCCCACCACCGACACGGTGGCCCGCACGACCGGCGACACCGCATCCACCGACACAGGCTCGCCCCTCCTGCCGGTGCAGGAGCCCGCGCTGTTCGCGTTCCTCGATCAGCAACAGGACCCCAGCACCGGGCTCCTGGCGTCTTTCGTAGACCACGGCGCCCTGCCTACGGACTTCCACGACTTCCTCGTCGCGGAGCATCCCGCCTTCGTGTACGACAACGCGCTTGCTGCGATCGCATGGCTCGAGCGCGGCGCCCCCGGCGACGACGTACACGCCGCGCTGGTGCTGGACGCCCTGCTCGCCGTCCAGCGGGCGGACGGCAGCCTCCCCGACATCGTGCACGCCCAGACAGGGGTCGCAGCCGCAGGAAGCTCAACGGGCAATCAGGCGTGGGCCATGCTGGCGCTGCTCACCGGGTGGGAGGCGCAGGCACGCAAGGACTGGCTGCTCGCCGCCGAGCACGTCGCCGCGCACCTTCTGGACCCAGCCACCGGACTTCAGAACCCCGTGGGGTTCGGGGGCTACCGCCTCCATGCCTCGGCAACCACGCTGTCCACCGAACACAACCTCGACCTGTACCCCGCGTTCAGCAGACTCGCGGACGCGCTGCCCACCACAGCCGCGCGCCTCACGGTGGCCGAGGTTCGCGAAGCGGCGACCCGGGCCCGCATCTTCGCCGAGTCCCGCTTCGACCCAGTGTCCGGCGTGGTCTATGCCGGAACGGAGCCAGACGGCGTGCAATCTGCCACCCTCCACGTGCCGCTCGACACGCAGACGTGGTCCGTCCTCTCGCTCGGGAGAGAGAAGTGGCGAGCAGGCTACAGCTGGGCACTGACACCAGCGCCGGACGGGCTGTTGGTGTCGTCGAAGGCCTGCACGATGGGCGAGATCGTTCAGGGGGTCTCGTTCTCCACCGCGGACGTGGCCGACGTGTGGACCGAGGGCATCGCCCAGGCGCGCGCCGCGGCCCGACTGCTGGGCGACGAGCAGCAGGCCGACCTGGCCGCACGCACCTTGGACCAGCTTCGCACCAGTGCGCCGAACACTGACAAGCTCGGCCTGGTCGCCACCTGCACCGAGATCGACACCGGATTTGGCTTCCGCTACTTCAACGCGCTCGCGGTCGGCGCCACCGCCTGGGCGGCCATCGCGGCGGTCGACGCCAACCCGTACTTTCCCGGCGCGTTGAGCGACGGCCTCGCAGCGCACCCGGCTGCAGCGCTGCCCACGGTCTCTTTGGGTCCCGGTGCCAGCACGGAGGCGGCGTGCACCGGATTCGCGCCGTGCGCGTTCACGGTCGCGGGAACGAGCAACGGCGTGGTGGGCACGGGTCGCTCGATCTACCTACTGGTTCAGCCCGTCGATCCCGCAGTCCCCTTCTACTTCACCCAAGTGGCCACACCGGTGACGGTCCAGCCGACCGGCGATTGGGTCGCGGATGGGCAGATCGGCAACGCGGAGTACCCTGCAGCAACGGGCGATCGCATGCGAGTAGTGGCGCTGGTCGTGGACGGGGCGGCTCCAGCGGCGGTGCTCGAGGTGGTCACGCTCGACACGGTGCCGGGGCTCCTCACCACCACCGGCTTGCTGGAGCTCACGCTGCGCTGAAGCGCGCCTCGGGGCACCTCGACAGGGACCGGTTCCGCAACGAGCGGACACCGCTGCGCTCACTGCAGCAGCGCATCGACCAGCGCGCCAAGTCGCGCCCCGAAGGCTGCCGAGCGGGCGTCCGGATCCGTCGTCACGACCAAGTCCGTGTGCGACCGCAGCGCCTCCAGCATCGCGGTCGGCTCCACCACCACTGCGGCGGTCCCGAGCGACGCGGCGAACCGCACCTGATGGTCGTCGACGTGCTCTCTGTGCTCCGGGCGGCGCGGGACCACGATCGGAACCCGACCCAACGCGCGCGCCTCGAGGAACGACGACTAGCCGCCGTGAAGCACGACCGCCCGCGCACTCCGCAGGTGCGCTGCAAACACGGCGGCAGGCAGCGTGTCGTGGACCGCACAGCCCGGCAGTTCGACCCGGGAGCAGCCCCGTTGGACCACGAAGGGCTCATCGAGCTGTGTCGCGGCGGCGGCCACCGCAATCAGCAGCCGGTCGAACGGCTGGTGGTGGGTGCCGGTCGCGACGAACACCATCAGTGCACCGGGCCCAGCACGACGCCGCGTGGATACAGCGCACGCTGGACCTCGCGCTGCAGGACGACGACGTCGGCGAACGGGGCCACCAGACGACCCGTGAGCGACGGCGCGTCCACCCGGTCGAACACCTCGACGAACACCGACTTGGCGCCCATCGACCGCGCCAGCCACACGAACGGCACCCCCACCCCCGCGCCGGTGGTCACCACCACGTCGGGGCGGACCTCGGCCAGAACACGGCGCGCCAGGCGGGCGTTGCGAAGCAGGTTACCCGCGTTGCGGTTGGTGGGCTGATGCGCGAAGACCACGCGCTCAGTGGCCAGCCGCTCGCGCGCGAGCGGCGTGTCGAAGGTGACCCAGGTACGGGTGGTCTGCTCCCACCAAGAGCGCATCCACAACAGCTGCGCCAGGTGCCCCCCCGCGGAAGCCACAAGGAGGACCCGCTTCACTGCGCTACCAGCGCGGCATAGGCACCGAGAAAGGCCGTGGCCACCGCGGGCCAGCCGTGTCGCTGGGCGCGCTGCTGTCCTCGGCTCGCCAGCGCCGCCAGATCCGTTCCATGGGCCGCCATCAGCGCCGTCGCCGCCCGCTCTGGATCGCAGAACGGAACCACCAGCCCCGCCGCGCCCGCGTCGACATGTTCGCGCAGCGGCGCGATGTCCGCCACTGCGACCGGCACCGCCGCCGCCATCGCCTCGACCGCCGCGATCCCGAAGCCCTCGTATCGGGACGGAAACACCGCCAGCTCGGTGCGAGCGAGCTCGGAGGCGAGCGCCTCGCGGGACACCGATCCGGTGAACAGCAGCAGCGCGCCGACCCCAGCCCGCGCCGCCTGGTCCATCAGCGCGGCGCGCAGCCCCGGCACCCGCTCCTCTCCCGTGATCACCACTCGCCGCGGCGCCGCTCCGCGCGCGGCCAGCAACCCCAGTACATCGATCAGATCGTCGAGCCCCTTGTGCACGTCGATCCGACCCGGGACGAGCCAGCGCCCCGCCTCCGGCGCCCGGAGCACCCGCGAGAACACGTCCACGTCCACGCCGTCCCCAATCACCGTCCCGCGCGCGCCCGCCGGTGCCAGGCGCCGCTGATCCGCGGCGGATGTGAACCAGACCGCATCGGCGTTGCGGAGCGTTCGCCGGGTCCCAGTTCGCAGCCAGGCCGCCTTGAGCCACCGATGCCTCGGGGTGTGGAAGTAGCCGCCGTGGGTCGAGACCCCGACCGGCACCCGGTGCCGCGCCCGCGTCGCGACCAGCGTGTCGGCGAGGCCATCGAGGGCGTGGGCGTGCACCACATCCGCGCCGCACACCGCACCGACCAGGCCCCGCGCGAACGGGTATCGACGTGGACCGACGGCAGGCAGCCGGTCGTGATGCACACCTCCGTGCAGACCCGGCGGCAGCCACCGGCCGTGCGCTCCTCGATCCAGGGTCACCACCCGAACGGTGTGGCCGCGCTCCGCCTGCATCCGGGCCAGCCCCCCGACGCTGGACTCGAGCCCACCCACCGCCGGCCAGCCCGACCTGCACACGTGCACGATGTTCACCGCCGCGGGGCCCGCCGAGCACCGATGCGCGGCTGCTGTGCGGCCGCCGGCTGGGGACCAGCCCGCCCACGGACCAGCATCTTCTTGGCCATGTCCTCGGGGAAGAACTGATACCAGATCTCGCCGAACATCCCGGGATCCGCCTTCTTCTTGTTGGCGATGCGCTTCTTGAGTGTGCGGAGGTTCCCGTTGTCCGGCAGTGCCTCGAGTCCTTGGGTGACCACCGCCATCGCCTCGCCGCGTTCGCCATCGCGCAGCCGCAAGATCGCCCAGACCCCGTAGACAATGACCTCCTTCTTGCCGGACTTCGCCGCCTTCGCGAAGGCCTCCCACGCCTCGACTTTTCGCCCCTGCCGAAAGTGGATCGCAGCGATCGACAGCTGCGCCGACCAGTTGCGCCACTGCCCACGCTGCAGCCGCGGCAGCGCCTCGTCCCACTTCATCTGGACGTAGTCGATCATCCCGAGCTGGGCCTCGAGCTGCCCCCTGAGCAGGAACTGCCAGCGCCCGTAGTCGGACTGGATCTGCCGGATGTGCGCCTGCGCGCCCTTGATATTCCTTGCCTCCAGCATCGGCGTGAGCGCCGCCACCCGCTTCTCGACCGCCCGCTGCACCCGCAGGCCGAGCAGGAACAGCGCCCCAAAGAACACGAACAGCGCCGGGATGACCCCCGCGACCGGCCCGAGCCACAGCGTCACCCCGCCGAAGGTAGCCAGCCCGAGACCCACAGAGAGCAGGAGGTTGATCATGGGGCCAATTACCTTGTCGGTGACGGAGACACCAGGGTGATCGAACGCGAAGACATCGAAGGACTCGCTCGACAGGTCGGGTTTCACGAGGTCGGCTTCGCCCGGGTCCGCCCCACACCGCACGCCGCCGCGCTCACCCGGTGGGTCGCCCGCGGGGACCACGGCGCGATGGGCTGGATGACGCGCGGGCTCGACGTCCGGACCGATCCGCGTCGCCGGGTCCCCTGGGCGCGCACAGCGGTCGCCCTCGGGGTGCTCCACCACCACCGCAGACCGCCGGATCCGGGAGGGAGGACAGGCATGGTCGCGCGCTACGCCTGGGGACGCGACTACCACAACCTCGTCGGAAAGCGGCTGCGTCGCCTCGCGCGCAGGCTGCGCGACGCCGGGCTGCGCGCTTGGGGCGGGGTCGACACCGCACCGATCATCGAGCGCGACTGGGCGCAAGCCGCGGGCCTCGGGTTCACCGGCCGCAACGCAGTGCAGATCCTGGCAGGACGGTCCTCCTTTCTGTTCCTGGGCGTGCTGTTCATCGACGTCGACGTGGCACCCGACCGGCCGTCCGACACCCACTGCGGGACCTGCACCCGCTGCCTCGTCGGCTGCCCCACCGACGCGTTCCGCGGACCGCGCGACCTCGATGCCCGGCGCTGCATCTCCTACTGGACCATCGAGTCCCGCGGCCTGGCCCCGCGCGCACTGCGCCCGGGGCTGGGTAGGTGGGTGTTCGGCTGTGACGTCTGCCAGGAGGTCTGTCCGCACAACCACGACCCGGACGACCCCGATGAGGCCGACCTTCTGCCACGCCACGCCTGGCTCGATCTCGACCGGATCCTGACGACACCCGACCCCGCGCTCACTGAGCGCTTCACCGGCACGCCGCTGCGCCGACCGGGTCCCGCAGGCCTGAAGCGCAACGCTGCGCTGGTCCTCGGCAACCTGGGCCACGACGGCGCGGTCGACGCGCTCCGCAGCGGTGGTCTCGTGCACGCCGACCCGGTCGTGCGCGCTGCGACGGTGTGGGCGCTGCAGCGCCTGGGCGCGCCACTGCCCCGCACCGACCCCGACCCGCGCGTGCGGGCCGAGCTTAGGCCGCTCGACTGATCTCGTTGCGGACGGCCTGGAGCCGATCGAGGTCGCGCACCACGGCACCGATCTGGGCCACCGCGAGCCCCGCGACGGCCGAGGCCAGACGCCCGGCCAAGGCTGGAGAGTACCCCTGGGTCATCCCGTACAGGTAGCCACCCGCGTACGCATCGCCCGCGCCGGTCGTGTCCACCGCGTCGACCCGATACACGTCGATGTGAGAGAGCTCGCCGTCGTGCGAGACCACCGAGCCCCGGGCGCCGAGCTTCACCACGACCGTGCGCACACCGCCCTCGTCGGCGATCTTGCGGCACGCCGCGACGGGGTCGGTGCCGCCGACCAGAGCGAGCGCCTCCTCCCGGTTGAGGAACACCACGTCGGCCCAGCGGCGGACGAGGTCCCACATCAGCTCGGGGTGCGAGGCAACCACGAACGGATCTGCAGCATCGAGGCTGACCAGCGCTCCCGAGCCTGCGGCGGTCTCCATCGCGCTGCACACAAGCGGACGCATGGGACCGTCCAGCAGCGTGTAGCCGGTGAAGTGCGCGACCCGGGTGTTGCGCAGAGCGTCCTCGAAGTCGCCTAGCTCCGGGAGCGTGACCGAGGCACCGAGGTTGGTGAGCATCGTGCGCTCTGCGTCCTCGGAGCTGATGATCGACAAGCACTTTCCGGTGTGCTCGCCGGGCGCGAAGCGCAGCGCGTGGCCGCCGCACGCCTTCTCGATGTGGCTCGCATACTCCCGGCCCATCTGATCGTCACCGACCTGCCCCGCGAACAGCGCCCGGCCCCCTAGACGCCCCACCGTGGCGACGGTGTTCGCACACGAACCGCCCGAGTCGAACATCACGTCCAGCGTGCGGATCCTCTCGTAGACCTCCCGCCAGCGCGCCTCGTCGACCAGGTGCATCGTGCCGCGATTCAGCTCGAACTCGGCGATCAATGGCGCATCGTCCGCCACCACGAGCGCATCGATCAGAGCATTGCCGATTCCAGCGACATCCCAGCGCATTCCCACCTCCTGAGCCCCCGCGGGGTAGCGTGGCCCTCAGCCCGCGTCAACGTTGGTTAGTCGAGACCACGGAGGTGAGGGCTGACCGACCGGCTGAAGCTGTGGGGCGGGCTCGCGCTCGGTGCCGGCATGCTGGGCTGGTTCCTGTGGTCGATGGACTGGCGCGGCCTGTGGTTCGTCCTGGGCGAGGTGCGCTGGGCCTGGGTGGGTGCGGCGGCCGCGGTGGTTCTCGCCAGCTACGTCTGCCACGCGCTGCGCTGGAAGGTCCTGCTGCGGCACGTCGATCCGGACATCGGGTGGAGCACGCTGTGGGGAGCGACCACGGTGATGTGGGGCTTCAACACCCTGTTGCCCCTGCGCGCCGGCAACTTCCTCCGACCGGCCGTGGTCGCGATGAAGCGCAACCTGCCCTACACGACGCTGCTGTTCACGACGATCGCCGAGTACGTGTGCGACATCTTCGCGATCATCGCGATGGCGCTGTGGATGCTCGCGCTGCTGCCTGCCGACCAACAGGGCGTGTTGGGGGACGTCAAGAAATACGGCAGCATCGCGGCCGTAGCGTTTCTGCTCGGACTGGTGCTCGTCGTGTTCCTGACCACGCGACGCGCGCGCGCCGCCGCCGCCGCCCTGCTGCGCCCGATCCCGTCCGAGCGCATCCGCTTGCGGCTGCTCGAGGTGTTCGACCAGCTGGTACACGGCACGGCAGCCATCGGGCACCCGGGCCGGCTCCTCGGCGCGCTCCTCCTCACCCTCGGCTTCTGGGGCGGCTGGCTCCTCGGGATCCTCGCTACCCTGCGCGCCTTCGACCTCGCGCTGCCGCTCGCTGCCTCTGTGTTCATGGAGTGGGCGCTGACCTTGTCCATGCTGGTGCCTCAGGCGCCCGGCTTCCTCGGCGTCTTCCAGGTGGTCACCGAGGAGGCGCTGGGCTTGTTCAATGCGCCGCCAGCGAAGGCCGAAGCCATCGCGCTGGTGTTCTGGACGGTCTCTTTCGTCCCGATCACCGTGCTGGGTCTCATCAACGGCAGCCGAATGGGGCTGTCCCCCACAAAGGGAGCGCGAGCTGGCGCGCTGCACGACCTAGCGCAGCGCGCGGATGAGCCGTGATCAGCTCCCGTGATGGGTTTCCTCGAGCCACTTCTCGACGTCCATCGCTGCCATGCACCCGCTGCCCGCAGCAGTGATCGCCTGGCGGTAGGTGGTGTCCTGCACGTCGCCGCACGCGAAGATCCCGTCGCGCGAGGTGTAGGTCCGACCCGCTTCCTTGGGGATCACGTAGCCCTTGTCGTCGACGTCGATGTGGTCGCGAATGGCGGCGGTGTTGGGCGTGTGACCGATGGCGAGAAACAGCCCGCCGCACGCCAGATCGCGCTCTTCACCGGACTTCCGATCGCGGACCCGCACGCCGGTCACCTTTTCGCCGCCGAGCACGTCGACCACTTCGTGGCTCCACAAGAACTCGACCTTGGGGTTCTTCATGGCGCGCTCTTGCATGATCTTGGAGGCGCGCAGCGTGTCGCGGCGGTGGATCAACGTCACTTTCTTGGCAAACTTGGTGAGGAACGTGGCCTCCTCCATCGCGGAGTCCCCGCCGCCGACGACCACGACGTCTGCGCCCTGGAAGAAGAAGCCGTCACACGTAGCGCAGGCCGACACGCCGTGGCCCTGCAGGCGCGACTCGTTCTCGAGCCCGATGTAGCGGGCAGTAGCACCGGTCGCGATCACCACGGCATCGACCTCCATGGGCTCGGTGTAGGAGGTGGTCAGCTTGAACGGACCGGTGCCCTCCACCTTGACCACTTCGTCGGTGACGAACTTCGCACCGAAGCGCTCACACTGCTTCTTCATCCGCTCCATCAGCTCGGGCCCCATGATCCCCTCGGGAAACCCCGGGAAGTTGTCGACGTCCGTAGTGATGGTGAGCTGACCGCCCGGCTGCATGCCTTCGTAGACCACGGGCGGGAGGTTGGCGCGGGACAGGTAGAGCGCGGCCGTGAGACCAGCGGGCCCAGAGCCCAGGACTGCAACGCGGGGAGCGGACACGGAACCTCCAGGGGGATGGCTCGACGCATAACGCCAAACGGAGAGCCCAAACGGGCGGCCGATACAGCGCCCGCCCATTGCCAGCCCGCTACGGGATCTCAGGGCTGATCAGCGCCACCACTTCCGGCCAGGCCCGCAAGGCATCGGCGGCCTCGGACGGCAGCCACGCGGGCGCACCGCCCTCCGTCGTGCGCCGCAGATCCGTGGCGAGCGCGGAGCGGATATCTGTGGTGATCTGATCGCTGCGACCCTCCCGCAGGAAGGCCAGCAGTGGCAGCGCCGCAGCTGCATCCTGCGCACGCAGGGCCGCGACCAGTGCCTCGACCACCCGGGCGCGCTCGGCGTCTGCCAAGGCACCCTGGCGCACCGCCGCCGCCAGGCTCACTTCAGCGGGACCGACCGGCTCGACCCGAGCTTGCCCGGTCACGGGGTCATTCACCGCCTCCCACGGGCGCCCTGCAACGTCGAGCTGCGTCGGGAGATCCGCGCGGCGCCGGGCCCGCTTCAGCCTGCGATCGCCCGGTGCTGCCCGCCAGGCCAGCTCGAGCAGTCCCCGTCCCTCGGAATCTCGCCCTTGTTCCATGAGCGCGCGCGCGACAGCGACTCGCACTTCTGCAGCGCGCGTTCCAGCGAGCGCGCGGTCGAGCCATCGATCCGCGTCCGAGAGCGCGGGACCGGCGACGACCACACTCTCGAGCGCATCCAGCCAGCGGCGGACGTCGGCGGGTGCCTCCGCGATCAGCGCCTCGTGCAGCGCGAACCCCTCGTCCACTTCTCCGGCACGCACGAGCGCCGCCGCCAGATCGCTGCGCGACGTCAAGCCGCTCGGCAGGTGCCGATGCGCGCTCCGCGCCTTGCGGAGCGCCGCGGGCTCGTCCCACACCACCGACCGACGCAGCCGTCGCGCCAGCGGCGCGAGGTGGGCCGATCGCGCGTCGTCGACCTGCCAGACCTCCTGCAGCGTGTGCGCGCCACGGGTCGTGCCGCGCCAGTGCAGCGCGCGCCCATCGACCACCGCGCGAACCTGTGTGCCTTCACGGCCGACGAGCGTGGTCGCAACGACCTCGCCTACCTCGGCGTCTGGCGATGCGCGCAGCAGCGCAGTGATCCAGTCCGCAGCGAGCTGCTCCGGCGAGATCAGGTGCGCGCCTTCCCCTTCTTGAACCGACCAAGCGCGCAGGCTCCCGCCGGCCACAGGAGACACGAAACCCCTGTCGCGCGCCAGATCGACCCCGGGTCGCCACCCCGCCGGCACGTCGAACCGCAGCGACCGATCCGGGTCCAGCGGTGGTGACGGCGCGCGCTGGGCCGTCCGGAGCGTGGCGCGAACGGAATCGACGTCCGCGGTCGGAATGATCCGCGGGCCCAAGAACGCCACCACGAGCAGCGTGACAACCGACGAGATCAGCACCCGGAGGCGGACGCGCTGATTCCAGCCCGCCCGGCGCTGGATCGGCTCCGGATCGAGCAACAGCACGAGCGCCGCCCCGACGGCAAGCCCACCAAAGTGGGCCCAGTTGTCTGTCCGCTCGGACATCAGCCCGGAGCCGAGCATCAACACCATGTACGGCAGGATCGCCACGCCGAACAGCTGCTTCCCCCGGCCCTGCAGAAGGTCGCCGCGCACGAACCCGAACACCACCGAGGCCCCGATCAGCCCGAAGACCCCGCCCGAGGAGCCCAGTGAAGTGCTCTGCGGCGCGAGGAACATCGACAGCAGCGAGCCGCCCAACACCGACGCGAAGAACAGTGTCGCCAGGTTGAGGCGCCCCAGCGCGCGCTCCAGGTTCCAGCCGACGTAGGCCATCCACACTGTGTTCGCGAGCAGGTGGATGGTCTGGGTGTGGGTCATCCCCATCGTGAGGAGCCGCCAAGACTCGCCGTCCTCGAGGATCACCGGGCTCCACTGCGGGAGCCGCCGCACTACCTCAGCGTGGATCTCGGGAAGCCGGGCCCACCACCAGATCCGGATCTGGATCCCCACCAGCAGTGCCGTCATCACGGGCGGCGCCCCCGCCAGGAAGCCCGCCCGCCACTCGATGCCCTCGGTGTCCAGCAGCGACCGGTACATCTCGAGATCCGCCGCCCGCACGAAGGCGCCTTCGGTCACCGCATCGAACCGGACCAGCGCGTCGGACGGGATCCGACCCGCCCGCACCCGTGCCTCCCACTCGGCCCAGGACAGCTCAAGCACCACATCGTGGACGCGAACCTGGACCACAGTCCCTCCGCTGCACCCAATACCCCGGGTTCCGCACGCCGGGGTTAGTGGGTCGCCCATGGACCCCGAACGCCTCGCTGCACTGTGCTGCAATCTACCGGTGTTTCCCTTGCCGAACGCCGTGCTGCTTCCCTCCACGCTGCTACCGCTGCACGTGTTCGAGCCGCGATACCGCGCCCTGGTGCAGACCTGCCTGGACACCGACCGCGTCATGGGGGTCGCCACGTTGCGGAGCGGTGGCGACCCGACTGTTGACCCGCCAATGCATCCGGAGGTTGGCGTTGGCGAGATCGTGTCGCACCAGGCGCTTCCTGACGGCCGGAGCAACATCGTCCTGCAGTACATCGGGCGGATGACCATCGAAGAAGAGGTGCAGACGAACGAGCCATTTCGCCGGGTCAGGGGCGCGCTCGGGCACGAGGATCCCACGGGGATGGACGCAGCGATCCAGGGTCTCAAGCTGCTGGTGCTCCAGCTCGGAGGTGTGTCTCCGGAGGCCGCCGAGGAGGCACGAAGGCTGGCGGCGCTCGATGGGGCCGAGCTGGTCGACAACCTCGCACGGCGCTTGCTCGAGACCTCGGACGACCAGCGC
>Ga0316189_10002411_pt1 | contig 18409 bp, 19 predicted proteins | sample LowCovwburrow_MG_FD_204930 | JGI IMG/M metagenome (GOLD analysis project Ga0316189, IMG submission 204930) | Coastal sediment microbial communities from Maine, United States - Lowes Cove worm burrow | ecosystem: Environmental > Aquatic > Marine > Coastal > Sediment | place: USA: Maine...
TCGACAAGGCGCGGCGGCGAGCGCTCTTGACCGCAGAGGAGACGATGCGGGGCCGCTCGCGCGAGCTCGACCTCCGCGGGCTCCCAGAGCTCCTCTACGCCAACCTCGAGCATCCCCGCTGGCAAGAGGTCGCCGAGCGCTGCCTGAGCTGCGGCAACTGCACCCAGGTCTGCCCGACCTGCTTCTGCCACCGCGTCGAGGATCGGGCTCCGCTCCACGAGGAGCATGCGGAGAGGGTGCGGTCATGGGACTCATGCTTCACCGCGGAGCACTCGCGGATCCACGGCGCGCAATTCAGGCCGCAGATCCGCGAGCGCTACCGCCAATGGGCGACCCACAAGCTCGCCTCGTGGGTGAGCCAGTTCGGCACCAGCGGCTGCGTCGGCTGCGGCCGGTGCATCGCCTGGTGTCCGGTGGGGATCGACCTCACCGAGGAGGTCGCCGCGATCCGAAGCGCCCCCATGGCGGCCGAGGCGACCGAGCAGATCGCCCTGCCGGCGGCGCGCACCTACCCGAAGGTCGCCGGTGATCCGATGCGGCCGCAGCTCGCGGAGGTCGTCGCGGTCCGGCCCGAGATCGCGGACACGGTAACCCTCCACGTCGAGCCGGCGGGGCCCTTTCGTCACCTCCCGGGGCAGTTTTGCATGCTCTCGGTCCCAGAGGTCGGCGAGGTGCCGATCTCGATCTCAGGCCAGGAGGGCTCGGCCATCCTGCACACGGTGCGGGCGGTCGGCGCGGCCTCGCGGGCGCTCTGTGAGCTCCGTGCCGGTGATCGGGTCGCGCTGCGTGGGCCCTTCGGCAGCGCCTGGCCGCTGGACCAGGCGAAGGGGCGCAACGTCGTCGTCATCGCCGGAGGCCTCGGCCTCGCGCCGCTCCGCGGGGCGCTCCGCGAGCTCGTCGTCCGCCCAGAGGACTTCCCCTCGGTACGCCTGCTCTACGGCGCCCGCTCGCCCGAGGACGTGCTCTACGGGCCGGAGCTCCTGAGCTGGGATCGGAGCATTCGCTTCGGCCCTGAGACCGTGAGCTCGGCGGCCCTCGCGGGGCACGTCAAGGTCCACGTCACCGTCGACCGCGGCGCCCCGGGGTGGACCGGGCACGTCGGCGTCGTCACTGCGCTGATGCGACGCAAGACGATGAGCCCCCACGCCCTCTACCTCCTGTGCGGGCCCGAGGTGATGATGCGCTTCGTCCTCGCCGAGCTCGACAAGGCCGGCGTCCCCGCGGAAAATGTCTGGCTCTCGATGGAGCGGAACATGAAGTGCGCGGCGGGGCTGTGCGGCCGCTGCCAGTATGGGCCCTATTTTATCTGCAAGGACGGGCCCGTCTTCCGCCGCGACCAGCTCGCCGGGCTCTTCGGCCGGGAGGGCTTCTGATGGCGGTCGCCCGCGCTTCACGACCCCGCCTCGGCGTCTTCAAGCTGGCCTCGTGCGACGGCTGCCAGCTGACCCTCCTCGACCTCGAGGACGAGTTCCTGGCGCTCACCGGCGCCGTCGAGATCGTCCACTTCCCGGAGGCCAGCTCGACGATGGCGCCGCACGGGCCCTTCGATCTCACGCTGGTCGAGGGCTCGGTGTCGACGCCTGCGCAGTTGGAGGAGCTCCAGGCGATCCGCGCGGCCTCCCGCGTACTCGTGACGATCGGCGCCTGCGCGACCGCTGGCGGGGTCCAGGCGCTCCGCAATTTCGCCGATCACGAGGAGTACATCCGCGCCGTCTATGCCCGTCCAGACTATATCGATAGTCTCGCGACCGCGACGCCCGTCGCCGAGCATGTCTCCGTAGACTTTGAATTGCGCGGCTGTCCGATCTCGAAGGCGCAGCTGATCGAGGTCATCTCTGCGTACTTGGTCGGCCGCCGCCCCGACATCCCCGACGAGAGCGTATGCATGGAGTGCAAGCGGGCTGGGCGGGTCTGCGTAGTCGTCGCGCGGGGCCAGCCCTGCCTCGGGCCGGTCACCCACGCCGGCTGCGGCTCCCTCTGCCCACGCTTCGCCCGCGGCTGCTTCGGCTGCTTCGGACCCAAGGAGCGGGCGAACACCGCTCCCCTCGCCGAGCAGCTCCGGGCGGGGGGCGCCGATCGTCCGCAGATCGTCCGCGCCTTCCGCCTCCTCACCGGCTGGGCGCCAGAGTTTCGAGCGGAGAGCGAGCGACATGACGACGATTGACCAGGACGATCAAGGCGGCAGCGGCAGCGGCAGCGAGCGGACCTACCGAGTCGAGCTCCTCTCGCGCGTCGAGGGAGAGGGGCGCTTTTGGCTCCGCCTCGACGCCGACGGTCAGGTCGAGGACGCCCGCCTGGCGATCTTCGAGGCGCCGCGCTTCTTCGAGGCGCTGCTCCGCGGGCGCTCGCTCCACGAGGTCCCCGACATCGTCGCCCGGATCTGCGGGATCTGCCCCGTCGCCTACCAGATGAGTGCGACGCGGGCGCTCGAGCGGGCCCTCGGCCTCGATCCGCCGACCCCGGGTCTGCGAGCCCTAAGGCGACTCCTCTACTGCGGCGAGTGGATCGAGAGCCACGCGCTCCACATCTTCATGCTCCACGCGCCCGACTTCCTCGGCTACGCCAGCGCGGTCGAGATGGCCGCTGACCACAGGCCCTTGGTCGAGCGCGGGCTCCGGCTCAAGAAGGCCGGCAACGCGCTCGTCGAGGTGCTCGGCGGGCGCGCGATCCACCCAGTCTCACCTCGGGTCGGCGGCTTCAGCCGGACGCCGACGGTCGCGGAGCTCCGAGCGCTGCGGCCGACCTTGGCGGCTGCCCTCGAGGAGGCCGACGAGGTCGTCGACTGGGCGGCGACGCTGCCGATGCCGGCGCTCGAGATCGACTACGTCTTCGTCGCCCTCGCAAGCGACGGCTATCCCCTCGAGTTCGGCGACGAGCTAGCGATCAGCGGCCGCGGTCGGATCGCCGTGGACGACTTCCTCGATCACTTCGAGGAGTCGCACGTCGCCCACTCCAACGCGCTCCACGCTCGCCTCAAGGATGGGACTCCCTACCTGGTCGGACCCCTGGCCCGGCTCAGCCACGCCGCCGCGTCGCTGCATCCGCGGGCCCTCGCGGCCCTCGAGCGTGTCGGCCTCGCGCTCCCGGTCCGCAACCCCTACCGCTCGATCGTCGTCCGGGCGATCGAGCTGGTCCACGCGTTCGCCGCGGCGCTCGACGTCATCGACGGCTACGACGCCCAGCTCGAGCCCGCCTTCGTCGAGCCCCCTCGCGGACGCAGCCCGGCCGGTGTCGGCATCGGCTGCACCGAGGCGCCGCGCGGGATCTGCTGGCACCGCTACCGCATCGACGAGGACGGGCTGATCGCCGACGCGCGGATCATCCCGCCGACCTCGCAAAACCAAGCGAGGATCGAGGCCGACCTCGTCGACCTCGCCCCGCAACTCGTGCTCCTCGAGCACGAGGCGGCGACCCGCCGCTGCGAGCAGCTGATCCGCAGCTACGACCCGTGCATCTCATGCGCGACCCACTTCCTCCGGCTAGAGATCGAGCGACCATGAGCGCCGATGATCTCCGGGTCCGGGTGATCGCGCTGGGGAGCCCGCACGGCGGGGACGACGAGGCGGCCCTCCGCTTCGCGGCCAAGCTCGCGAAGGAGTGCGCTCAACGAGCGGACGGAGCCCCCGCCTTCGAGGTCATCAGCGCCGGTCGACCCGGTCCTGGCCTCGTCGACCTCCTCGACGTCGCGCGGCCGGTGGTCCTCCTCGACGTCGTCCGCAGCGGCGCCCCTCCGGGGACGCTCCACGAGCTCCCCCTCGCCGCCCTGGTCGACGCCGCGCTCGCGCACGGACAGGTCTCCTCACACGGCTTCGGACCGGCGGAAGCGCTGCGCCTCGCCGCCGCGCTCGGCCGACAGCTCCCTTGCGGCGCCTTCGTCGGCATCGAGGGGGAGGCGTTCGAGCTCGGCGCGCCCCTCTCACCGCCCGTCGCGGCGTCGATGGGTCGCTTCGCGGCGGCCGCCCGGGCGGCGATCGAGCGCTTCGCAGCCACAGAGCTGGGGACGACACCAGGGCCCGAGAGAACGCCAGCCCGCGGTGGAGCGCTCCGGGCAGAGGTGAACGATGGATAGGTCGACGATCGAGCGGCCGATGGGCCCGGAAGACACTGCCACGCGCCGCGCCGCGCCGCGCGGGTTCGGGGGAGACGATGCATGAATCAGGGATGATCCGAAGGCTCCTCGAAGTGGCGAACGCGGAGGCCGATCGCCGCGGGGCGCTCCTCGCCGGGATCGACGTCCGCCTCGGAGTCCTCGCCGGTGGCTCCGAGGAGCACCTCCGAGAACACTTTGAGATCGAGCTCGCCCGCCTCGGCATGGGGCCTATCGAGCTGCGCATCCGGACCGAGCCCGACTACCCGGGCGGCGTCGAGATCACCAGCGTCGAGCTCACCGAGCGGAGCTAGCGTGCGTGCGGCGCAGCGTGGTCTCGTCAGCGGGGTCGTCCAGGGCGTCGGCTTCCGTCCGAGCGTCGCCCGCCTCGCCCGCGCCCTCGGGCTCACCGGCGAGGTCGCGAACCGGGGCGGTACCGTCGAGATCGTGATCGAGGGGGAGTCCGCCGCGGTCACGGCCTTCATCGATCGTCTGCACCAGGAGGCTCCGTCTGCAGCTCGTATCGCGAAGGCGAGCTGGCGCCCATGCGCTGTCGGTGATCGAGTGGGCTTCGCGATCGCTGAGAGCGGCGAGAGCGACGGGCCCGACCGGGCCTCCGCAGGCCTCCTCGCGATCGGACCGGACCTGCGGAGCTGTGGCGAATGCCTCGCCGAGCTCGATGACCCTGGGGCGCGCCGCACCGGCTACAGCTTCACCAGCTGCACCGCCTGTGGCCCGCGCCTGACTGTCGCCGCCGGCTCGCCCTGGGATCGGCGCACGAGCGCGATGGCGGCCTTCCCCCCCTGCGAGGCCTGCGCCCGCGAATTCGCCGATCCGAGCGATCGACGGTGGCACGCCGAGGCGATCGCGTGCCCCCGCTGCGGGCCCTCGCTCTGGCTCGAAGACCGGCTCGGTCGACGCCTCGCCTCTGCGGGGACGGCGTCGATCGAGACCGCCGCCGAGCTCCTCCGACGGGGAGAGATCCTCGGCCTCAAGGGACTCGGCGGCTTCCAGCTCCTCGTCGACGCGGCTGACGAGGCGGCCGTTCGCCGGCTACGGACGCGCAAGCAGCGGCCGACGAAGCCGCTCGCGCTGATGGTCCCCGATCTCGCCGCGGCGGCGTCGCTCGTCCACCTCGACGGGCCTCTCGCGCGCGAGGTGCTCACCGGACCCGCAGGGCCGATCCTCCTCTTGCCGCGGCAAACGGGCGCGAGAGGGGTCGCCGACGCGGTCGCGCCAGGGCAGGCGAGGCTCGGGGTGATGCTGCCGACAACGCCGGCCCACGCGCTCCTCCTCCGCGCCTTCGGCGGGACCGTGGTCGCGACCTCGGGGAACATCCACGACCGGCCTATCGCGATCACCACCGCCGCGGCCCGGGTCGAGCTCGGCCCGATCGTCGACGCGCTCCTCCTCCACGACCGGCCGATCCTCCGCCGTTGCGACGACTCTGTGGTCCAGATCGTCGCAGGGCAGGCGCGGACGCTCCGCCTCGGCCGCGGTCTCGCGCCCGCCTTCTTCACCGCACCGGCGTGCGCAGCGACGATCCTCGCGCTCGGCGGAGATCTCCAGGCGGCGCCCGTGCTCGCGGCCGCGGGGGAGGCGCTCGCCTGGCCGCACGTCGGCGATCTCCGCGACCCCGCGACGCGCGCGGCGATGCTCGAGGCGCAGGCCGATCTCTGCCGTATGGTCGGCAGACCTCCCGAGGTCCTCGCCTGCGACGCCCACCCCGACTCTGTCAGCGCTGTCTGGGCCCATCGCGAGCCAGGCGCGCGGGTCGAGAGAGTCTTTCACCACCATGCTCACGTCGCCGCCACGCTCGCCGAGCGCGGCCGCGAACGGGCGCTCGGGGTCGCCTGGGACGGCGCCGGCATGGGCGAGGATCGAAGCGTGTGGGGCGGCGAATTCCTCGCGGTCGATCCCCAGGGAGCGCGGCGCCTCGCCTCGCTCCGCCCCTTCGCCCTCCCTGGGGGCGACGCGGCCGCCCGCGACGGTCTCCGGCCCCTGGTCGGGCTCCTCGTCGGCGCTGAGGTTCCGCCGCCGCCTGAGCTCCTGAGCGCGGAGCTCCATCGTCTCTTCGAGGTGGCCGTCCGCCCGCGCCTGAGCCCGCCGACCTCGAGCGTTGGCCGCCTCTTCGACGCCTTCGCCTGCCTCCTCGGCCTCCGCCGGCGCAGCGAGTATCAGGCCCAGGCGGCCATCGAGCTCGAGCAGCGCGCGGCCGCCTACGGCCCAGCGCCCGCGTACCCCTTCGACCTCGGCGCACACCTCCTCGACTGGCGGCCGGCGCTGCGGGCCGCGATCGCCGAGCGCCGCGAAGCGGGCTTGGTCGCAGCCCGGCTGCATGCGACGCTGATCGCCATGATCGTCGCCGTCGCCGAGCGTCATCGGGCCCGGGTCGTCGCCCTCGCTGGCGGCTGCTTCGCCAACGCAATCCTCCTCGGGGGGGCCGTCGCAGCCCTAGAGGCGCGGGGGATCGAGGTGCTCGCGCCGAGCCGCCTCCCGCCGGGTGATGGCGGCCTCGCGCTCGGGCAGGCCTGGGTCGTCGGCCATCGGCTCCGAGCGGAGGTCCGACCGTGTGCCTAGCTGTCCCGGGGCAACTCCTCGAGCGCTGGCTTGGGCCCGGTGAGATCGCCTATGGCCGCGTCGCCTTCGGCGCGGTCCGCCGCGAGGTCTGCCTCGCCTACACCCCCGAGGCGCAGGTCGGCGACTACCTGATCGTCCACGTCGGCGTCGCCATCCAGCGTCTCGACGAGGCGGCCGCCCGCGCGACGCTCGCCCTCTGGGCGACGATCGACGCCCTCCCTGAGGGGGACGGATGAGGTGGGTCGAGGAATTCCGAGATCCGGCGGCGATCCACGCGGCGGCGGCGGCCCTCGCAGCCGCGACGACCCAGCCGTGGACGATTATGGAGGTCTGTGGCGGCCAGACCCACACGATCGTCCGCTGGTCGTTGCCTGAGCTGCTCCCTCCCACGATCGAGCTGATCCACGGCCCTGGCTGTCCGGTCTGCGTCACCCCGATCGAGATCATCGACCAGGCCCGCGCGCTCGCCCTCCGCGGGGGTCTGACCCTCGCGACCTTCGGTGACATGATCCGGGTCCCGGGCAGCCGCGGCGATCTCCTCTCCGCCCGGGCCGAGGGCGCGGATGTCCGCGTGGTCAGCTCGCCGCTCGACGCCCTCCGCCTCGCCCGTGAGCGCCCCGACCGTCCGCTCGTGATGTTCGCCGTCGGCTTCGAGACCACCGCGCCAGCGACGGCCGCCGCGATCGAGTTCGCCGCCCGCGAGCGCCTCGCGAACTTCACCGTTCTCGCCAGCCACGTGCGCGTGCCGCCGGCGATGGCGATGATCCTCAGCGACGAGCGCTGCCGGGTCCAGGGCTTCCTCGCCGCTGGCCACGTCTGCGCCGTCGTCGGCACCGGCGAGTACCCAGCGCTCGTCGAGCAATTCCGGACGCCGATCGTCGTGACGGGCTTCGAGCCCCTCGACATCCTCGCCGGGCTCCTCCTCTGCGTCCGTCAGCTCGAGGCGGGGCGAGCCGCGCTCGAGATCGGGTTCCGTCGAGCCGTCCGCCCCGAGGGAAACCTCGCCGCCCGCGCGGCGATCGACCGCGTCTTCGAGGTGATCGACGCGCCCTGGCGCGGCCTCGGGCTCGTACCCGCCGGTGGCCTGAGCATCCGCCCGTCGTTCGCCAGCTTCGACGCCGTCCGCCGCTTCGACGTCGAGCCGACAGTCGCCGCTGCTGAGGATCGCCGCTGTCACGCGGCCGAGGTGCTCCGCGGCCTCCTTCGTCCGCCCGCCTGCCCCGAATTCGGCGTCGGCTGCACCCCTGAGCGCCCGCTCGGTGCGCCGATGGTCTCTACCGAGGGGGCCTGCGCCGCCTACTACCGCCACCACCGCCCTCCGCCGAAGGCCGCCCGATGATCCCCCCCGACCCTGAGAGCGCCTCGCCGACCCTGAGCTGCCCCTTGCCATTCTCCGACTACGACCGAGTGGTTCTCGCGCACGGCGGTGGCGGACGGGTCATGCGACGGCTCATCCGGGACCTCTTCGTCCGCGAGTTCGGCGGCGACGAGCTCCGCCGCGGCCATGACGGCGCGGTCCTCCGCCCCCAGGGTCCGATCGCGCTCACCACGGACGCCTTCACGGTGAGCCCGAGGCGCTTCCCCGGCGGCGATATCGGCAGCCTCGCCGTTCACGGCACCGTCAACGACCTGGCGATGTGCGGCGCCCGACCGATCGCCCTGGCCGCGAGCTTCATCCTCGAGGAGGGTCTCCCGCTGGACGAGCTGGCGGCCCTCGTCGCGAGCATGGCCGCCGCCGCTCGTGCCTGCGCGGTCGAGATCGCGACGGGCGACACCAAGGTCGTCGAGCGCGGCAGCGGTGACGGGATCTACATCACGACGACCGGCGTGGGCGAGCTCCTCCGTGCCGAGCCTATCGGCCCCGAGCGCCTCCGCCCTGGCGACGCGATCCTCCTCAGCGGTCCCGTCGGCGACCACGGCGTCGCGGTGATAGCCGCACGCGAGGGCCTCACGTTCGAGCCGCCTCTGCGGAGCGACGCAGCCTCGGTCGTCGCGCCAGCGCTGGCGCTCATCGAGGCAGGCCTCGACGTCCGCTGTCTCCGCGATCCCACCCGAGGCGGCCTCGCCTCCGCGCTCGCCGAGATCGCCTGCGACGCCGGGCTGGGGATGACGATCGAAGAGGCCGCGGTCCCGATCGAAGCGGCCGTCGACGACGCCTGTGAGCTCCTCGGCCTCGACCCGCTCTACGTCGCCTGCGAGGGCCGCTTCATCGCCTTCGTCCCGGCCCGTGACGCCGCCGAAGCGTTGACGATCCTCCGCCGTGAAGGCTGCCCCTCGGCCGCGCGGATCGGCGAGGTCGGTGAGAGAGGCCCGACCTTTGCGAGCGGCGGCGAGGTCATCCTCGTCGCCGCGACCGGCGGACAACGCCGCCTCGACCTGCTCTCCGGCGAGCAGCTGCCGCGGATCTGTTGAGATTTTTCACCGCCTCGCGCCGACCCGTGGGGATGAGGCGACGAGAGGGGCCTCCGGTCAAGCGTGGAAGACCGCGAGGAAGGCGACGGCCTCGTCGGGATCTGTCGTCACCAACAGCCGCCGACCGTTGCCGTCCTCGCGGGCGAAGCGTTGGCCCTGGAGGCGACCGACGAAGGTCTTGACGAGCACCGCGGTCCGGCCGAAGAGGGCGACGAAGCGACGGCGCGCGGTCAGGCTCGCCGCCTCAAAGGCGTCGTCGTTGCGACCGACCACAGCCCGGACGTCGAAGAGGAGCCCACAGGCGCTGACGTCGATCGAGGCGATGGCGGCGACGAGCGCGTCGACCTCCGCCTCAAAGGTCGCGGGATCGAGGGGCTCGGGGCTCCGCACCAAGGTGAGCCGAGCGAGCGCAGGCTCATGGCTCAGCACGCCGAAGGGACTCCTGCGAAGGAAGATGACGCCGGGGTCGACCATCGGCGGATGATAGCAACAGCCTAGGAGCGTGGACTCGCCGGAAGCTTGCAGCGAGAGCGCTCGGCGAGCTTGACCGCGAGCGACGCGGTGCAGGTGAGCGTCTGCTGCCAGCGCCGATTGATCAGCTTGGCCGCCTCGCAGTTCGCCGCCTCGTCGCCCGCCTCTCCCCGCGCGATCAGCATGTTCCAGGTCGCCGACTTCACGATCGGCGTCCGCCAGGCGTAGACATCACCGGTCGCCATCGCCGTGCAGACCGCGCTGGTGTCCGCGAGCAGGACCGCAAGATCGTCCGCAGCCTCGACCTTGGAGGCCTTCGGCCGACACCCAGAGGAGACGACCAGGCCGAGGAGGAGGGACGCCGCGAGGGCGGATGCGGAGCGCGAGGACACAGCCGCTCCATACCACTGACCGCCCCCTGCTACCATCCGCCCGTGCTCGACCTCGACTACATCCGCGGGGCCTTCCCGGCCCTCGATCCCGCCTGGGGCCACCTCGACAACGCCGGCGGGACCGTCGCTCCGCGGGCGGTCATCGACCGGATCTGCGCGGCGATGGAGCGGGCGACGATCGCCCGCGGCGGCCCCCACCCGCGCTCCCACGAGGCGGCCGAGCTCAACAGCCTCGGCCACGCAGCGATCGCCGAGTGGATCGGCGCAGATCCGGACGAGGTCATCTTGGGCGGCTCGTCGACGGTGAACCTCGACCTCCTCGCCCGCTCCCTCCGCCCCGGCTGGGCCGAGGGCGACGAGGTGATCGTCACCAACCTCGATCACGAGGCCAACATCGGCCCCTGGCGACGGCTCGCCGCCAGCGGGATCAAGCTCCGCGAATGGCCGCTGCGCCGCGAGACCGCGACCCTCGAGCTGGAGGATCTTCGCAGACTCCTAAACGAGCGCACGCGCCTCGTCACCTTCACCCACTGCGCCAACATCGTCGGCGCGATCCATGACGTCGAGGCGGCGACCCGCATGATCCACGACGCCGGCGCGCTCGCCTGCGTCGACGGGGTCGCCTACGGGCCCCACCGCCAGATCGACGTCCGCGCCTGGGACGTCGACTACTACGCGGTCTCGCTCTACAAGATCTTCGGGCCCCACGTCGGCGCGCTCTTCGGCAAGCGCGAGCTCCTCCTCGCCGGGGCTCCGCCGACCCACCACTTCCTCGCCGCAGACGACCTGCCCTACCGCTACGAGCCGGGCGGCGCGAGCCCTGAGCTCGTCGCGGGTCTGCCGGGGATCCTCGACCACTTCGACGCCCTCGATCACCACACCTTCGCGCTACGCGGCGACGCCGACGTGGCCCCGAAGGGTCGGCTCTTCCGCGCGATCGCCGAGCACGAGGCGGGCCTCGCTGAGATCCTCCTCGCCGCCCTGAGGAGCGCCCCCGGAGCCCGGATCATCGGCCCGCAGACGAGCGACCCGCGGCAGCGGGTCGCGCTCGTCTCCTTTCAGATCGCCGGGGTCGCCTCTCACGCGATCGCCGCGGCGCTCGCAGAGGCGGGGCTCGCGGTGCGCAGCGGCCACTTCTACGCGCCCAGGGCCCTCGCCGCCCTGGACCTTGATCCCGCCTGTGATGGCCTCGTCCGCGCGAGCCTCGCCCACTACAACACCGCGGACGAGCTGCGGCGGATGGTCCAGGCCCTGGAGCCCTTCCTCGACCCCGCCCGCTGAGCGCAGGGCCAAGCGGTCGCGCGCCAGCCCCCACGCGCCGACCCCGTGGTAGGGTCCGCGACGATGCTCCTGGCGCTCCGCGGGGTCGACAAGCGCTTTGGCGACACGCTCGCCCTCAGCGACATCACGGTCTCGCTCGACGGTCGGGCGGTCGGTCTCCTCGGCCCCAACGGCGCCGGCAAGACGACGCTGATGCGGATCCTCCTCGGCCTCTCCAGCCCGAGCCAGGGCGATGTAGAGGTCCTCGGGATCGACGTCCGTGCCCGCCCCTACGAGGCCCGCGCCCGCCTCGGCTACGCCGCCGAGGGACCGCAGCGGATCCCCGGCCTCACCGGGGTCGAGAGCGTCGCCTATGCGGCGGAGCTGTGCGGCCTCGGGCGCCGCCCCGCGCTCCTGCGCGCCCACGAGCTGCTCGACCTGGTGAACCTCGGCGACGCCCGCGACCGCCGGGTCGAGACCTACAGCACCGGCATGCATCAGCGGATCAAGGTGGCGATGGCCCTCGCCCATGATCCGGCGCTCCTCCTCCTCGACGAGCCGACCACCGGCCTCGATCCCGACAGCCGCGACGAGCTCCTAGAGCTCCTCGTCAGCCTCCGCGACGGCGGCGGCCCAGCCCTCCTCCTCTCGACACACCTCCTGCACGACGTCGAGCGGACCTGCGATCGCTGCATGATCCTCGAGGCCGGTGCCCTCCGCTTCGCCGGCTCCTTGGGCGAGCTTCGCCGGCCGAACCCACAGCACTACGACGTTCGGATCGACGGCAGCGAGGAGGCCCGCGGACGCTTCGTCGACACCCTCGTCGGCACCGGCGCGACGGTCGAGCGCGGTCGCCGGGCGGGCGTCCTCGACGTCCACCTGGTCGCCCCCGATCCGCGGGTCCTGTGGAGCGCCGCGGAGACCTCCGGGGTCCGGCTTTGGCACCTGGAGCCCCGCGCCCCCTCCCTCGAGGAGGCCTTCCTCGCGACGATCAGCGCCGAGGCGCGAGCAGGCACAGGCCCAGGAGGACAACCGTGAAGGATCGGGTCATCGAGGTCGGCTACCGCCGGCTGCCAGAGATCCAGGCCGGCCCCGGCCACGCCGCGCGGACGATCGCCCGCTGGGCCCTGACCCTCGCCTGGCGCAAGCGGGCGACCAAGATCAGCCTCGCCGCCTGCGCCATGGTGGCGATGGGCCACGCCCTCGGGATCGTCGTCGTCGTGCTCCTCGAGGCCGCCGGCACCTTCGGCGGCTCGACCCCGCTCGCAGCGATGAGCCTCAACGTTGACCGGATCGTCGGCAACACCCAAGAGGTTCTCTCGAGCTTTGTCAGCGCCCAGACCTACTTCACGGTGATCGCCCTGGCGGTGATCGGCGGGGGGCTCATCGCTGAAGACCGCCGCTACGGCGCCTTTGATCTCTACTTCGCCAGGGCCCTGCGCCGCCGCGACTACCTCCTCGGCAAGCTCCTCGCGGCCGGCGCGATCCCGGCCCTGACGATCGCCCTGCCCTTCGTGCTCCTCTGGCTCCTCGCCGTCGGCATCGCCCCGTCGACGCTGCGCCTCTCGCTCCTCTGGCTCTTCGTCCCGGGGCTCATCGGCGCCCTGGTGACGAGCGCCGTTCTCACGGCCACGCTCCTGGGCGCGAGCGCCTTGGGCGAGCGCGGGCGGACGATCGGCGTGGTCTTCGTCTTCGGCTGGTTGCTCCTGAGCGCCGTCGGCGAGAGCCTCGCGAGCAACGGCCTGGCGACGGCCGGCTACCTCTCGCCGGCCCGCGACGTCGCGACGATGATGGAGGCGCTCCTCGACGCTGGCCCGGCGAGCGCCGCTGCGGCGGCCCTTGAGCTCCGCGGCAGCGTCAACCCGAGCGCCCTCCTCTCGACCCTGAGCCTGCTCGGCTTCGCCAGCCTCGGCCTCGCGGTGCTCGTCGGCAGGCTCCGGCGGGAGGTCGGAGGATGAGCGCGACGATCGTCCTACGCGGCGTCCGCAAGCTCTTCGGCCAGGTCCGCGCCCTCGACGAGCTCGACCTCGAGGTGGACTCCGGGGTCATCGGCCTCCTCGGCCCGAACGGCTCCGGCAAGTCCACCATGATCAAACTGATCGCCGGCCAGCTCCGACCGGACGCCGGTGTTGTCAGGCTCTGGGGCCTCGACCCCTTCACCAGCCCCGAGGTCTTCCGCGACCTCGGCCTCTGCCCCGAGCAGGATCACTTCTACGAGGACATGCGCGGCCTCGATTTCGTCACCGCCCTGACCCGCCTCCAGGGCTTTTCCAGCGCCGAAGCCCGCGAGCGGGCGAAGCGGGCGCTCGCCCGCGTCGGCATGGAGCCCTACGCCGACAAGCGCATGCGGGAGATGAGCCGAGGCATGCGGCAGCGGACCAAGATCGCCCAAGCGATCGCCCACGACCCGGCGCTCGTCCTCCTCGACGAACCGCTGAGCGGCACCGACCCGGTCGCCCGCGCCGATCTGATCCGCCTCATCCGCGAGCTCGGCGACGAGGGCCGCTGCGTGCTGGTCTCCAGCCACGTGCTCCACGAGGTCGAGTCGATGACCCGCGAGGTGGTCGTCATCCGCCACGGCCGCCTCCGGGCCCAGGGCGACATCACCCGCCTGCGCGGTCTCCTCGGCGGCCGCCCGTACCGGATCCGCCTCGGCCTCACGAGCACCGTCGACAACGCCGAGGGCGAAGCGCGACGGCTCGCCGCCGCTCTTCTCGGCAGCACCCTGATCGAGGCCGCCTCGATCATCGACGGCGCTGCGGTCGAGATCACGACCACCGACCTCGACGCCGCCTGCCGCGAGATCCCCAAGACAGCCCGCGACCTCGCCCTCACCCTCTCCTCGTTCACCTCTCCAGACGCCGATCTCGAGAGCCTCTACCGCTACCTGGTCCAGCGATGAACCAACGCCCGCAACCCCCTCGGCGCGCGCCGAGCCGCGCCGGCGCCGGAGCGGTCATCGCCTGGGCGAGCCTCCACCTCCGGCGCAACCTCCGACGCCCCGGGGCCCTCGCGGCGATCGCGACGATGCTGCTCGCCGCTGCCCTCCTCCGCTTCGTCGCCGACGAGCCGAGCTCCGCCAGCGCCAGGATCCTCCTCGCCTACCCGGCGCCGCTCCTCGCCCTCTTCTTCACCAGCGGCGTCCTCCGGGAGGAGGTCGAGGACGGGACCCTTACCTACTCCTTCACCCGCCCCGTCCGCCGCTCCCAGCTCTACTGGGCCCGCTGCGCCGCCCACTTTGGACCGCTCCTCCTCGCGGTCCTGCCCGCGGTCGCCCTGGTCGCGGGGAGCTTCGGCCAGCTCATCTACTTTGTCCTCGCCGGCGCGGCCGCCTGCCTCGCCTATGGCCTCCTCTTCGCGCTCTTCGGCGTTCTCTCCCGCGGCGCCGCCTGGATCGGCCTCGCCTTCCTGATCTGGGAGCACAGCGCCCTCCGGGTCCCCGGGTTTATCCAGGACCTCAGCCTCCTCACCTACGTCCACGGTCTCGCCGGGGTCTCGGTCGACGCGGGGATCCTGACCTTCGGCCTCGACATGCCGAGCAAGCCCGTATCCCTCGGCGTTCTCCTCGGCGTCGCCGCCCTCAGCGGGCTCCTCGGCGGCCAGCTCGTCGAACGCCGAGAGATCCCCCTCGGCCGCTGAGCGCTGGAGAATCGCCGACCCGGGCGAGCTACGACTCGTCGCCGCCGACGGTCGAAGATCCGAGCCTCTCCCACGACCCCATCACCGGCCCGCGTAGGCACCGACAGGAGCGCGAGCCCTGCCGCAGATTCTCGCTCCTCGCGGAGTCGAGCTCGTCAACGCGAGCACCTAGCCATGCTCGCGCGAGTGTCGGAGCCGCGGGCGACTCGACGACCGGCTGACGCACTCGCCGCGAGAGCCGAGCGCGGGCTCAAAGAGGTCGAGACGACTGCCCTCGTTTCAGATCAATGCCTGTGACCCGTCGGAACGCCGAGCGTTTTTCACCGAGTTCTGCCAAGACCCGCCGCGTGACGTAGCTCCCCGAAGCCGCCCTGATTTGCAGGCGTTCGCGCTATCGTGCCACAAGAGCCTCGTGAGCCGCACCCAACGAACCCCGCTGCGCCGCCGAGAGTTCCTCGCGGCGGCGCTCACAGTCGGCGCATGTGGGCGCCCTCGATCCTCCGCTCAGGTGCCCGCTGAGCGTCCTGTCCGGGTCTTCTATGGAATGCTCGGTCACGAGACCCATTCGTTCTCACCGATGGCGACGACCCTCGAGACCTTCGAGTCGAGCATGACCCTCGCTGGCCAGTACGAGGGGGGCGCTTCTCCTCTCGACGCGCCACTCGAGATCGCACGGGCACGCGCGGACGAGCTCCGCTGGGAGGTCTTCCAGGGTCTGATGACCTTCGCGTCACCGGGCGGCCCGGCACCGAAGGAGGTCTACGAGGTGCTCCGTCAGCGCCTCCTCGCCGACCTCAGGGCGGTCATGCCGATCGACATCGTCGCTCTCATGCTCCACGGGGCGATGGTCGCCGATGGCTACGACAATTGCGAAGGCGACCTCCTCGCCCATGTCCGCGAGATCGTTGGCGAGGACGCCGTTGTCGGCGCCGTCCTTGACTCTCACGCCCACCTGGGACCGGCGATGGTCGCCAACGCGGACCTCCTGATCGCGACGAAAGAGTACCCGCACACCGACTTCCGCGAGCGCTCCGAGGAGCTCCTCGAACTCTGCGCACGAGCCCTCGTCGGCCGCGTCAAGCCGACGTCGAGCGTCTTCGACTGCCGGATGATCGACAAGTACCATACCCCACGCGAGCCGATGCGCAGCTTCGTCGACAAGCTCGAGCGGCTCGAGCGCGAGAACGACGATGTTCTCTCGATCTCGTTGATCCACAGCTTCCCGTGGAGCGACACGCCCGTGATGGGCTCCAGAGTCCTCGTGATCACCGATGACGCCCGCGACAAGGGAGAGCGCCTCGCTGAGGAGCTAGGCCGCGAGCTCTTCGCGCTGCGCGGGCAGCTCGCCGAGCCCTGGTTGCCCCTTGACGAAGCCTTGGCCCAGGCCGACGCGGCGCCGCCAGGCCCTGTCGTTCTCGCGGATGCCGCCGACAACCCCGGCGGCGGCGCCCCCTGTGATGCGACCTTCATCCTCCGCGCGCTTGTCGACGGGAGTCGCACGGACGTCGCTATCGGCCGCTTCTACGATCCGACATCTGTCGCGGCGATCATCACAGCCGGCGAAGGCAGCTCCTTGCGCGTCGCCATCGGCGGCCGCCTCAGCGACCTCTCCGGGGAGCCGGTCGAACTAGACGTCGAAGTCATGAAGATCCTCCGCGCCGGCGAGGCCGGAGCCGGTGACGCCGCGCCGATGCCTGGCGATGTGGCCTGGATCCGCAGCGGCTCGATCGACCTCATCATCGGAGACTTCCAGGGGCAGACTTTCTTCACCTCGGAGTTCGAGCGCTTCGGTATCGACCTCGCTGCAAAGCGGCTGATCGTCGTCAAGTCGAGCCAGCACTTCTACGACTCCTTCGCGCAGCTGACAGCGAGCATTCTCTACGTCGACACGCCGGCGGTCCTAACCCAAGACGTCACAGCTCTGCCATATCGGCGGGTCACGCGGCCGAAGTGGCCCTTCGACCCGGATCCCTTCGATGAGAGATGAGTCGCGGCCGACGAGGGCAAGCGAGAGCGCGGGAGACGTTTGCCACCGGCCGCTAGCGCGCGGGACTTCGCCAGGGTCTGCTAGGCGGCCGGATCGTGGAGCGCCAAGAGATCGCTGTCGCCGTCGATGGTCGAGCTCGCGCGGGCCCGGGCGAGCGCAGCGGCGGACTCTGCTGCGCTGGTCGCCACCAGGGTCACGCCGATGTCATCCCCAGCCTCGCCACAGACCTCTCCGCGCAGGCCCAGCTCGGCGAACACAGCTGTCCAGATGTCTGCGAGCAGCTCCGCGATCCCCAGGGCCTCCGAGCGTTCGAGCTCTCCGCGGTCAAAGAGCGTCGACACGTGCACCCGATTGATCACTCGCTGGACCTCAGCGCTGTCATCGAGCCGCTCGGTCCACAGCGCCTGGACGTACTCGTCAAAGTGGGCGGCGAGGAAGTACACACCGTCGCGCTCGATCAGCGGCGGCCGGATCACGCGGGCGAAGGCGACGAAGGACTCCGGGTCGACCCCTGCGCCGGCGTACTCGAGCAGGGAGAGCTCGCTCGCCCCGCCCGGGGACCGCCAATGCCTCGCACCCTGCTCATGTAGACCACCGCTCACCATAGTTCACTTATGCGCGCGGTGCATCTGCGAGTTCAACGAGGTCTAGCACCTCAATTTCAGCAGAACTGACCACTTCGGCAGCTTCTTGATCATTTTCTATGAACGCGGAGATCCCCTGGGCCAAGATCCGCCCATTCTACTGAGGATCTCGCGACAGAGCGCCGGCGGTCCCCCGCTCAGGGCCGCGGCGCGCAGACCCAGAAGGTGAAGGACACGTCCTCGTCGGCGACGTCGCGCTCGTCGACGACCGCCAAGCCAGCACCGCCGAGCGCTGCGACAAAGGCTCTCGCCGCAGCCTCTCCCCCAGGCAGACCGCCGTCCTTGACCACGACGAAGCGTCCCTCAGGGCGGAGGATCCGCCTCACCTCGCGCAACCCCGCAGCCTGCTCAACCCCCCAATGATCGTAGGAGTCCAGAGCGAGGACCAGATCGGCGCTGCGATCCGCCAACGGCAGGGCGTGGGCCGGCGCCTCGAGGATCTGGATCCGTCCTGCCGCCGGATGTCCGAGCAACCGCTCACGCGCGATCTCGACCATCCGTGGCACCGGATCGACGCCGATGAGCGTCCCCATCGTCGCCTTCCCAGCCGCATGACGGAGCGCCGAGCCAGTCCCACAGCCGACGTCCACGACCACGGCATCCGCGGCGATCTCGAGGAGCTCAATGGCCCGCCGATTCGTCGCATACTCGCCATAGTTCGCCGCATACCAGTCTGCCGTCTCGGTCGTCCACTCGCTCATCCGCGGATCGTCGCACCCGCGGCCAAGCGCGTCTACACCCCTGTCATCGGCTCAAGCCATGGACCTCGCACTCCAGATCGTGCGGACCTGACACCGAAAGCTGCCCGCATTCGTCGGTGATGCCGTCGTATGCACAGTGGCGGCGCAGGTTCTGGGCAAGCGCCCACGAGTACGTCGACGCTCCGGTGACGATACCGGCGACACCACGGGCTCATCGCCCTTGCCACGGCCTCCTA
>Ga0316189_10002412_pt1 | contig 18401 bp, 14 predicted proteins | sample LowCovwburrow_MG_FD_204930 | JGI IMG/M metagenome (GOLD analysis project Ga0316189, IMG submission 204930) | Coastal sediment microbial communities from Maine, United States - Lowes Cove worm burrow | ecosystem: Environmental > Aquatic > Marine > Coastal > Sediment | place: USA: Maine...
CGGTACATCCTCGACCGGCGCCTCGACCGTGGTCGCAGGCGGAGGCGCTGCCGGCTGCTGCGGGACAGGCTTTGGACCGAGGCCGAGGAGCTCAGGCTTGACCACGAAGATCGCACCGACGACGACCCCGACCAGCAGGAGGAAGACGAAGAAGCCCGTGCCTCCCTTCTTCTCCTCTTCCACGGGGGTCGCGACCGGATCGTCCACGGTCAGCGCCGCCCCTGAGGCGCTCGTCATAGCCTCGTCGGTGACAGTCCAGGAGTTCGACGAGGACTTCGGCTCCGAGATCGACAGATCGCCGATCGACGGCTTGCGCTTGCTGGGATCGACAGGCTCCGGCCGCTGCTCGTCCTGGGTCTCCGTCAGGCCGACGCCGAGGAGCGGCGCGGCGAGGCGAGCGTCGGCGGACGCCGCAGGGTTGGCGTCATCATCATCATCGTCGTCGTCGTCGTCGTCGAGCTCGTCGCTCAGCTCCTCTGCCTCGTCGTCCGCCGCTCCAGTGCTCGCGACGGCCGCGGCCGCAGCCGCAGCCGCGACGACCGCCTTGGGCGGCGGGACATATCCGCGGAAGAGCGCCGCGGGGACGCTGTCGATCAGGAGCTCGACGATCTCGTTGGCGTCGACCGGGCGCTCGTTCGGGTCCTTGCTGAGGCACTGCTCGATAAGCTCGATGAGCTCCGATGGCAGCGGATCGTCGACCTGATCGGCGAGCGACGGCGGCACCTCGTTGGCGTGCTTGTAGATGATCTGAGCGTCCGTCCCGGAGAAGGGAGGGAGCCCTGCGAGCATCTGATAGAAGAGCGCGCCGACGGCGTAGACGTCGGTCCGGGTGTCCAGCGGTTTGTTGCTGATCTGCTCCGGCGCGAGGTAGCGGGTGTCGCCGGTGGTCGGCGCCTCGAGGCCCTGCACATGCCCCTGCGCGTGCACGTGGCCCTCGACCAGCTGGACGAGCCCGAGGTCGAGGAGGCGGACGAGACCCCGGTTAGGGTCCGAGTCGTCCCGGCTCAGGTAGATGTTGTCGAGGGTGATGTCGAGGTGGAGGAGGCCCCGCAGGTGCGCAGCCCCCAACCCCTTCAGGATCTGGGCCGCGAGGGGGACAAACTCCTCAAGGCTCAACGCCCCTCGGTCACCGAGAAACGTCTCGAGCGAGTCGCCCTGGATGAACTCCGTGACGACAAAGAGACCGCGCCCAGGATCCCGCCCGGAGTCGATCAGCGCGGCGATGTTCGGGGCCTCGAGGGTGCTGAGCGAACGAGCGGCCTGCTCAAAGCGTGAGGCCGCTGCGGTGTCGGATCCCCAGGGGTTGTCCAGGAGCTTGACGACGACGTCGCGATGGAGGCTTCGATGCTCTGCAAGGTACGTCGCGCTCCGCAGCCCACGACCGAGCAGCTTCGAGACCACATAGTGGGTGCCCACGGTGCGCCCGATCATCAGGTCTGGGGAGGTTGGTGATCTGCTCGTCATGCCATCTCGTGGGGGCCCGACCGGCAGACCCGACCTCCGCCCGCGCGGAGGCGCCAGCGTACCGCCGAAAGGTATCACAACGGCGTCAATCGCCGCTGAATCAGCGCCAACGCACGGGCCCGACGATCGGCCTTCGCGGTCGAGCAGCGACCGCTCGCTCGCTTCTGCGCTTCGCCCATCAAGGGGGCACGCCCCCCCATTCTTCCCGCCGGACAGCGCTAGCGAACGCGACCTCCGCACAACTGCGACTCTTGCGTTGGCGGATCAAGTTTTACAGAGGGGCCTGGAGACCCCTGACGAGGCTCCCAGACCCGCTCAATGTAGCGAAGGTTGGCCGCAGCCCGAGGATGGGCGGGCAGCCGGAGCGAGAGTGCGAAACCCACAAGCCCGATCCCGACCCCGAGCACGACGGCTCCATACGCCCGGCGCGCGCCCCTGACAAGCCAAACGAGCGCGCCGAGGATGGCCACTACGCTCGCCGCCGCGACCAGCGGCATCACCGGAAGATCACCTCCTCCGCTGGCGGAGAGCAGATCGTAGGGCTCGACCGTCCGGGCGAGCGGAACCAGCACCTCGCCCACCGGAAAGTCGACGTTGGTCGGATCGATGTGGGGCCAGAGGTTCGCCGCGAGCCCGTTGACCACCGTCGACCAGATCGCGAGGGCGACGATCCCGGTGAGCACGACCGGTCGCCGCCGCGCCTTCGCGAGAACCCACGCCAAGCCGGGCACCATCGCCGGCAAGGCGACGACGACATAGCGAGGGCCCACACGCCAGCCGCCCGTGAAGGAGAGGCTGACCGTAAGGAGGAGGAAGAGGCCGAGGATCCCGCAGAGCACCCGCGCCTGCGCCCGCAGCCGCGGCTCCTCCGTCGTCCGTCCGAGACCGACGAGGCCGACGAGGCCGACGACGGCCAGCGGCGCCCACCACAGGAGGCCGGTGTCGGCGGCGACGATGTGCTCGCGGATCCCGGCGAAGGTCGGCAGCCCGAGCCCGAGAAAGCCCTGCCCGTGCTTCGCCGCGAACTCGGGGTTGATGACGTGATGGTAGCCGGTCGCCCAGGGCGAACCGTAGACCGCCGCGTGATAGGCCCCGAGGAGGATCACGGGGAGGAGGGCCGCCGACGCGGCGGCGAGGATCGACGGCAGCGCCGCCCTCCCCCGCCTGCGGAGCGCTGCGAGGAGAAAGATCGCGAGCGGCAGGCCAGCGAAGGCCGCCCCGTACTCGACGGTGATGCTGAGGGCCGCCATCGCCCCCCCGAGCGCCGCCCGGCGCCACCGCTCACCGATCACACCGTCGACGACGAGGAGCGACCCGACCGCGAGGAAGGCGGCGGCGAGCTGATGCCCGTAGAGAAGATGAGCATAGGAGGCAGCTGGTGTGCCGAGGGCGTAGATCGTCAGGGAGGCGACGACCGGCGCCGGGCCGAGGCTCGGGGCGAAGCGCCGCCACATCCACAGGACGAGGAGCATCGTCGGCAGCCAACCGCCGAGGATCCGCGCCCACGCGGTGTAGGAGCGCAGCGTCGCCGGCTCGCCGACCTGGCCGAGGCGGTAGGCAGCGGCCGCGACCAGGCTCGTCGCCGGCGGCTTGTTGGGATAGAGGCGACCGTCGATCGGAGAGCGGCTAACGTCCGGTCCGGGGGAGAGACGGCGAGCGCTGGGACCGTCGATCGACCACTCGCCGCACTCGACCAGGGCCATCCCCTGGAGGAGGCGCGGGCGTTCGTTGGCGTTGCGGACCGCCTCGAAGTAGGGGACGCCGAGGGCCAAGGCCAGGGCGACAAGGCCGAGGATGAGGCTCGCCTTGCGCCCCCCTGTGTCAGCGCCCTGGCGGTGATCAGGCACCTACGCCGGCCTACTGCCGGGCGGCGCCGCGGTCAAGCCCCGACGCCGGGTCGCCCGGCACCGGGCAGGACACCTACTCTTTGTCGGCGCCCTTGAGCTGGCGCTGCCCGGCCATCTTCGCCTTCAACGCCTCGAGGGCGTCGTCGACCTCCGAATGACCCTCGAGCTCGGCGAGCTTGGCGTCGATCGCCGCCTCTTCGGTGCGGGCGTCGAGCCCCTCGGCGTGGACCTCGTTGAGCGCCTCGATCTGGGCGATCCGGTCCTCGATGGCGCCCATCCGGCCGAGCGCTCCGCTAGCGTTGATCGCCCCGCTCGGGGTGGTCCCCTTCTTCGCCGCCCGGGCCTGCGCGATCAGGGTCCCGCGCCGGTTGTTCAGGCTCTTGTGCCGCTTCGTGGCCTCCGCGATCCCGCGGCGCATGTCCTCGATGAGCTTGCGCTGCTCGACCAGCGTCTCCTCGGTCGCCCGCCGCTCATCGGCGATCTCGACCCGCCGCTCGAGGGCCGCGCGAGCCAGGGTCTCGTCGCCCAAGCGCACCGCCTGCTCAGCCCGCTTGTCCCAGTCCTCCTCGGACTTCTTCAGGGAGGCGCCCTTCTTCTCCATCATCTTCTGGTCGACGATCGACTGATGGAGGTCGCGCTCGGACTGCTTGATCTGGTCGGCGAGGTCATCGAGCATCAGCGCGATCTCCTGACCCGGGTCCGAGACCGCTTCGACCGCGTCGCTCAACGCGGAAGAGATCGACCTGCGCATACGACTGAGAATCCCGGGCTTGTCGCTCATCATTCGCCTCCCAACGGCCCTCGTCGGGCCGGCAGGGAGTGTACTGGACCTGGTCCCCCCTGTCTCGCGGCGCGGACTTGCCCGCGCGCTTGCTTTCGCCAACACTGCTGGCGATGGACGCGGAAGCCCACGGCGCGAGCCACTCGAACGACGGCTTCGTCGGCGTCCGCGGTCACCGCGACGCCCAGACCATGCTCGCGAGGGCGCTCGCCCGCGGCCACCTCCACCACGCGCTGATGTTCGTCGGCCCCCGCGGGATCGGCAAGGCGACCCTCGCCCGTGGGCTCGCCTCAGCCCTCCTCTGTAAGGAGGCCCCAGGTCGCGGCTGCGGCGAGTGCTCGGTCTGTCAACGGATCGCCAGCGGTACCCACCCCGACGTCGACTGGCTCCTCCCCACCGGCAAGGCCGGCCAGATCACGATCGACAGCGCCCGCGCCTGCCATGTCCGCCAAGCCAACGGCCCCTACGAGTCCGAGCGCTATGTCGTCGTCGTCGACCCCGCCGACGCCCTCAACGAGTACTCGGGCAACGCCCTCCTCAAAGCGATCGAAGAGCCCCGCCCGGGGATCCACTTCCTCCTCCTGACGACCAACATGCAGGGGGTGCTGCCGACGATCCTCTCGCGGACGATGCCGATCCGCCTCGGCCGCCTGAGCGACGGCGATGTCGCGGCGATCATCGCGGAGAAGGCGCAGGACGCCGATGAGGATCGCCGACGGATGGCCGCGCTCCTCGCCGAGGGCAGCGCCGGGGTCGCAGTGGAGCTCGCCCTCGATCCGGCCCTCGACCGTTGCCTCGACCTGGTCCGCGAGGCGATCCGAGCCGCCGATACCGGCCCCGCGGCGATCTTCGCCGGCGAGCGAAGCCCCCTCTGGAGCGCCTACGGCGCTGCGACCCAAGAGATCGTCGCGCTCCAGGCCGAAGAGGCCGCCGAAGAGGCCGCGGAAGAGGCCGCCTTCGCCGGCAAGAAGAAGCGGGCCAGCAAGAAGAAGTCCAAGAGCGCTGGCAAGTCGAAGGCGAGCGCGGCCCAGCAACGGTGGGTGGCCAACCGCCTGGCCGAGCTGTGGATCCTCCACCTCCGCGAGCAGATCCGCGGCCGCGCAGGCCTACCCGGTGCGCCGACCGGCCGTTCTCCTAGCCCCCACGAGCTCGTCGCCCGGATCGCAATCCTCCAGCGGCTGACCCAGCGGATCAGCCGCAACGCCAACGTCCGACTGATCCTCGAGCAAACGTTGCTCGATCTCAGCGCCGCACATTAGCCCGCCTCTCGCCTCCCGCCTGCGCGCTCGGCTCGCCAACCCGCCCCCACGCGCCACTGCGCACCCACAGCTGACAGACAACCCATGGCCGGCCCCCCGATCACCCTCGCCGCAGCGCTCCGCGACGCCCATCACGAGGACCCGCGGGTCCGCGACAAGGCCCTTCGACACATGGGGGACGCTCTCCTGGCCGAACTCGGGTCGCCAGCTCGCTGGCGCGCCGCCGACCGCCACCCCAAGGGCGCCCAAGTGCTGGAGCTCCTGACCACCGCGGCCCACGACGATCCCTCGCCGGTGCTCCAGGGCTTTGCCGCGATCGCCCTGGGGCAGCTCGGCGATCCCCTCGCCCTCCCCCTCCTCCGCGAGGCGCTGACGACCGAGGGCGACGGTGAAGAGCCCGCCTTTCGCCGCGAGTGTGCGGCGATCGGTCTCGCCGAGCTGGCCGCCGCCGCCCTCGAGGACCCCGCCGCCGCCCTCCTTCCCGCGATCGCCGCGCCGCTCGCCTCCGGGCTCACCTCGTCCCACCCCGAGGTCCGCTTTCAGTGCGCAGGGACCCTCGTCGACGTCCTCGGCAACGACGCAGAAGGCCCCCTCGCCGACGCCCTCGCCGTGGAGAGCGAGCCTGAGGTCCGCCGCGGCCTCTGCGAGGGCCTCGCCCGGATCGACGACCCCTCGCCGACCACCGTCGAGCGCCTCCAGGCGATCCTCGCCGACCCGGAGATCGACCTCGACACCCTCTTCGCGGCCGCGATCGGCCTGACGGCGGCAGGAGATCCCGACGCCGCGCCGATCCTCCTCCGAGCGCTGACCAAGCCGGAGCTCCGCGACCGATCCCTCGAGGCCTTGGCCGTTCTCGGACCGCAGGCGCCGGACGAGGCGATCTCGCCTATCCGCGCCCTCGCCAGCTCCTGGCTCAAGCCCCGGGTGACCCGCGTCCGCGCAGCCTACGCCCTCGCCCGGATCCGGCCCTCAGAGGGCCAGCGCCTGCTCGATCGCTTCAGCAAGAGCCGCTCGCCCGCGGTGCAGGAGGCCGTCGCCGACGCCCGCGCCGCCCTCGAGACCCTCGCGGCCCGTGACTGAGCAGCGACCGGCTCACGACGATCCGCCGCTGACCGCTCCCTTCGGCCGCTGACCCCCTCCCTCCACGCCGGCCCGCGAGGCGAGCTCCTCCACGGACCACGACCGGGGCCGTCGCCTCCGCCCCCATCCGGGGACAAGACGTCGAGATCGAGCGTCATTCACCACGCCGCGCCCAGCCAGAGGGCGAAGCTTTGCTACTCTGCCGCGCCGTGAGCAAGAAGAAGCAGACCCCGCCGACCCTCCCGGGCCTGGTCGACACCCACTGTCACCTCGACTACAGCCCGATGTTCGACGATCTCCCGGCGACGCTCTCCCGGGCCGCGGCCGCCGGGGTGACCCGGGTGGTCCACATCGGCTGCTCGCGGACGTCGATGGCCCGGGCGGTGGAGATCGCCGAGGCCGATCGCCCCGGCCTGCCGCCGGTCTACGCCGTGATCGGTGTCCACCCCCACGAGGCGACGACCGTCGATGATCAGGCGATCGCCGAGATCACCGCCCTCGCAGCGAACCCTAGGGTCGTCGGGATCGGCGAGTCGGGCCTCGACTACCACTACAACAGGTCCCCCCCCGAGGTGCAAAAAGAGGCGATGGCTCGCCACCTAGAGCTCGCAGAGCGCCTCGGAAAGCCGATCATCCTCCATATTCGCGACGCCCACGCCGAGGCGATGGAGATCGTCGACCGCCGTCCGCCCTCCTGCCCGGGGATCATCCACTGCTTCACTGGAGATCCCGACGAGGCCCGCGCCTGGCTCGAGCGCGGCTTCTTCCTCTCCTTTTCGGGGATCTCCACCTTTCCCTCGGCAAAACCTCTGCGGGAGGCGGCCCGGACCTGCCCTGGAGATCGTCTTCTCCTCGAGACCGACGCCCCCTACCTCGCGCCGGTGCCGATGCGGGGCCGGAAGAACGAGCCCTCCTACGTCGCCTTCACCTGCGCCAACTTGGCGGCTCTGCGCGGAGAAGACCCCGCAGCCCTGGCATCGCAGGCGGCGGCGAACGCCGAGCGAGCCCTCGGACTGCCCGCGATCGCCGACACGAAGGCGCGTGAGCAACGTCCCGAAGCGGATTCGACCGGCGGTTGACGAATCGCCCCTCGGTGTCCCATAGTCCCGTCCCCCGGCGGGTCAATCCGCCATCTTGTGTGGAGAAGCGGACAATGAACTTTCAGCTCGGGCTCATCGCCAAAAAGATTGGAATGACCCAGATCTTCGACGAAGACGGCACCCGGATTCCGGTGACGGTCCTCGCCGCAGCTGGCAATACGGTGACTGCTCACCGAACCTCTGAGCGAGACGGCTACGTCGCCATCCAGCTCGGTTTTGGCGAGAAGCAGGCCCGTCGGACCAACAAGCCGGACGCCGGCCAGTTCCGCGCAGCCGGGGTGACCCCCCGATACTGCGTCCGTGAGCTGCGCGTGGCGGAGGCGGTCCTCGGCGAGCACCCCGTCGGCAGCGATATCCCCCTGTCGATCTTCGGCGAGGGCGAGATCGTCGACGTCACCGGTACCAGCAAGGGCAAGGGTTTCCAGGGCGTCATCAAGCGCCACAACATGCGCGGTGAGATGGCCGCCCACGGCCAGCACGAGGTCTACCGCCACGGCGGCTCCCTCGGCTGCCGCAAGACCCCCGGTCGGGTTATGCCCGGCAAGCGGATGGCGGGTCACATGGGCAACGCTCGGGTCACCCAGCAAAACCTCAAGATCGCCAAGATCATGAACGACGAGGGTCTGATCCTCGTGCGCGGGACCATCCCCGGCTCCAACAACGGCTACGTGACCATCCGTCGCTCGGTCAAGACGGCGATCCGCGCCGGCAAGAACCGGGGCTAGCCCCTCCCGTTCTTGCGAATGACAGGCCGCGAACTCCCTCGGGAGGTCGCGGCCTCTCTCAATTGCGGGGCTCGTCTCTAGCCTTCGCCCCTCTGCTACCCTGCGAGCCGCCGATGCCCCGTCGAAGCAGCAAGCTAAGCGACCGCTCCAATCGTCACGACCGCGCCTACCGGCAGGCGAAGAACGAAGGCTATGCAGGTCGTGCGATCTACAAGCTCCAGGAGATCGACAAGAAGTACCGACTCCTCCGCCGCGGTAGCCGGGTCCTCGACCTCGGCTGTTGGCCGGGTTCGTGGATGCAGTACACCGTGACCCGGATCGGCGACGAGGGCTATCTCCTCGGCATCGACCTCAATGAGGTCGAGATCCCCCTACCCGCCAACGTCGAGACTATCGTCGGCGATGTCGATGACTGGCAACCGCCGCTCGACAACCCCTTCGACGTCGTCCTCAGCGACATGGCACCGCACACCACCGGCGATCGCCACACCGATCAATTTCGCAGCGAAGAGCTGGTCCGGCGCGCCCTCGCGATCGCCCAACGAGCGCTGCGCCCCGGCGGCCACTTCGTCGCCAAGATCTTCCAGGGCGGCGAGTTCCCGGCGATCCTCCGCGAGCTCCGCGGCACCTTCCAGGAGGGCCGGGCCTACCACGCGAAGAACACTCGCTCGTCGTCGATCGAGCAATACCTGATCGGTCGCGGGCTCAAGACCCGGATCACCGAATAGCTGCGCGCGACCAGACCCGAGCCATCGCGGCCCGCTCGGAGCTCATCGTCGAGCGAGCAAGACCTGCTCGGCCTCGGTCTCTCGACCCCGCATCACCGAGCGGGCGAGCCTGCCCCGTGCCGTCGTCGCCTCGGCGGTGAGATGCCGTCGAGACTCCGCCGCCGCGAGCACGTCGCCTCTGCCCGCCCCGCCTCCGCGCGACTCGGGTCGTCGCGCCGTGACGCGCACGTCGTCGCGCCGTGACGCACGTCGTCGCGCCGTCGCGCCGTGACGTGCACATCGTCGTCGCGCCGTGACGCACGTCGTCGCGCCGTGACGTGCACATCGTCATCGCGCCGCGACGCACGTCGTCGCGCCGTGACGTGCACATCGTCATCGCGCCGTGACGCGCACGTCGTGACTGGTGCCCCCGCTGATCCCAGTCACGAAGCACCCCGCCGATCTACAAGAATGCCTTCACCGACACATGCCTCTACACACATGTACATAGAGACACCCCCAACTCGAGCGCTGTCATCACCAGAACCCCGTAGAACCTCTCAGACCCGAGACCACCCGTGATGAAGTCCGCAGCCGCTGGCGGAGCGGTCCTGGCGCGATGCCGCTCAGGCGCGCGCGAGGCCGCGCACCGGGAGCGTAGTCCCGCGGAATTTTGTCGATCTGGGGGAGAATCACGCCGATACACTGAACACTTCACCAGTCACCGATTGACACTGAACGAGCGTTCAGTGACGATCGGGACTATGAAGAAACCCAAGCTTCGCCTCGAGCGAGGGTCCTCGAAGATCGTCCCACCGCCGGATGATCCAGACCTGCCCAACTCCGCTGAGAAGAGCCCGCCGGAGTCCGAACGGCCGCCGATCCCAGGGGCCAAAGAGCGCCGCCCGAAGACCGACAAGCCCGCCGAAGCTGACGACGGAGTCGACGATGAAGCCCTCTCAGCCGCCTAGGAGCCGCTCCAAGGGCGACGAGCCCACGCCCTCAACCTCTGCCACCGCTCGCGGCGCCGCGCGCCTCGGGACGGTCCAACGCTCTCAGCCCGCGCTTCGATCGCGGCGGGCGCCTCGGCATTCTCCACCCGCGGCGAGCGCTGCGCTGGTCTTCTCCTAGGTCAGCGGCCCGTCCGCAGGTCGCACGGCGCGAGGGCGCGGTCGCGGGCGCCTCCGCCGATGCGGGCCCAGCAAATCTTCGAAGAGCCCTTGCATCGCGGGCGCAGGCGGGGAAAGTTGCGGCGGCTGGCCCCCATGAGCACCGCAGACATTAGAAACCTCGCGATCATCGCCCACGTCGACCACGGCAAGACCACGCTCGTCGACGGACTCCTCGCGGCAGCCGGCGCAGTCGAGCGCCGAGCGGCGGACACCGACCGGGCGATGGATAGCAACGACCTCGAGCGCGAGCGCGGGATCACGATCACCTCGAAGCCGACCGCGCTCGAGTACGGCGACGCCCGGATCAACCTCGTCGACACCCCCGGACACGCAGACTTCGGCGGCGAGGTCGAGCGCGTCCTCAACATGGTCGACGCGGCCCTGCTGGTGGTCGACGCCTTCGAGGGGCCGATGCCGCAGACGCGCTTCGTCACCGAGAAGGCAGTCGCCGCGGGACTCAAGATTCTCCTGGTCGTCAACAAGATCGACCGCCCCGGCTGCGACCCCCACCTCGCCGTCGACCAAACCTTCGACCTCCTCGCGTCGCTAAACGCGAGCGAGGAGCAGCTCGACTTCCCGGTGATCTTCGCCAGCGCCCGCGAGCGCTACGCGATGGCCGATCCCGAGGATCCGCAGCAGCCGATGACCGCGGTCCTCGACTTCATCCACGAGCACGCGCCGCAGCCCCGCTGCGAGCCCGAGAAGCCCTTCGCGATGTGGGTCTCGACCCTCGACTACGACTCCTTTTTGGGGTTCGTCGCGATCGGTCGGATCCAGCGCGGACGGCTGAAGGTCGGCGACCGCATCGCCCTCGTCCGGCCGCCCGCGCCCAGCGAGGGTGAGGCCGATGCCCAGGTCGTCGAAGTCTTCCGCGCGCGCAAGCTCCTCGGCTTCCAGGGCCTGCGACGCTTCGAGCGCGAGGAGGTCGAGTCTGGCGACATCGTCGCGGTCTCCGGCATGACCTCGCTCTCCGTCGGCGACACGATGACCACGGAGGACCCCGCGGGTCGGACCCTCTTCCCGCGCCTCGACGTCGACCCGCCGACCATGGCGATCCGGATCCGGATCAACGACGGTCCCTTCGCGGGCCGTGAGGGCAAGTGGGTCACCTCGCGCAAGATCTCTGAGCGCCTCGATCGTGAGCTCCGCTCGAACGTCGCCCTCCGGGTCAGCCCGACCGACACCTCCGACGAGTTCGAGGTCGCAGGTCGTGGCGAGCTTCACCTCAGCGTTCTCATCGAGACCATGCGCCGCGAGGGCTACGAGCTCTGCGTCTCCAGACCGCGGGTGATCCTCAAGGAGGACGAGGACGGCAAGAAGCTCGAGCCCTTCGAGAACCTCCTCATCAACTGTGAGAGCCCCTACGCCGGCGCGATCATCGAGAAGCTCGGGCGCCGCGGCGGCGAGATGCGGGCGATGCGTGACGCCGGCGAAGGGCGCACGGCGATGGAGTTCATGATCCCGACGCGCTCGCTCATCGGCTACCGCTCGGAGATGCTCACCGACACCCGCGGCACCGGGGTGATGGCCTCGACCTTCGCCCACTACGGCCCCTACCAGGGCGCGCGAAAGTCCCGCGCCCGCGGGGTGCTGATCGCCCTCGAGGCCGGAGAGAGCAGCGCCTACTCGCTAAACCGCCTCCAGGACCGCGGCACGCTCTTCATCGGCGGCCAGGTCCCCGTCTACGGCGGTATGATCATCGGCGAGCACTGCCGTGACACCGACCTTGTGGTCAACCCGACCATCGGCCGCAAGCTGACCAACGTCCGCACCACCGGGCACGAGGAGAAGATGGTCCTCACCCCGGCGACGCTCTTCTCTCTCGAGGAGAGCCTCGCGTTCATCTCCGACGACGAGCTCCTTGAGGTCACGCCGAAGTCCCTGCGCCTGCGCAAGCGGGTCCTCGACCACAACATGCGCAAGCGGATCGAGAAGTCGGCGGCGACCGCCTAGGGCGCGCCAACACTCCCGACGCTGAGCACTCTCAGCGCCCTCGCCCCCTCGTTTCTCTGCCGCGCAAGCGGAGGGCCGAGGGGGCTGACTCGTTCGCCCCCCACGACGGCGACCCTAGGGCTCGCACCAACGACGCGAGAGGCTCCCCTCTCTCGGCCGCGCTGACGGAGGGCCGAGGGGGCGACTCCTTCGCCCTCCCACGGCGGCGACCCTAGGGCTCGCCTGGGCTCGTTCGCCCCGGCTGCGACCCGAGAGGCTCGCTCAGTAGATCGTCGTCCCCCGGTAGGCCCGGGTCTCGTCGAGCAGGATCTGCATCAAGCCGGCGTTGATCACGTCCGCCTCGACATCGTAGGTCGTGAAGTCGATGCCCTCGAAGAAGCGATCGTAGGTCTTGCCGACCGTCGCCTTCTGGGCGCCGACGCCAGCGACCGCCTCAAACGTCGTCGGCGTGCCGCCCCCATCGCGGAGCTTGAGCGTCATCTTGCTGGCCTCGCCGCTCATGAGCGCAAAGTCGACGACGACGTCGTCCTTCGACGCTCGACCGGCGATGAAGATCGTCTGCCCTTCGAGGTCGCGACCGGTCGGGATCGGATGAGCGCCCTCTGTCGCCATGGCGGCCGTCGTCGCGCTGTAGGGCCCGTACTCGACCTCGAGCTCGCAGTAGTCCCCCTCAGGGATCTCCGCGCTGCCGACGACGATCACGTCGAGATCGGTCGAGTTTATGTACTCGGGGACAGGTCCAAAGGGGAGCTCGAGTTCGAAGGCCTCGCCGTCGCAGGAGACGATGCTCGCCCCGGTGATGACGATGTACCCCTCAGTGACGTTGATCTCCCAGCCCTCGTCGTTGACCCACGTCCGCGGCGAATTGTTGTAGCCGTAGATCGGCAAGACACCGTCGATGTCACGCCGCGGATGGTGTGCCGCGAAGACGTTGATGTCGACCGGGCTTGAGGTGTCAAAGAGCCCGCAGCCAGCGCTGCCAGCGACGAGGGAGGAGGCCACGAAGATGCCGGTAAGGCCTCTTCGTAGACCGGAGAACGAGCGTTGGATCATCGTCTCAAACAACCTGCACACTGTTATACCGGCAGTAATATCGTTATCAAAGATCACAAAAGCGACCGTGCTCGGGAGCTACCCACGTGAACCTACACCGGATCCACGTCTGCGTTTTGAAGCCTGTGTCCGCTTCGATGGACGCTTCGGCTTTCCCGCTGCCCCGGGGCCACCCTTCGAGCGACCTCCACCTTGGCGCTTGCTCGGCGCGTCCGCCGGTCGTGCTCGCGGCCCCGCGCCCTCCGGCGGGATCAAGCAGCCCGGCGCCATCCCGACGAGCTCGCCGCGCCCAGCCTTGCGCAGCGCGATCCGGGCGAGATGATGCTGATGTGGGTCCCAGTAGAGCAAGAGGGACTTTTGCAGCTTCTTCTCGCGGAGCTCCCTGGCCGTGTAGACAGGCTCGCCGCTGAAGGGATCGAGCCCGGTGTAGTACATCGACGTCGCCATCGACATCGGCGTCGGGATGAAGTCCTGGACCTGGCGCGGTCGCATCCCCCGCTCGCGCAGCCACAGCGCGAGGTCGACCATGTCCCCAAGTTCACATCCGGGATGACCCGAGATGAAGTACGGGACGAGGTGCTGCTCCTTGCCAGCGTCTGCGCTTGCGCAGAGGAAGGAGCTCGCGAAGCGCTCATAGGATCCGATCCCAGGCTTCTTCATCTTGTCGAGCACACCGTCCTTGCTGTGCTCCGGGGCGACCGAGAGCTGGCCGCCGGTGTGATGCTCGGCGAGATCACGGATGAACTGAGGTGACCGTTCGGCCAGATCGTAGCGGACCCCGGAGGCGACGAAGACCTTGCGCACGCCCTCCGCCTCGCGCACCTTGCCGAGAAGATCGAGGAGGGGCCCGTGGTCGGTGACCAGGTTCTCGCAGATCCCCGGGTGTACGCAGGAGAGGCGGCGACAGGAGCCCTCGATCGTCTCGGAGCGACAGCGCATCTGATACATGTTCGCGGTCGGCCCGCCGACGTCGGAGATGACCCCGCGAAAGTCCTCCATCCGCCGCAGCGCCCGGACCTCGCGGAGCACGCTCTCGGCCGATCGTGACTGGATGATCCGCCCCTCATGCTCAGTGATCGAGCAGAAGGTGCAGCCGCCAAAGCAGCCGCGCATCGTCACGATCGAGTGCTTGACGGTGTCGAAGGCGGGGATCCGCGCGTCGCCGTAGATCCAGTGCGGCCGCCGCTGGAACGGCAGGTCGTAGAGTTCATCCATGTCGGCGGTCGCGAGCGGCCTCGCCGGCGGGTTGAGGTAGATCGCCCGCTTTCCGTGGGCCTGGATGATCGGCCTCGCGTTGCCTGGGTTGGTCTCGTACTGGAACGCCCGCGACATCGCCGAGAAGGCCGCCTTGTCGGCCTTGACCTCCTCGTAGCTCGGCAGGATCACGGTCTTGCCGTCGCGGACGAAGCGGCTCGCCTCGAGCGACTCCCACTCGCCGGGGTTGCGCATGTGGGCGGTCCCGCGGACGTCGCGAAGCTCGCGGAGGGTCGCCCCCTCGTCGAGGCGCTTGGCGATCTCCCAGACCGGCCGCTCGCCCATGCCGAAGATCAAGAGATCGGCCTTGGAGTCGAGGAGCATCGACCGGCGGACGCTGTCGCTCCAGTAGTCGTAGTGGGCGATTCTACGCAGGGAGGCCTCGATCCCGCCGAGGACCACGGGGACCCCCGGGAAGGCCTGGCGCGCGAGGTTGGTGTAGACGAGCGACGCCCGGTTCGGGCGCATCCCGGTCTTCCCCTCCGGCGAGTAGTGATCCTCGGAGCGGACCTTCTTCTGCGCGGTCAGCTTGTTGAGCATCGAGTCGAGGTTGCCGGCCGTGATGCCGACGAAGAGGCGCGGCGTGCCGAGCCTGCTCATGTCCTCAGGGTCATCCCAGCGCGGCTGGCTGATGATCCCGACCTTGAAGCCGCGCCCCTCGAGGAAGCGACCTATCAGCGCGCCGCCGAAGGCCGGATGATCGACATAGGCATCTCCGTTGATGATCAGGATGTCGAGCTGATCCCAGCCGCGCGCGTCCATCTCCTCGCGGGTCGTCGGCAGGAAGCCGAGGAGGTCACGCGCGGGACGATCGCGCGAAGGGCGGACTTGAACGAGGCTCATGACGGGGAGCAGGGTAGCGCTCGCGCGCGTTCGAGCCCAGGGCCCCGCTTGACGATCCCCCGAGCCGACGGCAGCCTCCCTTCGCCGGCGCTCCCCACGGAGGCGGCAGGGACTCGGCGATGCTCCGGCAAAGGCACTTCATCGACGGCCACAGATGCGCAACGGGCCTCGCGCTCCACGGGTTGCCGCTCGCCTGGCTCACGGCCACTGTCCTCGGGGTCTGGACGCCGAACATGCTCCGCAAGGACCGCTCGCTCACCCGCGACCCAAAGTTCGCCGCCTGGAAGGAGCGCTCGTGGATCTTCATCCAGCCCCTGAGCTGATCGCGGAGCGGACCGACAGGGCAGCGCAGCTGCGGGCCGTCGGCCTCGGTCGCCGTATCGACGGACGGTGGCTCTACCGCGGGCTAGAGGCGTCCTTCGCGCCAGCGACGGTCACGGCGCTCGTCGGCCCCAACGGCTCCGGCAAGACCACCCTCCTGCGCGATCTCGCCGGCCTGCGCCGCCCCGCCTCGGGCAGCGTGACCCTGGGCGGAGCCCCCCTCGCCGACCAGCGCCCCGCCGAGCGCGCGCGGGTCCTCGCCTACCTCCCGCAGGCCACCCCCCTAGCCTACGATCTCCGGGCCCGTGAGGTCGTGATGCTCGGCCGCAGCCCCTTCCTCTCGCGCTTCGCCGGGCCCTCCCCCGCCGACCACCAACTCGTCGCCGACGCGCTCGTCCGAGTCGGCCTCGCGGGTGCGGGTGAGCGGCGAACCTCGAGCCTCAGCGGCGGCGAGCGTCAGCGGGTCATGCTCGCCCGCCTGCTCGCGACCCAAGCTCCCCTCCTCCTCCTCGACGAGCCCACCGCCGCCCTCGACGTCGGCCATGCCCTCGCCTTCATGGATCTCTGCCGCGAGCTCGCCGCGGCCGGCACGACGGTGATCGCAGCCCTCCACGATCTCGATCTCGCCAGGGGCTCGGCCGACGCGGCGATCGTCCTCGGCTCGGAGGGCGGCGCGGCGATCACAGGGGCCTCTAGCGCGGTCCTGACCCCGACGATCCTCGGACCCATCTTCGCGGTCGAGCTCCGCGAGAGCGACGGACACCTGGTCTTCGAGCGCTCGCTTCAGCCCGCCGCGACGCGGACGCCGAGCTAGCCAGACCAAAGAGGAGGACGCGCCAAGGCTCCGACGTCGAACTAGAACGTCGAGACCTCAGGCTCCAGGAGCCAGCGCGCCTCGATCTCCCCCTCGTCGACGAGACGCGCGATCTCGGCGGCGACCGACTCGATCTCGTCGATCGAGCGCGGGGTCCCCTCGTAGATCACCCGATTCTCGCCGGTGTCCGGGTTCGGCTCGCACCAGCAGTCGAGATCCTCCATCGCGACGATATGGCCGAGCCTCAGCCGAGCGATGATGTTCTCCGCGGTCATCGCGTCGTCGAACACCTCGTGGAGCCCGCCGATCCGCCGGGCATCGTCGCTGATCGAGGAGAGATCGCCGGCGATGATCGTCGCGAGATCGCCCATTGCGATCAGGCTTACGATCTCCCCCTCCCCGCCCCAGTAGCGACCGCTGATGTAGACGTAGGGCGGGACCATCACGCCGGTCAGGCTGGCGATCTGGCGAGCCGCGGTCGGCTGTTCATGGAGGTCCATCCGCCGATTCGCGACCCCCTGGCTGTCGAGCAGGTCCCACACACGCTGCGTGGTGGGGTCCTCAGGGTAGCCAAACACCACAACCTTAGGCTCGGTCTTGTCCTCGTCGATCTCGCGGCGAACGCTCGCCGACGACTCGGCGACCGTGGACCCCGTGGAACCCGACGATTCCCCCTCGTGTTCCGCGAAGAGGGCCTCAGCGGCGTTCTTGAGGCGATCTGGAGTGTGCTCGAGGACGCGCTCCGCGATCCGCTTGCCCTCCGCCCGCACCTCCTCCGGGAGATGTCGATCCGCGATTTCTTGCGCTTTTTCTAGCCAACGTTTGAGCAAGGAGGCCTCCGGCGGCGGAGACTATCGCGAAGCTGCGGCTGATTCCACCGCGCACGCGCACGCGCACGCGCGGGAGCGACGCAAGTGGCATCGGCCCCTAGGCTAACCACGTCCTTTCACCGTAAGCTGCGGCCGTCGTATGAGATCCCCACTTCATCTCGCGCTGGCAGCGGCCATCAGCACCGGCGGCCTCGCCATGCCCTCGGCTGCGCACGCGGAGGCTCCGGACCCCGAGCAGCTCTACAAAGAGGGACAAGCGGACTACGCCAACGGTCTCTTCGACAGCGCCGTCAACAAGATGGATGAGGCGTACGAGCGCTCCGGTGACCCCTTGATGCTCTACTACATCGGCCAGGCCTATCGCGACTGGTACGACAAGAGCAACGAGGTGAAGCACCTCAACGAGGCGAAGATCACCTTCGAGAAATTCATCGCCGCGCTGCAGGCTGATCCGACGCTCGGCGACCCCGCCGACGTGAAGCCGAAGATCGACGAGATCGAAGCGTTGATCGAGGAGGCAGAGAACGCCGAGCCTGAGCCCGAGCCCGAGCCCGAGCCGCCGCCGCTCCCCGAGGTCGACCCCGGTAGGGAGCAGAAGATCGCCGGCGCTGTCCTCCTGGGCGCCGGTGGGGCCCTGTTGATCAGCGGCGCCGCCGTCGGTATCGCCTTTGGCGTCAAGGGCCGCGGCCTCAGCGACGACATCAAGAGCCTGCGCACCGACTTCAACACGGCGATGTGCGAGGGCATGACGACCGCCCTCTGTGAGGGCATCGAGAACGACATCGACGCGACCCTCAAGGAGGGTGAGCGGACCAACCTGCTGACCGGCGTCGGCTGGGGCCTCGCCGGCGTCGGCGCGATCCTTGCGATCTCCGGCGGCGTCGTCTTCTCCAAGGGCAAGCGCAAGACCGCGGTCTGGCGGGCAGAGCACGCCCACATCCAGGTCGTGCCGACCTTCGGCGGGCTGACGATCAGCGGCCGGTTCTAGCGGCTCTTCCCGCGGCTCTTTGAATGAGGGGCTCTTCCCGCGTCGGTCAGGCTCAGCGCCTCGCGCTGACGACCGGGGCCAACACACAGGTCCGCGAGCGTCGGCCGGCCGTACTCCCCCTCCGCGCTGAGGCTCACAATGACGAGCTTGTGCTCACCGTAGTTCCTCGCCGGTAGGCCGACATCGGTGATGATGTCTCGCAGCTCACGC
>Ga0316189_10002413_pt1 | contig 18401 bp, 23 predicted proteins | sample LowCovwburrow_MG_FD_204930 | JGI IMG/M metagenome (GOLD analysis project Ga0316189, IMG submission 204930) | Coastal sediment microbial communities from Maine, United States - Lowes Cove worm burrow | ecosystem: Environmental > Aquatic > Marine > Coastal > Sediment | place: USA: Maine...
GCAACGTGCTGGGTTTGATGCCGCACCCTGAACGTTTGGTCGAAACAATATTGGGGGGCCTTGATGGCAAACCGATGTTCGACGGCCTTGTCAAAAGCCTAGCGGCGTAAGGGGAAATAGATATGAGTAAAATTACCCCCCAAATCGTCAAAGAACACGGCCTCAACGCGGAAGAGTACCAAATGGTGCTCGACATCATGGGCCGCGAGCCGAACATGAACGAACTTGGCATTTTTTCTGTCATGTGGTCGGAACACTGTTCTTATAAGTCTTCGAAAAAATGGTTGAAGACCCTGCCCACCGAGGCGCCTTGGGTCATTTGCGGTCCGGGAGAAAACGCGGGCATCATCGATGCGGGTGACGGCGACGCCATCATATTCAAAATGGAAAGCCACAATCACCCCAGCTATATCGAACCTTATCAAGGGGCTGCAACGGGTGTCGGCGGCATCATGCGTGACGTGTTCACCATGGGCGCACGTCCGATTGCAAACTTGAATGCGCTGCGCTTTGGTGTGCCTGAAAATCACAAGACCCGTCACTTGGTCCACGGTGTGGTCGAAGGTATTGGCGGCTATGGCAACTGCATGGGCGTGCCCACGGTCGGCGGCGAAGTCGAATTTGATGCCAGCTATGACGGCAACATCTTGGTCAACGCCATGTGCGTCGGTCTAGCAGACGCCGACAACATCTTTTATTGTGCAGCGGCAGGCATCGGAAACCCGGTCGTCTACGTTGGCTCAAAAACCGGACGCGATGGCATTCATGGGGCCACCATGGCTTCTGCCGAATTTACTGAAGATTCCGAAGAAAAACGCCCAACCGTTCAAGTCGGCGATCCGTTCACCGAAAAACTGTTGTTGGAAGCGTGCCTTGAATTGATGCAAACCGACGCCATCGTCGCCATCCAAGATATGGGGGCGGCTGGTTTGACCTCGTCTTCGTTTGAAATGGCGTCCAGCGGTGGTGTTGGCATCGACATGAATTTAGACAACGTGCCGCAACGCGAAGAAAACATGACCCCGTACGAGATGATGCTGTCTGAATCTCAAGAACGCATGTTGATGGTCTTGAAACCCGGCAAAGAAGACATGGCGCAAGCCATCTTCGAAAAATGGGAATTGGATTTCGCAGTCATCGGCACCATTACCGACACGGGCCGTATGCGCTTGTTCCACGGTGGCGAAATGGTTGGTGACTTGCCCATTAGCCCCTTGGCCGATGCCTCACCTGAATATGACCGTCCACACGTCCCAACCCCTAAACGTGATCCTTTGAATGCAGCAGACGTTCCTGCACCCGCCAGCATCATGGATGCGATCAAAACCTTGGTCAGCACCCCGAACGGCTGTTCGAAACGCTGGGTTTGGGAACAATATGACCACATGGTTATGGGCGATACCATAGCGCGTCCCGGTGGCGACGCCGCGATGGTGCGAATCCACGGGTCTCAAAAAGGTTTGGCTGTCACATCTGACGTAACACCGCGTTACGTGTTTGCCGACCCGGTCGAAGGCGGCAAGCAAGCCGTTGCTGAAACCTATCGCAACATTACGGCCACGGGTGCAACGCCCAAAGCCATCACCGACAATATGAATTTTGGCAACCCCGAACGCCCCGAAATCATGGGCCAGTTCGTGGGGGCGTGTGAAGGTATCAGTCAGGCTTGTATCGCGCTGGATTACCCGGTCGTGTCGGGCAACGTGTCACTTTATAACGAAACCAACGGTACAGGCATCTTGCCCACACCAACCATCGGCGGCGTTGGTATCATTGCCGATGTGTCTGATGCGGTGGGCATGGCGTTCCAAGACGAAGGCGAAAGCATCATCTTGGTCGGCGACACTGTCGGACACTTGGGCTCATCTCAATACTTAGCCGAAGTTCTTGATCGTAAGGACGGTCCGGCGCCAAACGTTGATTTGGCCAAAGAACGCTTACACGGTGATTTTGTCCGGGACGAGATTTTGGCGGGCAACATTACCGCCTGTCATGATCTGTCGGACGGTGGGCTGGGCGTGGCTGTGGCTGAAATGGCTATGGCATCAGGCCTGGGCGCTAACATCATCGATGCCAGTGGCGATGTGCCCTTGCACGGCTGGCTATTTGGCGAAGACCAAGCCCGTTACCTCATCACCACCAAAGATGCTGATGCTTTCTTAAACGCGGCTAAGGCTGAGGGTGTGTCTGCTGAAAAAATTGGTGAAGTTCAAGGCCAAGACTTGATTATTGAAAGTGCCGGGACCATATCCGTATCCAAGCTAAAAGAGTCCCACGAAGAATGGATGCCTGAATTTATGGCGCATCCCGACTTTGAAGATTAGGGCGCATAAGGAAAAAACACGATGGCTATGGAAGCTCAAGAAATTGAACACCTGATCAAAGCGGCCCTACCCGATGCCGAGGTCCATATCGAAGACTTGCGCGGTGACGGCGACCATTATGCTGCGCGTGTGATCTCCAAAGCCTTTGTCGGCAAAACACGTGTGCAGCAACACCAAATGGTCTACGCCGCACTCAAAGGCAGCATGGATCAACAGCTTCATGCCTTGGGCCTGCAAACCTCTATCCCCGAAGACGCTTAAGCGTCTTATTTAAAGGAAAACGAAATAATGACTGACAACCCTGTATTCGACCGCATCAAAGAAGAAATCAACTCAACCGATGTGGTGTTGTTCATGAAGGGCAACCCTATGTTCCCACAATGCGGCTTTTCCGCTGCCGTGGTCGGTGTGTTGACCCACATGCAGGTGAAATTCAAAGGTGTCGACGTGTTGCAAGACATGGACATCCGTGAAGGCATCAAAGCTTATTCCAGCTGGCCCACCATTCCGCAACTCTACGTCAAAGGCGAATTTGTCGGCGGCTGTGACATCGTGCGCGAAATGTTCGATGCTGGTGAACTACAGGCCTTGCTTGGCGACAAAGCCATTCCGTTCAGCGAGTCCTAAACGATCGCTTAAACGACCTAAACCAAAAAAGGCCGCCTCAAATTGAAGCGGCCTTTTTTGTTGGGAAATATTTGTCTTCTGACCCTCGATTCTGCACCGTCATGAATGCAGGTGTTTTGCCCAAAGTATTACATAGTTACCCTACAAATACATGATTTATCAACAGGTTGTATATTACAATATAATTAGTCATAATTATCTTTATTTGATAAACTTCAGACACCGTCTTTGATGTGAGCGATCCCCCTCGCTTTAGAACACCACAATAATCACCACCTAGAGGGTCATGGCGTATCGAGAGCTGTCATAGGGTTAGCTCGTAAAATTTGCGAACTGGATATTAAGACGTGGAAATTATTGAATCAGATGTCGTCATCGTCGGTGCGGGTGCAGCAGGGCTCAGCGCGGCGATTGCCATCGCTGAAAAAGATCCCGATCTTAAAATTTCCCTGATTTCCAAAGTCTATCCCATGCGCAGTCACACCTGTGCGGCCGAAGGCGGTGCCGCAGGTGTCGTAAAACCAGAAGACAGCCTGGACAAACATTTTTCCGATACCGTTAAAGGCGGGGACTGGCTTTGTGATCAAGACGCCGTTGAATGGTTCGTTGAACGCGCCCCCAAAGAATTGGCGCGCATTGAACGTTGGGGGTGCCCTTGGAGCCGCGATGAAGATGGAAATGTTGCCGTACGCCCTTTTGGCGGTATGAAGGTCGAAAGAACGTGGTACGCCGCAGACAAAAGTGGCTTTCACATCCTGCACACGCTCTTTCAAACGTCTCTGAAATACCCGTCTATCCAGCGCTTTGATGAATACTATTCAACGGATTTAATTACAGCGGACGGGGTTTGTCAGGGCGTCACCGCAATTGAAATGCGCTCGGGCCAACTGACGGCCTTTTCGGGCAAGGCGGTGATTATCGCCACCGGCGGTGCCGGGCGCGTTTTTCCCTTCACCACCAACGGTGCCATTAAAACAGGCGATGGCATGGCTATGGCCTATCGTGGTGGTGTGCCTTTAAAGGATATGGAGTTCGTTCAATATCACCCCACAGGTCTTCCCGGTACAGGCATCTTAATGACAGAAGGCTGCCGTGGCGAAGGCGGGATTTTGGTCAACAAAGATGGCTATCGATATTTACAAGATTACGGCTTGGGCCCACCCGACCCTTGGCCGCGCAACAAAGCCATGGAACTCGGCCCCCGAGATATTCTCAGTCAGGCCTTTTGGCATGAGCAACAAAAAGGCCGCACCATAAAGACCCCACATGGCGACGTCATTCACATGGACTTACGCCATTTGGGCGAAGACCTGATCAATGAACGACTGCCTTTCGTGCGCGACTTGGCAAAAAGTTATGTGGGCGTGGACATGGTGCATGAACCTGTCCCGGTTCGCCCCGTGGTCCACTACACCATGGGCGGCATTCATACCGACAGATATGGACAGACGGATCTTGGCGGTCTTTATGCCGCCGGGGAATGCGCCTGTGTCAGCATCAACGGTTCAAACCGACTGGGATCAAACTCTTTGACAGAATGCCTTGTCTTTGGGCGAGAGGCTGGCCAACGTGCGGCCCAACAGGTTGCCCATACTGACGCACCGAACACATCTGTGGTTCAAGCGCAACGCGATCAAACACAAGCCGAGTTGGCCGCGTTATTTATGCGCGAAAATACCGGCGAAAGCGTTGCCGGGTTGCGCCGGGAAATGAACGAGGCCATGGAAAGCGGTGCAGGTATTTACCGCAGTGAGGACTCTTTGGACAAAACGTGTGCGACCCTTGCCCAGTTGCGTGAGCGTTTCAAAAAGGTCGCTCTTGAGGACCGAAGCAATGTTTACAACACCGACCTCATTCAAGCCCTTGAACTTAAAGCGATGATCGAAGTTGCCGAGACTATGGCTCATTCCGCACGCCAACGAAAAGAATCACGCGGGTCTCATCAACGTCTCGACTTTACCGAACGTGACGACACAAACTATCTCAATCATAGTCTTGCGACGTATCAGGTTTCTGGTCCACCGATCATTGGCTATAAAGACGTGACCATCACCAAATCTCAACCCGGGCAACGCGTCTACGGAGGGGATAAGCATGAGTGAACGTAACATCACGCTGGACGTTCTGCGCTATCGCCCCGAAATCGATGATCAGCCCGTGTGGCAGACCTATAGTGTTCCGTGTCAGGAAGATTGGGTGGTGCTGGATGCGCTTAACTACGTCAAGGATAACTTAGATCGCACGTTGAGTTACCGCTGGTCTTGTCACATGGCTGTGTGCGGCAGCTGCGCCATGGTCATCAATGATAACCCCATTCTGTCGTGCAAAGCTTTTTTACGCGACCTGCCCGACCATATCCGGGTCGAACCGCTTGAGAACTTCCCCATTGAACGAGACTTAGTCGTCGTACTTGATGATTTTATGGACAAGCTGAAAAGCGTTAAACCTTTTCTGGTTCCCAAAGAGCCTTTGACGCAAGGCACGTATGATCAATCTTCGACCCAGCTCAAGAAATACAAACCCTTTTCAATGTGTATCAATTGCCTCGCCTGTTATTCGGTTTGTCCGCAATGTGGGCTGAATGATGACTTTGCCGGACCGGCTGCTCTGGCGTTGGCTCATCGCTATAACGCCGACAGCCGTGATCAAGGTCGGTCCGTGCGCGAAGACGTCGTTGCCAGCAACACCGGCATTTGGGAATGTACTTTCGTTGGGGCATGTTCTGAGGTCTGTCCCAAAAACGTCGATCCTGCTGCCGCGATCCAACAAATGAAGATCGCAAGCACGATGGATTATTTCAAAGACTTGGTGATCTTCAAATCTCGAGCTAAACCCACGCAGGGAGAAGACTCATGAGCAACCGTCCCTACGTCCGTCCCATGGGAACGACCTGGTGGGTGAGCAAAGCGCATTACATCCGGTATATGATTCGCGAATTGACATGCCTATTCGTCGGCCTCCAAGCCCTTGTGCTTTTGATCGGCCTTTATCGCCTGTCCCAAGGGCGAGAAGCTTTTGATGAATTTTTGGCGACCCTGTGGGGTCCCGCAGGCCAGATGATGAGTGCTTTGATCTTGTTGATGCTTGTCATTCATTCTGCGTCTTGGTTCAACCTAACGCCAAAAGCCATGCCGCTTTGGATCGGGGATAAAAAAGTGCCCGGGTGGATGATTACTGGTGCCCATTACGGGGGGTGGGCCGTTGTTTCAGCGGTCATTGTCTGTCTTGTCGGAGGGCGGTGGTGATGGCGCGTTCAAACAAACCCATCGTATGGGGGCTTTTTGCCGCTGGAGGCACGGCATCGGCCTTCGTCGCCCCGGCCCTGATCTTCGTTCTCGGACTGGCCGTTCCATTTGGTCTGTTTTCTCCGTCTGACCTAGCCTATGACCGGGTTTATAGCGTCGTCTCTCATCCGTTGGGACGGTTTGTTTTATTCGGATACATCACAGTTTGTTTATGGCATGCGGCACATCGGACACGGACCACCGTACACGATCTGGGCATTCGTAATGACCGGGCAACGCTGCGAGTCAGTTATAGTGCAGCCGGACTTGGAACGGTTCTCGCGGGTGCTTTTTTGACCCTCATTTAAAGTCTCATAGTTGGTAAATGTGTAATATTAAAGAGTGATATTACACGGGAATATTTTATGAAATTTCTGCGCTTTGATTTTTATCGCAACTTCTTAGACGGCATGCCTGTCTATCTGGCTCGTCATTATTGGTGGGCCTATTTGTGGCCCCGAGCCGTTTGGTTTTTCGACCACCAGCCCATTATTAATGCCATCTTGTTTGGACAATACAAAAAGCTCATGCAGGCAACCTTGGAGGAGCTTGAAGATGCGCCCAAACAACGTGTTTTGCAACTCACCTGCGTTTACGGCGAATTGACGGGAAAGATCATGGAAGCCATCTCACCGTCTCCGTTGCATATTGCTGACGTCGCTTTGATTCAGCTTGAATTTGCTCAACGCAAGGCCAAAAACCCCAGCGCCCTTAAAGCCGTGCGTATGAATGCAGAAAACTTGGCTTATCACGATGACAGCTTCACCACCTTGGTGTTGTTTTTTTTGCTTCACGAAATGCCCAAGTCCGCTCGTAATAATGTTTTGTCGGAATGTATGCGTGTCATACCCGATGGCGGCGTTCTTCAAGTTACGGAATACGCGCCTCTTCCTACGGAACATTTTCTGTACAGGTTCTGGCCAAGTCGTTGGCTGACCACATATCTTGAACCTTTTTTGGGCGATTTCTGGCACGATGACATTACCCAGATGTTGAATACGCACGGTGCAAGTTTTGGCAAAAAAGCCAGCATCGAAACTGATCAGCGTCTTTTCGGGAATTTTTATCGAGTCACTAAATTCAAAATCTCATCCCTTGAAGCGTAATCACACCCACTTGAAAAGATCCGCTTAGCATGCCAAATCGGCATCCGAGGGCGCGCCATAAAAAAGCCCCCAAAAGAACCCGGCGAACCGATTTCTTTTAAGGGGCTTTCTTTGGCAGGCTCTTAAAGGTGTGGCACTGTCGAAGGAGAGTTCGTCAGGTGCAACGGCCCAGAGGCCTCACACAAGAACCTGCGCTATGGAAACTGCTGCGGGGTTAAGCGACAGCAGTTCCTTTTTTCTTTTTATCTTTTGAAACCTTCACATAGGCCCGTGCGCAGTGTTCGGCACAATATGGCTTTTCTGGAACTGAAGGTTCACCACAAAAGTAAAAGTCCTGTGTCCCAGGCTCGCCTTCGGGCCAGCAACACATGGAACCGGTCAATTCTTCAAGGCGAATGACCTCACCCGTTGGGCGTTTGACCTTCGGCGCTTGAGCGACCGTTTCGGTTTTTGGTGTTGCGACTTTTGCTTTGGCTTTGGCCTTCTTCGGCTGAGCCGTTCCGGCTGCTGATTGGCGAATAGGTGATTGGCGCTTTTTCAAGCCCAGACGATGAACTTTGCCAACCACTGAGTTCTTGGTCACACCTAAACGGCGTCCAATTTCACTGGTGGGCAACCCCTCTTCCCAATGAGCAATCAGAATCTTGATACGATCCGGTGTCCATTCGACAGCACTCATTTTATTCTCCGTCTAAAATCATCATTTATATGTCTACGGCTATCTGCCGCTGCTGGCGCATACTAACAACATTTCGACAGAAGTGGTACAAAAAGACACAATATGTTGTGGATAAGTGAAAAAACCGAAGATTCCCGCGCGGTTTAGGGCTTTTCGATCCAGCCGCCACCCAAAACCCGTTCATCGTCATAAAAGACACAAGCCTGTCCGGGGGCAATGGCGGAATATGGCTCTGACAAAGTCACCTTGGCGCGTCCATTTCCCAAGGGTTCAATACGGGCTTGCACGACCTTTGACACGGACCGCAACTTAACACCACACTCTAAACCCTCTTTGGGTAAGCCATCGCCTTGCCCCAACCAATTTACATCGCGAATGGTCAAACCTTGCTTGAGCAAGGCGGCTTTTGGCCCCACCACGACACGATTGTTTTCGGCATCAATTTCCAACACATAGATCGGATCGGCGGCGGAGATTCCAAGGCCCTTGCGTTGCCCGACCGTGTATTTGACGACGCCCTCATGTTGACCCAAGACCTTGCCCGATTGATCCACAATGTCGCCGGGTTCCAACGCACCGGGACGCAGTTTTTCCAAAACGTCTAAGTATTTTCCATCTGGCACAAAACAAATGTCTTGGCTGTCGGGTTTGGAGGCGATGTCGAGGCCAAGACGTTCAGCCTCGGCCCGTGCTTCATCTTTGGTGCAGCTTCCCAGCGGAAACCACAGCATGTCCAAGGCATCTTTGGATGTGGAAAATAAAAAGTAGCTCTGGTCGCGGGCATGGTCATTGCCACGATGCAGCTCAGCCCCACCCTCACCATCAACGCTGCGGGCATAGTGCCCGGTAACCAAAGCTTTAGCCCCTAAGTCTTTGGCCCGGTCCAAGAGGTCTGCAAACTTGATGGTGTCGTTGCATTTCACGCACGGGATCGGCGTTTCGCCTTCTAAATACGTATCAGCGAAGGTTTCCATAACCTGTTCTTTAAAGCGGTCTTCAAAATCCAAGACATAGTGTGGGATGCCGATATGATCAGCAACCCGCCTTGCATCTAAGATATCGCGCCCGGCACAACAGGTTCCGGGCTTGTCGATGGCAACACCGTGATCGTAAAGCTGTAATGTCACGCCGACAACGTCAAAGCCTGTTTCTTTTAGTAAGGCAGCCGTCACCGAAGAATCCACGCCCCCCGACATGGCGACCACCACACGGGTTTGGGATGCAGATTGCGCAAAGGCGCTTTTGGGCAGGTCTAATTTCATGATTTTGAATCGTCTGTGTGAATATCTGGTTCTGGAATGTTATCAAGCAGGGTCAACGTAAACGATCTAAATTCTCGACGATAGACGACGGCGACCACCCAAATGGTAATCAGCGCAAATAAAATGGGATGCAAAAACCAACTCAACGCCGCCAATCCGAAATAATAAGCGCGCACACCTCGATTTAAATTCAAAACCGATCCTGAAATAATCCGCGCTGTGCCGTGGGCGAACTGAATGGCTGAAGGCAGCCGCGCGTCCGATGGTGGCGGTGCGGCCCCAATCAAAACCAAGGCGTAATTTAATTGGCGCAAAGACCAAGCAAACTTGAAAAACGCATAAATAAAGATCATCAACAGCAACAAAACTTTTAATTCCCACGCCACGCGTGAAGAAGCTTCGACAAATGGCAAGCCTTGAACCAACGACTGAGCCTTGTCCACCGCACCCAAAATTGCCAACAAACCCGCCAGAATAAACAGTGTTGTGGTCGTAAACAGACCAACAGAACGCATGATCGCGGATAAAATTGTGGTATCGGCAACGCGGTTTTCACGATTGAGCATACGCACCATCCACACCTCGCGGTGTTTGCGCATGACGGTCAACAGTGTACGGCCTTCGCCCTTCATGCCATCGGCATAATAGGTATAGCCGCACCACAGCGCCAAAAACCACACCAGAGCCATCAGATCGGTCACAGCAATTTCAGACATTTGCAGAGCCTTTTCTTAATATTCTGCACCACTTGGCTATAATATGTGCATACACAGCCCACAAAGAAAGCCCTAATTCAGGATGTGTTCAGGGCTAAGGGTTAAATTACCCGCACCTCAACAATAATGAGACTGATAACCATGAACGGCGATATCTTTTTCAAAAGCTTTCTCATTGCGGCCATCTTGATTGGCATCATTGCCTTTGCCGGGGCTTCCATGCGTCCGGGAACTTTTTCGGGTGGTGGTGGCAACTGGACCCAAGGCGGCAACAATTGGAACGGTGGCTATTCAAACGGTGGCAACTGGAACCGAGGCTGGGGCGACGATGACCACGACGACGATTAATCGCGTTCGTCTAGCCATGCCATTTGGATCGCTTCCAAGACTTTTTCGTTGGATTTTTCAGGATCGTCGTCAAACCCCGGTAAGGCCTGCACCCATTTCCACAGATCGGTAAAGCGCACCTGCAAGATGTCTACGTCTGGGTAGGCGTCTTCGAGTTCTATGGCGATATCGTGTATGTCGGTCCAGCGCATTAATCTCTCCCCACAAAGCAAAAGGGAGGCTAAAAAGCCTCCCCTTATACATTGGTCATGGATGAAGCTTAGTCAACCGCCATATTGCGGGTGCCTGTAGGAATGGTGACTTCCAAACCATCGAGCTCTTCACTCACTTTGATCTGACAGCCCAAGCGCGAGGTGTGGGTCAGGCCAAAGGCCAAGTCAAGCATATCTTCTTCTTCTTCCGTCGCTTCATCCAATTTAGCAAACCATTCGTCACTAACGACGATGTGGCAGGTGGAACACGCCAGAGAGCCTTCACAGGCGCCTTCTAGGTCCATTCCATTTTTATGGGCGACTTCCAAGATCGAAAGGCCAACCGGGGCATCAACTTCAGTCTTTTTGCCTTCGCCATCGGTAAAGATAATTTTTGGCATGCTCGTCTTACTCCTCGAAAATCAATCAATGTGTTGGATTTTATTTACAGGTGAATGCGCTTTGAGACAAGCGTTAGTCGCTCAAGGCCGTGATTTCCACGCCGGTCAGCGCATCGCGAATGCCCTTATCCATGCGTTTTTCAGCAAAGGCTTGGGTTGCGACGTCTAAATCTTTGGCGGCCCCATTAATGGCCTCGCGGTCATCGCCTTTGAGAATATGATGCAAGACATCCATTTTCTCACCAATGCGTTCGCGTTCTTCAACGCTCAACAAACGACAATCGGCCTGCAAAGCAGAGGTTACCGCATTCATCGCCCGTTCGGCTTCGACACGGGCCTCGGCCAGCAGTCTGAGTTCCATATCGTCTTTCGCATTGGCCATAGAGTCATAAAGCATCTGGGTCATTTCTTCTTCGCTCAGACCGTATGAAGGCTTCACTTCCACGTGCTGTTCAATGCCACTGGTGTCTTCTGCGGCCGATACGGTCAAAAGACCGTCGGCATCCACTTGAAAGGTGACGCGGACATGAGCCGCCCCCGCCGCCATCGGCGGAATGCCCGTTAAGTTAAAACGCGCCAAGGACCGATTTTGATCGACCATTTCGCGTTCGCCCTGAACCACATGGATTGCCATCGCAGACTGACCGTCTTTAAAGGTCGTGAATTCTTGTGCTTTTGCGACCGGAATCGGCGTATTGCGCACAATCACCTTTTCCACCAAGCCACCCATGGTTTCCAAACCCAATGATAAGGGCGTGATATCCAACAACAAGGTATCGGACCCAACGGTCAAAGCCTCGGCTTGCAGGGCAGCCCCCACCGCGACCACTTGATCGGGGTCGATATCGGCGAGTGGGTCTTTACCGAAATAATCCCCAACCGCTTGTCGAACCAAAGGCACACGGGTTGAACCGCCGACCAAAACGACACCGGCAACGTCTTCGGGATCAAACCCGGCTTCGGTCAAAACTTCGTGGCATATCTTTATGGTGCGGTTCACATCGGCTGAAATCAAACCGTTGAAAGTTTCTACATCTAAACTGTGATTGGTGGTGGTGTCACCGATGGTGAGAGCCCATTCTCCACTTTTTGATTTGGTCAGGCATTCTTTCGCCAATCGTGCGGTCATCAAAGCCACTTTAGCTTCGGCGGAACTTAAGCTGACGTCGCCCAGTTCTGATTTGCGTTGGGTTAAAAAGTGCTCGGCGACGGCATGATCAAAATCATCCCCACCAAGGGCTGATTCACCGCCCGTAGCCAACACTTGAAAAACACCTTTTTGCATGCGCAGTAAAGACACATCAAAGGTTCCGCCGCCCAAATCAAAAACGATATAGTGACCTTCAGCCCCTTTATCTAACCCATAGGCTAGGGCTGCGGCTGTGGGTTCATTGACCAAGCGCAAAACATCCAGCCCCGCCAAGCGTGCCGCATCTTTGGTGGCTGTGCGTTGTGCGTCATCAAAATAAGCGGGTACGGTGATCACGGCTTTTTTGACTTTGCCAGACAAGTGCGTTTCGGCACGGTCTTTGAGGTCTTTTAAAATGTCTGCGGAAATTTCAATGGGAGTCAGAGTTTGCCCGCCCACATTTAAACGCACCAACTGACTTTCATCATCACCCGCGGGGGCCAAATCAAACGGCAACTGTCCGCCAAGTGATTTCAAATCTTCGGGACCGCGTCCCATCAAACGCTTAATCGAACTGACGACAGAATCCGGGCGCGAGAGCAACAAGCGTTTTGCCAGTTCGCCAACAATCGCCGATCCATCGGGGGCATAGGCCACAACGGATGGCACCAACGCACCGCCCTCTTCATCTGTGAAGACGTCAACGACATTGTCCGTGCTCATGGCAACGACGGAATTGGTGGTCCCAAGATCGATACCGATGGCAAAGTCGGTTTCCCCTTCATGCGGGTCTAGCGTTTCACCGGGTTCCATAATTTGGAGAACTTGCACCATTAAGGCTGTCCTTTAGGCCATTAGACGGGCCCGCACGTGGCGCACCTCGTCCATCATTTTGTGAAGGTATTTTAAGCGAGTTGTCAGGTGGCTGGCTTCTTCGAGATCACCATCGTGAAAAGCTTTCGAAAGACTTTTAACCACCTTCTCGTCTTCGGCCTTGGTCTCTGCAGAAATAGATCTAAGGTCTGAAAGTGTTTCCGCCATCGCCAAGCGTTCACGCATTTCCATGGCCTCGATCAAGATGGTTTGATCATGGACCAAGTTGCAGCCTTCGGGAAGAACGTCCACGCCTTGAATATGCACCATGTAATCAGCGCGTTTCAACGGGTCTTTTAAGGTTTCATAAGCATCGTTCACCGCCGTCGCCTGTTGTTGGCTTAGGGCCTTTTCCTTGGCCGTCTTTGCCGCAAAGCGATCCGGGTGCAATTGGCGTTGCAGATCGAAATACATTTGATCTAAATTCGCCACATTGACATCATAACTTTGCTCAACCCCTAAACGCTGAAAGTGATTGATCGCCGCCGGACCTTGCACCGCCGAACACGTTGAACAAAAGAGCGCACCCACAGCCACGGGCCCCTTACAGGACCAGCACGACTTCATTTTGCTTTGTGGGTTTTCCATATTGTTCATGAGTTTAGACGTGGAAGGACTCGCCGCAGCCACAACGCCCTTTTTCATTCGGGTTATTGAACACAAAGCCGCTTTCCAGCTTATCGACGACATAATCCATTTCGGTGCCGATAATGAACATGGTGGCCTTGGGATCGATGAGGATCGTAATGCCATCAACCTCTAAGGCTTCGTCAAATTCATTGACTTCATCGGCAAACTCCAAGGTGTAGCTTAAGCCCGAACACCCCTTGGTCCGCACGCCGATGCGGATACCCGCCGACGGTTTGCCACGGCTGTCTAATAAAGCCTTCACTTGTTCGAGCGCCGCAGGCGTCATATTGATGGGTGCGGGCAAATTCATAGATTTCGTCCTAACGTATATTTATTCGGCTGCGTCGTCTTTGACGCTGGTTTTTTCTTTATAATCTTCCACAGCAGCTTTGATCGCATCTTCTGCCAAGATCGAGCAGTGAATTTTGACCGGAGGCAAGGCCAATTCTTCAGCGATGTCGGTATTTTTAATGTCCGTTGCTTCGTCCAAAGTTTTGCCCTTCACCCATTCGGTGACCAGCGAGCTGGACGCAATGGCGGAACCACAGCCAAAGGTCTTGAACTTGGCGTCTTCGATAATACCGTCAGCACTAACTTTGATTTGCAGCTTCATGACATCGCCACAGGCCGGAGCACCAACAAGGCCCGTGCCAGTATCACCATCTTTTTCATCCATGGAACCAACGTTGCGTGGGTTTTCATAGTGGTCGATCAATTCTTTACTATAGGCCATTTTATGTTCTCCTTACCGCTTAAGTTTGCGGGTGCTTTAGCTCTTAGTGTTCTGCCCATTTGATGGACTTTATATCAACTCCGGCTTGCGCCATATCCCAAAGCGGGCTGAGTTCGCGCAAGCGATTGACTTCCTTTGAAATACGTTCAATCGCATAATCAATATCGTCTTCGGTGGTAAATCGCCCCAACCCCAAACGCAGCGAGGTGTGGGCGAGTTCTTCTTCAACACCCAAAGCCCGCAAAACATAGCTAGGTTCAAGGGACGCCGAAGTACACGCCGAACCCGAAGACACGCCCAGGTCCTTGATCCCCATCATCAGGCCTTCGCCTTCGACATAGGAAAAGGAAATGTTCAAATTTCCGGGAATGCGGCTTTCAAGATCGCCGTTCAAATATATCTCGGGGATGCGTTCTTTCAAGCCTTCAAATAGTCGTTCTTGAAATCCGCGCAGACGAGCGGCTTCTGCCCCCATTTCTTTAAGCGCGATTTCGCAGGCCTTGCCAAAGCCCACCACCAAAGGGGTTGGCAATGTGCCAGAACGCATGCCACGTTCTTGACCGCCACCGTGGATCAACGGCACCAAGCGCACCCGGGGGCGACGACGCACAAATAATGCACCGATCCCCATAGGCCCGTACATCTTGTGACCGGAAATCGACATCAGGTCGATGTTCATGTCTTCGACATCCAATGTGATTTTGCCGACCGCCTGAGCCGCATCGGTGTGAAAGAAAACTTTGTTGTCGCGACAGATTTGACCGATTTCTTTCAACGGTTGGATCACGCCAATTTCATTGTTCACCGCCATAATCGACACGATCAAGGTCTTGTCCGTGATGGCGGCTTTCAAATCATCTAAATCAATCAAGCCATTTTCTTTGACGTGCAAATAGGTGACGTCGAAACCGTCTTGTTGCAAAGCCCGGCACGTTTCCAAGACACATTTGTGTTCGGTGACGCAGGTGATGATGTGATTTTTCTTATCGCCGTAAAACTTTGCCACACCTTTTAAGGCGAGGTTATTGGCCTCGGTCGCCCCCGAAGTGAAGATCACTTCTTTCGGGCTGGCGCCAATCAATTGAGAAACATGTTCACGCGCAATTTCAACAGCGTCTTCGGCTTCCCAACCAAAGTGATGATTGCGGGAATGTGGATTGCCGAACTTTTCCGTCCAATACGGTGCCATAGCCTCGACCACACGTTTATCGGTGGGAGTCGTCGCTTGGTAATCCAAATAAAGCGGATTGTTCTGTGTCCAATGTGTCGCCGTCATAGTGTTTAAACCTTATTCTTGTTCTTATTATTTAAGCGATTAAGCCGCATTACTTTTTTGGCTCTGTTGTTGATATAGGTCTTTCCAGACAGATAAAAAGCTTTCAATGTCTTCATTCGTATTGATATGGGCAAGACTGACACGGACCGCTGTTTTTGCAATGGTTTCACTCACACCCATCGCCGCCAAAACGGCGCTAGATTTACTTTTGCCCGATGCACAGGCAGACCCCGCACTCACGCACACGCCTGCCAAATCCATAGCCATCACTTGCGTTTCCGAGCTTACGCCTTCCATGGCGATAAAGCTGGTGTTGGGCAGACGTTCAACGTCGCGGGCAAAGATCGTCGTATCTGGTGCAATCTCAAGAATTTTGGATTCAAGATGATCGCGAAGAGCTTTCACGGCCTTCATATCGTCTAATTCAGCCTTTGCCAGTTGAGCGGCCACACCAAACCCTGCAATGCCTGATAGATTTTCGGTACCGCCGCGCAGGCCACCTTCTTGACCGCCGCCCCGATTGATGGGGGCCAGCTTGACGTCTTTTGTTGCGATCAAAGCCCCAACACCCAAGGGGCCACCGACTTTGTGTGCGGACAGGCTCATCATATCGACGCCCAACGCCAAGAAATCAACATCAACTTTACCCAAAGCTTGGACCGCATCCACATGAACCATCGCGCCAAAGCGATGCACAAGGCGAACGATGTCTTCGATGTTTTGCAACACGCCGGTTTCATTGTTCGCCATCATCACCGACACAAGCGCATGTCTGTCCCCTTTTGAAAGCAGGGTTTGCAAAGGGCCTAAATCAATCTTGCCGTTGCGATCAACGGGTATGCTTTCGATGTCATCTCGCGCACCCAAGACAGAGGCATGTTCCGTAGCACTGGCCAAAATGCGAACAGGGTCAACGGCATTTAAGGCAAGCGTGTTGGCTTCGGTGCCACAAGACGTAAAGATCACTTGCGCACTTTTCGGCGCGTTCACAACTTGGCGGATCTGTTCGCGGGCATCTTCGACGACACGCCGGGCTTTGCGACCGGGGCCGTGAACCGAAGACGGGTTCCCGCCCAAGTCCATAGCTTGGATCACCGCCGCTTTGGCTTCGTCGCGCAAAGGCGATGTCGCGTTGTGATCAAGGTACACCGTACGAGCCATTGGTCTAAGTCTCTATTCAGCCGCGATCGTGGACGAAGCTTCTTGGTCCACGCGCGCACCCGGAACTTTACGTTCGGCGACATGGGCCAATGTGACAGAGCCGAGATACATGTTGATCTGGTCTCTCAGCGCTTCCCACAGTTCATGGGTTAAACAGCGGGCATTATCCGATCGACAGCCTTCTGTTTGCGAACACCGTGTTGTGGAAATGGGTTCATCCACCGCCAGAATAACTTCGGAAATGCAAATCTCGTTTGCATCACGGGCCAGCAAATAACCGCCACCGGGACCACGCACGCTTTTAACCAGATCCGCGCGGCGAAGTTTGCCAAACAATTGCTCTAAATAAGACAGCGAGATTTCTTGACGCTCTGCGACATCGGCCAAAGCAACAGGCTTGCCTGTCGAGGCTTTACAAAGGTCAACCATAGCCATAACGGCATAACGTCCTTTTGTGCTGAGTTTCACGTCAGTTCTCCTTTATTTGCCGCCATCTGAATTGGCGACTTTTTTTGTTTTTGGGGTCGCTTTGGTGCGACTTTTTTTCGGGGTCTCTAATTCGTCAATACGACCCATGAGGTCTGAAACTTGTGTGCGCAAGGCTTCAATGGTGCGCAACACCGGGTCGGGGCAACCTTCAACGGGCGTACCGTAAGCCACAAAGTCACCAACATGATCTTTATCGCGGGGCATCACAACGCGGGCGGGGATACCAACAGCGGTCATGCCTTGGGGAACATCAGATGTCACCACGGCATTGGCACCAATACGGGCGTCTTTGCCAATGCTAATCGGGCCTAAGACTTGAGCCCCAGAACCGATGATCACACCGTCTTGCAAAGTCGGGTGGCGCTTGATATCGACCTGCGTGTGGCTGTCGACACTGGGCGATGTGCCGCCCAAGGTCACGCCTTGATACAACGTAACATCATCTCCGATATGGCTCGTTTCACCGATTACAACACCGACACCATGGTCGACAAAGAAACGATCGCCGATGGTGGCACCGGGATGTATTTCGATACTGGTCACAAAACGCGCAAACTGAGAAACAAACCGGGCCAAAAAACGCAGATCACCTTTCCACAGGGCATGGGAAAAACGATAAAACAAGACCGCGTGGAAACCTGGGTATAACAAAGCCACTTCCAAGCGCGACCGAGCCGCGGGATCACGGGCAATAAACGAATCAATATCTGTTCGAAGCCTTTTAAACATTATGGCTTATCCAATAAAATCAATAAACGAAACACACGACAACGACACAATCGAAACCCTAAACCCAAGGCTATTGCTGGGTCAGGCCCCAAATGGTGCCAAAAAAAACACGACAACTTCATAAATTACGTGCTTTGAAACACATTTCGTGTCAAAACATCGCTTACGGTGCTGCCTTATTCGTTCAAATATATTATACCCGACTAGAGCAGTCAAGTATTCAAAGCGGTCATGGCGAAAAAACCTTACCTTCGCCGTGGTCATAAAGATACTCGGTTAACCCTTGAAAATAAACGGTTTTTTTAATAGATATGCCTGAAATCATCTTTAACGGTCCTGAAGGGCGTCTTGAAGGACGCTATCATCACTCAAAAAAACCCGGCGCACCGATTGCCCTTGTTTTGCACCCCCACCCTGAATTTGGCGGCACCATGAACAACAAA
>Ga0316189_10002414_pt1 | contig 18396 bp, 19 predicted proteins | sample LowCovwburrow_MG_FD_204930 | JGI IMG/M metagenome (GOLD analysis project Ga0316189, IMG submission 204930) | Coastal sediment microbial communities from Maine, United States - Lowes Cove worm burrow | ecosystem: Environmental > Aquatic > Marine > Coastal > Sediment | place: USA: Maine...
TTGAGTCTCCGCCGTAATCGCGCCGGTCCTGGTGCGAGCTTCAACGTGGAATCGGGCTCCACTCGCGATAATGTTGATGTTCTTGATGGCGCCCGCTGCAACCATGGCTTTGAGCATTCTCTCATCCATGCTGGTCCCCTGATAAAAGCTCGCTTTGCTCGGAAATAGAAATACCGCTTTGATCACAATGCCGGCGAATCAACATTTCGACCATATTGGCGACGCTCCTGTGCTCCCGTTCTGCAGCCTCGCGCACAGCATCCTTGACCGCTGGGTCTATGCGCAGGTTGAGCGTTGAGATCTTGGTACGAGCCATGCGTTACATTGTAGAACAAAAGTAAGTCGTTTGTAACGCATTTTGCGATTATTCGCCGAACGACGCACAACCTGCCAGAATGCGTGCGATATGAAGCAAATGCGGCTTACCAGTATTAACACCGCTGCCTTCGAGGCGAGCGGAGATGCTACCGATGCAATCGAGTCAGGGATCAATAAGCGGCCTCGGTCAGGGGCGGTCGCAGTCACGGTAAGTGGGCTGCAGGGCGATATCGTTGTCGACCACGAGCACCACGGCGGTGCGGATCAGGCGATCTATGCTTACAGTCTTGACGACTACCATTGGTGGGAGCAGCAGCTCGGCAAGTCTGTGGCGCCGGGCACTTTCGGCGACAACCTGACGATCGAGGGTATGCCGACGGATATGAATGTCGGAGACCGGTTGTTGATCGGTGAGGTGGTCCTCGAGGCGACGGCACCACGTATTCCCTGTGCGACATTGTCACGACACATGCAGGACTCAGGGTTCGCTTTACGCTTTCGGCGGGCCGAACGGCCAGGCATCTACTTCAGGGTACTTAATGAAGGTGACGTATCTTCCGGCGACGAAGTGACATTCGTGGCCGACAGCGGTGCCTCAGTTACGATCAGCGACCTTGTCAGGGCGTACTATGACCTGAGCCCGGATCGCGATGAGTTGCGGCGACTGCTTGATGCACCGATTGCGACGCGCTTTCGAGCCAAATTTGAAGCGAAGCTGGCCTGATTAGACAGCGGGCTTTGTTTCCGTTTGTTTCGCGAGCTCAACTCTTGGCGACGCGCTGCCCGGAAGAGGTTAGAATTCAGCCATGAAAAAGGTTCTGTTAATAGATGACGATCGCAAGCATTCTGAGCTGCTGCAAGCCTACTTCAAGCGGTTTGGTATCAACCTGATTTGCGCTGCGAATGCAGATGAAGGCTTTCGCAAGATCAACAGGGAAGACCCGGACCTGCTGCTGCTTGACGTGATGCTGCCTGGCAAAGACGGCTTCGAGATTTGCAGGGAAGTGCGAAAAACCAGCGCTATCCCGATAATCATGCTGACGGCTCGTGGCGATGTTATTGATCGAGTGTCCGGGCTGGAACTCGGCGCGGACGACTACGTCGGCAAGCCGTTTGAACCGCGCGAACTTGTTGCGAGGGTGCAGGCTATCCTGCGTCGTTCCGACAGTGTTGCGGCGGAGACAGGCCAGCTCGAGTTTGAAGGCCTCGTTATCGATACCGAGGCTCGGCAGGTAATGGTCGACGGCAAGGCTGTTGAGCTGACCTCAATGGAGTTTGAGTTGTTGCTCATTCTCGCGAGGCGTCCCGGAAAGAAGCTGTCCCGGGACGACATACTCAGTGAATTGCGCGGCATCGACGCCGCGATCCTGACGCGCTCGGTCGATATCATGATAAGCAGGTTGCGTAACAAGATAGGCGACTCCGTGAAGCCGCCGCGCTTTATCCAGACGATCTGGGGCCGCGGGTATTCCTTCATTGGTGCGCCTGTCACGAATGTTTGATCGATTCAGACGATCGCTTTCACTGCGACTGCTGGCAATTTTTGTACTGACAGGTGGCCTGTTCATTTACGGTGCGCTTGGTGCCATTCGTTTCGTTTACAACAGTGATGATGTCCGCGGCCTGATAAGCGGCCACCTCTCGCTACATGTTTACTACGTGCTGCAGGACATCGGCTCTCCGCCAAATATCGACCGGGCGATCGCCATCACAGAGCGCGTGCCCGTCGACATTCGCATTCTTGGCCCCGACGTCGATTGGGCATCTGATCCTGAGTTTCCGATACTGAGCGATCTCGACTTTGGTCCGAGTCCTGTTTTCAGCGACCGGCCCGATGCCTGGGTCGATGAACTGAAAGGTGTTGAGTTTGCCGAGTTCGACCGCCACAACTTCCTCAAGATGCAGCAGGAGGGCTATGACATCGTAGTGTCGACGCCACGGATTCGTGACAAGCCCGGCGGCCCGAACCTGGTGCTCATGATCATCGCTTTTGGCGTGGCGCTACTGTTCGTTGCGTTTCTTGCAGTGCAGTGGCTGTTCCGACCGATACGGCAGATTCGCGAGGGTGCCGCCAGTATCGGCAGAGGGCGCTTCGACTATCGCATCGCGACCAGCCGCAAAGACCAGCTGGGCGAACTCGCGGCCGATATCAACAAGATGGCGGGGAGTGTGCAGGACTTGCTGGATGCGAAGCGCGCCTTGCTGATTGGTATCAGCCATGAACTGCGCACGCCATTGTCGCGCATGCGCCTCAGCCTGGAGTTCCTGGAAGACGAGGAGAGCAGAGATAATCTCAAGGAGGAGATCCGCGAGATGGAGAAGATCGTGGCCGAGCTTCTCGAAGCGGAGCGACTCAACGGTCGACACGCGAAGCTCACGCGCTCCAGGGTCAGCGTGGGCGAACTCATCCGTGAGTTGCTTGATGACTTCTTTTCACGCGATATCGAGCGAATCGAAGTCTTACCTGTTGAAGAAAATCTGTTTGGCAACATCGACGAGGCGCGCGTGACCCTGCTCCTCAAGAACCTCCTGAGTAACGCTCTGAGGTACTCGCCAGAGGATGCCGCGCCGGTGAAACTCGGCGTGAGCAGGGAAGGTGAGGAGCTGGTGTTCGTGGTCCACGATGATGGTCCTGGTATACCTCTGGAACAGATGGAGCATATTGGTGAGCCGTTCTATCGCGGCGACCCGTCCCGGGCACGGCAGACTGGCGGCACCGGTCTTGGGCTGTATCTGGCCTTGCTGGTCGCGCGAGCGCACGGTGGCAGCCTTACTCTGAAGAACCCGGGGCAGCCCGGCGCCTGCTTCGAAATTCGCATCCCCGGCTAGCGGGGACATTCATGGATTTAACATAAGATAAATTGCTGTCCTTGACTATTCGGCCCGCTAATATCAAAATGATATCAATATGATTGGTAGAGGGAGAAAGTCATGTTCCAGGAAATAAAGAAATCCGTATCGTCGGGATACCTGATGCTGGTAATTCTCGCGATTGCCCAGCTCGGGCTGGCATACACAATCTATTTGCAGGTGCGGGCGCTGTCGACGGGAGGCATCGTTGCAGCGATTATCGCGTCAGTCATTGTGCTGATCATGTGGGCAGGGTTCTTCATGATCCATCCCAACGAAGCCAAGGTCCTGCAACTGTTCGGCAAGTACGTCGGCACGGCGCGCGATCCTGGCTTGAAATGGGCAAACCCGTTCTTCGCCAAAACCGCGGTGTCGACACGCGTTCGCAATTTCGAGAGCGGCAAGCTCAAGGTCAATGATTCACGCGGCAGCCCGATCGAAATCGCAGCGGTCGTGGTGTGGAAAGTCTTCGACACGGCTGAGGCCCTGTTCGAAGTAGATGACTATGAAGAGTTCGTCAATATTCAGAGCGAGTCTGCACTGCGAAATCTGTCGACAACCTACCCGTATGAGCCGCACGAAGGCGAGGGCATTGCGTTGCGCAGCCACCCTGTCGACATCGCGCATGCTCTGCGCGAAGAGATTCAGGATCGGCTCGAGAAGGCAGGCGTTACGGTTGTTGAGGCACGCATCAGCCACCTGGCCTACGCACCTGAAATTGCGAGTGCGATGCTGCGCAGGCAACAGGCATCGGCCATCATCGCTGCTAGAACGCAGATCGTTGCTGGTGCTGTAAGCATGGTTGAAATGGCACTCGAACAACTGAAAGCCAAGAGCGTCGTCGATCTTGATGATGAGCGCAAAGCAAGCATGGTGAGCAACTTGCTGGTCGTCCTTTGCGGCGAAGAAAATGCGCAGCCGGTGGTCAATACCGGTTCGCTCTACACTTAACGTCGATCGCAGCGGAGATCAGCCATGGCTGAACGTAAGGCCTTTGCCCTACGGATCGACAAGAAGACACTGGATGCGATGCAACGGTGGGCGAACGACGATCTGCGCAGTATGAATGCGCAGATCGAGTTCGTGTTGCGCGAGGCGCTCAGGAAAGCCGGGCGGCTATCAAAAGCGCAGCAGGACGACTAACGAGAATCGCGACTCGACTGCTTGGTTCGCGCCTTTCTATCGGGAGCTTCCGACTTGGGAGAACGCGAAGATGACGGTCGTGACGCGGGTGCTTTCGACGTCGACTGACGAACCGCCGGTTGTCGTGTCGTTGGTCGGGACGCCTGCCTTTGCGGGGTCGACGGCCTGACCTGAACATCACGTTGCGTATTCTTCACGCTCGGTGACTTGCGTGTTTCCTGCTGTCTCGTCACCGGCTGGCGAGCCTGGGTGGAAGGACGAACCTGCACATCGCGTCGCGGTGCGCTTGTCTTGGGCGTGCTCACCGCAGGCTGCCGCGTCGTATTCTGACGCGCTGTCGTTTGTCGCGACTGGTTTGACGAATTTGTCGAAACTCTGTTGCGGCTCTGCTCCTCACTGATGCGCGGACGCTCACGGAAGACGATCTTCTCCCTGTCATTGCGGTTTGCCTCGCTGCGCGAAATCGTCGTGCGTGCGGAGCTTGTCCGGGTGTTGTTGGTCAGCGTGTTCGTTGTCCTTGAGGACGTCGTTCTCACGTTGCTGCCCGACCGGCCTTCCACAGTGCGGGTAACGCGTCGCACAACGCCGCTGTTATCCGTTGGCCGCCAGCGATCACCGGAATAATAGTTGTTGACGGTGACACGGTTCGTCGCATTGCGAACGTAGGTGTTGTTGTAAACCGTTATCGACGGACGTCGATACCACCAGCGGTCCCAATAGCTGCGGCCATAGTAGGGGTGGCCATGGTAGCTGTGATGGTAGACGCTGAGATCGTGGGTAGCCCAACCGATACTGAATGCCGTGGTTACGCCCCAGAAATAGCCGCGATTGAATGCATAGCTGCTCGGGTACGGGTAGTAGTAAACCGGGTACGGTTCCGGGTAGTAGTAATAGACGGGCCGCGGTTGTCTTACGACAACGCGAGTCGGCTCGTAATAAGGTACGTAGATTACGTCCTCGGATACGGGGCTGATTGAAACCACGCCGTCGTTGCGTGACACCTGCTGGTAACCGTCGCTTTTCAGGTTGCCTGCTGCATAGGCGCGATCGCGAAACGTTTCCACGGCCGCAATCACATCAGTCTGCTGTGCTACCACAGCTTCGCCGAGTCGCCAGGTCCAGTCGAGATCCTCATTCAGGAGATCGACGACCTCAGGGTAATTGATGAGCGCGACGATCGAATCGTCCCAGTCCTCGTCAGGCTTCAGCGTCGGGTTAACCTCCAGGCGCTCGAGAAATCGAGCGGCTTCGATGATCTGCAAGGGATACGTCGAGGCGGGCAGCACCACGGCCAGCAGGTCGTCAGGGTAAAGCGCAATTGGTCCGACCAATTCCTGGAGCTCGTGATCGGCAAGTCTTGGAATGCCTTCATTGCCGAGCTCTTCGACTTTGGCGCCATAAGCGGCGCCGGTGTCGTCGACCGGAACCTGTGCGTATGTGAAGCCAGGCAGCATTGCCAGGGTAATCCAGGCAAGCCAGCGGCTCATTGACTGATACTGTTGCTGTCTCATCTTACGACCTCCATGTTCACCAACCAGCGAACTCCTGCATCGTTAGACAGATACTACGACTTGTAAACTGAACCGACGCTTAATTTCTGGCTCGAATTGGCCTATATTAGGCTCTGGATTAACGGATACCGACATGTCATCGAGACACAACTTGCTCGCCGAAATCGAAGAGAAACGGCGCCGCGAAGAAGAAAAGCCCCTGGAAGTCTTGTCCTGGGACCTGGTAGAGACCACCTCAAGTGCCGGGCATAACCCCTATGACAATCCGGGTACGGGCAAGGAAGCGCGTGACAGCAGGTTTATCGGCAAGCGTCGCCGTTCCCGCTAGCCCGGTTCAGTCGTTTCCGCCGTGCCAGGCGAGGAACTTCCAGCCATTATCAGTGCGCACCAGCACGTCTGTATAACGCCCGTTGCTGGTCTTTACCTCGCCATCTTTGTGTTTTACGGCAACCGTGTAGAGGTAATGCGCTACTGCGACGTCACCTTCAACAACGATAGATAGCGGGTAAAGTTCATGCGCAACCGCCTGCGACTGGTTCATGTTGAAGCGATACCACATGTCAGTTGATGACTTACTGCGTGGCGCCGGCGAGGTTTTTCCCCAACCCATGAAATTGTCGGCGAGCAGGCGTTCCGCCCATTTCTTGTCGCTTTTCTGGACTGCATTCCATTCCTCTTCGATGACAGCCCAGACATTGACATGGTCATCGGTTGCATCCTCCGCATAAGCGATGCCAGTTATTGCAGAGATGCCAGATATTGCAATGAGTGTCGCGAAGCTGCTCAGCACGAGCTTGCCCAGTGTGTTCATGGCTCAGTCCCCGGATTGGTAGATGGGACAAGTCTAGTGGTTTTGCGGGGTCAAAACGAGCGATACGATCGCAGTTATCTCATCTTCGGACAAAAGTGAGGACTCGCTCACAGGAAACAGATCACGCAGGTCCGACTCAGCAAGATATTCCGGGTGATGGACTTCGACAATAGTCGCGTATTCGAGAGCGACATCTTCCTTTTCGATAAGTAACTGGTAGACGTGCATGGCGAGTTCTTGTGTGTCGTCGAGACGCATCATTCGCAAAATGTCTGCATCCGGAAACTGCGGGCTGATGGATCCGATGTACAGGGTCTGCTTATAGATACGCCAGCCGGCAGACTTGAATGTCTCGCCGATTGAGGCCCCGTCGAGGATGCTTGAGTGCTCGGTGCGCGCCCGGACATTGGTTGCTTCCTGGAATTGCACGACGGCATAGGTACGACAAACCTTGTCGCCGTTTTCCAGGCTGTAGAGTTCTGAGCGCCGCAGTTGCTGATCGTTCTGCAGGACTTCGATCCCGTAGCTGCCGAAGGTTTGCTCTATTCTCTCACTATTAAGAAGCTCGGGCTCTGTGGTACAGGCCTGCAGTGCAACGGCGAGAACGGGTATTGGGATGATACTGGTGCGCATTGGGCATGAAGTTGGCGAAATACGGCTGCACAATATACTTTGGTCGACAACAGGTAAAGGAGGGCACCAATGCGTGCCATGGTGCTGCATTCAATCTGCCAGCTTGAGAACTGTCAGGATCCGCTGATCCTCGAGAATTTGCCGCAGCCCGTTCCCGGCAGGGGCGAGGTGCTGCTGCAGGTGCTGGCCTGTGGTGTTTGCCACACGGAACTCGACATCATTGAGGGTCGAACGGCACCGCCCAGGTTACCGCTGATTCCGGGACACGAGGTGGTTGCTCGGGTCGTGGCGCACGGAGCGGGTGCCTGCAGGTTTGCAACCGGACAGCGCGTGGGTGTTGGCTGGATTCACTGCTCCGATGGCAGCAACGATGAGAATGTCAGCCCCGCATTCAGGGCGACCGGTCGCGACGCCCAGGGCGGCTACGCCGAGTTCATGTGTGTGCCGGAATCCTATGCCTACCCGATACCGGATCAATTTACTGATGAGGAGGCGGCACCGTTACTGTGCGCCGGCGCCATCGGCTACCGAGCATTGAAACTGACGGGATTGCAGGATGGAGAGGTCCTCGGACTGACGGGTTTCGGTGGCTCCGGCCATCTCGTTTTGCAGCTGGCGCGCCATTTATTTCCATCCAGTCCTGTGTTCGTTTTTGCGCGTAGTGCTGACGAACGCGCCTTCGCGGAGAAACTGGGGGCGGCGTGGGCCGGGGACACAAGTGACGTTCCCCCACAGGCGCCACACGCGATCATTGATACGACACCGGTATGGAAGCCGGTTATTGCTGCGCTTGCCGTGCTGCGCCCTGGCGGGCGGCTTGTGATCAACGCCATTCGCAAGGAAGACAGAGACCGCGACGTACTCTCGACGCTTAGTTATGAAAGGCACCTGTGGCTTGAGAAAGAGATAAAATCCGTGGCGAATATTACACATCGCGATATTGCGGAGTTTCTGCCGATGGCTGCAGCAGCCGATATACATGTTGAGACGCAATCGATGCCACTGGAAGAGGCTAACCAGGCATTACATGCGTTACGCAAGGGCGGTATTCGCGGGGCTTATGTACTTGAGGTGGCGAGATGAAAACCGATCGCAGGGCATTTCTGAAAATGTCCGCCGCGGCGCTGGCAACTCCGACGCTGAGCGCTTGCGGTGGCAGCGAGAAGGTAGCCACACCGGGCATACCGCTGAGTCCTTTCGACGAAGATTCGACGGCAGAACTGGTCACCAACGGAATCGACCTCAAGGGGAAGATAGCCGTTGTGACCGGCTGCACCTCCGGTATCGGCTACGAGACGATGCGTGTTCTCGCGCAGCGCGGTTGCTACGTCGTTGGAACAGGTCGCACACTCGAGAAGGCACAGGCAGCCTGCTCGAGCGTTGTCGGCATTACGACACCGCTGCAGCTTGAGTTATCGGACTTCGATTCAGTCGTTGCTTGCGCCGAGGCAATTCGATCAATGCGCTCTCCGATAGACATCCTTGTCTGCAATGCGGGCTATCGGGGCGGTGGCAACAACCGGGAGCTTATCAATGGCGTTGAGAAGCATTTTCTCGTCAACCATCTTGGCCATTTCCTGCTGACCAACCGGATACTGGATCGCATGATGTGGTCATGGCAGGGGCGAATCGTGGTCGTTGCGAGTCGCGCCGCCTATGGCAGCGCCCCGGAGGACGGTCTGCGCATAAGCGACCTTAGCCTGTCGGCCGACTACAGCGACAGCGCGGCCTACGGCCAGTCGAAGCTTGCCAACGTTCTGTTCGCATACCGACTTGGTGAATTGCTGAAGGGAACCCGGGTCACAGCCAATTCACTTCACCCCGGAGTCATCAATACCGAAATTGATCGCAATGTGAACGGCTTGCTGCAATTCGGTTTCGGGCTGCTGAGCAACGTCAGTGGCAAAAATGTCGAGGAGGGTGCGGCGACCAGTTGCTATGTTGCGACGAGTCCACATCTGGGCGCCGTCAGTGGCGAGTATTTTGAAGACTGCAATCCCGTGACGGTCGTCAACAACCCTTTCATGAGGAACATGACGCTGGCCGAGGAGCTGTTTCGTGTATCGGAACAACTCACCGCCGAGTATCTCGTCGAGGTGAAGCCACCTGACTGGGATGACTTCGAGAATGGTCTCCCGAAGAACGATCGTGGTGCGCGCTGATGACCGCAGTGACTGAAAGCGCGCTGGTGGTGTTATCCGGGGGGCAGGATTCCACGACCTGCCTTTATTGGGCGATTGCACGCTGGGGTCGCGAACAGGTGTCGACCCTTACATTCGACTACGGACAGCGGCATCGTGTCGAGCTCGATTGCGCGCGGCAAGTCGCGGCGCATGCCGGCGTGCCGAACGTATGCCTGCCTATCGACACATTCTCTGCCCTGGGCGGCGATGCACTGACCGATTCGACAATCGAAGTGGACGAGGTCGTCGATGAGGGCTTGCCAAATACCTTTGTCCCAGGCCGCAACCTGGTATTCCTCACCTTCGCGGCAGCGTACGCGTGGCAACGCAATATTCGTCATCTTGTCACTGGCGTCGCGCAAACGGATTACAGCGGCTATCCCGATTGTCGAGAAGCGACGATGGAGTCTCTGCAACAAACGTTGCGGCTTGGAATGGAAAGCGAGGTACAACTGCATACGCCGCTGATGCACTTGAGCAAGAAGCAGACGGTTGAGCTTGCACGCGATCTTGATGCGCTGCCTGCCATGGCCCTCACGCATACCTGCTATAACGGCGAGCGCCCGCCATGCGGGTCATGCCCGGCCTGTGAGCTTCGTGCGCGCGGCTTTGCCGAGGCGGGCATTTGCGACCCCTTGCTGGATAGCAGCGCCGCGTGACTTACAGCGTTAAGGAAATCTACTTCACGTTACAGGGGGAAGGTGCGCAGACCGGACGGGCCGCCGTGTTCCTGAGATTCACGGGATGCAATCTATGGTCGGGCCGCGAGCAACACCGTATGAATGCCGTCTGTCGTTTCTGCGACACGGATTTCGTTAACACTGACGGGCCCGGAGGCGGCAAGTTCGTCGATGCAGTTGAGCTGGCCACAGCAGTTGCTGAGCAGTGGCCTTCTGGTCAAGCGGGTAAGCCTTTCGTTGTATGTACTGGTGGCGAACCGCTATTGCAGCTGGATGACGTTCTGATTGCCGCGCTGCATGGCAAAGGATTTGAGATCGGTGTTGAGACTAACGGTACGCTGCGGGCACCGGAAGGCATTGACTGGCTTTGTGTCAGTCCGAAGGGCGACGCTGCACTCGCACAGACCTCAGGGCATGAGCTGAAGCTCGTATTCCCGCAGCAAGAAAATGCGGCGCAGCCAGAGAATTTTGCGGCGCTGTCGTTCGAGCACTTTTTCCTGCAACCGCTCTACAACGATCATCTGGAGGCCAACACCCGGGCAGCCATCGACTATTGTCTCGCAAACCCGCAGTGGCGGCTCAGCCTGCAAACCCACAAGCTCATCGGCATTGCCTAGGTTGCAAGCGCCGCTTTTTCTTCGGCCTCTTCATGGCGCCATTCGATGACGTTCAATTCGATGAAGAAGAACGCGACCAGCCACAGGAAGGCATCCCAGAAATCGACGAAGTCACCTTTGAATCCCCAATAAACCGCGGCCAAAAGCAGTATCGAGTACAGGATATATTTCAGTACCGTACTGATCGTCAGAATTCGGCCCTCAAGCTTGTCCTTTTCCTGAAGCCGCACATCCATTTCGAGCACCAGCACGACCACGATCCAGACGACAGCATTGATAACGTCGACCAATGCCAGCACCAGGATGTCCTTGTAGCCGCCGGCATCGACCACCGAATACGTTTCACCGAAACGCAGGAAACTGTTTGCAGTGGATAGTTCTGTGCAATTGATAGCGGAAATGACCGAGTACTCGTCCAGCGTCGTAGCGTATGACCACTGGCCATCGGCCAATTGGCACAGGTTGCTCACGTTGGCGAGCGTCGTGATGTCGAGTTGCGTAAACAGCGTCGCGAAATAGCCGTAGCAGGCGTAGACGATGAACGCGTAGCAAATGAAGCGGAGTCCATGCAGGGACCAGGTTACGGGTCGTGTGAACTGCTCGTCGTCGAGTACAAAGGTCTCGAGTTCGAACATCAGCAGAAGAATTACCCAGGCTGCCGTATCGATGGTGGCAACGTAGGCCTCTATCACGTCAAACAGTCCCAGGCCATTGGCAAACTGGGTCTTGACCGCGGCATGCTCCTCGACGAAGAACCAGTAGATGTTCATCGCAAGAAGCGTGTAGACAGCGTATTTGAAGAGCTGGAAAAGTGCCCGCTTGTTCAGGGTCAAGATGTCACTCCGCCTCAATGGAGTGTGATTCTAGACACGCTTGTGCAGTGACCGCAATGGCTGAGGCGTCAGTTGTTGGCGGTTTCGACTTCCGAGTAATAGACCCAGACGTTTTCATCGCCCGTCAGCAGCTCGATGTACTTCGGGTGCACGAAGATGTTCTCTCTACCGGACTTTATTTCCTTCAGGATGCCAATATCGACCAGTTGCTTGAGGTAAACAGATGCGGTCTGCCGCTTGGCAACACCCGACTCAACGAGATTGCTGATGCGGCAGTAGGGCTGGCGAAACAGGAGTTCATTGAGTTCCCATGTGTAGATTTTCGGTACTTGTGCCTGCATGAACTCGCCGGTGTGCTCCATGAGTTCTCTGATTGCCTTGATCTTGTCGGTGGTCCAGTTGCAGGTGTCCTGCACACCATCCAGCATGAACATGATCCAGGTGCTCCAATCCTGCTCTTGCGTGACCCCTTTCAGGAAGCGGTAATAGGCGGCCTTATTGCGAATAATGTAGCGGCTTAGATAGAGAATCGGCGTATCGAGCAAGCCCTGCTGAACAAGGAACAGGATGTTCATAATACGACCGGTACGACCGTTACCGTCGGCAAACGGGTGGATGGCCTCAAACTGGTAGTGCTGAACCGCCATCCGTATGAGCGGATCGATGTTGCTGTCTTGCTGCATGAAGGCCGCCCAGTTCTCGAGCAGGCTCTGCAGCAGCTGCTGGCCTTCGGGCGGCGTATAGATGACCTCTCCTGTCATCCTGTTCTTCAGCGTTGTTCCAGACTCAGCTCGAAGATCCAGCTCTATATTCTTGATAGTGCTGCAGATTTGTATGGTCATATCGGTTGTCAGCATGCCCCGCCGCACCATCTTCGCGCCTTCATAGAGGGCTGTCCGGTAACGCAGGGCCTCTTTGGTTGCGGCATCAGCGCGATCTTCGGCGATATCCGCGAACTCGAATAACTTATCCGTGGTCGTGACAATATTCTCGATCTCGGAGCTGGCCTTGGCTTCCAGTAACGGCAAGGCGTTCACCAGGACCGCTGCGTTCGGGATCATTTCGGCTGCTTGTTTTAGCTCCGCAAGTGCCACCCTGGCATCGATGCACTTCTTAAGGATTTCGGTGGTTTCGAGGTTTTCGGCCGGCGGCGGCAGCGGCGGCAGCTCGTTGTAGGGGGTTTTTGGATCAAAATCAATCACTTAAGTGCTCCCGCGCTGTCTGTCGACGGCATCGACAGGTTTTCGTAACATGTCGATAAAACGGCATTCTATCGACATGTTTATGATTCGTGTCGATTGTATCGACTTGTCAGGCATATATGTCGATATTTTTCACTTTTATCGACATGTTCGCAGTATATGTCGATGCGATCGACAGGTGCGTGACTTGGGTCGTGGTCCTGTGAAAAACTTAGCCGCGTTGCTGAGGGAGAGAACAACATGACAGTCAAAAGCGATATCGAAATCGCGCAGGCAGCGAGCAAGCTGCCGATTCAGGAAGTGGCCGGCAAACTCGACATTCCGGCAGATGCTCTAATTCCGTACGGCCATGACAAGGCCAAGATCAATGCGGAGTACATCTCTAGCAGAGTGAACAAGAAGAGCGGCAAACTGATCCTGGTGACCGCCGTATCGCCTACGCCAGCGGGTGAGGGCAAGACGACGACGACTGTCGGTCTGGGCGATGGTCTCAACCGAATCGGCAAGAAGGCAGCGATCTGCCTGCGCGAGCCCAGCCTTGGTCCATGCTTTGGCATGAAGGGCGGCGCCGCGGGTGGCGGCTACGCACAGGTCGTTCCAATGACCGATATCAATCTGCATTTCACCGGTGACTTCCATGCGATCGGTGCGGCGCATAATTTGCTATCCGCGCTGATTGACAATCACATGCACTGGGAGAACGAACTCAATATTGACCCACGTCGGGTCACCTGGCGACGTGTCGTCGACATGAATGATCGTGCGCTGCGCACGATTACCTCCGGCCTTGGCGGTTTCCACAACGGTGTGGTTCGTGAGGCAGGTTTCGATATCACTGTTGCCTCGGAGGTCATGGCGATATTCTGCCTGGCTGATGACCTTGCGGATCTTGAGGCACGACTCGCCAAGATTGTGCTGGGTTATACCCGAGACAATGAGCCCGTGACCGTCGGGCAACTGAACGCGCAGGGCGCCATGACGGCGCTACTGAGAGATGCTATTCAGCCAAACCTCGTGCAGACGATGGAGAACAACCCGGCGTTCATGCATGGCGGACCTTTTGCCAATATCGCGCATGGCTGCAATTCGGTCGTTGCCACCAAGACCGCGCTCACGCTTGCGGATTACGTGGTTACGGAGGCGGGTTTCGGTGCTGACCTCGGCGCCGAGAAATTCTTCAATATCAAGTGTCGCAAGGCGGGCCTGAAGCCGGACGCCGTGGTACTGGTGGCCACCATCAGGGCCCTGAAAATGCAGGGTGGCGTCGCAAAGGACCAGTTGATGGAAGAAAATGTCGAAGCCCTCAAAGCCGGGTGTAAGAACCTGGGGCGGCATATCCGCAATCTGGGCAAGTTCGGTGTACCGGTCGTCGTCGGCATCAACCGTTTCACGGCGGATACCGATGCGGAAGCCGCAGCGGTGCGTAAGTACTGCAGCGAGTTCGGTGTAGAGGCCATCAACTGCACACATTGGGCTGACGGCGGTGCTGGTTGCGAGGAACTGGCACACAAGGTGAGCGAGGTTTGCGACAGTGATTCGGCGCAGTTCCGCACGCTATACAGCGACGAACTGCCGCTGTGGGAGAAGGCTCAGCGTGTTGCACGCGAGTTGTACGGTGCGGACGACGTTATCGCGGATAAAAAGGTACGCGAGCAGTTCGCAGAATTTGAAGCGCAGGGTTTTGGACACTACCCGATCTGCATGGCGAAAACGCAGTACAGCTTTTCCACAGATCCCAACCTGCTTGGTGCGCCCAGCGGCCACGTTGTGCCTATTCGCGAGGTCAGGCTTGCGGCGGGTGCCGAGTTCATTGTTATCGTTTGCGGTGCGATCATGACGATGCCCGGACTGCCGCGCAAACCGGCCGCGTACGATATCCGAGTGAATGACGCCGGACAGATCGAAGGGCTATTCTAGGGCCGGCCTCAGGCTTCTTGCAGCTGATGACTGTCTGCGGCGGTGAGCTCGCAGTTGTAGACAGTCTTCAGTTGCGCGATGACGCTCTGGGTTTCCTTCGAAAAGGGCGCTTTGCCCTCAAAGCTATGCAGCACGATCCCCTCCAGCAGATCGCCAAGAGACAGGTCGGTGTACTCGGCAAGACCTTTCAGGACCTTAAGCAGGGATGTTTCCAGGCGCACGCCGGTCTGGGTGCGTTGAATGGTCTTTGGCATCAGCGGCCCCTTAATGGTAACTAGGTAACAAGATCACAATGTAACTTAGTAATGCATCCTGCGCAACGGCTATTGCAGGTCTAAAATGGTCGATGCCCACGCTTGAATCCAGAAGGCCGGGGATGCTGACCGAAGAACAACTTAACGACGGTTTTTTTATTGGCGAGTACGAGATCCTGCCGGCTCGCAGGATGATTCGCCGCGGTTCTGATGAGGCATCACCAGAGCCGAAAGTTTTCGATGTATTGATGGCGCTGGCCAGGCGCAACGGCGACGTTATCAGCCGCGACGAACTGGTTGAGGAAGTCTGGGACGGCAGAGCGACCGCGGACGGGCCGATTAACCGCGCAGTATCGCAATTGCGCGGGCACTTCGACGACAGGGCTACGCCGTATAAGTACGTCGCGGCAAAACAGAAGGTCGGCTATTTCCTGAAACAGCCCGTGCGTTTCAGGACAGCATCCGCGTGGCGACAACGCAAATTCCTCGTGGCAGCTACCGTTGCCCTGGTGCTGGCAATCGCCGTGACATTTGTTGGCCGCGATTGGATGCCGTCAGCGAGCTCCGGTGCGATAGGAGTGCGACCGTTTGTAATCGCAACCGACGTTGCTGGTGATGAGCACATCGCGCTTGGCTTGAAGGAAGAGCTTGTGCGGGCGCTGAACAACGTTGCTGATGTGACGGTAAAGAATCTGCACGTACGCTATGACGACGAATCCGTGCGCCAGATATCGGAACGGCTGGACGTCGATATTGTGTTGTCCGGGTCCATGTTGCGTCGCGGTGACAGCATTGAGATTGGCTGGGCTGCGGAGCTGGGCGACGACGGTAGCACGCTGAAGTCAGGATCCGTCAGAGGTAGCGCACGCAATCTCTCGGACTTGCAACAGAGTCTCGTCATGTCCGTTCGCAAAGGTCTGTTTCCGGATGCACAGCAAAAGCTGATCACCGAAGCACAAAGTAGCGGTGCCGGTACTGACAGCTACTACCTCGGTCTTTTTGCGCTCGAACATCGGGGCGACCCTGGAAATCTCGACAAGGCCATTGAGCATTTTCAGGCAGCGATCAGGCTGGACCCGCAACTGAGTCCTGCCTACCTGGGTTTGGCAACAGCCTATGCGTTGCAGCCCGTTGTATCGGATGCGCCAATAGACGAGTCGAATCGGCTGGCTATTGAGACCATTGAGGCTGGCGTCGCAGTAGACGGCACGCTGCAGGCATCGGCCGGTGCCATTCACGGCTTTGTCTACCATCGTCAGAAACGCTGGCAGGAATCGGAAACTGCGTACGTGCAGGCAACCAATGCGCCGGTTGTCGATGCAAATGCTTTCAACTGGTATTCGCGCATGCTGGCGAGTGTTGGCCGGCTTGACCGTTCGCTGGAAGAGGCACTAAAAGCGGTTCGAATCGATCCCGATTCGGCCATTATCAACAGCCGGGTTGCGATTGCCTATACGTGGCTCGGCGATACTGACAATGCCAGCCGGTTCTTCCAGCGCTCAACCGAGCTCGGTGCGGGCGGCGCAACCCATCTGCTTGCCAATGCGTTTTACCTCTTGAGAGAGGGCCAGACTGAGGAAGCGATAAAGCTGACAACAAGTAGCGCCCGAATGGTCGGTCTTGACACTCACTGGATAGAGCCGGTTTTCGCCGGGTTCACCGATCCTGCGAAACGTCCGGCTGCCTTGGTGGAAGTTGACAAGGTAACGTCAGACGGCGCGCTGTCATACCAGATAGAGATAGTCGTGCGGACATTGCTCGGCGACCTCGACAATGCACTACTCGTGGCAGAGAAACTGCTGGAGCCCGGTGAAGCTTTTGAAATGGACCTGCTGTTCACGCCTGAAATGTTGCCCCTGCGCCGCCACCCCGGTTTTTTGCCATTGATGGCTGATCTTGGAATTACAGCCTATTGGCAGAATGAGGGCTGTACTTTCGATGGTGACAAGGTGCGCTGCGACGGCACTTAGTCCGGTGACACGGGCCTTCGTTTATTCTTTGTATCGCCGCGTTTCTTTTTTGCATCGAGCCGCTTCTGCACGGCGCGTTTCGACGGCCTGGTTTTCTTGCGAGGCTTTTTGGGCACCCGCGACGCGCGCACAAAATCAACCAGGCGTTCGATTGCCAGTTGCCGATTGCGCGCCTGGCTGCGAGATTCCTGCGACTTGATAACGAGTACGCCATCGCTATTGATCCTGCTATCACCGCCTGCCAGCAGACGTCTTTTCAGCGCCGCCGGTAACGATTCGCTGCCTGCAATATCGAAGCGCAGATGTACAGCCGTCGCGACCTTGTTCACGTTCTGGCCGCCGGCACCACTCGAGCGCATGGCCGTGAACTCCACTTCGCGTTCGGGTATGGCGAGCGAGTCGTCAATAACAATCAAGTCTTTCATGCAATCCATTCTAGCAGTCACTAGAATGCGTGTTTTCCTCATGCGGTCGGCCAATGCAGAAAGGTAATCTCATCGTGCTCGTTACGTGCCAGATGATCTCGGCCACGGGCTCGATCGTGATGGTTACGCTGGGTGGCATTATTGGCTCCATGCTGGCACCGGAGCAGGCCCTGGCAACGCTGCCTGTTTCGCTGATGATCGTCGCCGTCGCCAGCAGCACAATTCCCGCCACTTTGCTGATGCGCAACATCGGCCGCAGTAAGGGCTTCGCCCTGGCTTCGATGTCGGCAGTCACTGGCGTACTTGTTGCGATCATGGCGCTGGCCAAATCCAGCTTCGGCCTGTTCATCGTCGCTGCGATGCTGTTTGGCATCAACATGGCATTCACGCAGCAATACCGCTACGCGGCAGCCGAGAGTGTTGAGCGTCGTTACATTCCACGCGCGATCTCATTTGTATTGCTAGGGGCGATAGGCGGCGCATTCGTCGGCCCGGAGCTCGCTATGCGCGGTCAGTTCTGGATCAGCGGCATTCCTTACGCGGGCACCATGGTGGCGCTGGCAGTCCTGTTTACCGTGCAGGCATTGCTGTTCCTGTTCCTGCTGAAAGGTGCGCGAGCTGACGTAACGAAGGAGCCCGAGCAGCCAGCTCGAAGCGTCAGAGATATTGCGTTGCAACCGGTTTTCCTCGTCGCAGTGCTCGGCGCAACCACGGGCTATGGTCTGATGACGCTGATCATGACGGCAACGCCACTGAGCATGCATCTCAATGATGGACATTCACTGGCGCACACCGCGGGCGTTATTCGGGCGCACGTGCTGGGCATGTATGTGCCGTCGCTGGTATCGGGTTTTCTCATCGAACGATTCGGCGTGTTGCGACTGATGTTTGCAGGGGCTTTGATTCTAATGGGCACTGCGATAGTGGGCCTGCAGGGACAGTCGGTTCTGCACTACTGGTGGGCGCTTGTCCTGCTTGGCGTCGGCTGGAATTTTCTGTATGTCGGTGGCACGACGATGCTGGCTTACACCTACACACTTGAAGAGAGA
>Ga0316189_10002415_pt1 | contig 18394 bp, 16 predicted proteins | sample LowCovwburrow_MG_FD_204930 | JGI IMG/M metagenome (GOLD analysis project Ga0316189, IMG submission 204930) | Coastal sediment microbial communities from Maine, United States - Lowes Cove worm burrow | ecosystem: Environmental > Aquatic > Marine > Coastal > Sediment | place: USA: Maine...
GCCTTGCTGGACCTGTTTTTAGGACCTCCGGGTCGTGCGCGTCGACGTGGAAGACACCTTGGTTCCAGTGATTGGAACCACCGGTGTAGATGCCGAAACTATGGTCAAAGCCCCATTGTTCCGGGCCTTCGCCGCCATGGCCGGCGCCTCCCAGGTGCCATTTCCCAACCATGTAGGTGTTATAACCGGCGTCGTGCAGTAGTTCAGCAATCGTCGCGGTGGTTCGCGTCAGGTAGGACTCGTAACCCGGTTTACCCGCGGCTGGCGGGTACAGGGCGTAATCGAAAGCCCCGAGACCGACCTCGACCGGATAATTGCCGGTCAACAGCATGGCGCGTGTGACCGAACACACCGGGGATGCGTGAAATCTCGTGAACATCAGCCCCCGCTCAGCCAGGCGGTCGATATTGGGGGTCCGGGTTATGGCACCGCTCGCTCCCAGGTCGCCAAAGCTGAGATCGTCCGCAACGATCAGCAGGACGTTGGGTTTCGCGACTTCATCCTCGGCGAGCGCCGGTTGATTCAGCGAGGCCGCGAGGGTCACGGAAAGCAAAGCGGTGGAAAGCAGGGAACGCATGGTCATCTCCTCAAAGCTCTTCCTGGTTTCAGATCAGCGTGATGGCACCCGCCACGCGGCAGGTGCCATCATGGTGCCAAGTCATTTGCCGGCGGTTGTTGCGTGGAGTACCTGGCGCAGGCGCTACGACCACATCCTTGAGAATGCGCTGGGCCTCGGCCCGGTTCGAAACCGAGGTGGTCCATGCCATTTGATAGCTGTCCTGGTCTTCTTGTTCGTCGATGACTCGAACGAGCATCTGCCCGGTCATGCACTCTTCTGCGATCGCGTCCCTGATCCGGTCGATATCTTCTTGTGTCACGCAGTTAGTGAGGTCGACGTGCGCACTGTTCTGGACAGGCCGCCAGTTCTTCCAGAATGAGACTTCCCAGGGGGCCAGTCCGAATTCGACATACCCGCTCAGGTCGGCGACCGGCAGAGATTATACCTTTTCGAACCGGGTGTCAGGAACCTGCACCAGGCCGTCGAAGGTCACTTCCGCTTCGGTGGGGGCGATGGCGCAGGCGAGGCATCACGGGGCTGCACAAACGTGCTTTTCCTCCGATCAAACGTGCATCCCGAGTCCATCTGTGTCGCCTAGGGAGCCATCTTATATGGACTTTATTCTGGACGAAGCAGATTGGAGGGTGAAATGTGCAGATTCAAGGGGCAGATCACGGGTAATAGTTGTTCTATTGCCAAGATTTGCAACGATGAAGCTGTGCATTTGAGTCCCAAGATGTACGTTCACGAATAGATCAGAGGCTCCCTTGTGGGCCATGCGGGAAGTTCGGTTATTCACAGAGCGCCGCTGATGAACGAAGGTAAGGCACACACCGCAGGGAATGGCAGGCCCTTTCCAGGGGGTGCAACGCAACACTGGCTCATCAGCGACGTGCCCTCTGGGCCAGCCCACAAGCCACGTTGACCGCGTTACACTCGCTGGAATTGGCGACGGCCAGTCCTGCGCTCATTCAAGCGCGCCCAACACCGCGAATGGGCGCTCCTCGCCCCGAGTGAGGCTTTTTCAACAGGCTGCTAGCCTCACTTATGAGGGTTAGCCCGGTCATTCCATGGACTTCCCATGGTTCGGTTTGGTGGCATTGGTTTTTCCTGAGCATTTCGAAGTGCCCCACCATCGCGTGGATATCGGCGTCCGTTGCCGCCGGCATGGCATAATCCCTCTTCTTGCGCCAGCATCCCGCACAGGGCGGTGCTTTCGCCGTCGCAATTGTTGAACAGCCGCGTGCTTATCCTGGCCGGCCGAAGCGTGTCTCGAGAGGCAACGTTTGCTGGGCGCATGTCGACATGATCCGGACACCAGACTGGGGACTCAAAACCATTGCCCACCGTTGATCGCCGTATGACCCCGGGCCTGGTTCTGCGGATATTTCTGCCCTTTGCGGCGGGCTACTTTCTGTCCTATGTCTACCGTTCGGTAAACGCGGTCATGGCGTCGGATCTGACCGCCGAGTTCGCCCTTGGGCCGGCGGATCTGGGTCTGCTGACCAGTGCCTACTTTCTCACTTTTGCCGCTTTCCAACTTCCACTGGGTTTGCTGCTGGATCGCTATGGGCCACGGCGGGTTGAAGCCGCGTTGTTGCTGTTTGCTGGCCTGGGTGGTTTGGTTTTCGCCCACGCCGAGGGCATGAGTGGCCTGCTGTTGGGGCGGGCACTGATCGGTTTCGGTGTGTCGGCCTGCCTGATGGGCAGTTTCAAGGCGTTTGCGAGCTGGTTTCCCAGGGAGCGTTTGCCGGCGGTGAACGGGTGGATCATGGCCGCCGGCGGGCTCGGCGCTTTGGCTGCCACGGCGCCGGTGGAGGCACTGCTGGGCGTGACCGATTGGCGCGGTATTTTTCTGGGTCTGGCCGTGCTCAGTTTTCTGATCTCAGCCCTGGTGTTCTGGGTGGTTCCGGATCACTCGAGCGAGGGTTCCAGCGATGGTCTGCGCGCCCAGTTGGCCGGGATCCGTCAGATTCTGGGCGATCGTTACTTCTGGCGTATTGCCCCGATGGGGACAGTGGTCCAGTCGTTCGGGCTTGCATTGCCCGGACTCTGGGCAGCGCCCTGGCTGCGTGATGTGGCTGGCCTGGATCGGACTCAGGTGGCCGATCACCTGTTTGCTCTGGCGGTGTCGATTCTGCTGGGGTTTCTCACCATGGGCAACCTCACCTGGCGCCTTTCGCGCAGAGGGATTCGACCCATATTCGTGGCGGTGACCGGCATTGTCTGTTTTCTGCTGGCACAGGTTTGGATTTTAACGGGTGCCAACGAGTACCCGATGTCCGCATGGGTGGCGTTCGGGTTTTTCAGCACCGCTACCACGCTGTGCTATGCCATCCTGTCACAGTACTTTGACCCGCGCCTGGCCGGGCGAGTAAACACCGCGCTGAATCTGCTGGTGTTTATTGGTGCCTTTGTCGTCCAGTGGGGTTTGGGGGCCATCATCGGGATGTGGTCGGAAACGGCGGACGGTCACTATCCGCAAGCCGCATACCAGGCCGCCTTTGGCCTGATGTTGCTCCTGCAGTTGTTGAGTCTGACCTGGTTGGCATTCGATGTTTGGCGCAGCCGGGCCGGTGTTTCAAGTGCCGCCGCCTGAGTAGGGCTGAATCACCCGGAGATTTTCCACCCAGATGAGTTCGCATGCGCCGTTGCCGGTGTCGTCCCGGGTGAGGGAGCTGCGCCAGTTGAATCCGTTTTCGCCGCGCACGCTGACCAGGTAGCCGCGCAGCGCCACCACTTCACCTTCACGTATTTTGCGCAGCCGATAGGCCACGCTTTCATTTGCCGGAATCAAGTGCATGTTGGCGCTGTGGGTCTCCACTTCGCGCCGTGGAATGGGGAAGCGCTCAACCGACCAGAAGTAGAATCGCCCGCCTTGGCTGACGCTCACGTGTTCGAGCACCGCCTCATCCGACATACGGCCCCAGCCCAGGGCCAGATCCACCGGCGCCAGCGCCGCACCGGCATCGAATCGATAGTCCTCCCGACCCAGTACCCGGGCCTCGAGCTCGAATTCCGCCAAGGCCGTGATTTGATAGTTTTCCCGCTTGAACTCGGCCTGTTCGGGCAGCGGGTTTTGCCGGGGCTGGTTGGCAGCCACCACGCCAGGCCCGTACCTGACCGGCCGATCTGACCACCACTGAAATGCGCCCAGCAGCACCAGTCCCAGCAGCAGCAAACGCCCCCACACGGCAAAAAGGCCGGCGGTGTCAGGTTCCGCGTGCGTCTGGGCCCTGACGCAGCATTCGGGTCAGCACTTCGCCGAAGCGAAAGGCGCTTTCGATCATTGCGCCTTCCAGACCATTGAACAGGGCCTGGTTGTAGCGACGGCCCACCGGTGACTGGCAAAACGCCAGATACTCGAGCATTTCCGAGTCACTCAGCGATTGATAGGTGAACAGCAGTAGCACCCATATCTGATTCTGTAGCAGGGGCGCAAGACTTGGGCGGGATGCGTCCAGCAGTTCAGCCAACATCTGCATCGGGGGATGCTGATCCGCCGGCAGCGATGCGGCCACTGCTGTCGCTACGGCCAACTGCACGCCCAGGGTGGCCTCCACGGTCGATTCGCTGATCCGGGCAGCTTCGTCCAGCGCCTGTATCCAGCGGAGCCGTGGTGCTGGCGGCGGATTTGAATCCAGCCCGGCTGCGAACTGCGCGATCTCGTGCTGGCGATCCGGGTCGTTGGCGGCGGCTTCAAGGCGGGTTACACGACGGCCGATATCCGATTCCAGCCAGACCAGGATAGACTTCAGGTCCGCGTCGCTGAGGGATTCACCAAGACCGCTTCGGACGCGTTCGACCAGGCTATGGACGTCAAACGCTTCGGCTGCCGCCATCCGGGCGGCCTCATGAAAGCCATCTGGAACCGATTGATTGGATTCGGTTTCCTGGCCCAGTCCGGCCAGTAGATGTTCGGGCAATTGTTCGATCTGAAGCCGGATGCCAGATTGGTCAAATACGCGATCGACCAACAACCGGTCCGATGCCGCCGCGTATCCGATCTGTATACAAAGCATCAGTCCCATCAAACACTTCAAGCCCGTCGCCGCCATGCGCGCCCCCATTTTTTTGCTTTTGCGCGGGGGGCTGCAATTGTGATGCCGAACCGTTTTACGGCCCAAAGCGGTTGCTCGCACAGCGCGGGATGCAGAAACCGATGCGGTGATTTGTGGGGTGGTGATTCAGCCGATAACGGATCGAGGGATATTAATCAGGGCGTGTTGATCAGGGCATGTTCTGGGGAACCCGTTGTATCACTTGCATCGTGCAGATCTTGCAAGACCGCTCGAGCCTGGGCACCAGGAAGCTGTAGACCCAATCGGAGGTTCAGTCTGAGGGTCGGTCGCCTTATCCCCCAAGATAGGCTTGGCGTACGGCCTGGTTCTGCAACAGCGCATCACCGGTGTCGGCCAGGACGATGCGACCGTTCTCCAGCACATAGCCCCGATCGGCCAGTTGCAGTGCTCGATGGGCATTTTGTTCCACCAGAAAAATGGTCATGCCTTCTGCCCGGATCTGGTCCAGAATTTCGAAGATCTGGCTGATGATCAGGGGCGCCAGCCCCAGCGAGGGCTCGTCCAGCAGCAGTAGGGTGGGTTCGCTCATCAGGCCCCTGCCGATGGCCAGCATCTGCTGTTCTCCGCCGGACAGAGTGCCGCCCCGCTGGCCCGACCGCTCCTTGAGACGGGGAAACAGTGAGAAGACGTGAGCAAGGCCCTTTTCGAGATGGTCGGGATCGCGGTAGAACCCGCCCATGTGCAGATTTTCCATCACCGTCAGCCCGGGAAAGATGCGACGGCCTTCCGGCACCACAGCGAGCCCACTGCGCATGATGGTGGCGGTTCTTTCCTGGGTGATGTCCCGGTCTTCGAAACGAACCGTGCCTTCCGACGCCCTTGGATCCCCGCAGATGGTCATGAGCAAAGTGGTTTTGCCGGCGCCGTTGGCCCCGATCAGGGTGACGATCTCGCCCCGCTCAACCTTCAGCGACACACCACGCAGCGCCTCTATGGGGCCGTAGCAGGTGTGCACCTTTTCCAGTTCCAACATCAGGATTCCCCGAGATAGGCCTTGATGACGTCCGGGTTGTTGCGGATTTCGGTGGCCGTTCCCTCGGCCAAGGGTCGGCCCTGATCGATCACCACGATATGGTCTGAAATCTCCATCACGAGTTTCATATCGTGTTCAATCAGCAAAACCGATACGTTGTGTTCGGCCCGCAGAAGCAGAATCAACTCATCCAGTTCCTTGGTCTCATTGGGATTGAGCCCGGCCGCCGGTTCGTCCAGCATCACCAGCTTCGGACCGGTCACCATGCAGCGGGCAATTTCCAGCCGTCGCTGCTGACCATAGGCGAGATTGCCGGCTTCCCGGTTCGCCACTTCCCGCAGACCCACCAGGTCCAACCAGAAACCGGCCCGTTCCATGGCGGCTTGTTCCTTGGCGCGATACGCCCGCGTCTTGAGCATGCCGGTGAGCAGATTGGTATCCACCCGCGTGTGCTGCGCCACCAGCAGATTTTCCACAACCGTCATGCTGCGAAACAGGCGGACATTCTGAAACGTCCTGACCAGGCCTTGGCGCGCCACCTTGTGTCCTGGCAGTCCGGAGATGGTCTTGCCGAGCAGCGTGACCTGACCCGAGGTCGGTCGATAGAACCCGCTGATGCAGTTGAACACGGTTGTTTTGCCGGCGCCGTTGGGTCCGATGATGGAGACCACCTGCGCGCTGCCCACATCGAACGAAACACCGTCCACCGCCAGAAGACCGCCGAAGCGCATCCCCAGGTCGCGCACGCTGAGCAGGGCGTTCACGTGGGCAGTTCCATGCGCGGCCGCTTACTGGGCAGCAGGCCCTGGGGACGCCAGATCATCATCAGCACCATGACCAGCCCGAACACCAGCATGCGGTACTCCTCGAACTGACGTGCCAGCTCCGGTAACACGGTGAGCGCGAGGGCCGCGAGTATGACGCCAATCTGCGAACCCATCCCGCCTAGAACGACAATGGCCAGCACGATGGCGGACTCGATGAAGGTAAACGACTCGGGGTTGATGAACCCTTGCCGGGCGGCGAAGAAACAGCCGGCCATCCCACCAAAGCTGGCGCCCAAAGTGAACGCCGACAGCTTGATGTTGGTCGGATTCAGCCCCAGGGAGCGGGAGGCGATCTCGTCCTCGCGCAGCGCCTCCCAGGCACGGCCCACCGGCATCCGTATCAGGCGATTGATCACAAACAGCGTGAACAACACCAACAGCAGCGCCAGCAGGTATAGGAAAATGACCCGGTAGGTTCCGCTGTACTCGAGGCCAAAGTACTCGTGGAACGGTATGTTGCCGTCGGTTTTGGCGGTGCGAGTGAACTCCAGGCCGAACAAAGTGGGTTTGGGAATGTTGCCGATGCCGTCGGGACCGCCGGTCAACTCGTCCCAGTTGTTCAACAGCAGCCGGATGATTTCGCCGAAGCCCAGGGTCACGATGGCCAGATAATCCCCCCGGAGACGCAGCACCGGAAACCCCAGGACAAAACCGAACAGCGCGGCAAGACCCGCCCCGATCGGCAGGCTGACCCAGAATGAGAGCCCGAAGTACTCGGTGAGCAGAGCGTAGCTATAGGCACCCACCGCATAGAACGCCACATAGCCCAGATCAAGCAGACCGGCGAACCCCACCACGATGTTCAGCCCCAGGCCCAGCATCACGTAGATCAGCGCCAGGGTGGCTACATCCACTGCCCCCCGGGAGGCGGTGAAGGGCCAGATGAAGGCGAAGATGATCAGCACGGTCAGGATGGCCGGACGATAGGTGGCCATGCGATCTGCGGAAGGCAGCAGATTGACGGCATGGGTCATGCCCAGCAGTTTTGATAGTGGGTGCTCCAGCAGTTTGAACACGAACACCAGGCCCGCCGCGATAAACGCATATTGGAGTTCGCCCACCAGACGAACCGACGACCCTTCGGTCGTGATCTGGATGCCGAGTATGGGTACCGCCAGGACCAGCATCACCAACGCGGAAAACAAAGCCCCCTTGATCTGGCCTGGCATCAGACTTTCTCCACATCGGGCTTGCCAAGCAGGCCGGTGGGCCTGAACAACAGAATCAGTACCAGCAGGCCGAAAGACACCACGTCCTTGTACTCGGTGCTGAGGTAGGCGGAGGTGAAACTCTCGGTCAGACCCAGCACGATTCCGCCCAACATGGCGCCCGGCACGCTGCCAATGCCACCCAGCACCGCGGCGGTGAACGCTTTGAGCCCGGCGATGAAACCCATGAACGGATTCACCACGCCGTAGTAGAGGCCCACCAGCACACCGGCGATGGCCGCCAGGGCCGCGCCGATGAGGAAAGTCAGAGCAATGACCCGGTCGGTATCGATGCCCAGGAGGTTGGCCATGCCCCGATCCTCGGAACAGGCCCGGCAGGCCCGACCCAGCCGTGAACGTCCGATGAACAGGGTCAGGCCCACCATGGCGGCTGTCGTCGCGACCGCGATCATCACCTGCATGTAGGACAGATAGACTTGAAATCCGGCGGCATCGCCAAAGCGCCATCCCCCGGAGATGAGCGGCGGCAACGCAATGTTGCGGGCGCCCTGGGCGAGCTGCACGTAGTTCTGAAGAAATATGGACATGCCGATGGCCGAGATCAGCGGCACCAGGCGGGGACTGCCGCGCAAAGGCCGATATGCCACCCGTTCCACCGACCACCCGTATGCACTGGTGATCAACATGGCCATGGTCAGGGTGATGATCAGCACAATGGGCATGTACTCGATACCCATCATGCTCAGGCCGGTGATCACGATCAGACCCACATAGGCGCTGATCATATAGATTTCACCATGGGCGAAGTTGATCATTCCGATGATGCCGTAGACCATCGTGTAGCCGATGGCGATCAGCGCGTAGATGCTGCCCAGCGTCAGCCCGTTGATGATCTGCTGTACGAACTGCAAGCCGTTCTCAGACATCCGAAGCCCCCCGACCGTCTGTCCGACCCGGTACCCAGATCACCGCGTTGAGACAAACCGACTGCTCAAAAAAATCGCGCCCCGCCGCCGGTGAGCGTGCGGGGCGCCTGCCCTGGCTTCCCTATTGGGCCATGCGGGCAGTTCGGTTATTCACAGAGCGCCGCTGATGAACCAAGGTAAGGCGCACACCGTAGGGAATGGCAGGCCCTTTTCAAGGGGTGCAACGCAACATTGGCTCATCAGCGACGCTCCCTCTGAGCCAGCCCACAAGCCACGTTGACCGCGTTGCACTCGCTGGAATTGGCGACGGCCAGTCCTGCGCTCGCGTGCCTTGCCAACCCGGCTTGTGGACTGGCTGTGGGTTACCGAACTTCCCGCATGGCCCACTGGGGATGCCGGGTTACTGAACCGCGGTCTTGCTGCCGTCCTGGTGCCAATCGAAGATGACAAACTCAAACGCCTTCAGGTCACCCTTTTCGTCGAAGGCGACGGCGCCGATCGGTGTCTCGTAGGTGGTGGCGCGCATGGCTTCCGCCAGCTTGGCGGGATCCTCGCTCCCGGTGGCCGTGATGGCGTCAGCTATGATCTGCACGGCGGCGTAAGAAGGCATGACGAATGGCCCGCTGGGATCTTCATTCTTGGCCTCGAATGCCTGGACCAGCTCGGCGTTGTTCGGGTCGGCGGCGAAATCGGCCGGTAGTGAGACCAGCAAGCCTTCAGAGGCGGCCCCCGCTATGGCGGAAATGTCCTTGTTGCCCACACCTTCAGGGCCCATGAACCCGGCGTCGAAACCCTGCTCCGCCGATTGGCGCAGAATCAGACCCAGTTCGGGGTGGTAACCCCCGTAGTAAACAAAATCCACCTTCTCTTTTTTCATCTTGGTGATGAGGGCCGAGAAATCGGTTTGTCCTGAGTTGATGCCTTCGAACAGCACCACGTTGACCCCCATTCCCTCAACCGTGTCGCGCACCGCGGTGGCGATACCCTGACCATACTGCTGTTTGTCGTGCAGCACCGCCATACGCTCAGGTTTTACGGTTTCGGCTATGTATCGGCCAGCCACCGGTCCCTGTTGACTGTCCAGACCGATGGTCCGGAAGATCATCTTGTATCCCTGCTCGGTGATGGCCGGGCTGGTGGATGCGGGCGTAATCATCAGGATGCCCTCATCCTCATAGATCTCCGCCGCCGGCTGGGTGGAGCCGGAACACAGGTGACCCACGACGTACTGCACACCGTCGTTGACAATCTTCTGGGCCACAGCGACAGCCTGTTTGGGTTCGCAAACATCGTCCATGACCACTGCTTCGATTTGCTTGCCGTTGACGCCGCCGGCGGCGTTGATCTGCTCGACCGCCATCTTGGCGCCGATCATTTGCATGTCGCCATACTGGGCGACCGGGCCGGTCACGGGGCCGACCACTCCGATGCGTATGGTGTCGGCGGCCTGAGCCAGACCCGACCCGCCAATGATGGCGGCCGTGACAGCGGCACCGAGCAGGCTCTTTCGGGATATTTTCATGATTCCAGGTCCTGTTTGATCAAAGATGGAGAGGATGCGTCGGGCTTTTCTAACCGCGCCCTGTGACTTTGCCTATGATAGCCCCACGGAAGCCTATGACAAGGCACCCGAGTGCGCCCCTGAGGGAGCAGCGGTCGGCTCGGCCACTTGCTGCATCAGACGCTGTGGATTGCGCTCGGCCTTGACCCGATGAAACAGTTCCGCCGCTTCTGGATAGCCGCCGCCCAGGTAGCGCAGCCACTGTTTGACCCGGGCCGCGGCGCGTTGCTGGGGCTGTGTTCGCGGCGTATGTGCCACGGTGCCGTCGTACAACTCGTGCAGCAGGGGTTTGACCTGGTGCCAGGTCAGTGGGCCTGCTTGCGCCGGGACCATGACCGAGCGGATCTGGCGGGCCAGATCGGGCCGGGCTAAGGCACCGCGACCCAGCATGTAGCCGTCGGCGTTGGTGGTCGTGCGGCAGCGCTCGAAATCCGCCCGCGACCAGATCTCCCCGTTGGCGATCACGGGTATGCCGGCCGCAGCCTGGATGCGTGGAATCCACTCCCAGTAGGCTGGGGGCCGGTAGCCGTCGGATCGTGTTCGTGCATGCACCGTGATCCACTGTATGCCTGCCGATGCGAGCGCCCGGGCGTTTTCCAGCGCGAGTTCGGTGTCGTCGAAACCGAGCCGCATCTTCGCCGTCAGCGGAACCTGCCCCGGCAATGCCGAGCGCACGGTTGCGGCGATCCGGTGCAGTCGTTCGGGGTATTCGAGGAGCACCGCCCCGCCCTGATGGCGGTTGACCGTTTTGGCCGGGCAACCAAAATTGAGATCGATTCCGAGTGCGCCCAGGTCTGCCGCCAGTCCGGCATTTTCCGCCATCAGCACCGCATCGGCCCCCAGCAATTGAACATGCACCGGTGTGCCGACCGGGGTGCGGCCGCCGGCCGCCAATTCGGGACAGTAGCGGTGGAACACGGATGCCGGAAACAGGGTGTTGGTGATGCGAACAAACTCGGTGACACACAAATCGAAAGCCCCGTCCCGGGTCAACAACCCGCGCATCACATGGTCGATAACGCCCTCCATCGGCGCCAGCACCAGTTTTGGTGGCCCAGAGTCGTCGTCCGGTCGGGCAAGATTGTGGATGGCCGAGGTGTTCATGGGTGGCGCTGGAGTATATCCACTGTGATGTTTTGCGGGTACCAGACATAATCCGGTTTGGCCTGGCCGGTCCTTTTCGTTAGGTTGACACCTCTTGGGGGGTCACGGCCACGTCCGTCGCGCTGTGACGCGAGGCAATCACTAGAGGAATCCGCCATGGCTGATAGCAAACAAATAAACCCGATCCCGGAGATCAACCCGCCGGATATCCAGCGGCTGTCCGAGAACTTCACCAAAATCGCCGAGCAGAGCCAGAAGCTGGTGGAAGCCTATATGGAGAGCCAGTCGAAAGGCGATATGTTTCAGGTGCCGGATCCCGGCCTGGTGGGGAAGTCCTTCGTGCGGATGACGCAAAAGCTTATGGAGGACCCGCGCAAGCTGGTCGAAGCGCAGACCGCTTTCTGGCAAAGCTATCTCGAGCTGATCCAAACCACCTCGCAGCGGATGATGGGCCAGGCGGTTGAGCCGGTGGCTGAACCGGATGGCGCCGATAAGCGTTTTAAGGACGACGACTGGGCAGAGAATGCCGTCTTCGACTACATCAAGCAGTCCTATTTGCTGGCAGCGCGCAGCATCCAGGATACGGTCCGTGACGTGGAGGGCCTGGATGCGAAAACCGCCGAGCGGGTGGATTTCTATACCCGTCAGTTCGTGGATGCCATGGCCCCGACCAACTTCATCCTGACCAACCCAAAGGTGCTGAAGACCACCCTGGAAAGTGGGGGTGAGAATCTGGTCAGGGGTCTGAGCAACATGCTCGAGGATCTCAAGACCGGAAAAGGCAAGTTGCGCATCCGCATGACGGATCTGGAGGCATTCACGCCCGGTGAGAACGTAGCCGCGACACCAGGGAAAGTGGTATTCCAGAACGAACTGATGCAGCTGATTCAGTACACCCCCACCACAGAGAAGGTGTTCAAGCGGCCGCTGCTGATCGTGCCGCCTTGGATCAACAAATTCTACATACTCGACTTGCGGCCAAAGAACTCCTTCATCAAGTGGGCGGTGGATCAGGGATTTACCGTGTTCGTCATGTCCTGGGTGAACCCGGACAGCGACCTGGCGCATAAGGACTTCGAGGATTATCTGGAGGATGGCCCCCTGGCAGCCCTGGATGCCATCGAGCAGGCCACCGGCGTGAAAGAGGTCAACGCGGTCTCGTATTGCCTGGGCGGCACCCTGCTTTTGGTCACCCTGGCCTATATGGCCGCCAACAAGGACAACCGCATCAAGAGCGCGACCTGCTTTACCACCATGGTCGATTTTGCCGAGCCTGGTGAGCTGTCGGTGTTCATCGATGAGGAGCAGCTCGATCTCATTGAGAAGCACATGGAGGAGAAGGGTTACCTGGAAGGCACCCATATGGCGGGCGTGTTCAACATGCTGCGGGCCAACGATTTGATCTGGTCATTCGCCATCAACAATTACCTGATGGGCAAGGATCCGTTTCCGTTCGATCTGTTGTACTGGAATTCCGATTCCACTCGCATGCCCAAGACCATGCACAGCTTCTATTTGCGCAATATGTATCAGCACAATCGGTTGCGCGAGCCTGGGGCCATCACCCTGTTGGGTACGCCCATTGACCTGAGCAAGATCAAGGCGCCGGTTTACTTTCTTTCCACCCGCGAGGATCACATCGCACCCTGGAAATCGACCTATGCCGGCACTCAGCTGCCGTCGGGTACGGTGAAGTTCGTGCTGGGCGGTTCGGGTCACATTGCCGGGGTGATCAATCCGGCGGGTTCGCCCAAGTACGGCTACCGAATCAATGACGCGCTGCCGGCCGATCCGGACGAATGGTTTGCCGGCGCCACCGAGTATGAAGGGTCCTGGTGGCCGCACTGGCTGGAGTGGGTCAAATCCAAGTCCGGTGCCAAGGTCGATGCGCGTCAGCCCGGCGATGGGGCGTTGAAGGCATTGGAGGACGCGCCGGGGAGCTATGTCAAAGTCCGCATCTGAGCGCAACCATGTCAGTGCTGCGCGTCCCTTGACGCATTGCACAATTTACTTGACAGCGGACACCGATGGCACCAATATAGGGCGTAATGTTGCAACGCAGCAATACCGCTGCCCGGCAGTTTTTGGAGGTTTGAAATGACCCAGACCAACCCATTTGAAATGTTCAAGGACATGGACCTGGAAAAGATGTTTGACGTGCAGTCCATGTTTAAAGACTTGAAATTGCCCGGCGTCGATATGGACGGCCTGATGGCCAGTCAGAAGAAAAATATCGAAGCCATAACCGAAGCCAATAAGGTTGCGCTGCAGGGCGCTCAGGCAATGGCCACCCGTCAGGCGGAAATTATGCGCGAGGCGATGCAGGAAATGTCCCACGCGACCCAGGAGCTGATGTCGTCCGCATCGCCCCAGGAAGCCAGTTCAAAGCAGGCCGAATTGCTCAAGGAAGGCATGGAGAAGGCGCTTACCAACATGCGCGAACTGGCTGAGATGAGCGCAAAATCCAGCGCAGAGGCTTTTGGCGTGGTCAATGGCCGGCTCAACGAGAGCATGGAAGAGTTCAAGAAGTTGATGGCGCAAGTCAAACAAAGCTGATTTTTTGTTGCGCGTCAGATGATGAATCTCGTTGGGCCGTTCCATACCGGGGCGGCCCAACTTTGCGTTTTGATCTTGTGGCCGGGATGGACTTCGGCCAACGCGGAGTGTTTGACCCTGACGCGCACTGACCCTGATAAAAATCAATAACGCCCGCCGCTGGCGGCACACCAGAAACCAGGAGTGGATCCCATGTCCGAACCGGCCGTTTCCAACATGAGCCTTCCCAACCCGATCGAGGTGACCCGCGCCGTGACCAAAATCGCGGGGCAAAGCCAGCGTTTGATTCTCGATTACCTGAGAAATCAGGCGGCCAACGGGGGTGGTATGGCCGACATGTCGAGCGTGGGTGACGCCTTTCTGCAGATGACCACCCGGATGATGACCAATCCGAAATACATGGTGGACGCCCAGATGACCCTCTGGCAGGACTACCTGCGGCTGTGGCAGAACAGCATGGCTGCCGTCTACGGCGCCAGCGCCGTACCGCCGACGGACGCTGAGACGGATCGGCGATTCCGGCACGAGGACTGGCAGGACAGCCTGTTTTTTGAATTCATAAAGCAGGGGTATCTGCTGACCGCGCGTTGGGTCATGACCACGGTGCGCGAGGTCGAGGGCTTGGATGAGAAAACGGCCAAAAAGGTGGATTTCTATACCAAACAATTCGTCGACATGCTGTCGCCCACCAACTTCGTCTTGACCAACCCGGAAGTCCTGCGGACGGTGGTTGAGACGGGTGGGCAAAGCCTGTTGAATGGTCTCAGCAATCTGCTTGACGACCTGGAGCGTGGCAAGGGCAAGCTTGCCATCCGCATGACCGATCTCGATGCCTTCGAGTTGGGCAAAAACGTCGCCACCACACCCGGCAAGGTGGTGTTCCAGACCACCCTGATGCAGCTGGTTCAGTACACCCCGACCACCGACAAGGTCTACAAGCGTCCGTTGATGATCGTCCCCCCGTGGATAAACAAGTTCTACATCCTGGATCTGCAACCTAAGAATTCCTTTATTAAGTGGGCTGTAGACCAGGGACACACAGTATTTGTCCTGTCCTGGGTCAATCCGGACGAGAGCCTGGCCGAGAAGGATTTCGAGGACTACCTCACCGAGGGCACCCTCGCCGCGCTGGATGCCATCGAGCAGGCCACTGGCGAAAAAGAAGTCAACGCGGTCGGGTACTGCCTCGGCGGCACCATCCTGATGGCCACCCAGGCCTATCTTGCGGCAAAAAAGGATACCCGTATCCAGAGCGCCACGTGTTTCACCACCATGCTGGATTTCAGCGAGCCTGGCGAGCTGGAGGTGTTCATCGACGAGGATCAGATCGCCTCCCTGGAAAAGACCATGGACGAGCGTGGCTTCCTGGACGGCTCAGAGATGGCAACCACCTTCAACATGTTGCGCGCCAACGACCTGATCTGGTCCTTTTTCATCAACAACTATCTGCTGGGCAAGGAGCCGTTCCCCTTCGATCTGCTCTACTGGAACTCCGATTCCACCCGCATGCCGGCCACAATGCACAGCTTTTATCTGCGCAACATGTACCTGGAGAACAACCTGGTGAAGCCCAACGGCATCACCTTGAACGGGCGCAAGATCGATCTGCGCAAGGTCAAGGCGCCGGTTTATTTCCTCAGCACCATTGAGGATCACATTGCACCCTGGCGCTCTACCTATGCCGGAACCCAGTTCACCGGTGGCCCGGTCAAATTTGTGCTCGGCGGATCAGGGCACATCGCCGGGGTGATTAACCCGCCGGATAAACAGAAGTACGGCTACTGGACCAATGACAAGTTGCCGGCAGATCCGTGCGAATGGTTCGAGGACGCAACCAAGTCCCAGGGCTCGTGGTGGCTCGATTGGGCCGAGTGGGTGTCGGCGTTCGCCGGGGACATGGTGCCCGCGCGCGTGCCGGGCGACCACAAGCTCGAGGTCATCGAGGATGCCCCGGGGTCCTACGTCAAGCACCGCCTGATCAAGTAGCGCGCAACGCCGTCTGAACGGGGCCCGGGACCAGTTGTTTCCGGGCCCTTTTTTTATGTGGCCACAGGTCTTGGCAGGCGATACGGCAACTTTCCTCGCAAGCATCCCTGATCCTGATAGGCTTTCGGGGTCAATTCTATTGGAGGCGCTTGCCCAATGAGGATTTCGCTGCGATGGCTTCTTGCTCTCCTGCTGGTCGTGGGTGCCCCCACCGGCTGGACGCAACAGGCCGCGATACAGTCCCATGCAGATCGTTTTCACCCCGTGTATGCAAAGCACGGCATGGTGGCCAGTCAGGAGGCTCAGGCCACCCGGATCGGCGTGTCGATCCTGGAGCAGGGGGGGAATGCGGTGGACGCCGCCGTTGCGGTGGGATTTGCCCTGGCGGTGACGTTACCCAGGGCCGGCAATCTGGGTGGCGGTGGCTTCATGCTCGTGCATGGGGCCGAGGCGAACGAGACCGTCGCCATCGACTACCGTGAAATGGCGCCCGCCGCGGCATTTCGCGACATGTATCTGGATGCGGATGGGAATGCGGATTCCGACCGCTCTCGATACACCCACCATTCGGTGGGCGTTCCGGGCACCGTGGCCGGCTTGGCTGCCGCCCTGGAGCGCTTCGGATCCATGTCCCTGGCCGATGTCATGGCGCCCGCCATACGCCTGGCGAGCGAGGGCATCGTGGTGAGTCAGGATCTGTCGGATTCCCTGAAATCCCGATCTGAGCGTCTGCGGCGTTGGGACAGCACCGCCGAGGTGTTTTTCAAACCCGACGGCAGCGCCTACGAAGCCGGAGAGGTTCTCAGGCAGCCGGATCTGGCCTGGTCCCTGGAGCAGATCGCCGAACAAGGCCCCGAGGCCTTTTACCAGGGCGAGATCGCCCGAAAGATCGCGGCCGAGATGAGCGCCCACGGCGGGCCCATGAACGAGGCCGACCTGGCCGGCTACAAGACCGTGTTCCGGGAACCGGTGCGGGGTCAGTATCGGGGATACGAGATTCTGTCCATGCCACCGCCCAGTTCCGGTGGTGTCCATCTGGTGCAGATCCTGAATCTGTTGGAGCCGTATCCCATCGGGTATCTGGGCGCAAACGGCGCCGAGACCCTTCATCTCATGGCCGAGTCCATGAAACTCGCCTATGCCGATCGCGCCCAGCATCTGGGTGATCCGGATTTCTGGTCCGTGCCCGTTGGCGGGCTGACGTCCGAGGCCTATGCTGACAGTCTGCGGACCGGCATCGATCGCCACCGGGCCACACCCTCCAGCGAAATTCGCCACGGCGACCCCACACCGTACGAGAGCAACGAGACCACCCACTTCTCGGTGATGGACCGGTTTGGCAATGTGGTGTCAAACACCTATACCCTGAATTTCACCTATGGCACCGGGATCGTGGCGGCGGGAACCGGTATTCTGCTCAACAACGAGATGGACGATTTCTCCGCCAAGCCCGGCGAACCCAATGCCTACGGGCTGGTTGGAGGGGACGCCAACGCGGTGGAACCGGGCAAGCGTCCGCTGAGTTCCATGACTCCGACCATCGTGTTCCAGGACGGCAAACCGGTGCTCGCAACGGGCAGTCCCGGCGGCAGCCGGATCATCACCACCACCCTGCAGCTGATCATGAACATGGTGGATCACGGTATGAATGTGGCCGAGGCCACCGCCGCGCCCAGGGTCCATCATCAGTGGCTGCCCGATGAACTTCGGGTGGAGGAGGGGCTTAGTCCCGACACCCTGGCGTTGTTGGCGGCTCGGGGGCATAAGGTGGTGGAGAAGAATGCCATGGGCAGCACCCAGTCCGTGGTGCGCCGCGATGCCGGCTTTTTCGGTGCATCGGACCCGCGTGTGCCGGGGGCCTTGACGCTGGGATATTGATGCCGGGTCTCAGTGTTGCCGGGCGGGGTTTGAGTCGGAGCGCACTAAAGTTATAGCGAATCGGGATTGGCGCTTCGGAACCGGTACCGTCAGAATGTGTCTCTGCAGAGGCGTGCGCGAATCAAATTTTGCAGTTTAGGGAGTGAAAATGGCGGCAGTGGCACCCGAACGCGTACTCAGTGTTCATCACTGGAACGATACGCTGTTCAGCTTTGAGACCACCCGGGACGAAACCTTCCGATTTCGCAACGGCGAGTTCGTCATGGTCGGTTTGCAGGTGGAGGATAAACCGATCATGCGTGCCTACAGTATTGCCAGCGCCAACCATGAGGATCGGCTGGAGTTCTTCAGCATCAAGGTGCAGCACGGTGAGCTCACCTCGCGCCTGCAGCATCTGACGCCGGGTGACGAAGTGCTGATCAGCCGCAAGCCCACGGGCAGTCTGGTGATCGACGATCTGCGTCCGGGCAAGCGACTGTTCCTGCTGGCCACCGGCACCGGGCTCGCCCCGTTTCTAAGCGTGATCAAGGATCCGGAAACCTACGCTCGATTCGAGCAGGTGATTCTGTGTCACGGCGTCCGATATGTCGACGAGCTGGCATACCAGGAGGTGATCACCGAGCGGTTGCCCCAGGACGAGTTCCTCGGCGAGATGCTGCGTGAGCAGCTCATCTACTATCCGTCGGTGACCCGCGAGTCGTTTCGAAACGAAGGCCGGTTGACGGATCTAATTGAGACCGGCCGTCTGTTTGCTGACCTGGCGCTGCCGGAGC
>Ga0316189_10002416_pt1 | contig 18392 bp, 6 predicted proteins | sample LowCovwburrow_MG_FD_204930 | JGI IMG/M metagenome (GOLD analysis project Ga0316189, IMG submission 204930) | Coastal sediment microbial communities from Maine, United States - Lowes Cove worm burrow | ecosystem: Environmental > Aquatic > Marine > Coastal > Sediment | place: USA: Maine...
TAATAGAATACTGGCAGCACAACCCAAACTACGGCATGGAAATGGCTTTGTCCAGTTATGCTCACCCAACGTACGCCTCACGGTCACAAAAAACCTTAACGAATAATTACAGTTATTTGGATATTAGCTTTACGGTGAAACCTATTGCAGCCTCGTTTGATGAAGCAACTGGATTGGGGGATATTGTTGTTAATGCACCAACAGGTACTCTGCCTTTTACTTATTTAATAGGTAAAGATACACTTCCTCATATGGATTCACTTTGGAACGTTGTCAAGGATTCAATTGTTATTGATAGTGCAACTTTTTATCAGGGGGAAATAAGCAGTAACACCCACACTTTTTCCAATATGGAAAAGGGGAGATACTTTGTAGGAGTTTATGACAATACAGGAGCAAGAATATTAAATGAAGAGATCAAGCTTAACCCCACATTATATATTTCAGAATCAGTTGATATTGTTGATGATGGTGATGAAATTAGCGTGTTAAACGGTAAATCAAGTGCACACCTTTCATTTCTAACCTATTTAGCGTCAGAAGGTGAAGGTGGTTTTGAGTTTGATGTTTCAAATTTAAATGATGAAATAATCATTGGATTTAATAAAGAACTTGATACAATTGCGTACGTTGATTCACTATTTGAATTTGGTCTTAAAATAGGTTCAACAGGTAATTTTACTGTACTAAGTTCTGGGTCAACAATAGCAACAGGAACAACTGCTATTGGAGACAGGTTTTTGTTTTACAAATTAGATGATGATATCATTTTATATAAAAACGAGGTTGAAGTAATTTCAGATGAAATTGATTTCGAGACAAGAAGTTTAAAAATTGACTTATTGTTAAAAGGCGCTACAGCGAAAGCCGAAAAACCATTACTAGTGAAAGAAGTGGTTAAACCAAAGCCGGTTGGCCTAAATTTGACTAATCCATTGTGTCCAGATTTAAATGGAATCCTTGTACTAACGTTTCCTATATCAAGTAAATATTCGCTTTCAAGTTATTCTGTTACGGACATCAATACTGGACAGATTTATTCTCCAAATGTAGATGCACCAACTGTGACAATCAATTTACCAGTTGGAGTATACACCCTTTCATATATTTATAACCAGACCATTTATGTGAATAATGTTCTAACTACAGTATCAATGATGGGATCTCAGCAATTTTCTGTAGGGTATCCTATCAATTGGACCAATGGTTCAAACATGGGCATAGCACCAAACACGCTTAATACAATTTATCCAATAAACTTGACTATAATAGCAACTGCAGAAAGTTATAATACAAGTGTATTTAATACCTTGAATTGGGTTGAATTTGAGTGGGGAGGAGCCTCAAATAATTTACCACCTTATAACGGTAATATTAATGCGTATGTAGAAGTTGGTCTTGATAATTTAGCTAACTCTACATTAGCCGCGGTAAAGATTTTTAATCCAGGTTATGGCCTTATTTCAGGGTATGCAATAATCCTTGATGGTGGAACTTCAGCAGTTGGAAATTTTACTACTTATAATAATGACCCTATCAGAATTCAATTCAACACGGATAATTCTGGTGTTACTAATAATTTTGAAGTTTTTCACCTCAGCACAAGCTACCCTTATACATCAACAACGAATATAAATGGAGAGCTAAAGGTAACAGCAGAGGCTTATAAAAAAGTCTCTATAATTAATAGTATTTCATCCTTCTGTAATGAAGATTTTGTATTCAATTATGCAGATGTAACCAAGAAGTTAGATGGAGGCTATTATCTAGCTAAAAAGGGCTATGTTAAATTCATCTATAACGAAGAATATAATGATCTGGATCAAGACCTAACGTACCAGGTATTTAATTCATCAAATCAGGAAGTTGTGTCAAATACTTCGTTACCTAAAAATGTCAATTTTGGTGACAATCGCTATGTTCTTAATTTCTCATGTGGGGCTGCTAATATGTTACCTGATGGATTCTATGTACTAAAAGTGACCAACGAAAAAGGTGAAAGTTGGTTTTTAAGATTTAAAATTTTCGAAAATTGTTAAGATGAAATTAATAAAACGTTTGTCTCTATTATTTACAATTCTTTTTGTGGTGTCGTGCTCAAGTAGCACTCTAAAAATCGGGTTTGTTGAAAACTATAAATTGTATAGTCGATTTGACCTTACAAATGAATTTGATCAAGAATTACAGTCTTATTCGGTAACAAGATCAAAATCTTTAGATAGTCTAAAACAAGTTTTTGAAGCGCAGACAGCTGCCTTAGAAAAAATGGATGAAATTCCTACAGAAACATATCAGAAATATAACGATATGAGGAATTCAATACTATACCGGCAAAAATCTGTTGACAAGGATATCCAAGAAAGAACTCAAGAATATGAACAACAGATATGGGATAGACTCAACTTATTAGTCAAAAAATATGCACTAGAGAATGAATTCGATTTTGTGCTAGGAGCCAACGGAACAGGCAATTTAATGTACGCTAAAGAAGCCAAAAACTTGACAGAGGAGCTTATATTATTTTGTAATGATAAGTATAACGGAAAATTGAAGGCAAATGATGAGTAAATTCCTCCAAATAGCAGCATTAATGCTGGTTATCACAAGCTGCCAAAAGGACCTCTTGCCCTCTGAGTTAATTACTTGGGTAGAAGATGATGAGCATCAGTTGATACAAGTTCAAGATTTTGAATCTTTTGAATTTATAGCGTATTATAAACCAGTTGACTATGTCATAGCGGTTGAGTCAAGAACAGATGAATTAAGTACTGAGGACTATCATTCAAAGAAGAGAGAATTAGAAGGCTTACAATATTTTGATCTTAAAATTAAAGTCAAAGATCATTCAGGTAATGCTATTTCTGGTCATTTAGAAAATGAAGAAGATTACTATAACAGACTAGATTATTTTGTAACCCATGCACAATATGATATTCAACTAGTGCAAGATACTGATACTTTATGGCCAAAACTATATCACTTTGAGAGAAATTATGGATTAGCACCTTATAATACAATTTTGCTCGCATTTGACGATACGAAAAAAACTAATCATAAAACATTGATAATTAATGACCAAGTGTTAGGAATAGGAAAAATTAAATTTGAATTTAACGAAAATCACATTTCGTCTACACCAGAATTAAAATTAAACTAATATGTTAAAAAGGTATAAAAAAGGGATTGCAGTGTTGTTGCTATTGACGTTCTTGCAGGAAATTATTTCACCAACTGTATCTTTGGCCCTAACAGGAGGGCCAAGTCAACCTGAGGTTCAAAGTTTTGAACCAATTGGTACTAACCAGATGGTTGATTTGAGTACAGGGGATTTTAATTATAATATTCCACTAATGGTTGTGCCTGGTCCAAATGGAGGTTATCCAATCAATATTGCTTATCATGCTGGTATTGCCATGGAGCAAGAAGCCTCATGGGTAGGTTTAGGTTGGAATATAAATCCAGGCGCCATAACTAGAAATTTAAGAGGCATTCCAGATGATTTTGATGGAGACAAAATCAAAAAAACAGCTAGTCTAAAAAATGATGTTACTGTTGGGGTAGGAATGAATGCGGCCTTGTTTACCAGCGCTGAATTAATAGAATATTTTGGATTTGAGGTACAGGTCCCACTACCTACCTCTACGTTTGGAATTAATCATGTACAGGTGTATTATAACAATTACAGAGGAGTTGGATATAATATTAGTACACGTCCAATGCCTTTTTATGGAAATAAAGTAGATAAAAAAGCTGGTAACTCACCAATGGGAAATTTAAGCCTTAATTTTAATAATCAAACAGGATTGGGCATTAATGTGTCATTAGGCATAGGTCAAAGACTTGGTCTTCAGGATAAAATAAATGCTTCAATTGGGATCCATTCAAGACAAGGTTTGCAAAGTATTAGATTTAATAGAGGCAGACGTGAAGCAAAGGGAAATATTCAAAGTAATTTACAGCAAAGAACCTGGGTGAGCATGAACTTTGTTAACCATACCTATGTGCCAGCGGTTAATAATTCAATGAATGGGACGAATATTGATGTTTCTTTTGTGCCTAATTTCTCGAAAAATTCTTGGCAGGCTTACAAAGTGACCAGAAGGATCAACGCTTCTGTCAGCATTAATAGATTAAAGAATAAAAATAGAGAATTAGCGGCTTATGGCACTCTATATCTTGATTCACAATCAGATATGGATGACGCTGGAACAGACTATGATCGCATCATGGATATGAATGTGTATAATGATATTCCGATATCCCCAAGAAATGTCAATATGGGGGTGCCAATTATGACGGCAGATACCTATACCATTACTGGCCAGGGGATAGGCGGAACATATCGGGCTCACAGAACTGATGTAGGTCGTATGTATAAAACGGGTAATGTATCAAATACCGACAGTTATTCTGGAGGGTTAGAGCTGGGAACAGGAAATGTAGGAGGTCTTTTATTACACGTTGGACTTGATTTAGGATTTGGTTATGCAAAATCCTATTCTGGTAAATGGACAAGTGGAACTGAAATGATTGATGATCATTTAAAATTTGAAGGTCAGGATATCAATAACCCTTTATATGAACCATTCTATTTTAAAGTAGCAGGTGAACAAACAGCTATTAATAAGTCAGAATGGTCATATATGAATGGAGATAAGCCGGTAGCTTTCAAGCTGGGTATGGAGTTTGTTGATGATGTAGTAGAGAATTTTGATATCTCTGATTTAAAAGAGATTACTATTCCAAAGCCTAAGGCATTTAGTACCGCAAAAGGAACATCAAAAACAATCGTTGCAAAAAATAAATCAAAAGAACGGATCAAACGTGTAGAAAATATCGGATACAAAACTAAGGAGCAAGTAACTAAAGATGAATATTTTAGTTCCAGAGCCAAACACATTTACGATTCTGGTACAGATCAATTGGTTGAAATTCCTTACAATCAAGGGGAATCTAAGCATTTACAAGAATACAATATTCTTCGACAGGATGGGGCAACCTATACTTACGGTTTACCTGCTTATAATACCATGCAAAAAGAAAAGGTTTTTGCTAATATAGAGACAGATATTGATCCAAATATGATTGCTTCTGATGAGGTATATGCTGATTTTTCAAGTGTAGAATATGAGGTTGGAGATAATGATATTACTAATGATGAAGGACATGATAAATACTATTCATCTACAGAAATCCCTGAGTATGTGCATGCAAATCTTATTACTCAAATTACTTCTGCTGATTATGTGGATTTGACTGATAATGGTCCAAGTGAGGATGATTTTGGTTTTTATACCAAGTTCAATTATGTACAGGTAGAAGATTATAAATGGCGTGAACCATATAAAAATGCTAATTATATTAAAGGGTACTATTCAAATGAGTTAGACGATAAGGCAACGTACACTTATGGCGAAAAGGACTTATACTATACACATTCAATAGAAACCAAAACACATATTGCGGTTTTTGAATTGGGAGACAGAAAAGACGGTTTTGGCGTGGCTTCTGAAGATCAAGATGAAAATGCAGATGTGACTAAGGGTAAAGCGCAGAAATACCTTAAAAAAATCACACTTTACAGTAAAGCGGACGAAAATCACACCAGCCCATTGCAAACGGTTCACTTTAAATATGATTATGAACTTTGTGATGGTATTTTAAATAATGATCTGACTACCAACTTCGACACAGATCATGTTTTGGATAATCAAGGTGGAAAGTTGACCTTAAAAGAGGTTTATATTACATATAATGGAAATGAAAAAGGTCGATTGAGTCCATATAAGTTTGACTACGATACATTTAATCCTGATTATTCGAAGTTAAACATGGACCGTTGGGGTAATTACCAAACATCTTTAGCTACCAATGAACATACTCAAAACCCCTATACAAGACAAGATGCCAGCAATAACGCTGATCAAAATGCCAGTGCTTGGAGTTTAAAGGAAGTTACACTACCTTCTGGAGGTATTATTTCTGTGGAATACGAAGCAGATGACTATAAATATGTACAAGACAAAGCGGCCATGCAAATGCTTAAAATTCATGGCTTTGGATTTACTGCTGATAGAACAATTTATGAAAATGGAAATCCTGTTGTAATAGATAGTGATGTGTTACCAACCGGTGACAGACGTTTAAAATTGTCGAGAAGAAACCTCAGGCTTTGGTTTGAATTACCTGAACCCTTGGATGGTGTAGACAACATTGAAAATCAACAAAAAGTTGATAATTATGTGGCTGGGATTGATCAGGTTTATTTTAAAATATTTCAGGAATTAAAACTTAAACCAGACTTTAGCGGCTTGGCCAAAGATTATGTTGAAGGTTATGCTCAAATTGACAATTCTAGCGCTGGTTTTGATGAAAATGCACTTGGATATGCCTATGTTGATCTGCAAACAGTGACGTACCAAACTACTGGAGCATTCATTATTAATACTCATCCATTTAAAAAAGCAGGATGGCAATATTTGAGGTATAGCCGTCCTGATTTATTTACGACTCAAAATGGTTCTGATGAATTTACGGAAAATTTAGCTAGCAATGCTATTGGTGTATTATCTTCAATGGCGACATTAATATCAGAGGCACTAAATTTTTTGGGAGGGTATTATAATAAAGCGGCCATTTTACAATTTTGCCGGAAAATGAATGATGATAAATCCTCGTTTGTTAGGCTAAATAGTCCCGAAAAGGGTAAAGTTGGTGGTGGACACCGGGTGAGCCAAATTAGTTTAGACGATAAATGGAATGAAGGTAGCCGTGAGTTTATCACAACCTACGACTATATCAATCGGGATGGATTTACTAGTGGAGTTGCAGACTATGAGCCATTATTAGGAGGGGAGGAAAATGCGTTAAAAGAGCCAGTATGGTATAATGGTAATGATGATATTTATAATCATAGAATGATTGATGAATATGTTGAGACACCGTTTATGGAAGCGGTTTACCCTGGCCCAAGAGTAGTGTACGGCAGAGTAGTGCAAAGACAAGCCAATGATGGTTTTACCACGTCGCTTGTTGAAGAAGCACAAGATGGTATAATCATTAACGAATTTTATACTTCAAAAGACTTTCCTGTTTTTGAGGACAATACTACTCTAGAACGTGTCGGATACAATTTACCGCTGTTTATTCCATTTGTTGGATCTTCACAATTCCAAAATAATGGATATTCTCAAGGATATACAGTCACATTAAACGACATGAGTGGGCGTCCTAAATCGGTTGCTACTTATCCTTACACAATAGAGTCGGAATCTTTAGCAGATTTGCCAATTTCAAAAGTAGAATATATCTATAAAACAGATGGCAAGGGACGGTTAAACAATGAGGTTAATGTTCTTAACGAAAACGGGGCTCAACAAAGTGTATTAATGGGTGTTGAGCAAGACTTTGTCATTAATGAAGAGCAAAATAGTAATTTTAGTTTTAACACAGCCTTGGAATCAAACCTAGATTTATGGGTGTTAACCATTCCAGGAGTACCCCCAGTATTCGTCCCTCTACCTGTAATTACTGGTAATATCAGGATAAATGTTGCTCAAAACATGTACCGGGGTCTTTCAACCAGTAAGGTCATTTATAAAACTGGAATTTTGGAAGAGGTCAAAGCCTACAACGAAGGATCTTATGTCAGTACAAATAATTTATTATATGATGCTGAAACCGGAGAAGCAATCTTAAGTAGAGTAACAAATGAATGGGATAAACCCGTGTATAATTTTGCCTATCCAGCTCATTGGTATTATGAAGGTATGGAGTCAGCCTATAAAAATTATAATGCACTGATGGATATTGCTGGTAGCGCTGGAACGTTGCAGATTCTGGATGATAACCAAAACGCTATTACTCCTTCAACAATTTTAACCCTTGGGGACGAAATCTCAATTTTTGACAGTGCTAATGACGAGTATAATACATTTTACGTCACAGATATAGATGATGTTAATGATCAGTTTACTTTAGAGAATGGCAGTGGAACCAGCCAAGCATTTGTATCTGGTGCAGAAGGTAGAATTACCAGATCTGGAAAACGTAATTTACAAGCCGTGAAGGCTGGAAGTGTTGTGGCATTGAATACAAATTTCTTGTCATCATTATCTAATGGCTTGACAAATGGTAATACTGGGGGAATTTCATTGCAGGTGTTAAATATGTGGAACCAATACATTAGCAATGGTAGCGCACCCGAAGCTAATAATAATCTTCATATTGCAGATTTAACGCAGATTCCTGGAGGAGCGGATGACGAGGTCTATTATTACCTGCCTGATTTTTATGATTGCAGCGGTAGTTCTGCTGAATATTCGTTTTTAAGAATAGGCGAATCAAATTCCGCTGACCATCATGTCTTTTTGTTCAAGGTTTTAGGATCTAACTGTCTTGGAAACTTAAGATTTGAAAATGATAGTCAAGATGATTCTGATTCTCCAATTGAGAAGGGCTATATTTATGGTGTTACTGTGGATGATATTAATGGGAACCCTGTAACCAGTTATTCTCAACAATTGAATAATTTCCATGCTGTTTCTGAAATTTTAGACGCCAATGGAGATGTGGAATATATTGAGTTTGAGTATTTACCAACAGGAGAAATCTTTATAGCAGAATGGAATCCTGGTGAATATGATTGTTTTGAAGCCTGTGAAACTTATGATGGTATTCTACATGCAGATGCAACTACATTCTCTGATGATTGGGGAGATTCCTATCCTTATCTTGATTTGGGGAATCCTGCTAGTCTCTCTACGGCTACAGTTAATACTTATAAATTTGGTAAAAAAGGAATTTGGCGAACTGATCAATCTCATGTTTATCAAGTTGCTAGAAAGCAATCTGAAGATATGACAAACGATTTTAAAACCAGAATTAATAAAGATGGTGAATATGATATTTGGCATCCTTTTGATTGGACAACTGTGGCCACTAATACTAATTGGGATTGGGTCAGTAGAATTACCAAATACAGTCCATATGGCTTTGCACTTGAAGAAGAAAGTAGATTAAGTTCTGATAATTCAGGCACTAGTATTCAAGTCTTTACCAGTCAAATGTATGGTTATGATAATTCTGTAGTGACAGCTACCTCTGCGAACGCTGGATATTTTGAAATTGGATTTAATGGTTTTGAACAAGATCCTGTTTTGCAAACATTTACTAACCGAGGACATATTGCATTGTCTGGTACAAAAACACTTGATGAAAGTGTTTCTCATACTGGGAAGAGGTCGCTAAAAGTATTGAATGGAGCAACCCTTTCATTTATTGACTATGCTTCTAGTACTAGCGATCAGTTGATTGGAAAAACCGGCAAAGATTACATTGTCTCACTGTGGGTTAATGTTGAAGCTGCTGGATCAAAGGGAACCTTAACTGACGGTACTACCTTTGTGAATACTGATGATGATGGTGATGAAATCATAGATGGCTGGAAAAAATTGGAGTTAAAATTTACAAAAGGCGCTGGTGATCAAACGATAACGTATACATCTACTGGTGATACTTATATTGATGATTTAAGGATTGGCCCATATGATGGTGGCATGAAAACTTATGTTTACGATAGATATAATCTGTGGTTAGTTGCTGAATTAGATGGCTTAAATTATGCCACATTCTATAATTATGATTCCGAGGGACAATTAGTTCAGGTTAAAAAAGAAACAGAAAAAGGTATTGTAACCATACAAACAGCTATTTCTAACACTCAAATTCCAGATTAATGAAAACACTAGCCATATTAATTTTATTGGGCGCCATTAACTTGTCATTGGCTCAGGACAATGAGGCCATCAACGATATTAAAAAAATATCTCAACGGTATATAAAGTTGACAGAGTATGCCATGAATTTTCAGGTTACTATGAAAGGTAAAAAGACGAATAAACCCGTAATCAATCAAAAAGGAACCGTAATTCATACTAACCAATTGCATTATGTCAATTATGGTGGCAATATTACCTTGATCAAAAACAATCAATTTATTTCAGTTAATCATGCCAATAAATTAGTTGTATATAATGAAGGAGAGAAACAGAAGAATTCTAGTGCTCAAAATATGGATTTATCTGGGTTGTTGGATTCACTTTTTAGTCAGACAGCTCAATTTAATTACTCTTATTTACCAGCAAAAGAAGGTCAAAAAAAAATATTTGTTGAAGATACTAAAAGAGGGCTTTATGAAGCCTATGCGATTACTTTTGATGCGTCTTCCTATAGACTGCTTGAATATACCTATTATGTCAATCCTGATTCTCGACAGGACATTTCTGAAATTCAGATCACCTATACTAGTGAAAGTTTAAAACCTGAGACAAATTCAAGTTTTTATAAGCTAAGCTACTACTTAAAGGGTACAAGAAATAAATTACAAATATCTGATCGTTATTTGGGTTATCGTTTAATAGATCAGACCAAAAGAAGAGACTTATGAATTTACGGAATTTAATTTTGCTATTTACTTTGGCAATTAATTTGATAGTTTTCGGGGCTAAGGAGAATTTAATTCAGGGTATTCGGGGCAATGGTTTGATTAGTCCTTTGAATGCCTTAGTTGTTACTGACGATTGGTTTTCGGAGTATCCCATTCCAATGACTCCAACGATTTTCACTTTGGTTTCTTCTGAGGCAAAGGTCAAGTTATGGTTTGATGATGCCTTAAAGGATTATTATTCTTCCGCTTGGGTTTTAACACTGACCTATGACATTTCGCTCACTCGTGCTGATGGTATCACCGTTGACACCTATACCAGTGAGGAGTTATCGATTAATTATGACCCTTCAATCCCTTACCAGGACATAGCGTTAACCCGTTATAAGACGCAGGATTACATTAAGGTTGTGGTGTCTAATATCCAGATTACCAGTAACACTCTACCGACAACAGATATTCCAGACGACATCTATTTAGATGTTGAACTAGATGCAGAGCGTTATTATGTTTTGGCTTCAAATGAGGTGCCAACAGTAAGTTATGTCACGACCGCTTTATCAACTAATTTTTCAGATGAGCTAGAACTGAGGTGGGATTATATTGAGGGGGCCGAGAGTTATGATGTAGAGTGGTTATTTATCGATATTCCAGAGAGTGCCTTATCAAGTTATAGTGGAGATTACGATTTTAAAAACGCCACCAGAGTCAATTGTTTGGCTACCCATTATAGTATCAACTTGGCCTATCCGCGTGGGATCTTTTTATTTAGAGTTCGTCCAGTTGGCAAAACGGTCATTAATGGTCAAGTAAAGCGAGTTGAGGGGACTTGGTCAATAATAGCAGGTAGTGGTTCGGCCACTAGTATATCAACCCAAGAAAAATATGAATGGAATGGTTTGTTACCCGGTATGAACTGGCAGTACCAGGCCAGCTTTGCCGAAGAGGGCAAAAGGGGAGAGCGTATGGGCTTTTATGACGGGAGTTTAAAGCCACGTCAAAGTGTTGCTGTAAACACATCAGATAATACAGTTTTAATCAATCAGCCGATTTATGATTATTTAGGTCGAGCAACCCTGCAAACTTTACCTGTTCCTCAAGAAAATGAGGGACTGGGCTTTTATCCAGACCGGACAAAAATAGGTGAGGGAGATTATTATGACTTTACCAATTTTGATTTAGACCATAGCAATGCCGCTTTACATAATGTGATGGATCCAGACCCAATGACAGGCTTACCGATTGCTAACCACTATAATGACAATGGTTCAGCAATTGGCGTGCATAGCGACTATGTAGCCAGTACAGATGATTACCCTTTTGCCAGAACAGTTTTGAGAAACGACGGCACAGGTCGTGTTAAATCACAAACGGCGGTTGGGCAAACGCAAATAGGCGCAGGTGCATTAAATGACCTAGATGCCAAACATTCAAAATACTATTATGGTACACCAACTCAGGAAGAATTGTACCGTTTATTTGGGAATGAAGTTGGTAATGCCTCCCATTATAAAAAGAATACGGTTATTGATCAAAACGGACAGGCTCATATCCAGTATTTAGACATGTCAGGCCGAGTAATTGCGACTGCTCTGGCTGGAGCCAAGCCAGATAATTTATTATTGATAGATAGCTATCCGGACGACTTTGATGACATTACATCCGACTTAACAGTCAATAATTATGCGACACTTGACAACGAGCTTTTGATTAATAAAACCATTACAGTCAGTGTCCCGACCCTTTATACCTTTGATTATAGTTTATCAGAAGAGATTTTGACGGACCTTTGTATGACCAGTAATTTTTATTATACCTATGATTTATTGATTTATATCGAGGATGAAAATTATGAGCGGATCTCAATTGATTATGATAGTGATGTTAACACTGCTGATACCGACGAGTATTTAGTGACAGATGTTACCCTTCAGACCGATTTAGATTGGACTGTCACCTTGCAGCCAGGTAATTATACGATCACCCGAGTACTGTCCTTGAATCAAGATTATTTAGCGACCCTTTATTCAGCTTATACCGGAACCCCAAATGCCTCTTGTTTTGGAACCTATACTGTTACCGAAGGCTCGCCGTGTAATGAAGCGGAGACAGACCTGTGTTTATCGGAACATGGTTTTGTAGATGAGGATGGTAACACCTGGTATTTAAATGAGTATGGTGATGTTTTGGGTATGATCCCTGATGGCGGAACGATTAATGATGTTGTTTTAGAGCCAGGAGTTGCTTTGGGTAGTTTACAAACTATACTTGCTTTAATCAAGGATTGCCGACTAGCCGACAATATTATTATGTTAGACGAGTGTGAACTCAAGTTCAACAAAATGAAAAGAGATGTGAGTCCAGGCGGTCAGTATTTTGATAATGTGCCGTTCCTGTCCAATGAGCCTACTGATAATGACTGGCTTTTAAACAATACACCATCTAATTATTATTCAACTGTCCACTCTGGGGCAACCAGTTGGGATAATGTAAGAGATAACTGGGATGATAGTTATGCTGATGATTTAGTGGAGCACCATCCTGAATATTGCACCTACCTATACCACTGTGGTCAGATCACCGGCACCTATGATGATGGGGTAAATACACCTTATTCGGTGACCATTACCGATTGTCCGACGAATTTTACTGGATTAACCGCTACAGCCTATGACCATTTAATGAATAGCGTGACAACCAACATTACCATGCCTGGCACACAAGGGTATTTATTTAACCCCTTAAATACAGGACAATCCACAGCAACTACTACAGCTCAAAATAAAGAAGATTACCAACCAGTTGCTGCTAATCTTGCTGATGATAAAATTGATCCTTTTGTGGCTTGCCGCAACCATTTAACTGCCGAGATTGAATTAACCTTAACCCAATATTTTGATGCCATGCAAGATGGTACAGAGTACCATTCGATCTGGTATGTTTTAGAAGATCTTGACGAGATCCACACGGGAAGCCCGATTAGTAACACGATCTATCCTCAGGCAACGATAGACTTTTACCAATATTTACATGGAGACGGTACCGTTGATGGTTTATTAGGTGGAGGAGCAGATCAGGTTACACCTTATCAGTTTTTCAGAGGCTTTTACTTATATAACCGTAACTATGCTGCCTATCATGCCATAGATAATTTTACATCATTCAGCAGTCCAAATAGCAGTTGTGATCCCGATTTTGTTAATAGTCCTAACGGAGATGGCTTGGATGGGTTTGGTTTTATGATTTTGTATCCTGAAAATACTTTATATGAGAACTACAATCCAAGCAACATGGAAACTTATGTTGACAACCAGATTGATGACCAGTGTGAGTCTCAATGTGAAGCTGCTGCCATTGTTTGGTTGGCAGAAATGGGAGATTGTGCCTCAGATGCCAATAAAGCAATCATGAAACAATATTTTATTGAGATTTGTACTGAGAGTTGTGATGAGACCAATACCAGTGGAACAGATGACATGAGTCCAGCAGCGAGCAGCAACTTTGGTTGGGGAACCTTCTCGAGTTTTGAAGACGTGGTTGACCACTATAATACCAGTGTTACAGATGCTACAAACCCAGATGATTGCACTGCGCCAACACATCCGCCTGCTGATCCCGTAGATCAGCTCGAAACCCAGGCTTGTCAATGTAACCAAATTACAGAATTTGTGAGTGGTTTTTATACCGCAGAAGGCGTGACAATCCCAACAACTTTTGACCTAGAAGATGATTTAACCGAGGCCCAGGAAACCGATTTACTTGAAGCTTTGGAAGATCAGCTAGAAGATACCGAAACAGCTACAATAAGTGATTTACAAGATTGGATAGACAACTGTACCAACAGTGTCACGTTAACCGGTATTCCAGTTACTTTTGAGTGTAATGATTTACCAACCTACGATCTTGGAGATTTTGATGATGATTGTGGAGATGCTATAGATGCTTTAATCTCCTATAATGACCTACAGGCTTATAATGCCAGTGTTTTAGATGCGTGGTTAGTGTTCATACATGGTTATGAAGAGAACGCTTGGGATGATATTGAGAATAAGGAAATCTTTACCATGGCTTATACCTTAGAGGAATACCATTATACTTTATTTTATTATGATCAGGCTGGGAATTTGGTTAAAACAGTACCACCATCAGGAATACACCTTAAAACCACAAGTAATGGTGATACGGAAGGTTTGGATGCCGCTGAAATACAAGATTGTTATGACCATGTGGCCAGCCCAACAGTGGAGCCGTATATCCACCCTAACCATAGCCAGATTACGAACTATAAATACAATAGTCTGCAACAGCTAATAGAACAAAATACCCCAGATGGCGGCAAGACAATCTTTTTCTACGACCAGCTGGGCAGATTACTGGTCTCACAGAATGCGCGTCAAGCGGATTTATATAATAATACACCCTCGGAACGTGTTTATTCTTATACCCGTTATGATGAACTGGGCCGTGTGGTTGAAGCAGGCGAAGTGACTGCCGGCAGTGACATGACATCTGCTACTGCAGAAGATCCTTTAGCCTATCACAATTGGCTGTCTGGTGCCACTGCAAGAGATGAAGTGATCAGAACCACTTATGGAGATTATGCAGATGCTAATGCAGCGACAGCACTGAATAATGTTGACCCTAACTCTACTAGAAACAGAATCGGTTCAGTGACCTATAAAAAGAGCGGGATGACCAATATCACCAGTTCGGCTACTTATGACAATGCCATCCATTATAGTTATGACTTTTTAGGAAATGTTAAAACCGTATTGGATGACAGTAAAGACATCAGGGAGGTTATTGCCAATGACCAGCAATACAAACGCACAGATTACCATTATGACTTGGTGAGTGGTAATGTCAACCAAGTGGATTATCAGGCAGGTGAGGCAGATCAGTTTTACCATGCTTATGAATATGATGCCAACAATAGGCTCACCAATGCCTATACCAGCAGCAATGGAGAGATCTGGGAAAAGGAATGCAAAAGTTTTTATTATGCCCATGGTCCACTGGCTAGGATAGAAATCGGTGACCAAGTAGTACAGGCCCAGGATTATGTATATACTAATAATGGTTGGCTTAAAACGGTGAATTCATCCATTAATAACCATGAATGGGATGCTGGTAAAGACGGTAAAACAGGTACAGATCATGAGTTTTTTGGTCGTGATGTAATGGCTTTTAGTTTACATTATTATACTGACGATTATCAGGCGGCCAATACAACAGCCGCCGCAGACCTAATTGCAGACCAAACCCATTCAGCTTACGTTGTCGCCAATCGTGACCTTTTCAACGGTAATATTAGTAGAATCACAACGTCCATTTCAGACAATAGTGAGGTCGGTTTAGCAGTGTTTTCCAACTGGTATACCTACGACCAGCTTCAGCGCATAAAAGTATCCAAAACCTATAAATCCGCTGCTGGTGATATCAGAGCCAATAATGCCATTGCTTCAGGAACCACTAATGGAGATTATGAAGTCAATTATAGCTTTGATGGGAATGGTAACTTAGAAACCCTTAAAAGAAATATGGCCGGTGGCACCATGGACCAGTTCACTTATAACTACCACACCACAAAAATTAACCAGCTGGAGTACGTTGATGATGCGGCCAGCAGTATTATATCAAATGAGGATATAGATGACCAATCAGCAGGTAATTATGTCTATGATGAGATCGGTCAGCTGACCAAAGACGTCTCTGCAGAGATTGATGAAATTGTCTGGATGGTGACAGGTAAGGTTAAAAAGATTATCTTTGATGTTAGCTCGAGCTTAGACTATGTTGAGTTCGATTATAACCCTATGGGTATGAGAATCAGTAAAAAGGTTATGCAGGACAATGGCGATTATGTGCAGACATTTTATGTCTATGATGCATCAGGCAATGCCATTGCAACTTACGACTACAAGGATATCAGCTCTTCTACCTCTTTCCATTTAAATGATCATACCATTTATGGCGCCAAAAGACTGGGCACCATTACCCGTGATATCGATATGCTAAATCAACCGGCTCAAACGGATAAACTTCACAGACAGCTAGGGCACAAGCAATATGAACTTTCAGAACACCGTGGAAATGTCATGCAGGTAATCTCAGATAGAAAGCTCACCATTGATACGGATAATAATCTCAAAGTAGATTATTATACAGCAGATGTCACCTCATACTCTGATTACTACCCTTATGGGATGCAAATGCCAGGCAGGCATGCCACAGCAGGCGATAGTTACAGATATGGCTTCCAGGGACAAGAAAAAGATGATGAGATTAAAGGGGAAGGGAATTCAGTCAACTACAAGTACAGAATGCATGATCCTAGGATAGGAAGATTTTTTGCTGTGGATCCTTTAGCGCCTAAGTATCCGCATAATAGTGTGTATGCTTTTAGTGAGAATAGGGTTATTGATGGTGTTGAATTGGAAGGGTTGGAGTTTAATCATTATCTACATTCGTGGGTGATTAGACCTGGTGATACTTATATAAAAATCGCAAACGAATTACAAGTTGATTACGGCATAGATGTGACATGGCAGCAACTTCTTGAATATACAGGAACCGACCCTCATAAACTACAACCAGGTCAAACTGTACAGATTTTTAAGACCCTTGGGGATGCTCAAAGACAAGGTTTTGCTCTCGAATTTGTACCAAATTCAGATGAAGGTTATTATGATATATTATTTAAGTCACTTCACGAGGAATTTGATTTTTTAGCGAATTTTTCTTCTGCAGATGATTACTATGTGCTTAAACGTGGAGTTCATGCAGATGGTACCGAGGCAACTACGTTTGACAAAAATATGGCTGCAGTATTTGTTCTTCTTCCATTTAGTGCCAAATCCGTTAAAAGTCTCAGAAACATTTATGTTGTAGCAAAAGCTTTTAATAAGGTAACTTATGGTACTAATATGTTAACAAAATTTAGAAAACATAGTGCAGAAATACTTGCAGCAGCAAGAGGAAATGGAATAGCATTGCCAAAAGGGGTTAAATTAGAAGAGACACAAAAAGCGTTTAAAGGTTATATGCAATATGTTGTAAATAATGGAACGTCTTTTGTAAGTCCATATATGAAGGAGGGTGATGCAATTTGGACGAAACTTGGAGATTCTATAGTTGTAAGGAAAAAAAATGGAGAGTTTATTACACATTGGAATACAGGAACTAAAAGAGGCGAAGAAGCATTAAAACACTGGAATGAAAAAGTAACAAAATCAACCGTTCCAGTTCCACTGATAAACGGAAATTAGATATTATGAAAGAATTATCATTTGAATATTTATTGAACAAGATTATAGAAAGTATATCAATGATTTCCATAATTGACGGAATTGAAAGTTTTCAGTTAAGCGATAGCTTTCTGTTGAAATTGGATAATGGAGATGTAATTCAAATTTTAAACGATAACAATAAGGTTAGATTTTTAAAAATTGAGTCAAAAAGTGAAATTGTATTGTTAAGTGATTATGAAATTGAAGGTCAACCAAATATCGTAATGGATGAGATTGTAGTTAATTTAAAAAGAATAAAGATATTTCAAAACTATACATCAAAGGGGAGCAATTATTTTTTTGGGACTAAAATTTTAGATGAAGAAGAAAATTTTATATTAGGATTTTTCTATGGTTTTGATGAAATAGAATACACTTTAGATATTGTTGATTTTGAAAATGCATTGTTACACTACAAAGAAGACTATGTGGTAAATGTGATAAGGTAGGGTAATATTATAAGGCACTTCATACTAAAAAAGTAAACTAAGGGGTAACGTACCAGAAATGTGGTTTTCAAACCAATAAAACCCCCACTCGCGCTCATCTTAGATGAGTGTGTTCTATAAAAGGACTAGGAGTTATAGCATTTATAATGCGGTTTTATTACAAGAAATAATATTAAAAACGAATTAGCCAGTTCTAAGCAGATCTGTCTT
>Ga0316189_10002417_pt1 | contig 18390 bp, 18 predicted proteins | sample LowCovwburrow_MG_FD_204930 | JGI IMG/M metagenome (GOLD analysis project Ga0316189, IMG submission 204930) | Coastal sediment microbial communities from Maine, United States - Lowes Cove worm burrow | ecosystem: Environmental > Aquatic > Marine > Coastal > Sediment | place: USA: Maine...
TGCAGGAGGTAGAGCAACGCATGGAGCAGTTGCCGAGGGCCCCGAAGGGCTGGCAGATGCCGGGTGCCTTTTCTTGCTTCTTCTTTGGGCACGCAAAGAAGAAGAAATCATGCTTCTATTTTGATTCGGGGCGCTATGGGCGGCAGGAAACTTTTAAAGCGGAGCCAGTGAAGCATATTTGAGCATCAGCCGTTTAATGCCGACATTTCTGAACTGCACCGTTACACGCACGGCATCACCGCCCCCTTCAAGCCCGAGGATCACGCCCTCTCCGAAGGTCGGGTGCATCACACTGCTACCGATGTCATATCCTATTTCGCTGGATGAAACCGTAGTTTTCACAACCGTTTCGGGCTGTTTCAGCACATCAGGGCCAAGCTTAGAGATAAAACGACTTGGAAGTGGATAGTTCATATCACCATAGACTCGACGAACACGCGCCGAAGTAAGCAGCAGCGCCTCCTTGGCGCGGGTAATGCCCACATAGAGAAGCCTTCGCTCCTCAGCAACACCTGATTCCCCTTCATCCAGTGATCGCTGATGTGGAAGCAGGCCATCTTCAATACCTGCCAAGACCACCGAATCAAACTCCAACCCCTTGGCCCGATGCAGACTCATCAGAGAGATCAGATTATCATCCTTCTGCTCATCACCGTTCAGATCCTCCCCGCTCTGCAGCAATGCAGCTCGATCCATAAACTCAATGGGTGTAACGCCTTCAATAATGGTCATCTCAACCGCACCCTGTAGTGCACGAATGTTCTCAATGCGTGATTCCGACTCCACCTGCCCCAGCGCCTTCAGGCTCTCAAGATAGCCGCTCAACTCAAGCAGCTCGCCCAGACCAAGGTCGGGCATCTCTGCTGACCTTTCTCGCAATTCCACCATCAAGGATGCAAGCGGCTCAAGCTTCTTGGCCGGCCCCTCCGCTCCGCCACCGGCGAGCAGATCCAGCCACTCGGAGGCACGCATGCCGCTGCCTGCCAGCTGCGCGGCAATCGACTCCTGCCCTTTGGCTCCAATACCTCTTTTAGGTTTGTTGCAGATACGCAGAAGGTGCATCGCATCGGCACAGCAGTTAAGCACAGCCCAGTAGGCCAGGGAGTCCTTGATCTCCATCCGCTCAAAAAAGCCTACACCACCGACAATCTGGTAGGGCATCTCCTCTTCCCGAAGAATCTGCTCCATCGCCAGTGATTGCCGGTTGGAGCGGTAAAGCACTGCCAGATCACGCCATGCAACACCCTGCAGATGCCTCTGATTCAGAAAACGACAGATCTTTCTCGCCTCATCGTATTCATCGTTGCAGACCAGCCACTCAGGCATATCGCCCTCAGCATGCGTTGCAGCAAGCTTCTTCTCATGCCGGTCTGAATTGTCCTGAATTACGGCATTGGCTAATCTTAGAATCGAGCCGCTGGAGCGATAATTCTCTTCCAGACGATGCACGCCTGCCCCGTTCCAGAGCTTCTCAAAATCCAAAATGTGGCTGATATCCGCACCCCGCCAGCCATAGATGCTCTGATCATCATCGCCCACGACGGTAAGGTTATGGTGTTCGGAACATAACAGTGTCAGCCACTCGTGCTGAGCCGGATTGGTATCCTGATACTCATCAACCAGCACATGATCAAAACGGCTGCGTATCGCTGCTGCAATATCTGCCTGCTCACGAAGCAGAACGACACAGTTGAGAATCAGATCGGAAAAATCCATCCGCTCCAGTCGTTTCAGTTCACTCTGATAAGTGGCATACAGTTCGCGCAGATCAATGTTGTTCCAGCGCTGTTCAGGCGCCTGTTCCGGCAGTATGCCGGCATGTTTGCAGTGCTCGATCCAATTGAGCAGATAACTCGAGTGCAGTTTTTCAGAATCGATATTGCGCCCTTTCAATACTCTTTTAACCAGCGTCTTCTGATCATCCGCATCCAGCACCTGAAATGAGCGCGGATAACCCAGAGCATCGGCATAACGACGCAGAATCCGAAGTGAGATGGAGTGGAATGTTCCGGAGATAACACCCCCGCCATCATCGCCAATCAGACCGGAGAGCCGCTCTTTCAACTCACCTGCCGCCTTATTGGTAAAGGTAACTGCCAGAATCCGGTGCGGTGCATATCCCCGCTCGGCAATCAGATGTCCAATTCGATGCACAATAGTTCGCGTCTTGCCGGAGCCTGCGCCCGCCAGAATCAGCTGCGGCCCATCACCCGCCTCAACCGCTCTCTTCTGTGCATCGTTCAGATCAAACACGGGTGAATTGGTCTTCCTTCCCGCACATGAACGTGCGGCGGCCAAACATCGAGAGGCCGTAAGCGGAGCAAGACCGCGCTCTTGCGAAGCGATTCAAGCAAAAGGCAGGAAGCCTTTTGCGGATCAAACAAAGATCACACATTCGTGTGATCCGAGGCCTCGCCATGCTTAACGATCAGTTTATGGTAGGTTGAAAAAACAGCATTGCGCGAGAGGATTCCCAGCACCCGGCGAGGCTCATCCGCAGCGACCACCGGCATCTGTTCAAACTCCTCCCGGTCCAGTATCCGAACTGCATCCAGAAGGCTCCCTTTCTCGGAGACGGTCTTCACATTCCGGTTGGCCACTTCCGAAGCCACAACAGCATGATCCAGTGTTGGATCAAGCAGCCACTCTTTCAGATCTTCAAAGGTTACAATGCCGATCATCAGGCCATCACTATCGGTAACCTGAACACAGCCCTTGCCGGATGAGATGTAGACCCTCTTCAACTCCTCCAAACGTGCATGTTCCGACACGGTAGGGATGGCTCGCCATGGAATTCGCTTGATAGGAACGGCCCGCATCCATGATCGCTCAAGCCCCCACCCCGTCTCAATACCGCGCGCCTCAAGCGACTCAGTAATCACCGACTCAGCTCCAAAGGCCCGTTTCACCAGTGCCGCAACAACGCAGGCTGCCATCAATGGAACCATAATGTGATAGTCGCCCGACAGTTCGAAGATCATCAGAATCGTACTCATTGGAGCCTGAACGGTTGCTGCCAGCAGTGCGCCAGACCCAACCAGCGCATAAGCACCGAAGGTCTCTGAATATTCGGGAAAAATTCCGTGTGCAATATAGCCGAAGAGTGCGCCGGCAGTGGCGCCCATAAAGAGAGAGGGGCCAATCATGCCGCCACCAAATCCGCCCGCCGAACAGATCATGCTGGTTCCCACCTTGGCCACCAGAAGAATGCCTAAAAAGAGAGTAAGGGGAATTGCCCAGCCCAAACTGTCCGAGAGAATCTGCTCAAGCAGAATAGAATTCACTGTGCCATAGCCAATCGACATGATCTCCGGCAGCAAGAGCGCAACACAACCCAGAATAAATCCGGCCACAGCCGGCCTGAAAAGGCTGCTGCTAACATGCCTCTCAAACTGCGCGCGAACCTTTGGCAACAGCTTCACAATAAAGGCCGCGATCAGACCACAGAAGATTCCCAGCCCGATATAGGCCGGAATCTCCCAGCCGGATACAAGCTCAAATTTTGGAATGGCAAAGACCGGATAGTTGCCAAGCTCTGACCGGGTAATCACTGTGGCAATCACCGAGGAGAGTACGATCGGCGTAAATGTGGCAACTGCATAATCGGCAAGAATCACTTCTAGGGCAAAAAGCACGCCTGCAATCGGCGCGTTAAACGAAGCGGCAATACCGGCGGCAACGCCACAGCCCAGCAGTGTGCGCATCTGCTTCTCGCTCAAGTCGAGCTTCTGCCCTAAAAGCGATGCCAGCGCCGCGCCCAAAGCCACCGTTGGCGCCTCACGGCCCATACTGGCGCCGCTTCCCACAGCAATAATGTTTCCGGCGAACTCACCAAAGGCCTTTTTACCACTGATTCTGCCGCCACGCTCGGAGAGCGCCTCAATTACACCCGGAATCACCCTGGCCTGATCCTTTGGTATCAGATTGGTATTGATCCAGCCCACCAAAAGGCCGCCGGTAACAGGCGCAACAATATAGAGATACCAGGGAATGGCATTGAGTGCCTGAGACCATGTCCTCTCCCCGGTCCAAAGCTGGCTTACCTCTTCAATGCCGAGACGGACAAACAGGGCTCCGTAACCGGCCAGTACACCAACGATCAAAGAGAGCATCCCCAGATAGAGTGCATCCTGACCGCGCACCCACTGAACGCCATCACGCAACCGAGCCTTAAGTAGCAGCTTCTTCATCTATTTTTCTCTTCTCCGTTCATTGGGCAACATCCTGCTATCACTCACCCTGTCGTAGCAACAGCTGATATCAGAGCTCGTCTGCTTCGGTTATGCTTCGGCCATGTTTGCAATTCTTCTTGGTATGGCTGCTATTATTGTAGCAGGTCTGTTCTGGCGAATTTTATTAGGCTCTGAAAAAGCAGAGTCCATTCGCGGCCATATGGTTCGGGCCGTCTACGATGTATTCCTGCCTGCGCTTGTCCTGCATGTGATGTGGCAGACAGAGATAAGCCTTAACTCCATTCGGCTGCCTCTTGTCTCAGCGATCGCCATTCTTCTATCGCTTCTAGCCGCATCTCTAATCTATGCCAGCGGAAAATGGCTGCCTGGCAGTGCAACCCAAAAAAGAAAAGCGGCCGGAGCACTGCTTCTGGCCTCAAGTTTCGGCAACTTCACCTATCTCGGCCTGCCGGTACTAACTCAAACCTTCGGCCCATGGGCGCAATCAGTTGCCATCTATTTCGATCTCTTCGCCAGCACACCCTTACTGTTTACGATTGGAATTCTGGTCGCCAGCCACTTTAGCCATACCACCAAAGCCTCTCATATCGGTATCGAACTGATTCGGGTGCCAGCTTTGTGGGCGGCCATTGCAGGTGTTCTGGCCAGCGCGTTTCACCTTCCCATGCCGGCCTGGATTGATGAGACACTGGGCGTACTTGGTGCAGCCGTTGTACCACTGATGCTGCTATCGATCGGCATGGCGCTTCGCTGGCAGTCCGGCTGGGCCCGGCGAATACCGGTTCTCTTGCCGGTGGTGATCATTCAGCTTGTTTTCATGCCACTGGTGGTCTGGACAGCCAGCATCGGTGTTGGTATGCCGGAGAACCTTCTCGCACCAGCCATTATTGAGGGTGCTATGCCAACCATGGTGCTGGGTCTGGTGATCTGCGATCGCTTTAAGCTCGACACCAGCCTCTATGCCGAAGCCGTAACCGTCACAACTGCGCTCTCTCTGATAACCCTGCCTCTCTGGCTTAAGGTGGTTTCTTAAGATTAATCCGCAAAAGGTGACTTGCGCTTGCGCAAGAGGGCGTGCTCTGGGTGCATCCATGGGTGGGGATTGGACTCCCGTTCAGCGAACTGCCGAAGCAAATATGAAAAATGGGATGAAGCAGCTACGTCGCGCCCATTTTTCATGTGCAGCTTGAGGGAACCCGTTAGGGAAGATCGATGCCGGGTGCCTTTTCTTGCTTCTTCTTTGGGCACGCAAAGAAGAAGAAATCATGGTTCTGTTTTGATTCGGGGCTTCCTGCCGATTTGTGGGCAAACAAAGAAATGAACAAATTGAATAAGTAGAACAACGTTTATAGGAAAGCCCATGCTAAAAATGCATACCGTACTGCCTTACCGATAGTGACCAACAGCAGAAACATCATCACGTTGCTACGAAGAAGCCCTGCGACCAGGCATAGCGGGTCACCCACGATGGGAAGCCATGCGAACAGAAGTGATGGCATGCCATATTTTTCAAACCACCGTTCGGCACGTGCCACTTTCGCCTCATCCATTCGTAGCCACTTTTTATGCACCGCTTCATTGCCAAGCCTGCCCATGCTGTAGGTGATCAGGCTGCCAAGCACATTGCCGACGGTGGCAATGATCACCAGCGTCACCGCATCGCCACCCTCGTTGAGCTTATAAAGCAGCATTGCCTCCGATCCACCTGGGAACAGAGTGGAGGAGACCAGTGCAGAAAAAAACAGGCTCCAGTCCATCTGCTATACTCTTCCCCAATGTCTATCGAAACGCATCTCTTTCGCTATGAATCTCCCCTTGGCTCTATCGGCCTGGAGCTGCTGGGTGACGTCTGTCATCGTCTTGAACTCGGTGTGACTCGGGCTAAGGAGTGCTCGCCCGATCATCCGGTAGCCCTCTGGCTGCGTGCCTATTTTTTGGGTAAACATCTTGCACTGCCTGCCGTTGCCCCGGCCAAATCCCGATTTCAGGAACGGCTTCGTCATGCACTACTGGAGATTCCAGCTGGTCAGACCCGCACCTATGGAGAGCTGGCAAAGGTTTTGAAAAGCTCTCCACGAGCAGTCGGGCAGGCCCTCGGAGCCAACCCTCTGCCGATCATAATCCCCTGCCACCGCGTCGTGGCCGTGGATGGTTTGGGCGGCTTCTCGGGCGGCGAAGGTTGGAAAGAGAGGCTACTCAGATTAGAAAAGGCTATTTGACCGGGAAGTTTTTGAACGGCACCTCAATCGTGCCTGACACATTCACCTTGATTGTGCTCTCCCCCGCACTCAGTTGTGGTGCCTCGGAAGCAGATGACATCATCGAGTAACTGCGTTTCTCTCTATGGGCCATCACCGGTGCGCTTCCACTGGTATTGAGCTGGATGATTTTAAAGCTCTTTCCTGACAGGCCCTTGGCGATGATCGCCGCCTTGCTCCTGAATGCAGCAATTGCCTCCAGCTTCAAACGCGCCTCAATCTGCTTATAGGTCGCATCACTCACCTTGAACTGCAGACGATTGAGCTTGGCTCCTGTCGCCTCAATATCACCCAACCAGCCGGAGACTGCTTCCAGTTCGCCTGTTTTGATCTCACCGCTCTGCACCATCTCCCACTCGCGTGTGGAAAAGACACCGTCATTGCTGACCGGTGAAAGACGCCGGCTGGTGGTCTTATGTTTCACCTTCTCCTTCTTCAGCCGGGCTTCGATCGCAACGGCGATACCGTTGGCCTTCTGCTGCAACATCTTGGCATTCCCACCTCGCTCGGCAATCCGGTAGTGAACAATCAACTCATCATTGAGCGCTGCCTCAGATGCCTCCGCCGACAATGACACTCGGGTGCCCTCAGGCTGGCTGGTTTCGGCATATGCGAAGGGCATAAATAGTAGTGTGGAGAGAATCATCAGATATTTCATAGCCATTAATATGGAAGAGCTTTCTCTATCGCGCAAGTTCAAAGAACTTTCTTATGTTTATTGCTTGTTGTCAGGAGAGAGCCAAGTAGCCTCGCAGCATGAGTGACACCTCCCCACCCTCAACAAAACAAACAGTAACGATTATCGGCGCTGGTCTTGCAGGCTCTGAGGCCGCATGGCAGCTGGTCAGGCGCGGCATTCCCGTGCGCCTGCATGAGATGCGGCCTGTCAAAATGACACCTGCCCACAACAGCGGCAATTGTGCGGAGCTTGTTTGCTCCAACACCTTCCGCGCCGATCATCTTGAGAATGCTGTAGGCCTGCTGCATGAGGAGATGCGGCGTATGGATTCGCTGATCATGCGTTGTGGTGATGAAGCACGCATTCCGGCCGGAACCGCCCTAGCCGTGGATCGCGAACAGTTTTCTAAGCTTGTTACCGATACGCTCAAAGCCGAACCCCTGATTGAGTTTATCGAGGGTGAAGTCACCGAAATCCCGAAAGGGGGGCTGGTTCTGATCGCCTCCGGCCCGCTCACCTCTGACGCTCTCTACTCGGAGATTCAACACCTGACCGGTGAAGAACACCTCAGCTTTTTCGATGCCATTGCGCCGGTGATTGATGGTGAATCGGTTAACATGGATATCTGCTTCTGGAAAAACCGCTACGATAAAAACGTCGAAGAGGGCGAACTGGGCGACTACCTCAACTGCCCGATGAATGAGGAGCAGTATAAAGCTTTCATCAATGAGCTGATCAATGCCGAAAAAGTCGCCTTTAAAGGTTTTGAAGATATTCCCTTCTTTGAAGGCTGCATGCCGATCGAAGAGATGGCGGAACGTGGTGAAGACACGCCGCGCTTCGGTCCGATGAAACCAGTTGGCCTTGATCATCCTGAAACAGGCGAGCGCTATTACGCGATGGTACAGCTTAGGCGCGACAACCGAATGGGCTCGCTGCTGAATATGGTCGGTTTTCAGACTAAAATGACATATGGTGAGCAGAAGCGGGTTTTTTCAATGATTCCAGGACTCGAAAAAGCTGAGTTCTTCCGCTTAGGTAGCCTGCACCGCAATACCTTCATTAAATCCCCAGCCCTTCTCGATGGCATGCTTCGGCTGAAGAAAGATCCTCGTATCCTGTTCGCCGGGCAGATTACCGGCGTCGAAGGTTATGTCGAATCGGCCAGTATGGGGCTAATGGCAGGCCGCTTTCTTGCCGCTATGGCTCAGGGCAACGAGCCGGTGCTGCCGCCTTCCGACACCGCTCATGGTGCGCTGCTTGGTCACATCTCCGGCACACGTATTGAGGATTTCCAGCCAATGAACATCAATTTCGGCCTGCTGCCTCCGGGTAAAAAACGAGAGGGAAAACGCCGCTTTTCAAGAGCCGAGCGACGGCGTTCTGTATCCGATCATGCCCTGGAAGCCCTTTCTCTCTGGCTTGAAGCAAACTAAACTAGTAACAGGTTCAAACAACAAGGAGGAACCCATGGCTTACAAAGAGTACAAGGTGATCGAAGTATCAGAAGGTGCGCTCGGCACCATCTTTCTGGGTGCATCGGGCATGCCTATCAAACAGATGGAGATTTCGCTGAACAAAGAGGCCGCTGACGGCTGGCAGATGGTCTTTCAGGTGATTGAGAAAAAGCGCTTCTGGCTCTTCTGGTCACGTGAAACCGTGATTATGACACTGGCCCGCTGATGATGCTTAAACAGAATGAGGTAGATGCCCGCGAAGAGGAGATCAGGCTTGCCGTGCGCGAGCTGTCGGATGAACAGCGCAAAACATTTTATGAACGTGCCGAAAAGGAACTGAAAGATCCGGATACTTTTGCAGTATTAAACTACCTCTTCATCGCAGGCCTTCACCACTTCTACCTCGGGCGATGGTTGCGGGGGCTGATCAATCTTGCCGTGTTCGGTGGCGGTATCTACCTGATGGTTCTGGAGCAGTGGAAAAATGGCTTGATTGTCATCGGTATTATTACTCTGCTTGAGCTTTACGCCCTGTTTCGCTCACAGATTATTGTTAAACATTATAACAACAGGATTTCCGCAGAGATTCTCGATTCCATTGAGGCCTCATAACCGAAATATGAGATTCATTGTCATTTCACTACTTACGGCCATCTCTCTTCTTGGCTTTTCCGTTACCGGTCAGTCGAATGAGCTTTCCATATCAGAAAAAGAGGCCTCCCGCATCGGAGAGCTGATTTTTTATAACGAGTGCGCCGGAGATGAGGCTCTGCTGATATCATGGAATCAGGGGGAGGGCTTTCCATCACTCGGAATCGGACATTTTATCTGGTATCCGGCAGGAAAAACCGGCCCCTATAAAGAGAGCTTTCCTGAACTTATCCGATTCATTGATGCCAATGGCATTGAAATCCCAGCCTGGCTGGAAGAGGCCGTCGACAGCGGAGCTCCCTGGCACTCCCGCAATGCTTTTATGCGCGCTCAAGACTCTCAACAGATGCAGGAGCTTCGCTCTCTGCTTTCTCAAACCAAACAGATGCAGACTGAATTCATGATCAGGCGACTGCACCGGGCCCTGCCAAGCATGCTTGCTTCAGTTCCCTATTCGGAACATCACTCTGTTCGACAGCAATTTGACCGGGTTGCTGCGGTCCCGATGGGTTACTATGCGCTGGTAGATTATGTGAACTTCAAAGGGGAGGGGGCGCAATCCTCAGAGCAGTATCAGGGTCAGGGATGGGGACTGCTGCAGGTGCTTCAGAATATGCATGGCCAGACGGCAGGTGATAGTGCACTGACAGAATTTGCTGACTCTGCATTAGCGATGCTAACACGGCGCACCCAGCTGGCGCCGCCTGAACGAAATGAACAACGCTGGTTAATCGGTTGGACAAAACGGATCAACACCTATCGCCCCGTTCGTTTTCGCTAACCCGCACTCTCTTTGGCCCGATCCAGATTCAGCTTCTCTTTTGCCCACGCCTGAGTAATTCGTCGCCGCTCTTCAAGCGCGGCTGAATCCAGCTGTTTCAGGGCATCAACCTGATCGGCAATCGTTCTTGGAAGCCGTGACAACATCAATGAGACAACGCTCTCTTTAACATCCCACTGAAGCTCTTCTGCAACAGAGTAAATGATGCGTTTCATCTCCTGATCTGATGACGGTGGCAGCATCATGGCCTGCTCCATCATCCGCATCCGGCTACTCAACTCAGCCGGTGCAAGCTCGTCATCTCCACAACGCCAGGAGATCAATAGCGAACGATTCATCTCCCGAGCTCTCTCAATCAGATGAAAGAGCGCTAATCCACATGTCCTGGAGGTCGGGCCAGCCGGCAAGTCCACCATCCAGCAAGCGAATGGCTCTAACTGCTTAAGCCAGCCTTCAACCAGCCTGACCGAGGGCTCCTCAGCCCCATCAGCGATAACCAGTCCAACGTGTGGATGTTCCTGTTTCAGCGCATGCAGAAAGTGGGTCTTGCCGGCCATGCCATCGGAATTCAACCAAAGCACTCCACCCTGTATCAGCCAGAGTGCAATTCGACTACAGCCGTTCTCTACACCACTGTGGCGTATCCAGTTCCCGTACTCGTAACTGACCGGAATATTAAATTTGAGTCTTTGCTGCTGCATAGTATGGCAAATGGGCTAGAGGCTCTCTTCTCTGACCGCTTTTCGAGTCCAGACAAGCATGTAGTGCAGACCGGAAACACAGGTAACCACAAAAGTGCTCCAGACAACCATCTCAATCCATATATCTGCCAATGGATGTGCCATGTGCAGCAGCAGCGTAACCACATAGACGATCTGCATGAATGTAGTGACCTTGCTGACCATGCTCGGCTCCATCTTCAGGCTATGTGTCACCATCTCATAAGCCATCGCGCCGACAACGATAATGACATCGCGAAAGATCACAGCCAGAAAGAGAAAAAGAGGAACTTCTCCAACAATAAACAGTGTTACAAACATGCTGATCAACATCAGCTTATCAGCCAGCGGATCGAGATATGCGCCTACGGTGGTGCGCTGGTTATAGTAACGGGCGATGGCCCCATCGAGCATGTCCGTAATACCAGCGGCGATCATCAGAATCAGGGCCGTCAGCGCCTCCCCACTCAGGATCGCATAGACAATGACAGGCGTAATAATAATTCGCGCCAGTGTAAGCATGTTGGGAACATTGAGAATGTTACGCATAACTTATCAGCGAACCAGCCAACCCTGTGGTGTTGGTAATACCTGCATGCCACGGCGCTGAAACCACTCCTGCACCCATGCATCCTCTTCGCCCTTCAGCTGCAGTCGATACTGTCGGCTCACTGCACTCAGATAGCTTGGAATAATTGACTCAACTTTTTCATGCTGGCGTAGCGCATCTTCAAGTGCCACCTGGGCAGGAAGTGTTGCCGATTGTTCAATCGTCAGAAGCACTTCAATGCCGCCATCTCTCTTCTTTTTCAAAGACGGCATTGCAACTGTCTGATCAGGGTTGGAAATATTGGCATCGCGGGCCGTGAGCAGCACCTCTTCCATCCAGCTCTGCAACTGGGAGAGAGGGTCTCCCGTTCCAATCTTGCGAGCCTCGGAAAACTCCGCCAAAGCAGTGGTTCCACGGACCACCAGATTCACCTGTGAGTTATCAATCCACTGCCAGGCAACAATCAATACCGGTCCACTCTCACTCAACAGAACTCCTCGCGCTTCTGCAACACTCTCGGCATTAGCCCGGAGCAGCTCTACCGTCTGAGGCATGTCGGCTCCGTTCTGATTGCTCATCTGAATCATCAGATTAATCCGGGGAGCTTCTTTCAAATATGGGATTTTTTGCTGATCAAGATATTGCCAGACTCTCGCCTCGTTGAATGAGACCTGAACACCATCGCCTCTAGGCAGAACACGCTGCAAAAATGGTGTTGCTTTCATGTTATCCGATAGGGATTCTCTCGCCTTGCTATCGACTAGTCGATCCCAGAGCAGCGGCAACGCCTGTTGAATGGCCTCCTGAACGGAAGGGACTCTTCCCTCTTCATCCGCCTGGATTTCGACAACCATTCTAGAATCCGGCTCGGCATAAGCGTGAGGCATCAGAGAGAACAAGAAAAACAGAGGAACAGCCAGCCAGAACTGATATCTGAAACTTTTCATTTCACCACACGAAGATGGCGAACTCTTTTCTCTTCAGGCTTTTCATCAGGCTCCAGATTCTCATCTTCAGAAACCTCAGCGTCGGACAGGCTTTGCTCCGTATCAGGAGCATCCTCCTGCAGGTTGCGCACCGCACTGACCACTGCACGAATAGTCTCCGGAACATCTTCTTCCCAGATAATGCCTTGCTCCATATCTCCTTCAGGAAGATAGGCAGCCCAAACCCGATTCATTGGAATGCGGCATGTATAGACCTGTCCTGAGAAAGAGAAGTCCGATTCAAGCGCATCTTCGCGAATATGAATCACTTGTGGCATGCGCATATTCAACACAAGCCGAAGAGCCGGATCGCCCTTGAGAAAATCAGGGACAACCACTTCATCGCTTGTTGCATCAACAACAATATAGATTCGTCCATGCTGCTGAAAAAAAGCTTTCAGCTTTTTCGCTTTAGCAGCATTTGCAAAGCTCAGGCCCATCTCTCCTCCATCACTTCAAAACAAGCCTGTGAATCAAGGCCTGAAGTTCTACTGCTTCCGACGCTGACGAACAGCCCCGGCAAAGGTGCGCAACAACTCGGCACTGTCATCCCAGTTTATGCAAGCATCGGTAATGCTGGTGCCAAATTCAGGTTTTACGCCCGGCTTCACATCCTGACGACCCGCGTTGAGATGGCTCTCGACCATGGTGCCAATAACCTTGTGGTTTCCCGCTGCAATCTGGCTGGAGATATCTCTGCCTACCTCTATCTGAAGCTGATGCTGCTTTCGGCTATTGGCATGACTGCAATCAATCATCACGCCGGCCTCAACGCCAGCCTCTTCCAGCTTGTTTACTGCATCGGAAACGCTTTTCGAATCGTAATTGGGCTCACTGCCGCCGCGTAGAATTACATGGCAGTCCTCATTTCCACTTGTCGAAAAGATGGCAGAGTGCCCCTCTTTGGTCAGTGACAAAAAGTGATGTGGATGTGCAGCCGCTCGAATTGCATCAATAGCAATTCCAAAACCGCCATCGGTTCCGTTCTTAAAACCGACTGGGCAGGAGAGACCGGATGCAAGTTCGCGATGCCCCTGGCTCTCGGTGGTACGGGCGCCAATCGCACCCCAGCTGACAAGGTCGGCATAATACTGAGGTGTAATCAGATCAAGAAACTCCGTTCCTGCCGGAACGCCCAGATCATTGATCTCCTGTAATAGTTTACGTGCAAGCCGGATGCCCTTGTTGATCTCAAATGTGCCATCCAGGTTTGGGTCATTAATCAACCCCTTCCAGCCAACCGTTGTACGCGGTTTTTCAAAGTAGACACGCATCACAATCAGCAGATCGTCTCCGAGCTCATCTCGCATACTCTTTACACGGTGCGCATACTCAAGTGCAGCATCAGGATTGTGGATAGAACAAGGGCCAACGATGATCAGAAGGCGATCATCCTCACCATGCAAAATCTGATGAATGGCATGTCTTGTCTGATAAATAGCTTCTGCTGCCTGTGCACTAACCGGATATTCGGCATGTACCAGTGCAGGCGAAACCACCTCTTTGATACCGCAAATGCGTAGATCGTCTGTTTTATGTATTACGGACATGGCTCCAAATTTCCTTCCACCGTTTACTGCAAGAATTCAACTGCGCGGGAGTATCGCAGAAAACCGGCGAGATTTTTAGTTCGAATATTCGTTTCCAGTCTAAATTTGAAATAAAAAATTGCGGAGTGGCCCTGTAAGCCGGGTTCTGTACTCCTGCCCAAGGGGTAGAAGCGGTAGCCATTCATCTAGGCCTGCAATTGCTCACAGGCTCAAGCAGCCTACCCGGAAGCAGCGTGGGCCACGCCTGTTGCTTCCCTATTTGGCCTTGCTACGAATGGGGTTTGCCTCAGCTCCCATCCGTTACCGGACAGGACGGTGCGCTCTTACCGCACCCTTTCACCCTCACCAGCTTTGCAGCTGGCAGTCTATTCTCTGTAGCACTTTCCCGGGGTCACCCCCACCGGACGTTATCCGGCATTCTGCCCTGTGTAGCCCGGACTTTCCTCGGCAGGTATGTGCAAGCACATGCCCGACGCGACTACCCAGACCACTCCGCAGCTGAATTTTACAGTATATTTGCGCTAAAGACCAAGCTGGTGAAAGCCGCAATGCAGTAAAATTCAATCTATGCTCTACTTATTTGCCGAAAAGACTCTTGATTCCCCCGCCTATGCTTTCAACACTGTTGCCTACAGCGCCACCAATCTTGGATCCCACCGCTGCTCCCGCCGGGCCACCAATAGTTGCGCCGATAGTTCCGCCAATCATTGATGACGGCGCAGGATAGATTCTGGGGCTTGCCGTTGTGCCACCCACCATCAGTTTTGCACCAGAGAGCCCCTTCATGCCACTGGTATTAATCTGTCCATCCAGTTTTCCGGTTCCCTTAATATCGACATGGCCGTTCGCATTAAAGGCAGATGCGTTAAGCGAAATCTCCTTCAGGTATATATCCTGTCCACGCACTTGAAGCTGGGTCTTGAATGAGTCAAACAGAATTGCCCCGGATGCGCCGGTGACATTGCCATGTACCAGCGCCGCAGCCACGCCTGAGAGACCAACACCCTCAAACTGCCCCTTACTCATGTTTACCGGACCGTCCACCTTCAGTGAGCGCTGCATTGCCTTCTCATCTGCACCGATGGCAGAGATTGTCAGTGTCGACGCAAAAGTGCCGGAAACTTTATCCTGCCCTGCAGCATCTTTCATCAGCGGCAGCATCTGGATATCCGCAGCATTGATATCTGCTGTCAGCGAACGCCGCTTGCCCTCCAGAGGAGTCAGTTTGGCGTTTAGTACAATAGTTCCATCGTAGAGACTCGCTTTCCAATTCGGCATTGTCAGTATCTCATCCGTCAGCTTGATTGCGCCTGTCACCCTGTTGATGTGCACCACATGGACATCCTTGCCCTTGGCCTGCTCAGAAACCCTTAGGGTGATATCCTTGAACGTAATGCCTGAAACTTCTGCTCGACCATCAAACAGCGGGCCAAAATCAACAGCCAGTGAGCCTGAGCCAACAGTCAGCTTCGGCGTACCACCCTCCACATCTTCCATAGTCAACTTTTCAATTGATAGTGAAGGGGCCGGGATAATGCTTACAGAAAGCGATTCGATCTTGACCGGCATGCCCGCCGCCTTGGTTGCTTCCTCTTCTACAACCTGGCGAATCTGGTCGGCCGGGATCAAAAACGGAGTGGTTATGACAACCAGCAACAACAAACCCGCGACAATAAGAATATAACGGACTGCTTTCATACCTGCCTCCCGACAAGGCGTATTAAAACGCCTGGCCTGTACCCAAGTATAGACGCCATTTCTTGGTTGCAAATCCGTAGGCCCCATCAACACGAATAGTACCGTTCACCAACCAGCGTAGCGTCCAGCGAACGCCGCCGCCAATTCCGACCGCTATCGCCTTACCAAGCGCACTTTGGCCATCTCTATTCACATGCCCGACATCGACAAATGCCGCCAGTTGAAAGTTGCTGTTAACCTCCAATGGATGGCGCCCCTCAAGCGTCCCATAGAGATAGGCATTACCCTGTAGTTCGCCAGGGTAGTAACCCCTCAAACCATTACGGCTTCCCACATCAAACAGCCCGTCCCGAAGAATGTTCCCCGTCAGCAATCCGGCATTAACCCTGTAACTGAAGGTGTTCTGGTTGCCAATATCCAAATGCCTTCGCCAGGAGAATGTATGTTTATAACTGTTAATGGAGGAGCCTAAGGCCTTATGCGCGACTTCGAAGGAATAATCTATTTCATTACCGGTCAGCCATGTCACATGATCATCAATCATCCGGTAGTTGGCAGAAAAAGAGAGAGCCTGTCGTCGTAATCCCAGCACATCCGCCAATGCTGGGCCGCTTTTAAGCTGATAGGCGGTGCTGTTTGAGGAGAAGCCGAGACGAGCATCCCACCCCTCGCCAGGCACTGGTCCGAACCCATAGCTGACACCTGCCGACCAGCTTGTCTGATCCGACAGATAGCTGCTGCTTATCACGCCATTCTGGTACGCATCAAAAATAGTTGTTCCATGATTGATGGACAGATCCAGGCCGTAGTTCGTATCACTGATACGGCGCCAGTTATATGCGGCTTGATAGGAGGCTCCATTGTTTCCCGAGAAATTTATGCCGGTATCCCGGCGTATAGCCAATCGCAAATTATGATGAAGACCCCAGAGATTATGTTCTGTCAATGTTATCCCTGCGGAAGTAGCGCCACTGTCGGAGCGGCTTCCCTCTGGAAGCAGCCACAAAGACCATCTGTCATTAACCCGAATACGAACCACGCCATTGTCATCAGGTGGTGTGATCACTGCTTCGCTGAAAAGCCCGAGGTTTCTGAGCCTTCGAGAACCGATCGTAGCAAACTCTACCTGCCACTCGTCACCCTCTGTGAAAGGCAGCTCCCGAGTTACAACCCGGGCATCAGAATATTCTAAGCCACTGATTTCTATATGTTTTATTCGATTTTCCGCCATGGCTGAAAATGGGGTCAACAACAAGACCAGTAACAGAATCCTGTAGATCATGGGCTCCATGGTCCCTGCTCACTAATGATGGCTGTGATAAGATGGTTAGGAGTGACATCAAAAGCCGGGTTGTTCGCTCCGACACCAGCTGTAGCAATACGTATCAGATGCTCTTGGTCATTACTGTCCACGCCCTGAGCCATCAACACCTCATCGTCCGATCGATTCTCAATTGGAATCTGCGCACCTGATGGGCAGTTCAGATCGAAAGTGCTCTCCGGTGCCGCAACATATAGCGGTATCCCATGCTCCCGAGCGGCCAGCGACAGCATATATGTGCCTATCTTATTGGCTACGTCACCATTGGCGGCAATACGGTCCGCCCCAACCACGATCGTATCCACTTTGCCCTGAGCCATCATCCATGCTGCTGCACTGTCAGCTTGAATTTTACAGGCAATCCCCTCCTGGGAGAGCTCCCACGCTGTAAGTCTTGCTCCCTGAAGCCTGGGACGAGTCTCGTCCACCAGCACCGATGGCGCCTCGCCTGCCCGGGCAAGGTGATAGATGCCTGATAAAGCCGTCCCCCAATCAACCGTTGCCAGCCAGCCAGCATTACAATGGGTCAAAACTCGACGCTCACCCACAGCCAACTTCTCTGCGAGGTGTTCGCCCATCGCTTTGCATCGCTCCACTTCGGCATCCGCATAAGAGCATGCTGCTTCAATCATCTGCTCTGCTGTCGCATCTGCTGAAGTTGCCTCCATCGCATCACAGGCATGAAATAGATTTACGGCCGTAGGGCGTGTTCTTCTGAAACGTGGCAGCCAGTGTGACTCATAACGATCACGATCCGTCACATAGGCCAGGGCCAGGCCAAACGCAGCCATCGCGCCAATGGCAGGCGCTCCCCGCACCTCCATGGTCTCAATAGCGCAGGCAACCGCTTCTGCATCCCGGCTCTCTTTGAGTATAAAACGATGGGGAAGTTGGCACTGGTCAATCCACTGCAGATGGCCATCAACACCGCCTTGCCAGGTCATGGCACGGAAATGTTCTCCATTAACTCTCATAGCGGTTTTCTTAATCTCTTTAGCACACCATCAAGCTCTTCGGGTCGGGTATAAGAAATACGCAGCTCTCCGGCACCGTTCTTTTTGCACTGGAATGTAACCGGAAGCCCCAGAGTACGGCTAAGCTCGTCCTGAAGCGCTGCTACATCAGCATCAATTTCATGCGCCGCTGCTCTCTTGCTCCCCGGTTGGGCCGCCTTTTTGGCTTCCCGCTCCATCTGCCGTGCACTCCACTCATGTTCAATACAGTGGCGTGCCAGCTCAATGGCTCGAGACTTCTCCAGACCTACCAGCGGACGAGCATGCCCCATATTCAGTTTTCTATCCTCGATCATCTTCTGAATCGCTTCCGGCAACTGAAGAAGCCGAATCATATTGCTCACCTGCACACGAGAGACATCAATTCGCTCGGCAACCTGCTGCTGAGTATAGGCAAACTCATTAATCAGACGATGATAAGCACGTGCAGATTCAATGGCAGTCAAATCATCACGCTGTTCATTCTCAATGATAGCAAGCTCAAGTGCCTGCAGATCATTCACCTCACGAACAACGGCTGGAATATTCAGAAGC
>Ga0316189_10002418_pt1 | contig 18389 bp, 17 predicted proteins | sample LowCovwburrow_MG_FD_204930 | JGI IMG/M metagenome (GOLD analysis project Ga0316189, IMG submission 204930) | Coastal sediment microbial communities from Maine, United States - Lowes Cove worm burrow | ecosystem: Environmental > Aquatic > Marine > Coastal > Sediment | place: USA: Maine...
TATTACATTAAAAAACATCGGCAATATGTTGTTTTCAAAAACATAAGATGAACCGCTTATTAAAATAAAAGGAATTGTCACTACGGCAGACCAATTTAAAGCACGGCGCACTTCAGCCCAACTGGCTTGCCCACCAAACTTTAGAATCACCCAGTGAAGCACGCCTGAAATCCCATAAAGCATCAAAGGCAGAAAAAAGATGTAGGCAATAAAAAGCCCCGCCATCATTCCTGCTAAAACATCCTGATCAGACGCATTGCTGGTAACGCGCGGATAATTGGCAATTAGATTCATCACGCCAAAGAATATGCCATAAAACAGCGTTTGCGGTTCGGATATGCCCCGTTCGACCTGTATTTGCATAGCTTTACGCGGCGCGCGATACGCCAGTACAATGTCCCCTACTAATGACATCTAGCCGCGCCTGCGTTCCATCCAATCCGCCAAACGGCTGTGGATACCCTCACTTAATGCACTATCATCAATTTCATCAATCGCCTCGCCCAGAAATGCTAAAATCAGTATATCTTGCGCCTGAGATTTAGGCACCCCGCGCGAGGTAAGATAAAACAATGCGTCATCATCAATCGCACCAACAGTCGAGCCGTGTGAACAGATTACATCGTCGGCGTAAATCTCCAGTTCCGGCTTGGCCAGAAAATTGCTGTTATCATCCAAAAGCAAACCCTGTGATATCTGGTAACCATCGGTTTTTTGCGCCCCCGCTTTGACCAATATTTTACCCTGAAACACACCTGTTGCCCCATTGCGCAGCACCTTCTTGAAGACCTGACGACTTTCGCAATTCAATGAATCGTGAGTGATAAAAACCGTGTCATCATGATGAAAACCGCTACCGTCCCCGGCAGACGCCCCGCCAACAGTGGCTTTCGCATTATCACCGGTAAATTCCAGAATGCTTTCATTGCGGGTTAAAACGCCATTCACTGTCATAGTAAAGGAACGGAAAACACTATCGGTCCCTAAACGTCCGAACATATGTGTTGCCGTGCGCCGTTCATGGTCCCGCCCTTGTGTGCGAACGTGATGGAACGCTGCCCCGTCCAACACATCTGTTTCCATAACCGAATTAAACCGTGCCGCTCCCGGCCCGCTTTCCAAAACTGTCAGGTTTGCGCCCGCGTCAACTTTAACCACATGGTGCACCATAGCGTCAGACGTGTCGTCACTGTGAATATAACGTATCGCAATTGGTTTATCTGTCTTGCCGGTGGCCCGGATAACCAAACCTTGTGTGGCAACAGCCGTGTTCAATGCCGCAAGCGGGCGTTCAACAGGCTTTTGTCCGTTTGCTTCCAGAACCCCGAACAAGTCTTTTGCCCAGTGTATGTCCTTGCTTAACGCATCTTCCAGCGTTTCCAACTCGACCCCGTCCAAAACCAAATCGTCTGATTGTGCAGCATCAAAGACACCATCAACAAACACCAACTTAACGCGGTCAACGCCATCAAACATCGGGGTTTCATCATTTTGAAATAACGCAGCCTTTGGTGTTGGCAACGCCGTCAATCCTGTTGGATTGGTGTATTTCCAGTATTCGTCACGCTTGACAGGTATTCCCATGCGGCGAAAATTTGCCGCTGCAAACCTACGTGCATCCAAGGCCCACTTGGCCCCATTCGGCACTCTAAACGCAGCCAATAAGGCCTCACTTGTATCAAACTTCGGGTTATTAACAGCCATCTTCAGGCCACCTCTGCCAAAAGATTGGCATATCCGTTGTTTTCAACTTCCAATGCCAAATCAGGCCCACCGGATTTGATGATTTTACCGTCTGCCATAATATGCACGACGTCAGGTTTGATATGGTCCAACAAGCGTTGGTAATGCGTGATCAAAAGGAATGACCGCTTGCCATCGCGTAATGCGTTTACACCTTCGGCCACCAATTTCATAGCATCCACATCCAAACCACTGTCGGTTTCATCCAACACACACATCTTTGGTTCAAGCATCGCCATTTGCAGAATTTCGTTGCGTTTTTTCTCACCGCCCGAAAAACCGACATTCACCGGTCGTTTCAACATATCCGCATCGATCTTCAACGCTTTGGCTTTAATGCGCACGAGTTTCAAAAACTCACCCGCAGATAATTCATCCTCACCGCGTGCTTTGCGCTGCGCATTCACTGCCGTGCGTAAAAACGTCATGTTTCCCACGCCGGGAATTTCAACAGGATATTGAAATGCAAGGAATAAACCTGCTGCTGCGCGCTCTTCCGGTTCCATTTCCAATAGATCAGCCCCGTTCAACTTGGCGGTACCACCCGTCACTTCATAGCCACCCTTGCCCGCTAGAACATATGACATCGTTGACTTGCCCGATCCATTCGGTCCCATAATTGCATGAACTTCACCTTCTCCGATGTTCAGATCAACGCCTTTCAGGATTTGTTTGTCTTCTTCTTCCAAGCCAACTTGAAGGTTTTTGATATTTAGCATTTTAAGGTCTCTTTTACTTTTACGGCTGCAATCCAGGATTTGGAGTGCATCAATTGATATTCTTTTAGGGTTTCATCATCATCCAAAAGCGGTGTTAAAGCTTTGCGGATAACGGATTTTGCTATTAAACTTAATGCCACCCAAATGATGGCAAGCGCACAAATTGCCAATAACAGTGTTCCAAAGGATGCAAGGTTCTCTGGGTATAACGCCCCCATGAACAAACCGACAGCCAACCCGAAAACATATCGTATCGGCGTCGATAAATTAGTTAGAAACCCTCTGGCCAGTGTGTTTTGACTTAGATCATCAAAATAGATCGGACCACGCATTTGCGCTTTGATCATCCTACGGATCCTTCAAGCGAAATTGCCACCAAAGCCTGCGCTTCCATTGCAAATTCCATCGGCAGCGCTTGCAACACTTCCTTGCAGAACCCATTCACGACCAGTGCTACAGCCTCTTCTTCGTCCATGCCGCGTTGACGGCAGTAAAACAGTTGCTCGTCGTCCACTTTGGATGTCGTGGCTTCATGTTCTACCCGTGCCGTGTTGTTCTTTACTTCGATGTAAGGCACCGTATGTGCACCGCACTTATCGCCAATCAGCAAACTGTCGCACTGGGTATAATTCCGTCCGTTCGCGGCTTTCGGGTGCATTGACACCAATCCGCGATAAGTATTCTGTGCCCTGCCTGCAGAAATTCCCTTGGAAACAATCCGCGACTTGGTGTTCTTGCCCAGATGGATCATCTTGGTGCCGGTGTCAGCCTGTTGCATGTTGTTGGCAATCGCGATTGAATAGAACTCGCCCTGACTGTCATCACCACGCAAAATGCAACTTGGATATTTCCACGTCACTGCTGATCCGGTTTCCACCTGCGTCCACATTACCTTTGCCCGATCACCCCTGCAATCGGCCCGTTTCGTCACGAAGTTATAAATTCCGCCAACCCCGTTTTCATCACCCGGATACCAATTTTGGACGGTTGAATACTTGATCTCGGCATCTTCTTGAATAACCAATTCCACAACGGCAGCATGAAGTTGCGCCACATCGCGCTGCGGGGCAGTACAACCTTCTAAATATGATACATGAGACCCTTTTTCGGCAATAATCAGTGTACGCTCAAACTGCCCGGTGTTTTCCGCATTGATACGGAAATATGTGCTTAACTCCATCGGACAGCGCACGCCTTCGGGGATGTAAACAAACGAGCCATCCGAAAATACCGCTGAATTCAGTGTGGCATAAAAATTGTCCGTCTGCGGCACAACTGTTCCCAGATATTTACGCACCAATTCAGGATGCTCTTTTAAAGCTTCCGAAATAGACATGAAAATTACGCCGGCTTTTTTCAATTCTTCCTGAAACGTGGTCCCTACAGATACACTGTCAAACACGGCGTCGACTGCAACACGGCGTTCATCCTCGGAAACTTCAACCCCAGCCAACAGGGCTTGCTCTTTCAGGGGAATACCTAATTTTGCATATGTTTCCAATAGCTTGGGGTCAACATCATCCAGTGATTTCGGTTTTTCCCCGGCCATGGATTTAGGCCGCGCATAATAATAAATGCTTTGGAAGTCGATCTTGGGATAGTTCACCATTGCCCAGTCAGGCTCTTCCATTTGCTGCCAACGGGCAAAGGCCTGAAGTCGCCATTCTAACATCCATTCCGGCTCTTCGTTCTTTTCAGAAATCAGCCGCACGATATCTTCATTCAGACCAAGTGGCGCATATTCGATCTCAATATCAGTCTCGAAACCATATTTATATTTACCACCCAAAGATTTCACCGCAGCAACGGTTTCTTTTTCAACACCTTCTTTAACGATTACATCGCTCATATTTCGTTCCTTCAAGCCGCTTTTGCGCGGAATTTACTATAGGCCTTGCCCCATGCGGACACAAAGCCGTCAATCTGATCTTTGGTATTCATCGGTCCCAAAGAGACCCGAATGGCAGAACTTGACGTTATGTCGTCAAACCCCATTGCCTGCAACACACGGCTGGCTTTTACTTTACCAGATGAACAGGCCGAGCCTGCCGATATCGCAAATCCTGCCAAATCCATCTGCATCACTTGTGTTTCACCCTTCCAACCCGGAATGGCGAAGTTGCTGGTGTTTGGCAGGCGTTTGACGTCCTTGCCGAAAATAATAACCTCGGGTGCAACCTCAATTATCCGTTCTTCCAGATAATCCCGAACTGCGGCAACCTGATCCCAAACGCCATCTGCCAGATCCCGCGCCGCCGCTTCTGCCGCAGCCCCAAATCCAGCAATGCCGATAACGTTTTCCGTACCGGAACGGCGGCCCTGTTCTTGACCGCCACCTTTTATAAGCGGTAAAACATCAATCCCTTGCTTAAGTACAAGCGCACCTGCACCTTTAGGCCCGCCAATTTTGTGGGCTGAAAGCAAAGCAAAGCTCACATCCGCCCAATCAAATGCGCATGGAATTTTGCCAAATGCTTGTACATAGTCCGACAGGTACAGCCCATTTGGCAGAGTTTGTAAAACGCCCATCTCACTATTTGCCGCTTGCAGGCTACTGCTTACGGGTTCGGCTATATCAACCAGACCATTTTCATCGGCACCCAAGCCTACGTTTGCCCAAACCGCTACACAGTCATGCTCAATACCGGCCACTTTTATATCATTCCCGGCCATTACTATAGCGGCAGCCTCTGTTGCGCCTGATGTAAACGCAATATCTGCATTGCTCGCACCAAACGCCTCTGCCACCTGCCCCCGCGCCTTCTCAATAATTGCCTTCGCAATACGCCCTTCCGCATGAACGCTTGACGGGTTGCCCATAACATCCATCGCCGCAATCATTGCAGCACGGGATTCCGGCCGCAAAGGGGCTGTCGCATTCCAGTCCATATAGACGCGGGCATTCATGCCTCATCCACCACTTCAAGCAGGTTAGGAACAGCAGGGCATGGTGCCATCTGGTTTTCGATCACGTCCGACAGGCGCGTTTGGTGCAAAAACACGTAAACCTGCGCCGACAGGCTTTCCCATAAACGATTATTCAGCGATTGCGCACGGCTGCCCGATGAAGCCCCGGACGCACCCGCGCCTTTTGCCAAAGCATCCATTGTTTCGTCTACCGCTTCCAACACTGCGGAGATACGGATAGCATCGGGGGTTTTAGCCAATTTATAACCGCCCCCCGGCCCACGAATAGAATCGACAAAACCCGCACGGCGTAATTTAACGAATAATTGTTCAAGATAATTCAACGAAATATCCTGCCGTTTGGAAATTTCAGCCAAAGAAACTGTACCGTGTTGCCCTTCCAAAGCAATATCGACCAGCGCAATCATCGCATATCTGCCTTTTGTGCTCAGTTTCACGTGTCTTTCCTGTCGTTTTGGTTGACGAGTGCGGTATGAAGCCTTAGTCAGTTGTCTTTGATAAAGAGCAAAAAATGCTCTAATTTAGAATGGTTCTAAAGTTTCCGAGTGTTATTGTCAACTTTAACTGAACACTTTGAGCAACACAAGATTTGGAGTGCCCAGACACAATGCCAGAAATTATATTTCCCGGCCCCGAAGGCCGCCTAGAAGGCCGTTATCACCCGCAAAAAAACATCAAGGACGCCCCGATCGCGATTATTTTGCATCCGCATCCCCAATTCGGCGGCACGATGAACAATAAGGTGGTCTACAACCTGCATTACACTTTTTACAACATGGGGTTTAATGTATTGCGGTTCAACTTTCGCGGCGTTGGGCGATCTCAGGGCGAATATGATCAGGGCGTTGGCGAATTGTCGGATGCAGCCTCTGCTTTGGATTACTTGCAATCTATGAACCCGAACGCCAAGCATTGCTGGGTTGCCGGCTTTAGCTTCGGGGCATGGATCGGAATGCAATTGTTGATGCGCCGTCCGGAAATTTCTGGCTTTATCAGTGCATCACCCCCCGCAAATATGTACGATTTCAGCTTTCTTGCACCCTGCCCGTCATCGGGCCTGATTATCAACGGTTCCGCAGACCGTGTCGCCCCAACTGCGGACACGGAAGATTTGGTCAATAAGTTGCATGAACAAAAAGGCATTACCATTACACACGACGTTTTGGAAGGCGCTGACCATTTCTTTAAACGCGAAGAGCATATGGATTTAATGTTGCAAACCGTTGATGAATATGTCCGCCGCCGTTTGACGGAAACATCCCGTTAATAAAAGTTTACGGATTGGATATTGTCCCACCACAAACAGGCTCTTTGCAGCCTGTCGTGGTGGGTGAAGATGTCGGTAAACCACGCAGCACACGCACCGCCAAATAGGCAAAGGCCTGCGCTTCTAGCATATCGCCATCCAGACCGACGGCCTCAACGGGGTCGACTTGGGCGTTCATGCTGCGTTTCAATGTCTTCATCAGCACTTCATTATGGCGCCCACCACCGCAAATAAACCAACGAAACGGATCGCGCGTAAAATGCATTTGGGATGCATAAACACATGATGATGCAAGCGCCGTTAAAGTAGCTGCCGCATCTTCTGCGGATAAAGGGGCAATAAGGCTGCCAAGATAGCCAAAGCTGTTTCTATCCAATGATTTAGCCGGCAAGGCAGAAAAGTAATCATCCTCGAATACCTGCTCTAAAATATTTGTATGAACCGTGCCTTTTGCAGCCAAAGCGCCGTCTTTATCGTAACCCAGCCCAAAACGGTCTTTTACCAAGTCATTAATCGGGGCATTGGCAGGCCCCGTATCAAACGCCAATAATGCATCCGGACCCTCCGGTGCGTATTTTGACCCGTCCACAAGGGTCACATTACCCACGCCGCCCAAGTTCACAAAAGCCACTACACGCCGCATGCCCAATTGCCGTGCACAGGCATGATGAAAAAACGGCGCAAGCGGCGCACCCTGCCCACCCGCGTTCATATCGGCCGTGCGAAAATCCCAAACCACCTGTTTGCCCACATCTCGGGCCAATTGTGCGCCATCGCCAATTTGATGGGTGCGCGCAGCTTTTGGATCATGTGCTAGTGTTTGACCATGAAATCCGATAGTTTTGGCGTCAGGAAACCGTGCAATCACTTCGGCATGTGCATTGCGTACAATGCTTTCAGCGGCAGCCAGTAAATTGGGGCTGTCTTCAGGCCACAGCCCTTGTGCCGCAGAAATCGTTTCTTGTTCTTGGGGACTATACGGCCGAAAATAGCTATCGCCAAAGGCGTGAATGCTTTGTCCGTCCGTCATCAGCATGGCCCCATCAACCCCATCCATTGAAGTGCCAGACATCAACCCCAAAGCCCAGATCGGTTCAAATCGTGCCAATGCTCTTTCCTTTCATGAAATTCGCGGTATACACCGTTTTATAACATCAAAGGACGATAAACAGATGACTTACAAGCCCAAATCAGAGTTTCTGACTGTCATGGTCGAACGGGGCTTCTTGCAGGACTGCACAGACCTGGAGGGGCTCGACGAACGCCTACTCAAAGGCCCCCTGCGCGCCTATATCGGTTTTGATGCCACCGCGACCAGCCTGCATATCGGATCATTAATCCAGATTATGATGCTGCGCTGGTTGCAAAAAACAGGCAACGCACCTGTTGTGCTTATGGGGGGCGGTACCTCCAAAGTCGGTGATCCGTCCGGCAAGGATGAAAGCCGCCAATTGATCAGTGTAGAAACCATTGATCAAAACATCACGGGCATTCGCAAAGTTTTCGACAAATACATAGATTTTGGCGGCGCTGAAACAGATGCGATCATGGTCAACAATGCCGATTGGCTGGATAAACTGAACTACGTTGAGTTTCTGCGTGACTATGGCAAACATTTCACTATCAACCGTATGGTTGCAATGGAAAGCGTGAAACTGCGCCTTGACCGCGAACAGCCGCTGACCTTTCTTGAATTTAACTACATGTTGCTGCAAGCCTATGATTTTATGGAATTAAACAAAAAGTACAATGTAGGCCTGCAAATGGGCGGTTCCGATCAGTGGGGCAATATCGTGAACGGCATTGATCTAACACGACGGATCAACCACGAACAGGTGTTCGGGCTGACCACACCGTTGTTGACCAAAGCGGATGGTTCCAAAATGGGTAAATCCGCATCCGGAGCGATCTGGTTGAATGAAGATATGCTCAGCTCTTACGAATTTTGGCAATTCTGGCGCAATACGTTGGACGCGGATGTTGGCAAGTTTCTAGCACTCTTCACCGAACTACCGATGGATGAATGCAATCGTCTGGGTGCGCTGGAAGGGTCTGAAATAAATCAAGCCAAAATCACGCTAGCCAATGAAGTGACCAAACTGTGCCACGGAGCCGAGGCATCAACTGCAGCAGAATCAACCGCACGTGAAGTGTTCGAAAAGGGCGGTGTCGGTGATGATCTTCCAACATTAGAACTTACAACCGCAGAGATTGGTGACGGTATCAGTTTCACCCAACTACTTGTGCGCTCGGGTCTGGTTGCCAGTGGCAAGGATGCCAAACGCGCGATTGCAGGTGGCGGGGCCAAACTGAACGATATTGCCGTTTCCGACGCAGGCCTGATGCTGACGGCCAATGATATTGCCGCCACACCGAAAATCTCGTCCAGCAAAAAACGTCATGCTTTGGTGAAGCTAATCACCTAACATCCACTTGCCCTGCGGATGAAATGCATGAAAAGAAAAGGCAAAGGCAACGTCATGGGCGATGTCTTTGCCGGTTTTCGCGTCACGCACCCGAATGGATCCCACATCCCTGCCTTGTGCAATTTTGCGGCTGTCCAAAGCCGATGCCGTGCCGGCTTTCCATGAAATTCGCAGGCCTGCCTCATTGATCTCAGAAGTTTGTTTAAATCGTTCCAACGGCCATGCACGGCGACCGACAATAACCACACGCGCAAGCGGATGAATTTCGTGCGGCGGGTTTTCGCCCTTATACAAAAAAGGGCGCCCCGTATCATAACCCTTATAGGGGTTAGAGCCGTATCTGCGATTGTAATTAGGTTCGCGCATGACCACGGCATCTGGATTGCGCACCTTGTAATCGCCCCAGCTTTCCGTCCAGCTAGGCACGGTTTTCAACGTCACTCCGGTTAGCTCACCTACAATACCCACACCCATAAATTGTTGCCACCAACTTTTGGTTTCATGGTCATACATGATCATGTCAGAATAGCGCAGCTTGCCCGTCACCCCAAACGTCAATGTGCGCCCCGGTATTCGTCGATCAAAAGTGATACCGGAATTGCACAACGGGCAGAACGTCACTGCTATCGGCACACCGTCAATCACATCATTGATAATTTCATGCCACATCAGATAACGAATGGGATAGGCGCGCGGCACCTGCCCCGCCAACTCAACCGTCATCACAGGCTCTTTATCGCCCAGCTCGCGTTCGTCATTGACGTTATAAAATCGCGGGTTCAACACCGCAGGAATACCATCTTTGCCGGGACCGCCGCTTATTATATCCCTGAAATCAACAGACTTCTTTGAAAAATCCGTGTGCGGCCATTCATATTTCCAAAAATCGGTTTGGGCAAAAGCAGTCGTTACCAAAAATAGGCTTACGAAAACTGTTGCGATAAAGCGGATCATTGTGCCCTTCCAAATTGTCAACCATGCGCGAATAGGCTGGCATGAAACAATTCACAAAAACACCCCACATCACGCAGTGTTGACAATAAGAAAGACGACCCGATGGATCGCCTTTAAACAATTGGATTTACATAGGTTTATTCGTCGGCCTTTATCCAGACCCGTTTCATGTAATCAGGTGAGATCACGGCACCGTTTACCGCGCGACTGCCTTTTTTGATCTTGTCCACAACTTTCTGACCGGAAATCACACGACCCAGAACCGTATACTGATTATTCAACTGCGCCTCTTCTTCGAACATGATAAAAAACTGTGAATTGGCACTGTTCGGATTTTGGGATCGCGCCATGCCAACCACACCTTTGGTAAATGGTATATCCGAAAATTCGGCAGGAAGGTCGGCGTATTTTGACTGCCCCGTCCCTGCAAAACGTGCGTTAAATGCACTCATATTACCATGTTTTACATCACCCGTTTGCGCCATGAAACCTGCCATCACACGGTGAAAAGCAACATTGTTATAGCTTCCGTCACGGGTCAGTTTCTTGATCCGCTCCACATGTCTTGGGGCAACATCGGGTAATAGCTCTATCTCGACCAAGCCGGGGTTATGCCCGCCCACTTCGATCATCAACGTGTTTTCGGGGCTTGCAGCCCATAAAGAGCACGCAAATGTCAGGGCTGTTGCCAGTATTGCAATAAACCGCATTACAGATCAGCCGCAACTTTAACAGAGATCATTGTGTCGGGGTCCATCGGTGGCTCGCCCTTTTTGATCTTGTCGACATGTTCCATACCTTCGATTACACGGCCATAAACCGTGTATTGACCGTTCAGGAAATGGTTGTCGCCGAAGTTGATGAAAAATTGTGAATTGGCACTGTCTGGCATCGCAGAACGTGCCGCACCCAATGTTCCACGATCATGTGGAAGTTTTGAAAATTCAGCAGGCAGATCGCCCAGATCAGAACCACCGGTTCCCGCACGCGACAGATTAAATCCCTCGCCTGTGTTGCCGTTGGCCACGTCCCCTGTTTGCGCCATGAATCCATCAATCACACGATGAAAAACAACGTTGTCGTATTTCCCGGAACGTGCCAACTCTTTCATACGTGCAGTATGTTTCGGGGCCACATCAGCCAGCAATTCGATTGTGACGTTACCGTGCTTCAATTCCATAATAATCGTGTTTTCAGGATCTTTGATCTCAACCATTTTGGTCTCCATAGGATTAAATTTGGACGCACACTATGCCAGCTATTAGCAAAGTAAAAGCCCGTGTTTCAGGATTTCTTGAATTTCGCCATCAAAGCTTTTTGAACCCCGGGGGTCACAAACTTTGACACATCACCGTCAAGCCGCGCAATTTCCTTCACCAAACGCGAAGCGATCGCCTGATGTTTCGCTTCTGCCATCAGAAAAACCGTTTCAATATTTGAATTCATCGCCCGGTTCATACCGACTAAAGCATATTCATATTCAAAATCCGAAACCGCCCGAAGCCCGCGGATAATCAAACGCGCACCAACTTCTTCGGCTTTATTTATCAAAAGGTTTTCAAACGGCTCTACAACGACCTCGGTTCCGTTTTTATTAAGTTTTCCCAAATTCCGTTCAATCATCTCGACGCGTTCTTCCAATGTAAACAAAGGATGCTTATCACGATTTATCGCAACCCCTATAACCAGACGGTCAACCAGGACACAGGCCCGTTGTATGATATCGATGTGCCCCAAAGTAAGGGGATCAAAGGTTCCAGGGTATAATCCTACGCGCACACTGGCCTCCATTTTTTTGCCGTTGGTACAGTCGAACAATAACGCGCACGAATGGTCAAGTGGCTTCTTTACGTTTCACTACGTCACGCATACCCAATGCCAGGCGATCGGCAAAACGGTTCAACCGACCGACACGCCGATCACCTTCGTGGCGCACCAGATAAAAACTGCGCTTCAAAGCCAATTTATCCTTAAACAGGAATTCCAGATTGGGGAAATTTGGCATGGCAAAATCATGCACCACACCTAGGCCCGCCCCTTGATTGATCATATTAATCTGTACGGAAACAGAATTTGATGCCAATCCAACGGTCGGGTGCAAACCAATATCAGACAGATAGTCCAGTTCCTTGTCGAAAATCAGATCAGGGATATAGCCAATAATCGGATGATCTTTTACTTGTTCTATATGCTTCAGGTCAGGATGCGCCCGGATGTAATCGCGCGTAGCCGCCAGATGCAAATGATAATCCGTTACTTTTTGTACCAACAACCTTCCTGCAGAAGGTGGCGATACCGTTATTGCCATATCCGCTTCGCGTTTCGATAAATTCAAAACCCGCGGCACCGCCAGTATCTGTATTTCCAGATCGGGGTTTTCGGCGGAAATTTCTGCGCAAACCTCTGGCAGCAAAAAGTTTGCACTGCCATCGGGTGCCCCTATACGCACCGTCCCGCTTAATTGATCTGTCTGTCCCTGCACAATCTCTTGTGCAGAAAGTGACGATAACTCCATCTCGCCGGCGTGTTCCATCAATCGCAGGCCACTTTCAGTCAAATCATAACCTTGCGGTGTTTTCACAAACAAGCGCGTTCCCATACGCGTTTCCAGCCGCGCAATCCTGCGTCCCAATGTGCTTGGGTCCATTTTCAATTGCTTACTGGCCGCAGTTAAACTGTTACTGCGCCCTACCTGCAAAAATACCCGAATATCATCCCAGTTCACATCACCCTCCGTTTTGCATTTATGCAAAATGAATGTGCTATATTTACTGTTTAAAATGTGAAAGTGCAAGACTATACTGTACCCAGATATTTTAAACGGGAGACGATCCATGCAAGAACTTACACATTACATCAACGGCGAACACGTCAAGGGCACATCGGGGCGTTTTTCCGATGTTTTCAACCCGGCAACAGGTGAAGTACAAGCCAAAACACCGCTTGCAAATGCGGCTGAAATGGCCCACGCGGTTGAAATTGCAGCTGCTGCACAGCCAGCATGGGCCGCCGTGAACCCGCAGCGCAGAGCGCGCGTGATGATGAAAATGGTTGGTTTGCTGAACCGCGACATTGATAAACTGGCCGAAGCCCTGTCACGCGAACACGGTAAAACTATACCCGACGCCAAAGGTGACGTTATTCGCGGCCTCGAAGTGGTCGAATATTGCATCGGTGCTCCCGAATTGCTGAAAGGCGATTATACCGACAGCGCAGGCCGCGGCATTGATATGTATTCCATGCATCAGGCTTTGGGCGTAACTGCGGGGATTACCCCATTCAACTTCCCTGCAATGATCCCGATGTGGATGTTTGCCCCTGCCATTGCTTGTGGTAACGCCTTTATCCTCAAGCCCTCCGAACGTGATCCGTCCGTGCCTTTGATGTTGGCCGAATTAATGGAAGAAGCGGGCCTGCCAAAGGGTATTTTGCAAGTTGTGAACGGTGATAAAGAAGCCGTGGACGCGATTATCGAAAACGAAACCATCCAGTCTATCGGCTTTGTCGGCTCGACCCCGATTGCCGAATATATCTACGGCAATGGCTGTGCCGCGGGCAAACGTGTCCAATGTTTTGGTGGTGCCAAAAATCACATGATAATCATGCCTGACGCGGATATGGATCAGGCCGCTGACGCGCTGATCGGTGCCGGCTACGGTGCTGCAGGCGAACGCTGCATGGCGATTTCCGTGGCGGTTGCAGTTGGTGATGATACCGCTGACCGTTTGTTGGAAAAACTGGTACCACGCGTTGAAAGTCTGAAAGTTGGCCCCTACACTTCAGGCAACGATGTGGATTACGGCCCCGTTGTTACGGCGGCTGCCAAAGAAAATATCTTGCGCATGGTTGAAACTGGCATAACAGCAGGCGCCGAACTTGTTGTGGATGGCCGCGACTTTGCTTTGCAGGGGTATGAAGACGGCTTCTTCGTTGGCCCGCATTTGTTCGACAAAGTCACCAAGGACATGGAGATTTACCAAAAAGAGATTTTCGGCCCCGTCCTGTGCACCATGCGTGCCCAAAACTACGAAGAGGCTTTGGGTCTTGCGATGGATCACGAATACGGCAACGGGACTGCGATTTTCACCCGTGACGGCGATGCCGCCCGCGACTTCGCCAACCGTATCAACATCGGTATGGTCGGAATCAACGTGCCGATCCCCGTGCCTTTAGCCTATCACACTTTCGGCGGCTGGAAAAAATCCGCTTTCGGCGATTTGAACCAACACGGACCGGATGCGTTTAAATTTTACACCCGCACCAAAACCGTGACCTCGCGCTGGCCTTCAGGTATCAAAGAAGGTGGCGAGTTCAGCATCCCTGTGATGGAGTAATTATCCAATGCAAATCGGATTTATAGGACTAGGAAACATGGGTTCCCCAATGGCGGCCAATCTGGCCGCCGCAGGGCACCACGTGACGGGGTTCGATCTTGTCGCCGATTGCCCTGATGGGGTCACCAAAGCCGCTACAGCAGCAGAGGCCGCAACAAATGCGGATGTTGTTATAACCATGCTTCCCAACGGCACAATACTACGTGCCGTTGCTGCCGATATTATTCCGGCCATGTCAAAAGGGGCGGCCTTCGTTGATTGCTCTACTGTAGATGTGGAATCTGCCCGCGCTGTGGCCGATGATGCCGTCAAAGCCGGTTTGCTGGCGGTCGATGCTCCCGTCTCGGGCGGTACAGGTGGCGCTATCGGCGGTACCCTAACTTTTATGGCTGGTGGCTCTGATGCTGCATTCGCCAAGGCACAGCCGCTTTTCGACATCATGGGCCAAAAGGCTGTGCATTGTGGCCCGTCCGGCAATGGTCAGGCCGCAAAGATTTGCAACAACATGATCTTGGGCGCCACAATGATCGCCACTTGCGAAGCTTTTGCTTTAGCCGATAAATTGGGGCTTGATCGCCAATCGATGTTCGACGTTGTCAGCACCTCATCAGGCTATAGCTGGACAATGAACGCATATTGCCCTGCCCCCGGCATCGGCCCGCAAAGCCCTGCCGATAACGACTATAAACCGGGGTTTGCGTCTGAGTTGATGCTTAAGGATTTACGCCTGTCACAACAGGCGGCCAAAGCAGTTGACGCGGATACGCCCATGGGCAAACGCGCCACCGAACTTTACGCGGCTTTTGTAGAAGATGAAGGCGGCTTGGGCAGTGATTTTTCCGCCATGTTGCCACGGTTCGAAAAAAAAGGTCGGAGTTAGCCAACTATGATCGGGGGCCTACACCCCCCTGATCATATCCACCATGGCCGAATGTTCATTCGCCATTTCTTCCAGACGCGCCTTAACCACATCACCGATGGAAATCACACCGGCCAATTTACCGTTTTCCAAAATCGGCATATGGCGAAACCGTCCTTCGGTCATCGCTTCTAATACAGATTGCGCGCTATCTTTCATCGAACAGCACGAAACTACCCCTGTCATCATATCCCCGACCTTTTCACTTAAACAGGCCGTCCCGCGCTTGCCCATTTCGCGGATAATATCGCGTTCCGATAGGATACCGTCAATGATTTTGCCGTCATCACTGACCACTAAAGCCCCGACACGGTGTGCCGCCAAATCCGAAACGGCATCATCAATGGTGTGGCTTTTTGTAATCGTATAGATTTTAGTATTAAGTTTTGAACCGACAATGTTTTGAACAAGCATAAAAAAGTACCTCCAAATTTTAACATTTGCACTCACTATATCACAAAAAATTTATATCGTCACTTTTGGATGTAAAATATTTATTCGGCGGCTATTTTGCGCGATTTCAACATATCTTTCAGATAATGCCCCGTGTAACTGTTTTTAACCTGTGCCACCTCTTCAGGCGTACCCACGGCCACAATTTGACCACCGCCATCGCCACCTTCGGGGCCGATATCGATGATATGGTCTGCGGTTTTCACCACATCCAAATTATGTTCAATAACAATCACTGTATTGCCTTGATCAACCAATTCATGCAGTACTTCTAGTAGTTTTCGAACATCTTCAAAATGCAGCCCTGTTGTCGGCTCATCCAGAATATACAATGTTCGACCCGTAGAACGCTTTGCCAGTTCCTTTGACAACTTCACCCGTTGTGCTTCACCGCCGGACAGGGTTGTCGCGGGTTGCCCCACTTTGATGTAACCCAGCCCCACGCGCAACAACGCGGTCATCTTATCACGGATACTTGGCACGGCTTTAAAGAATTGTTCGGCATCTTCCACGGTCATATCAAGTACATCCGCGATGCTATTACCCTTGAACAACACCTCTAGGGTTTCACGGTTGTATCGCTTACCACGACACGTTTCACATTCCACATAAACGTCAGGCAAAAAGTGCATTTCAATCTTGATCAAACCGTCACCTTTACAAGCCTCGCACCGCCCACCTTTGACGTTGAAACTGAAACGACCGGGCTTGTATCCTCGCGCCTTTGATTCGGGCAGTCCGGCAAACCAATCACGGATCGGCGTAAACGCACCTGTGTAGGTCGCCGGGTTTGAACGCGGTGTACGTCCGATAGCACGTTGGTCAATATCAATTACCTTGTCCAAAAGCGTCAATCCGTTGACCGCGTCACAAGGTGCCGGTGTCTGTTTGGCACCGTTCAATCGCATCGATGCTGTTTTAAACAATGTCTCAATCGTAAGTGTCGACTTGCCGCCACCCGAAACCCCCGTAATACAGACAAATTTTCCCAAAGGAAATTCGGCGGTGATATTTTTCAGATTATTCCCGGTCGCACCTTCAACCGTGACAACCTTACCATTTCCGGCACGACGAATTGCAGGAATACTGACCTCACGTTGCCCCCTAAGATATTGCCCCGTAATAGAATTTTTGGATTTTATAATTTGTGCGGGCGTGCCACTGGCAATAATTTCGCCACCATGAACCCCGGCCCCGGGGCCTATGTCCAAAACGTAATCAGCACAACGAATAGCTTCTTCATCGTGTTCCACCACGATCACCGTATTTCCCTGATCACGCAGGTTCTTCAATGTAACCAACAGTCGCCCGTTATCGCGCTGGTGCAATCCGATTGAGGGTTCATCCAATACATAAAGTACCCCTGTCAACCCAGACCCGATCTGTGACGCCAGCCGAATACGTTGACTTTCCCCCCCCGATAAGGTGCCGGAAGCGCGTGACAATGTCAGATAATCAAGGCCCACATTGACCAAAAAACCCAAACGTTCGCGAATTTCTTTTAAAATTGCCACAGCAATGGCATTTTTCTGTTTGGTTAGCAGATCGGGTACACTTTCAACCCAATCCAGTGCCTCTTTTATCGATAATTTCACCGCATGGCCAATGTGCAAATCCCCGACCCGCACGGCCAAAGCTTCCGGTCGCAAACGAAACCCATCACATGTATGACAATGCCGGTTGTTCTGATAACGCTCGAATTCTTCACGAATCCAGTTGCTGTCGGTTTCACGGTAACGCCGTTCCATATTCGGGATCACACCCTCAAAATTACGTGTTACCTCATAGACCCTGCCCGCTTCGTCATAACGAAATTTAATTTCGTCATGACCTGAACCATGCAGCATCACCTGTTGCACCTTTTCGGGTAAATCGCGCCAAGGGGCATCTTTGTCAAAACCATAATGCTTGGCAATTGATTCAATTGTTTGCCTAAAATACGGTGACTTACCCTTTGCCCATGGCGCCAAAGCACCCCCATACAATGACAACCGCGTATCGGGAACAACAAGGCGTTCATCAAAAAACAGTTCAACTCCCAAACCATCGCAATCAGGGCAGGCCCCGAATGGTGCGTTGAATGAAAACAGGCGCGGTTCAATTTCCGGTATCGTAAAGCCCGATACGGGACAGGCAAAGTTTTCCGAGAATGTGATACGCTCGCCTTCACCTTCTTTCGGTGCAGTCTCTAAAACAGATATTCCATCCGCCAGATCAAGGGCGGTGCGCAAACTGTCGGCAAGCCGTGTTTCCAGCCCATCCCGTACGACGATACGATCAACGACTACATCGATGTTATGGCGAAACTTTTTATCCAGTTTAGGTGCATCTTCCAATTCGTAAAATTCACCATCAACCTTGATCCGTTGAAACCCTTGTTTCTTTAGTTCCTGGAATTCCTTGCGGTATTCACCTTTGCGATCACGTACGATCGGCGCCAACAGATAGGCTCTGGTCCCCTCTTCCATGTCCATGATCCGGTCAACCATTTCGGACACTTGTTGCGCCTCAATTGGCAGCCCTGTGGCGGGTGAATAAGGCGTGCCAACGCGGGCAAACAAAAGGCGCATATAGTCGTAAATCTCGGTCACGGTGCCCACAGTCGAGCGCGGATTTTTTGACGTGGTCTTCTGCTCAATCGAAATT
>Ga0316189_10002419_pt1 | contig 18380 bp, 13 predicted proteins | sample LowCovwburrow_MG_FD_204930 | JGI IMG/M metagenome (GOLD analysis project Ga0316189, IMG submission 204930) | Coastal sediment microbial communities from Maine, United States - Lowes Cove worm burrow | ecosystem: Environmental > Aquatic > Marine > Coastal > Sediment | place: USA: Maine...
TCTTTGATACTATCAGGATAAAATTCATTATATCCATTTACACCACCGAAGTACATTCTGCCACTTTTGCCTTTATGATATGCCCCGGTATTGAATTCATTACTTTGTAAACCGTCTTTTTCAGTATAGTTAGTAAAGGTTTCATTGAGCGGATCAAACTTGCTGAGTCCTTTATTGGTGCTCAACCAAAGATTGCCTTTACTGTCTGGCAAAATTCCGTAAACAAGATTGTTTGGCAGGCCGTCATTTTCCGTAAATAAGGTGTATCCTCCATTCCGGATATTAAGTTTATTCAATCCTTCCCTTGTTCCTATCCATAAGTTTCCGGATGCGTCTTCAGAGATAGTTTTTACCGAATTGTTATTAATACTTTTAGGATTATCCGCCAGAAACGAGAATCGTGTAAAATCTCTCGTTTCAAAATCAAATCTATTGATCCCAGTGTCATCTGTACCAACCCACAGGTCGCCCCTGGTATCTTCATAGAGAGAAGTAACCCTATTGCTGCTTATACTTTGAGGATCATTCTCATGATGCAGAAAAGACGTGAATTGTTCAGTTTCTCTATCAAACGTATTCAATCCTTTTCCTGTACCTACCCACAAGTTGTTGTGACTATCTTCAAATATTAATTTAATCAGGTTCTTGCCGCTTTCGGGAACATCTTTCTCAGGAAGGTACCTGATAAATTTGCTTGTTTCTTTGTCCTGCTTGATTAATCCCGTCTGAGTTCCAATCCATAAATTAGCCTGGCTATCCTCAAAAATCGATTGTATGAAATTGCTTTTAAATTTTATGGAACCAATTGGTGGGTATAAATATCGAGTGAATTCTTGTGAGTCTCTTTCGTATTTATTTAGTCCATCTCTCGTCCCAATCCATAAGTCACCACTTATATTTTCAAAAATCGACCAGACGTAATTATGACTCAGGCTATTTGAATTATCTGCAAGACTTCTGTACCGTACAAACTGTTCTGTTTTACTATCAACTTTCTTAATACCATTATTTGTCCCAATCCACAATATCCCACTTGCATCTCTATAGAATGTCAACTTCCCCCAACTGTCATCAATTATTGACCATACCGGATCATCGCTGACAGGCTTAAACTGATCATCCAAACCATCCGGAAGTGCCTGAACTGCAGAAAACCTTTTAGTCGCAATATTAAATTTGATGATTTTACCATCTTTTAGTTTAATCCACAAATCGCTTCTTTCATCTCCGAAGATTTCTGTGATCCAATCAGTCTCTGAATTATCAGGATCCCATATGGGGATTTGGTAACCGGAAAATTTATCAGTTTTTCTGTCTAGCATATCCAGGTTCCCATACCTCGTCCCAATCCATAAATTGCCATGTAGGTCTTGGCAAACTGCTGTAATATAGTTATTGCTAATACTGGTGCTGTCGTTTATATCATGACGATAAACGGATAAACTGTACCCATCGTATTTGTTCAATCCATCATCCGTACCAAACCACATAAATCCTTTACTATCCTGAATAATACAACTGACATGAACTTGTGAAAGTCCCTCTTCTATGCCAAGATGTTCATACTGGATGTCAATATTTTGGGAATATAAAAGAGCTGGACATAGGCAAAGAGTGCTGAAGATTGCAATAATAATTTGTGATCGTATTTTCACAATTAATAAAGATTTCTGCTGGTGAGACATCTGCAAGCAGCCATGGCATGGCAATTGACCTCTCCAATAGACTGGTCATGATTTTTGGTAATTCTTGCATTTTCGCCTATCCTGGTATGCACTACATTTAAAGTTACATCAAATTCCATGGTGAATATCTATCAGCTCCACTTGCACCTGTTCCTCATGAGAAAACTCCGCAGCCCTTTTATTATTTCAGACGTCTTGTGAGTTCCATCTTTGACGCCATCAATTTCTTCTTTAAGTGCCTTTTGCAGATAATCAGTTTTAAGACCATTGTTTTTTTTGCAAACTCATATTGCAATTGTGCAAAATAGTAGGCACTATCGGGTTTGGTAAATAAATACCTTGCCAACTAATTTGGTTTAGGGCATCCAACCTGCTTGTATCAGGTTGGGAAGTATCTTCCCATACCGTCCTTAATGAGTCTATGTTGACTTGTGCGGATGCGTTCAACGTGCTACATATAACAAGAAAAGTGGCTATACAATTCATTAGGCTACTGTAATTTAATCACAAACTCCGCTCCTTTTAGACCGTAAAGTGTGGACAAGACAAAGTTCACTTCGGAATTCCGATTACAAACTCGGTTCCTTTTCCAAGCTCGCTTTTCACTTCGATCGTGCCACTATGATTTTTAATGATCCCATGGCTGATAAAAAGTCCCAGGCCGGTACCTTTCCCAGACTCCTTTGTGGTAAAGAAAGGTTCGAAGATTTTGGAACGAGTCCCTTCAGGCATTCCTGGTCCATTATCCTTGATTGAAATCATTAAATCGTTCTCTACAACGTTTGTTGTGATGTTAATTTCACCTTCCCCTTCCATCGCATATATGGCATTCACAAGCAGGTTCATAAATACCTGGCTGAGCTGGCCGATGTGGCAATTGATTTTTCCGATGGACTCATCATAGTTTTTAACAACCTTTATAGATCCGTTCATTCGTGTGTTTAGCAACTTTAATATACTGCCTATTGCCATGTGAATGTCTTCGGATCGCATTTCTTCCCTGTCTACCTGAAGAAATTGCCAGAGGCTTTTTACAATAGTAGAGGCCATTTTTGTACCCTCATTGATGGTATTTATTTCCTGGGTTAAAGCCTTCTGGATAAATTCATAATCAACTTCCTGTTCAAAAGCTAACACTTCTTCAGCAGTACATTTTCCTTCGATAAATGCCTCCTTATACTTAGCTATGATTCGTTGGAGGTCTGTAAGATCGCGTTCAAGAGCACTGGTGCTTTGACATATATAGTTTAGTGGATTATTTATCTCATGGGCAATGCCCGCTGTTACCTGACCCAATGATGCCATTTTTTCGGTATGGATCAGATGTTCCTGTGTAGCTACTAATTGTTCAAGTGTAGATTCTATTTCGATTTTTTGGTTTTCGATAATCAATTTCTGGCGTTTTGCAATTCTAAACCGGTGATACATCAGACTGGAAAATCCAATTAATAATAGTAATCCGCCAATCACGGCCCATAACTGAATTCGGGCTTTATCGAGCTTAGCCTCTTGCACTTTTTTGCTCTGTACGTAGGCAACGCTATCTGCAACAGCCTCTTTCTCATATTTATATTTGTATTGGTTCTTTAACAGGGCTCTAAGATTTTCTTCACTCTTGATGCTGTCCTTCATTGTTTGATGAATGGTTTGCATCTCAAAAGCTTTTTTCCAGTCACCTTTCTTATTGTATAGTTGAGTAAGCAGCTTTGATGCGTAGGCAATTTTATCCGGATAGCCCGATTCCCGAGCGAGGTTCAAACCTCTATTGGCCAGCATTTCAGCTTTGGTATAATTATTTTGAAGAAAGTGAATTGTGGCCATTGAAACAAGGCAGCCAGACAGGCTGGCAATGCTGTTTATCTCTTCGAAGACTTTGCAGGCACGCTGATAGTACTTGAGCGCCTCTTCATGTTCTCCCATTTCAGATTTCATTGTAGCAATGTCGGACAATGTAGAGGAGACCCATGATTTGTTTCCTGCCTCTTCAAATGCTACTAATGCTTCCTCCAGGTTTTCAATTGCTCTTGAATGATCACCCTGCCTACTGTAAAGCTTTGCAAGTAATTTTGTAGAGGTAGCTACCCCAAATTTATCCTTCAATTTTCTTCTCATTTCAAGAGATTTTGTAGCATACTCCATGGCTATTGTAACGTTGTTTTGGGTCATATATAAAGAGGCAATGTTATTCAACGTCACTGCAATCCCTCTTTTGTTTTCCAATTCTTCATCTATTTGTAAAGACTTGTGCATATACTCCAATGCCTTGTTAAGGTCTCCCAGATCTCTGTATATCCCGCCGAGATTGTGATAGGATGTTGCTATCATCTTCCTGTTTCCCAATTCCATTTTAATTTCATGGGATTGCAAATGGTATTTAAGTGCATTTGACAGGTCTTCGAGAGAACTATAAATCACACCCATATTGTTCAGGTCTTTAGCTACTCCTTCCTTATCATTGATTTCTTTTTTGATCGCTATTGATTGGGTCAACAATTTCATCGCTTTGGAATAATTATCCAGAGAATGGTAAACAGTTCCCAGATTTCCCAGTGCCATGGAGATGCCTCCTTTATTATCAATTTGTTGCTGAATTTTTAGAGATTCCTCATAGTATTCAATTGCTTGATAAAAATCTCCTCTTTCATCTGCTCCATATCCTAAATTATTTATGGCGTTGGCTTTAAAGTACAGGTACTTGTTCCTTTCCTCTTCGGTTGGGTTGGCAGCAATCAACTGCTCAGCCATTTGCTTCATATAGGAATTATACCCTGGCCAGAGGGTACTTGTATTGCAATTTTCAATAATAAAATCGATGTATTGAAGCTTTGTAGTGTCATGAACTGCTTTGTGGTAAAGTGCAAGGGTGGTATCAAGCAGGGGCAAATCACTATGATACAGATTTTCCAAAACCAGGGAATCAACCATGTAGTAGTTTTTGTCGGCGTATTGTGCTTTTGTATTAAGCAGAATAAGCAGGCAGAGCATTACCAATAGGATACTTCTTTTTTTCATAATTATGGGTTGACTGAATTATTGCAAATTCATTCTCTATCCTTTTTTCGTTATTTACTTCAACTTTTGCTTCTTTGATATTTAATGATGTTGTGTGATTGATACGTAAGTATGTACCTGTTCCACCCACCCATGGATCAATACAAGATCAAAGAAGTTTTCTGTGAATTTTTCATGTTTTGCCTTAACACCTCAAAAGTGTATCGGAACCAAAACGTGGACATGAGGGAAATCCCAAGTTTGCAGAATTGGTGAATCACCTAAATGCGCTATTGAGGTGAGTTTCATTGTCATAAGTTAAGAATTCGGGGCACTACGAGTTTGCGAAGCAGTCTTATAAAGGAAGCAAAACGTAAAAATGACGAGATCGCTTCACTGCCTCCCCGGATGTAGGCAGGCGGGCGTTCGCGATGACGTATTCCTTAGCTTAAATGAGTTCGATAATCAAGAAACTCATTTTGGAAGGCTGATCACAAACTCTGTCGCTTCTCCCACTTCACTTCTGACCTCAATACTTCCTCCCTGGTTTTTAATGATGCCATGACTGATGGACATGCCCAAACCTGTTCCTTTTCCCACCTCCTTGGTGGTGAAGAAAGGATCAAAGACCTTTTTCAGGTTCTCTTTAGAAATCCCTGTTCCACTATCTTTGATTGTGATTCTGACATGTCCTTCTACCTTTTTTGTGGTCACTTCAATTTTACCTTGGCCATCTACTGCATCCAGAGCATTCAGAAATATATTAAGAAATACCTGGTTGAGCTGACCTATGTTGCAGTTTATCTTACCGATAGATTTATCATAATTTTTAACGATTTCTATGTCTTTGATCAACCTGCTTGCAAGCAAATTCAGCGTGATATCTATTCCATGAGTTGCCCGAGTGAAGCCATCTTTTCAGACTGCACCAGTTGAGATTGGGCTCTTTTAAGCTGACCCATAGCCGCTTCGATCTCTTTATTCTGATGTACTGTCCGCCCGTTCAGGCGGACGAAGGAAGCATCTATTTGATTAAGGGTTGGTAGTAAACTTCAAAGATCCTTCGCTACTCTCAGGATGACATTCCAGAGAAAACTATTCATCAAAGTCTTGTTAGTTGACACAATTAACATGCATTCCTGTTTTACCCCGAACCCACGCTATGTTAAGAATACACCTCGATTGAGATCGACACGAACATGCTCATTAAGCGTAGTTGACAATTCATACCCCTTGTAATTGGCATATATGGGAAATTGCCCATGACTTCTTAAGATCAAAACCGCCGTGGTCACCTTCTTAAGTTTGACCGTCATCAGCTTACCAAGGCTATAGGCCAGCGTTTTACCACTGTTTAGCACATCATCACATAAAATCACGGACTTGTCAACCAGATCGTCCAATGATCCATCGAACTTGATTTCCTTGCCCAGCGGATCTTCCTTTTTAATCGTGATTGAAAAACACTTTGGTGCTTTCTTAGAAATTTCCTTCAAAGACTTGCTGAGCAACTTGGCAAACTTCTTACCGCCCGTGTCAATGCCCACCAAGACGATTTCCTCATCCATGTTATTCTCATGGATTTGGTAAGCAATTCTTCGAATAATTTGATCGATTTTTTCTTTTGTGAGGATCTTATCGCTCATTCTCTGGCACCGGCATTACTTTGCTATCCTTGAAGGTAGAAAGTATGACCATTGATTGCAAGCCATCCACTACTTCTATATCCGAGACTTTTTCAAGCATCAGTTTTTGGTAGGACTGTATATCACTCGCAATTATTCTTAAAATAAAATCACCAGATCCGGTAATATGATGGCACTCGATAATCTCCGGAATTTCGTTGATTTCGTTAATGAAAAAATCAATATTCTTCTTGTTGTGTCCCTTCAATGAAACCTGCACAAATGTGTTCACACTAAGGCCGACACGCTCGGTGTCCAACTTCGCATGGTAGCTTTTGATTACTCCTGAGGTTTCTAATTTTTTCACACGCTCCAACGTAGGTGCTGGAGATAACCCAATATCCTTCGATAGTTGAGCGTTTGTGATCTTAGCGTTTGATTGTAGAATATCCAGAATTTTTCTGTCTATTTCATCAAGCTTAATTCTAGCAGAGTTTATTTTCATTACGAAATATTATTCGTTACAAAGTTAATAGTATTAATAAATATTTTGATTACGAACCAAAAAATATATAAAGCTCTAACAATCAACTGACATTTACCCTTACGTCGATGGTCTTAAAGTTTGATTATTCTTTGCACTGAGTTCTTTTCCCCTGCTTGAATACGGATAAAATAGATGCCAGTCGTAAGCGCTTTTAGATCCACGAAAAAATTATTTAACCCCGCTTGAGTTTGCACGCTCTTTTCTATTTCCACTTTACCAGCAGCATTTAGTACTGTCAAAGTCGCTGAGCTCTCTTCTGGGGTAACAACTCGTACCCTCACCTGATCCCGAACTGGATTGGGAAATGGCGCCTCAATAACGGTCTTCGGTTGAATGGCTATGCATTTCTCATTGTCAAGTGGACTGTTGTCGTCAAACCCTTTGTATTGCGAATTAACCCTAACGCACAGATAGCTAAGCTGATCCACATTCAGAGGGACTCCAATACTCAGGTTGATCAATAGACTCTCACCCACATCGATCACAGAGGTGATTTGCTCTGTAACTGAAAATTGATCCTCAAGCTGCACCGAGACCTCCGTATTATCTATCGGTAGATTACTGTTGTTTTGGATCTCCAGGAAGATCGTACCTACGTTGCCTGTCCCTACAATCTCGAACTGACCTACCGACAAATCAACACTCGGAATTGCTATAAGCACGCTTGTGGTCGTTGTATCGCTACACCCTAAATCATTACCTGAAACCATGCTGATCTCATACGTGCCTGCATCTGGGAAAGTAAACGTCTCTTCAACTGCATTATCACTTACAGAGACCCCGTTGAAAAGCCAATGATAGGACGAACCTCCCGTTGACTGATTGGTGAATGTGATGGCATCACCTGGCACGCCAAATGTCTTCTCTGCAAAGATGGAGGATTCTGGAGCTTGGTTGATGACAAGGCTAGAGGAGGTGTTCACCACACACCCTGAAGCGGTGGTAACTTCTAGCATGATATCATAGGTATTATCTGGCAATGATTCCAGCACCAATTCTGCTCCATTTCCCACTGAGGTGCCATCCAACGACCATTCCCGAGAAACAATTGGATCTTGCAAAACAACCGACTGATCTGAGAGTTCCACCAGTTCATTGCTACAATCTCCATTGACATCAAAATCAACAGTTAGTAATTCAAGTACCTCGATGGATTTGGTAATCGTTTCGGAGCAAAAGTTTTGACCGGTTACTTCCAACGTTACATCAAACATTCCAGCGCCACTAAAGGTGTGATTGATATCCTCTGTGGCGTATTCCACTCCATCCAACCTCCACAACCATGACGTCACCTGATTTCCTGGCGACACTGACAGATCCGTAAATAATGACTCGTCGCCTTGACATCCAATATTCATCGAAAACTCTGGCTGAGGAGATGCCAAAATTTGTATATCCTCACTATGAGAAGCTTCGCAGCCACTGGAGCTCACAGTCTCGAGTCTCACATTTACTGTGCCTTCCGCAGCAAAGCTTAGCAGCGGATTCTGTTGATCCTGAGCCTCGGCCAAGGGTGTATCACCAATGTACCATGTTCGAGACACGATACTCCCGCCACTAACCGTCGACAGGTCCATAAACTGGATACCGTCAACACTGGTGCATGGCACATTAAAATCAAAGGAGACCACAGGCAGGGCCGAAACGGATACTTCTTGTGTAAGCGTGCTCTCACACCCCAGTGCATCCGTGACCGTCAAGGCTACATCGCGGCTTCCAGCTGTCGAAAACAGATGATTGGGATTTTGAGTCGTCGAGGTAAAGCCATCATCGAAATCCCAAGACCAGCTAATCGGGCCATTGGTGCTTACGTCCGTGAAGGAAATGGTTTCGCCTTCACAAATGGATAAAGATGAGGGATTGAAGGCTGACGTTGGGCCGTCGGCTATATCTATCTCAAAAATAGAAGACGTGTTTTCGCAACCTGGAATCAACGTCTTTAGTGTGATTTGCTTCGTTCCCGGTGTTGTGAACGCAAAGGTTGGATCTTGGTCGGTCGAAGCACCTTCCCCGTTAAAATCCCACTCATAGGTCAGTACCCCTAGGTGTTGAGAGCTATCGGTTGTGCTGATAAATGACACTAGAGTATTCTTGCACTCATTTGCGGGTACAGTAAACGTGGGAGTTGGTAGGACTGGGTAAATGGTTATTTCTTGTTCGGTGAAGTTATCGCACGTTCCATCATTGACATCCAGTCGGACGGTGTAGGTACCAGGGAGACTATATTGATGTATTGGAGCCTCATCATTGGCGTAGGCAGGCATAGAACCATCCCCGAAATCCCAAGTGTAGGATAGGCCAAGAATGGATGGGGTGAAGGTGTTGGGGGTGGAGATGCAAATGTTTTCATCAATGGCGAATGATATCGAAGGAGCGATGTCAGGTGAAACATCAACCAGATTTGCATTACTACTTGATATTTCGCCATCTGTAAATTCACTGAGTGATACCGTATGCACTCCAGCTGATGAATACGCTACTTTTGGTGGTTGGATTGAGCTTGAAGAGCTCACCGATTCACCACAGCTATTTTCAAAGTGGATAGTTGTTAAGTTCTTTGCAGTCCTATCGATTCCAGCTAACGAATATCTTCCTGAAGAGTACACAATACTCAAATCTGTGAGTATTGGGAATACCTCGGATGATTGAGAAGGTGGATTGCTGTTTTCCAGTTTCCCAAGATCAAGTAATACAGGGGAGTTGTTCAGGTCAGAGGCAAGAACGTACGTGGTGTCATTTTCCGTTACACCGTCAATATCAAAAATGACACTCCCTATATCGTCAAAAAAGTAGCTCCTGTCCTCAACAGGTTGTTGAAAAAGTGTCGATCCAAAATCAAGCACATTTAAGTTGTTTTCCGACGCGATAAGAGCATACCAATTACTTGGCTTCTTAATCAGATCGATCGAGTAGATTGTAGATGCACCTGTAAGATTCGGTGTCGTTTCAATGTCTGAGACACTAATTGAATTTTGAAAGGAATTTCGGAAATTTATTAAAGAAATATTAAATGTTTGATGGGTAATACCCATTATAATATTTGCCCCATCGTAAACAACGCTTAGACCTCTTATTGATGAGGTGAACCCAAAATTTCCTAAAAAAGTGCCTGTTGGCAAAGTATTTTCAATGTCTGATCCGAAATCATAAACGACCACACCTTTTACCGCAGCAAAAGGGAGGGCAACAACCGCATACCAACTACCTTCTATCTTTATTAGATCTATATCTTCTGGAAATGAAAGTAAGCTGCCAGGGTTATTCAACTCCACAACAGTTGGCAAATTATCCAAACTTGATCCAAAATCCAGCCTTGTTAATTTGTCCGTACCATCGGAGCTTGTCATGAAAGCGTACCAATTCTCATTCTCCCGAACCAGAGAAAATCCAAAAGGCCGATTTGCCGCTGTTAAAACTCCCATTTCATTAATAGAAGGAGGGGATTCCATATCACCGCTGCAAAAATCCCAAATGTAAGATCCCAAATTTGATCCGTTCACAAACTCAATTTGCTCTTCCAGGCAATAATTCCCATCGCCTGAAATAGTGAAACTAGCCTGTCCAAATGATTCCTTAGAATAACTAAGAACAGCAATTAATAGAAGATATTTTATGAACCTAGCTTCCAAGACAATCCAGAATTAAACATCTGCAATACTATTTAGTGGTAATAACCAAAATCTTAAACAGCTAAGTTATCGTAATGACAAGCGGAATACACAAAGAATTCAATGTACCTATTGAATTCTTCGACGAAACGCCAACTATAATAATAATGATAGTTTAAATTGTAAAATTCCAATTTGATTAAGTATCAGAGATCACACTTTTCACTAGCATTGATTCTTAATTTTTAAGAGCGCACTTCCATTTAGTACCCCATGTATGATACATTCAACATTAGTAAATGAATATATTTGCCGAAGTTACCTGTCTGGTATTCTCGAGTTTATTCCGAATGTTAAGATTTCACTAATTGCTGATCCAAGTCAAAATTCAATAACAAATACTACTTGAACAATCCAGATAAAATAGAATACGAAATAAAGCCTAAAAAGGGCTTCAGTCTTGATTTAAAGGAGCTGATATTTCATTATGAGCTGTTCTATTTCTTTACACTGAGGGATATAAAAGTAAAGTATAAACAAACCCTACTTGGCTTTCTTTGGGTCGTCTTGCAGCCGGTGATAATGATGACCATTTTCACTTTATTTTTCGGGAGGGCCATGAAAGTTCCGTCAGACGGCGCACCCTATCCAATTTTTGTTTTTTCGGGGCTCTTATTATGGAATATATTTTCTTCAGGAATTATAAATTCAAGTAGCAGCATGGTCTCAAATGCCAACATTCTAAAGAAAATATATTTTCCAAGATTGATTATTCCAATCTCTTCTGTTCTTGTTTCGCTGTTTGATTTTCTGGTTTCCTTTGCTCTCTTCGTAGCTTATTTACTGTACACTATCTACACAAGCGATTTGGAGGTCTCGATTTTCAAGACAGTTCTGTTTCTTCCACTGAGCCTTTTGCTCACAATATTTTCTACAATTGGATTAGGGTGTCTTTTGTCTGCCCTGAATGTCAAGTATCGTGATTTCAGATATGTAGTTCCATTCTTTATCCAAATACTACTCTTTCTTACGCCAGTGATATATCCTACATCCATTATAGAAATGGATTGGTTAAAGAAACTTATTTCACTAAACCCAATGACTGGCGCTATCGGTTTACTGAGGCACGGGATCCTTAATACACCGTTGATCATGTCGGAAGTGATTCTAAGTTCTGTTTCATCAGTTTCCTTTATGATTTTGGGAATTGCATATTTCAAAAGAACAGAGGCTTATTTTGCCGATATCGTATGAGTGCTATACTGGAATTAAAAGGAGTTGGGAAGAAATTTAGAATTGGGGCTAACAAATCAGCTTATCTCAGCCTGCGTGAGAAGCTGTCATCTCCCTTTACTATCAGCAAAAGTAAAAAAGAGTTTTGGGCGCTTCAAGATGTGACCTTCAATGTGAATCATGGAGAATCTATTGGCATTATTGGCAAAAACGGAGCCGGCAAGTCTACGCTTCTGAAGATCCTATCAAAAATTACTCCTCCGACTACCGGATCAATTATTTCAAGAGGGCGGATTGCCAGCTTGCTTGAGGTTGGAACTGGATTTCACCCGGAACTAAATGGTCGAGAAAACATCTACCTGAATGGGTCAATTTTGGGGATGAGGAAGGCGGAGATAAGTTCAAAATTTGATGAAATCGTTAACTTCTCTGAAATAGAGGAGTTTATTGACACACCCATAAAGCACTATTCAAGTGGAATGCAACTAAGACTTGCTTTTTCTGTTGCGGCATTTCTTGAACCAGAAATCTTGGTTATTGATGAAGTCTTGGCAGTGGGAGATATTGAATTTCAAAAAAAATGTATGGGGAAAATGAACGATGTGAGCAATAGTGGAAGGACGATATTGTTTGTCAGTCATAATATGACGGCTGTTAAATCTCTGTGCCCCAACTCAGTATTTCTTCAAAAGGGGATAGTCCTTGACGTAGGTAGCACTCATTCCGTGGTTGAAAATTATCTATCCTCTACCAAAAACAAACTGGACGCAACAAGTGGATTTATTGAGTTGAAACCTGAAGCTAATGAAGCAATTTCATCTGTAGAGATTTTATGCGATGGTAATCTATCAAATACCATGTATATGGGCTGTTCTCTTGAAATAAGAGTAGCATTCAAATCGGCCAGACCGCTCTCCTACCCTCTCTTGGGAGTAATAATCAAAGATTCTCAAAATATTTCACTGTTAGGAGTGAACAATAAAAACTACATTGGCAACCTTGCTTCCACATCGGTAACTGAGGGGGTGATTTCCTTTAAAATTCCCTCACTCCCATTTATGTCTGGGATTTACTCTGTTGATATCCATTTTGGAAATAAGTTGGAAAACATTGATGTAAAAAAGGATTTATTTTCTTTGTATGTAGAACAGAAAAAGCTGAAGGGGGCACCTGAAATTCCCAACGAAGCGTACAACAAAATTTTTCTTAAAGACATTGAATGGGACTTGCAATAGAATAGAATGTTTGGGATAAAAAATAAAATTACAACCTACTGGATATATAAAAATCTGCCGGATCAAAGAGCCCTTTTTGATTCAGGTCAGGAAAGAACAGCATTTAAAAAAAATTATGATGATGCTATCGGAAAATTTAAAAGCATTCATAACATTTATACAAGTGAAGTATCATCAGATACAATGGCTGCATCTTTAGAAGCTTGCGCTTCGCTTTATTCATTTTGTATTTTGTATCAACCTAAATATCTACTAGATATGGGTTCAGGGATCAGTTCTTTAGTTTTAAGGATTTACCAAAAAGAAAAGGATCCCGATTGTGTGGTTTATTCTGTAGATGATGATGAAAAGTGGCTTGAAAAAACAGTTGATTTTCTAGACAAGAACAATGTAAATACAGAAAACATATTTGCACTCTCGCATTACCAAAATCTCCCGAATCTAAAGTTCGATCTTATTTTTCATGATCTCAATTTTGTTGAAGAAAGAATAAAACATGTTCAGTCACTTATAGATCGATCATCGAGAAATACAATTTTCATTTTTGATGATGTGCATAAACCACGTTACTATACGAACCTCATGAAAATTCTTGTTGCAAATAAATTAATAATTAAAAATCTCAAAGAATTCTCAAAAGATAAATTTGGGAGATTTGCGATTTTAGCAAAGAGAAATTCTTAGACAAAGAATACTTAATAATGGTCTAATTCGATTTTTGGTTGAAGAATTAGGCGATGTTTACCGAATTGTCAAGTCCTAATTAGATATGTTAAAACAAAAAATAAAAGAAATAGCCAACAAATTCAATATCGAAATTAGAAGAATTGATCAAAATCAAATTGGAAGAAATCCATTTTTTGATATTTCAAAATTTCTCAAAACACCTAATCCTGTAATTTTTGATATTGGGGCTAATACTGGACAAAGTGTTATTGAGTTTGCAAAGTATTTTCCAGATTGCTATATAAACTCATTTGAGCCTAGTCCAAAAACTTTCTCCATTCTAGAAGATAAACTATCGAACTTTAAGAATTTAAAACTTTGGAATAAAGCGGTGGGTTCAAAATCGGGGCATATGACTTTTTTAGAAAATACAAAATCAGACATGAGTTCCTTTTTGCCGCTCGCAGAAACTGGTTGGGGAGAAATAGTATACAAAACTGAAGTAGAAGTGATTGATTTGGATGGTTTTTGTATGAACAGACAAATAAATAGAATCGACATTCTAAAATCTGATACACAAGGTTATGAGTTTGAAGTCTTTAAAGGTGCTCAAAATATGATTGCAAATGGCAACATAGGGATAATCTACTATGAAGCCATTTTTTCCAGCATGTACAAAGATTTACCTTCTTTTGGTGAAGTTTTTGACTTTTTAGCAAAGCATAAATACAGCCTTGTAACAATTTATCCAATCTCCTATCAAAACAACTTAGCTAGTTGGACAGATTTGCTTTTCGTTCATCAATCACTTATTCAATGAAGTTCATTATCAAGCAATGAAAGAACTTAGCATTATTATTCCCACTTTCGAAAGAGGAGAAATTTTTCTAAGCTCTTTCAAAGCTGCAAAGGAGGCAACGAAAAATATTGACGCCGAAATAATTGTTGTTAATGATTCAAAAGATCAAGAAATCCAGTTAGAGAATTATGAGTCAGTACTTGTTGTCAACAATAAGGGAAAAGGAGTAGCAAGTGCCCGGAATTTTGGGGCAACTCTTGCTACTTCAGAAAATCTGGTTTTTTTGGATGATGACATGTTCCTGACTAAGGAGAGTATAGAACGATTGCTGTACTATTTCAATAAAGCAGAAAAAGCATTTTATCTTTTTAATTGGGATTATCCGCCAGAACTATATGAATTGCTACAAAAGTCGAAATTCGGCAGATACCTGATTCGATACAACTTTGTTTCCTTAAAAGGATGGCTTGGAGATGAATGGGAAGAAAAGGACGTATTTCAACTAAATATGGGGGCCAGTTACTGCTTACCGATCAAAAAAAAACACTTTGATGAAATAGGAGGCTACAACGAAGATTTTCCTCATGCTGGCGCCGAAGATTACGAATTCTTCACGAGATCAAAGAAAGTCGGATTCAAAACATTCGTGGATACTACAATCACGATTTACCAAAATGAAAAAGATCGTATCGTCATGCAAAATTGGCTTTCTCGAAAAAAAAGAAATGGAGAAACCATAAGTGTAGCAGTGCAACTGGGTCACGATGAACTAAAATTCAGTTACAATGCCATCAAAAAGACCATTTATCCAGTTCTTATTCTGTCAAAGCCATTTTTCTATTTTATCTATAAATTGGTTCCTAATGTCAAATGGATGGATATTTTGAGCTTTCGGATCATAAACACCTTACTGGGTACATATCTTTTTGAAGGGTATCATTCAACAGATTCTAAAGGTTAGTTTTAATATGTTGAAGACAAAGTTTTTTAATATTCTAAGAATCTGGACTAGAATTCCGCTAGTAGAAAATTTGCTCTCTAAGCTGACCCAAGGGAAACCCACCAAAAATTTTATATCCAAGATACCATTGAACTACACTGAGTATAAGCATCCATCGGAAAGAAAGGTAACGAGGGGTGGAATTAAGTATGAGTTGGACATAAGCGACTGCATGGAATGGACAGTGTACTTTGGAATTGAAACAGAGCCAAGAAAACAATTATATGATCTTATTAGAGAAGGTGACTATATCTTCGACGTAGGCACCAACATTGGCGAGGTGGCAATGCAACTTGCAAAAAGGACAGGCATGAATGGAAAAGTCTATGCTTTCGAGCCAGATCCTGAGATTTATCAAAGATTGAGTTGCAATTTATCCCTCAATGAATTCAAAAACCTTAAGGCCCATCAGCTTGGTTTTGGAAATAAAAATGAGACAGTTTTTATGTCGCCAGAAGTGCAAAATAATAGTGGGGGCAATAGAATAGTGGCGACGCAAAAGGGATCAGTTGGAGTTGCCATACAAAAACTGGATGATTTTGTTCAGAACAATGACATCAAAAAACTTGATCTACTCAAGATTGATGTCGAAGGATATGAAATAAATGTTTTGAAGGGAGCAACTAACACAATCGAAAAATTCCGACCCCGGTTGTTTGTAGAAGTTTCTGATAGGAATCTAAAACAGCAGGGTGGTAGTGCAAGGGAACTACTAGAACGCTTGGCTTACTTTTATACGACGTTAAGTAGAGCAGAAGATGGTACCAAAATCAATATGGGCTCCAATTTTGAGGGATGCTTTTTTGACGTAATTGCAACATATGAAGGTTAGTTTAACTTATATCGTTTCACATATCGATAAAGCCTTAGCATTTGAGTGGGTAGCAAAGCGTTTGAATAAGGAGCGTTTTAATCTATCATTCATTCTTTTGAACCCTGCTGATTCACAATTAGAAGCTTATCTAAAATTCCATCAAATAAGATTTCTGCGAATTAAATATTCTGGGAAAAGACACATTATTTCTGCTTTTCTTCAAACATATAGGTACCTAAGGAGAAGCAAGGTTGATATCGTTCATACGCATTTATTTGATGCCAATCTGGTTGGCTTGCTAGCAGCCTATTTGGCAGGAGTAAAGAAAAGAATTCACACGAGACACAACTCGACAATTCATCATGAATATTTTCCCAAGGCGGTCAAATACGACAAGCTCGCAAATTTCTTATCCACCGACATTATTGCAATAAGCAAGGTCGTTGAAGAAGTTCTTCATAAAATGGAAGGTGTGAATTTGTCCAAAATCACACTAATTCATCATGGGTTTGACTTTGATGAGATTCCCAGTGAAACCGATTTAAGAGTTAAAAAAGTTGAGAACAAATATCATTTCAGTGAAATGGATATAATCGTTGGTGTTGTTTCCAGATACATTCATTGGAAGGGGATCCAATATATAATTCCTGCCTTTAAAGAGTTCAGGAAAGCATACCCTAATGCGAAGCTTGTTCTAGCAAATGCAAGTGGGCCATACCGAAAAGAGATCTCCAAGGCTCTGCAAACACTTGACCTCAGCAGCTATGTGGAGATACCATTTGAGGAGGACATTTTCTCATTATTTAGAAATTTCAGCTTCCTGATTCATGTACCACTAAACTCAAAGGCGGAAGCCTTCGGTCAAGTATATATTGAGGCAATGGCATGTGAAGTTCCAATGATTGTTACTAAATCTGGAATTGCAAATGAGATAGTTGAGCACAAAAAGAATGCATTGGTAGTCCCTTTTAAAGATAGCAAGTCAATTATCGAAGCTTTGGGAAAATTGATGAACAACCCTGATTTATCTCGAAAGATTCGCAGTAATGGAAAAAAAATGGCACTTGATAATTTTGACGTAAAAAAAATGATTGCTCAACTAGAATATCTTTACGAAAAATAGTCAGAGATGGGAAAAAATATTCTTTTCTCTATTGTCGTGCCTACTTACAACAGAGCGACTATCCTGACAAAAACTATCCAAAGTGTTTTAGATCAAACTTATGAAAAGTTTGAATTAATTGTAGTGGATGACGGGAGCACGGATAATACCAAAGAAATAGTTTCAGCTTTTTTAGACAAGAAAGTTGCTTATTACAAAAAGGAAAATAGTGAAAGAGGAGCAGCAAGAAATTTTGGCGCCCGCATTGCAAAGGGAAAATATGTGAACTTCTTTGACTCTGACGACCTACTTTATACTCATCATTTAAAGGAAGCTGTTTCCTTAGCCAAACAGGATCATGAAATTTTCCATCTAGGATATGATATTAAAAATCCTGACGGAACTCTAATTAAGAAAGTTGATAACCTTAACCATCAAACTGGAAAACAGCTAATTAGAGGCAACTTTCTGAGCTGTAATGGCGTGTTTATTCGGAGGGACATTGCACTTAAGAATCCATTTTCTGAAGATCGAAAATTATCAGCATTGGAAGACTGGGAACTGTGGCTTAGACTGGCTAGTAGATTTGATATTAAATTCAGCAATCAGATAACTTCAACTGTCGTAAATCATGAAGGAAGAAGTGTTTTAGATGTTGATAATGAGGCTTTAATAACAAGAGTACATGTACTTATTTCATCCATTTGTAAGGACTCTAAATTTGTGGAGGTTTTTGGTGAAAAAATTCACATTCTCAAAGCAAGTCTTTACACGTATATCTCTCTACACCTTGCTATTAGCAGAGGGGATAAAAAAACTATTTTTAAGTACCTAATCAAAGGAATACTAAATAATCCTTTTGAGGTTTTCAGAAAAAGATTTTTCGTGGTGATAAAGAAAATTATCCCATTTAATTGAATGAGGATTTTGAAATATTCTTTAATTCTATTTTACTGACATCCGACTAAAGATGAGATAGCCAAAAAAGGGTTGTTTTTGTTCAAATTAAGGAGATTTTCCCATGTTCTCAAAACCACCCCCCGTCGAAGAGTTGAACAAATTGAGTTGTACTATT
>Ga0316189_10002420_pt1 | contig 18369 bp, 16 predicted proteins | sample LowCovwburrow_MG_FD_204930 | JGI IMG/M metagenome (GOLD analysis project Ga0316189, IMG submission 204930) | Coastal sediment microbial communities from Maine, United States - Lowes Cove worm burrow | ecosystem: Environmental > Aquatic > Marine > Coastal > Sediment | place: USA: Maine...
GCTGAAGATCCATCATAGGCTCCAATTTCTAAGATGTCCTTATCAACAAAAGAAAGAGACTCTGTTTGCAAAAAATTTTCAATTCGATTCAAGGCCTGTTTTTGTCTTTCCATAGTTGACTCCATAACTTTTCTAGGCGGAACCTCTATACTGGTTTGAACAGGATTTATCATCATGCGCCAAGACGGCTTGATACGGTCTCTTAAGCCAGATAATAACTCAATAGAATTACCGAATGAGTCCTTGAAAATACCAAACACGTTATCTTTCTCGATTCGGTACTTTTGTTTTGGTTTCCTCTGAAGTTCTAGGGCATTACAAATGAGATTTGTAAAACCTGAGCGATTACTTACTGCCGTTAAAATTTTGCGTGGCGTATATTTCATGTTGTTTTTTTTAATTATTTATTGATTCGTGTTATTGAGCTTTAAAAATTAGCTCAGCTTATACATGGGTTAACTCTTTTAAACTATCAAAAAAAGAACTGGATAGCTGATATCAAATGTTTAAATTGATTTTTCTTTCCAACATTAGCTTTCAATTTATAAAACACACCTAAAAAGAATATAAAGTAAAGCATCATAATTCCCAGCATTTCAAAACTACTAAAGTGTAGGGACAACATGATGAATGTTACAGCTATCCCTAAGTTTAAAAAGCATAAAAACAAACTGGCTTTAAAATGAGATAATCCTGAATTAATTAATATATGATGAATGTGATTATTGTCTGGATAAAAAGGACTTTTTTTATCTATCAAACGAACTCCTATAACTCTTAGCGTATCAAATAAAGGAATAAAGAAAATTGCGCCAATAATGACGAATTTATTTTCTGCTTTAAATGCATACTCAGCTAATAAAGAAGTGTCCATAGATAAAAACTTAAGAGAAAGAAAACCAATACAAAATCCAATAATTAAAGACCCTGTATCTCCCATAAATATCTTTTTAGTTGTCGATAAGTTATATCTCAAATATGCAAGTAAGATACCTATCAAACATAGACAGAGTAAAAAATAAAAATGTAACTCAGCTGCAAAAAATATAAAGGCATAAACTCCAAATATAGAAATACCAATAACAGAAGCTAAGCCATCAATACCGTCAATTAAGTTATACGAATTAATGATGGTTAATATCATCAATATTATAATACCATAGGATAAAAAACTTGGTATCTCATAAATTCCTAGAAAGCCTTCCAAGGATTCAACTTTTAAACAATTGCAAAACAAAATAAACAATATGGCTAAAATTTCACCACCAATTTTAGCTCTGGGAGCAGAAACGACTAAATCGTCCTTTAATCCAACAGCAAACATTAATCCTCCGGCCGCAATTAAATTTATTCCTATTGCATCAATATCCCAAACTTGTATGAGATTGAGCATAAATATTAGCGTAAGAAAAAAAGAAACGCCTGCCATTGTAGGTGTAGAGTTTTTGTGTGAGCTCCTTCGGTTTGGTTGATCTATTAAATTGCGACTTTGTACAATCCAACTAATTTTCGGTATTAAAATTATAACCGAAATATAAGCCCCAACAATTGATAACAACGCAAAGATGTATAAGTTTTCCATTAAATAATCCCTTTTAAGTCTATTAGGTATATAGCGGTACCGTATAGATGTTGAATTGCAAATTTAACCAATATGTCACCCAATTACAGATATTGCGCCACTACAAATTACATACACCGTTGAGAACAACTATTTTGTAGGCTAAATAGCTGTAAAACATAGATAAACTGCAATACGATTATAATTTTTCATGTTAAACAACAATTTTAAATAGACAAACAACAAATAATAATTAAATAAAACAGAAAATAAATCAAAAACCCAATAAATATAAGGCTTAAACACCGTATTAATAGGGGTGAAATTATTTTGTGTTGTGGCAATGTATGGGTAATAACGGTTAGTGTATAGTTTTAATTTACAGGGTTTTGAAGAATAATGAGTTAATCTCTAAAAATATTGATTACACTTCTTTCTTAATTTAGACTCAAGAATTATTGCAGCATTTACAAATTTCTTAAAACCAAAAGCTACTCTTCTCGCAATAAGCAACAGCAATAATGACAATTCTAAACTAGTATAAATCCATGTGTAATCTTAAAAATTTAAGAGAGAGTAATATGAGTATAAAACCGCGTCTCATATTGACATCCCAGTAATGTTTTTAAAGTGTCTACAATTCATTAAGTATATAAGCCTCAGAATTCGTAAGACCAAATTCGTTACCAATGGTATTCAGGTAATTAGATGTTTAAGCAATTTCTTTTGCGTTTAACCAATATTTCAATGTTTGGTCGATGTTTTCAAAAAAAAATGGCATATCGTTTTTAAAATGTGTTAATTTGGCAACTAAATTGGTTATAAATACTCCTGTCACATAATATCTACTCTAATGTTCAGTAAAAATATTATACAAAGATTCGCTACAATGACATCTCGGTTTGGTGATCATAATGCATTTTGTATTAATGAAACACATTATACTTACAGCGAATTTTGGAGTTTGATCTCTAAAATAAGAACACTAATAAGGCATCTTAACTTATCTGCTGATAAAATAGGACTTGTAGTCAATGATGATTTAGAAACCTATGCATCAATTTTTGCGCTCTGGATGGAAGGCATGGGCTATGTACCATTGCACCCAAAACACCCTATTGAACGCAACTTAGATATTGTTGATCAAGCAAATTTGGAAAACGTTTTAGATTCTAGTCAACATACAGAATACAAAAGTTCGCTTGTTATAAATACTGCGGAATGCCAATCACTAGAATTAACGACGGATCTGTTAAACATTTCAGACGAATCATTAGCATATATATTATTCACTTCTGGCAGTACCGGAAAACCAAAAGGCGTACAAATATCATTTAAAAACTTAGACAGCTTTATAAGTGCTTTTTTAGATACAGGGTTTAAATTAGACCAAACCGATAAATGCTTACAATGTTTCGATTTAACTTTTGATGTTTCCGTACAATCTTTTTTGATTCCACTTATTCATGGAGCAAGTGTTTATACCGTTCCACATGACCAAATAAAGTATAGTTATGTATTTGGATTATTAGATGATTATGAATTAACCTTTGGTGTATTTGCACCAAGCATGATAAGGCTATTAAAACCTTATTTTGAAGAAATTGATTTAAAAAAATTGAGGTATTGTATTCTTACTGCTGAAGCCTCTCCTGTTGATTTAGTAAAAGAGTGGGCTGAATGCATCCCTAATGCAGAAATTATTAATTTTTATGGTCCAACTGAGGCAACTATTTATTGTGTATATTACAAAATTGAGAATAATATAGCTATAAAAGAAGCAAACGGTATGCTCGCCATTGGGAAACCTTTTAGAGGCCTGGATACTGTTATACTTGATGAAAATTTACAAGTTGTAGAAAAAGGAACTAAAGGTGAACTTTATGTGTCGGGTAACCAAGTGACAAGTGGCTATTGGAAAAATCCTGAGCGCAATCAAGAAGCATTCATTATGCTGGATTACAATGGTGTATCTCAAAAATTTTATAAAACTGGTGATCTTTGCTCAGAAGATGATGATAATGATATCTTATATTTCGGACGATTAGATAATCAGGTTAAAATACAAGGATTTAGAATCGAATTAGGTGAAATTGAATTTCACGCAAGAGAAACCATTGGTGGAAAAAATGCAGTAGCCTTTACTTATCAAGGTCAAACAGGCAGCAATGAAATTGCCTTATGTTTAGAAACTGATCATCTAGATAAGGATATGGTTTTAGCGTCGTTAAAAGCTAAGATGCCCTCTTATATGGTGCCTTCAAAAATTTATAATCTTCAAAAATTCCCGCTAAATACAAGTGATAAGGTGGATAGAAAAGAAGTGAAAAACTTGTTTACCACATGATAATAGATAAAAAAGATTAGATATAATGAGTGATTTTATTATAAGACCAGCAACTGTTGATGATGCTCCTTTTTTAGCTGAAACTATTATAGAGGCTGAAAAAAGTGGTACAGATAAATTATCCTATTCAACAATATTTGGTTTAACTGAAAAGGAGGTACACAAGTATCTCATCAATATACTTGAAGAAGAAATTGACGGTTGTGAATTATCGGTGTCAAGTTTTATAGTCGCAGAATATAATGGAAAGGTTGCAGCTGCCTTGAGTGCCTGGGTTGAAGGTTTAGAAGATATTCCATCAACAATAATAAAAGGCAACTTACTTAATTACGTATTGCCAAAAGAATGCATTAAAAGAGCCATGACCCTTAATGAAATTATTAGAGAATTACATGTTGAATATTTACCAAAAACCATTCAAATAGGTGCCGGTTATGTGGCAAAAGAATTTCGTGGCAATAGACTTCTAGGGATACTTAACAAAGAAATCATCACGAAATTACTAAATGAAAACGAAAACGTAAACAGTGTTTGGGCGCAAATTTTCAGCTGTAATGTTCCTTCATTAAAAACTTACGAAAAAGCTGGGTTTACTGTTGTAACTACAAGACAGGCAACAAATAAAGAGATAGAAAATTATTTACCTTCTAATAAAAAATACGTACTAACAAAAAACTACAAATAACAAACACATGGAAAGAACAGAATTGATAGACAAATTAACTACTATATTTCGAGCAACTTTTGATGAAGAGTCATTGGTTATATCAGATGAATTAACGGCTAACGATGTTGATAATTGGGATTCCTTAACTCATATGATTCTAATTTCTGAAATTGAAAAAGGCTTTGATATAAAATTCAGATTAAAAGAGCTAAACAAAATGAAAAATGTTGGTGCTTTAATTGAAATTATCACTTCAAAAATCGATTAATTTTTAAACCAATATACTCCAATAAGGTATTTTAATACATGGTATTTACATCGCTTAATTTTTTATTATTCTTTCCAGCTGTAATTCTTCTGTTTTACATCACTCCCATAAAATATAGATGGACAACTTTACTGGTAGCGAGTTACTTCTTTTATTTAAACATTGAGCCTGTTTTTGGTTTACTTACAGCTCTGATAACGTTGTCAACTTACTTCTTTACACGATTAATTGACAAGGTGAAAGATGACAAACAGAAAAGTAAATACATGTATATCAATATCTCTATTGTATTACTGCCTTTATTTTTCTTTAAATATTTTACGGCAATAAATGATGGGATATTTGACATCCTTGAATTATATGAAATGCGCTGGGTATTGCCAAAAATCACCTTTTTGCTTCCAGTCGGAATTTCCTTCTACACCTTTATGGCTATTGGATACACAATAGATGTTTATAATGAAGAGGTAGAAGCCGAAAAGAATATTGGAATCGTCGCTTTATTTATTTCATTTTTCCCATTAATACTATCTGGTCCTATTGAACGTGCTAAAAACATGATTCCACAGTTTAAATCAGACTTAAAGTTAAATCCTGCTAATTTTTCTATAGGTTTAAAATTGATGCTTTGGGGCTATTTTATGAAACTGGTCGTTGCAGATCGCTTAGCTATTTATGTAGATTCAGTTTATGGGAATTTAGCAAATCATAATGGTGATACTATTTTATTTACATCCTTATTATATCCAGTACAGGTTTATGCCGATTTAGGTGGTTACTCATTAATAGCCATAGGTGTTTCTAAAATATTAGGATTAGATGTCATGCCTAACTTTAAAAGACCATTTTTTGCTACATCAATGGCAGAGTTTTGGAGACGTTGGCATATGTCGTTAATTACTTGGCTTACAGATTATGTCTATACACCTCTATCTTTTAGTTTCAGGAAGTATGGCGTATCAGGCATTGTGCTCGCTTTAATGGTGACTTTCGTTTTAAGTGGTGTATGGCATGGAGCAACGTTGAACTTTGTTGTTTGGGGTGTGCTTCAAGGTTTATTTTTAAGTGTTGAAGCTTTAATGAATAAACGAAAAACGAAGATGGAGAATCGGTATAAATTGAAATCTAATTTTCTATATGTGATTTTTTCGATTGGCATAACTTATTTTTTATTTTCTATTTCGCAAGTATTTGGTCGCGCTGTTACTTTTGAGGACTCTATTGCTGTTTTTCAAAAAGTACTATTTGAAAGGGGTAGTCTTTTTCTAGATAAAACAACTCTAGCTTATGCAGCTATTGGAATTTCCATGCTACTATTAAGTGATTTTAGGGATGAGTATTTTCCTAAAAAATTCCTATTATTTAATAATAAACACTTTATGATTCGGTTAACTTCATACCTCTGTGTGGCATTATTAATACTATGGATTGGAATTTTAAATGGTGGTCAATTTATTTACTTTAAATTTTAGATACTATGAAACTATTTATCGGAAAGTTATTGTTATTTCTTGTACTTATTTTTGCAGCAGATTTTCTGGTAGGAAACATCATAGGTGGTTTTCATTTAAAAACTAATAATATTAATTTGCAAAATGCAAATTATGGCTTTGTAAATTATAATAACGATGATATTGTATTCTTTGGAGCTTCTGAAGTATCTCATAGTTTTATTAGCAATAAAGTTACCGAAGAAACAGGGTTGTCAAGTTTTAATCTAGCTTCAGATGGTTGTGGTATCTATTATCAATATCCATTACTTAAAACCGTTTTAGAAAAACATATCCCAAAAGTCATTTTAATTAGTGCCCACCAATTAACTCAAAATGATTCTGAGTATATCACACGAATGTATCCTTATTATAAGAATAATGAATATGTGAAACAAATGGTAGACACACTACATCCTAGAGAGTCTATAAAACTTGCTTTTCAAGGTTATGTTTATAATTCTCAAATCATTCGGATTTTTGATGGCAGAAACGATAACGCAAAAGGTTACGTTCCGCTTTCTCCAAGAACGGATATCATTGAAAACGAAAACCTCATTGAGTTACCTGAAGGCAAAGTTTATGAGGTCTCTGATAAGACTAAATTATACTTTACTAAATTTCTGGAGACTGCCGTTTCTAGTGGAGCAACTGTTTATGTCTATGTTCCTCCAATATTAGAAAAAATAAATCAATCATATTTAAATACTGTTAAATCAATAGCAAATGAAACCGGTGCAAAACTAATAGATTTTTCCACCGATTCTTCTTTACTAGAACGCAAAGAACTATTTAATGATAGAATTCATTTAAATCATGATGGTGCTATAATTTTAATGGATAAGTTTATTGAACGTCTCAAAAAAGATGGTGTTTACTAGAGTTTTAGTTTAATACATACAAGCCTCACAGTGCTGTATTGCTTTCATTTTATTTAAATTGTACCACTTAAAAATCAAACAAAAAAAGACGCTACTATTTATTTCTGGTTCTTAAATTCTTTTAAAATTTCAATCTTATCATAAGCCTGTTTTACTTGCGCTTCACCATAAAAACGTTCTAAGCGTTTTATAGTAAAGTGTGCAGTTGCCATTTTTTGAAAATGTTCAACAAAAATATAGTTGAGACCACCACCACCAATAGCACCAACAATAGGTAAAGCTTGTGCGAGGAATTTTTCACTAATTAATAAGCTTAACCTTGTAGCTATTTTTGAAACGAAATTACTCAGAGCACCAGAACCCAAAGTACTTGCGCCTTTTATCAACGTTTCTAACCCTACTTTAACACCAGTCGCTGATAGATTATTCAAAGCAGAGTTCATAGCAATACGTGTTGTGTAATAACTCGTTTCAAGACTGTCATCACCCTTAGATTCTCCTCCTAAAGCAAATACCTGAAGACACGCCATTTGGCCTTCTAAAGTGTAAATATCTTCACCTTCACTGCGTGCAATATCCATAATAGTACGCATAATAAATTTAGTGGTAAGTGTCAATTCAGAAGCAAAAATCGCCGTACCAAAACCTGTTGTGGCTCCAAAAAAACCACTAAGTGCTCCACTACCAGTAACAATACTCTTATAAGTAAGTTTTGATGGCTTTTTAAAGGTTTTGTTTTTTTGTATTGTTAATAGATTGGCTTTTATAATTTTCAATAAAGCAATTTGAGTGATACTTTGCAACTTAACCAACACTTTTACTGGAACAAAAGTCATCCCTGTTTCTACGGTATCTCCAATTTTATTAACGTTACGCATAGCCCAACTTATATTATGCATGTTGGATTTAGCCTGTTTTAAAGCTTTGAGATCTATAGGTGATATAGGTGTTGTGCTTAGACTCAACTATCTGGGTTAGGATTTTATGTTATTTATGACAACAGTATGCTGCCATAGTATCTGTCGCTTTCTCTTTAAATTTGTTACAGAATTGTCATCTTGAAGGCTGGTTATCTATTCAGAATAGAAAATAAAAAAATTCCTAACTAAAAATTAATTCAGAAGGTATTGTAACCTGTAAATTGCCATAATAAAAGAATAACTCCCTGTTAAACAAACTTATTTAGTTTTCTATTAATCTCAACTTAAATGCTATTTATAGGTCTCCAAAAGCTTGTACTGTTCTTCGATAGCTGTTTTAAATTCGGTTTTCAGATCTGAGACCAAATCTTTTACACTTAGTGAATTTGTAATTGTTGTAACACCTTGACCTGCCGACCAAATCGTTGCCCAAGCTTTAGCCTCATCTTTTTTTGCGGTTAATTCCTCTCCAAAATCTACTTTTTCTTTTTTAACTAGCATGTCTTCCGTAATTCCCATAGCAGCTAAACTTGGTGCTAAAAAATTTGCAGCTACTCCTGAAACTGCCGCTGTATAGATAATATCACTAGCACCACAATCAATAATCATATCCTGATATTCTTTAGGTGCTTTACTCTCTTTTGTATTTATGAAACGGGTTCCCATATACGCTAAATCTGCTCCCATTTGCATAGCAGAAGCGATATCTCTTCCCGTACTAATACAGCCTGAAAGTAATATGGTTTTTTTGAAAAACTTTTTAATTTCTGAAACTAATGGCATCGGGTTAATAGTTCCTGCATGTCCACCTGCTCCAGCAGCTACTAAAATTAAACCATCAACTCCTGCTTCATCAGCTTTTTCTGCATGACGTTTTTTAATGACATCATGAAACACTAATCCTCCGTAACTATGAACTTTATCTACCAATTCTGATACGGCTCCTAAAGACGTAATAATTAGAGGAACTTCATGTTTTACACATAATGCTAAATCTGCTTCTACTCTTGGATTTGTATGATGAACGATGAGATTAACACCAAATGGCGCTGCCTTTTTGCCTGTTTCTTTTTCAAAATCTGAAAGTGTCGTTTTAATTTCAATCAGCCATTCTTCAAAACCTTCAGAAGTACGCTGATTTAAAGCTGGAAACGTACCAACAATACCATTTTTGCAACACTCTATTACCAATTGAGGTCCTGAAATTAAAAACATTGGTGCTGCAATTGCAGGCAGTGATAACTCTTTTATAAATGATGCTTTACTCATTTTTAGATATTTATTTGTTTAGTTCATTTCTATGGTAAATATAATAAACTTAATAGGTTTAAAGAAAGTCAGTAGCATCTACTTACGAAAGCATGTGTCAATTAGTGACATCATTAAATCATTTTAAAACCTAAGAAGAATTCAATACAATATGTAAAAAAAATATGGCCATCACATAATATGATGGCCGTTTAATTTCCTTTTCATAGCAATTAAAAAGAAAATTCAGTTAAGGTAAATTCTGATGCGATATTGTTCTAATCAGAAGTTGATACCCATTGTAATGATTTCTTATATTTAAAAATCTCATTGTTTTGTTTAGGATCCATAACCATAAGATAAATCCATTCGTTATCTAGCAATGACTTTAAATTAGTGTTCCTTGACAATATATCAGATACGCGAGTAATAGGCGCTTGAATCGTCACTGACAAACGTAATGGTTGGTGATACATAGCATCATCCGATCCAAATAGAGATTGCAGTGGTAAACCCATTTTAAGATCGCCTCCATTTCCTTGTACTACTCCAAATTTACCTGTGATATTGTGAGTGATTTTAGTTCCTCCTCCATAGGTATTGTTATCAACTGTTGAAAAATAATAGTGATTATTAATCCATTGCGTTACAACCATCGGACCTTGCATAATGCCTTCTAAGGCTTTTCCTGTAGTGTCTAATTCCCATTCGTAAGAATGTAAAAAGCATCGACTGTCAAGATTGGTATTCTTAGTTAGGCTTCGTGGTCCGACAATAAAACCTGCATTTTTAGCAAGTCCCCATTCTGGTCGCGTTTCGCCCCAATTATTAGCTTTTTGTTGCGCAGAAGCGACACTATTTCCTTTTGTACCAAGTCTGTCTTGCGTTGCTGTTTTTTGAGCTTTCAATAGGTTCGCTTTTAAGGCTTGAACCATTGCTTTATGAGACTCAGGAATTTCTGAATCAAATAAGACAATATCATCTGTTGTTGTATTGTGCTCTGCGCCAATAAAGATTGTGTTCTCTGGGATTATAACATCATGTGTTTTTGCCAAGGCTTGTCTTACTTCTGGTAGATTAGCCAGTTTTGCTAACATTCTAGCATTATGTCGTCCAGGACTGGCAGCACAAGCACCACAATCTAAACTCGAACTAAATGGGTTGTTTGCAGAATGACTTCCGTGTCCGGCGAAAACAACTAGAGGTGCAAACTGTTTCCAGCCCATTAAATCAAATGCCGATTTAACAATACCTACTTTCTCTTCCAATGGAATACCTTGATGAGTAACATCTACTTGTGAAGCTTTGTTGATATCAGGCTCACAAAACGTTTCCATTTTAGAAGCCTTTTGACCATTTGCACGATACATACTTCCTGGCATCAAAGTTCTTGAAATTAAAGATAATCCATAAAATACACCTGATCCTTCAACATATCCAAATGCAGATGGTAACATGTTTTTCATTCGCTTGAGAAAATAATTTGCGAATGCCGATACATCATTCTTCTTTTTGTATGCCGAAAATTTAGCATCTGCATTGGTTTGTGATGTTTCTGTAACCATGTATGCTGAAGACACGATTGGCGGACAAGATTTTCGCGCAATACCATCTTCTAAACTTTCATAATCCATAGCGATTCCAAAAAAACCAGCGTAACCAAAGGTTTCGTAATTACCCTTTGACTCTACATGACGACGGATGAGCTCTGATCGTGTATCGATACAAAACACCATCTGTGCGTCCGGAACATCAGCCTTAACAGCCAATTTACCTGCAATGGCTTCGTTTTCTAAAGTTTTGACTAGCTCTTTTTGCCAGCTGCTCTCCCATGCTTTCAACCAAATGTATTGTAAATTAAAAGTGCTATCCTTTGAGTCATCTATGTTAGTTTCAGTAAGAATCGGCAATTGTAATTTTTTCGCAGTCCAAAGGCGTGCTGCTAAATAATCCATCAAACTTATTGGATAGTCTTGTTGCCAGTCAGAACCAGATTGCGTACGATGGTTGATATAACCTGTCCACCCTGGAAGTGATGCCAAGTGATTGGTAAATATGTTGACGTAATCACTTTCAGAATAATCTTTCAAAAGATGTTCTAATGCTTCAGCACTTGTTTTCGGAATATCTTTTAATGCTGTCGTTCCTGTTTCAGAATCATAGATGACCAAAAGTCGCCACGCGTTGTAAAAGCCTTCACTTTTAAAAGGCATATCCCATTCCGCCAGACCCTCATCCATAAAGGACGCTAACCATTTTGCCATGATACGGTCAAGGTCATGATTTACATTCAGGACTTGCGATATTTTTTGTGATTCTATAGCTTTAAGATAGAGTTCAGGAGTTTCAGAGAATCCGTTATCCTTCAACAACGATATTAATATTTCTCTATTGATATCTCCCTTTTCAAAAGCTTGACGATAGAGTTTCGCTTCTGGAAAAACATGACTACCAAAATGTGCTTCTGCAGTGCTCACAGCTTCCTGAAAAGACGCGTTCTCATATCCTGATAATGGATTAGAAGCGACAAACGTATACAAAGGCCATGTCTTACCAATTACCTTTGCAGCTTCATTGATACTATTTAGGATTGGTTGGTTCATTTTGATTTTGATTTATACATTAGTACTGAATTTTTATGTGGTTGAGATAGATTCATCAGTTTGACATAGAGCCAAGGAATTTTTTTATAAACACCCAATTTCATGATAAAGAACCCTAGAAGAAATATGATTCCGAAGATAATTTGCACCCAAGTTAAAGGTATTGCTTGAGCGATCATTGGCATATCAGCCATCAGAACTGTCACGCCATTATACATAAGTGCATAAATACCTATTCCGGCAATAAACAATACAGGTGGTGCGATGATCTTTTGGATTATTGAAAGACTTTGTTCCTTTATAATGTTATAAGTGGCTTGACCGACAGTAATGGCTACGATAAGCGTTAAAAATATACTGCTATCCAAGACCATTCCTTTTCCTGTCCATATGGTAAATAAGTAAGCACCAAGTCCGCCAAAAAGTAATACAACAATCGCTTGGAGAGGTTTTATTTTCAGCTCTTTTGAATTTTTAGGTCTCGTTTGTGCTATTTCCTCTCCTGAAGACAGAAATAAATAAGCTTTGTAAAATCCGTGAAGTATTAAATGAACAACCGCTGCATTGAAGAAGCCTAAACCGCACTGCATGATCATAAAACCCATTTGAGCGATAGTCGAACACCCAAGCTTTTGCTTCACATTTACTTGAAGTAGCTTCGTAAACTGCGCTACGATTGCTGTAAACCCACCGATGAAAAACAAAATGGTTAAGGTCTCCGATGCGAATAATAGTGTTGCAAATAATGCTAATAATATTCCTGCTCCATTTACGAAACCAGCATGCATAAGTGCAGAAGCTGGCGTAGGCGCAGTCATAGCAGATAACAACCAACGATGAAACGGATAAATGGCTGATTGTACAATAGCGGCTCCAATAATACAGAAAGCCGAAATCATGAGAATCCAAGACGGAACATCAGTCATTGCTGTTGACAATCCTGTGACGGTAAATTGCTCTGTATAGAACGCTAACAACAACAAGCCAACAGTTAAAAATAACGTCCCTGTAAAAAAGTATTTTTGAGTAAATTTTAAAGCTTCTCTTGCTTCACCCCAATTCTTGTCAACACCAATCAATTGCGACATAAAAATTCCCATCATTAACCAGCTGAACAATAAAACTCCTACATGATTTGATGCTACTAATAGCATTACTGACAATGTGAAGGCTAAGCAAAGCATCATAAATCGAGAATGAAATCTAAATCCTGTGAGATAATTCCCTGCATAACTGCTCACAATAGCACTAAAAAAAGTGACCGTCGTCCAAATCAAAATGGTAAATCCGTTAATTCTAAAAATATCTCCAAATGTCAATTCGGGAATGCTAAAGAAATTAAGGACTAAATACCCTAAATTGCTAGCAAATAAAAGCCACAATATCACAATCACAGGTCTGGAGACCATTGATTTTTTAATGGGTTGATTTTTATTGGAAGTATTTTGAGAGCTATTTACTTCTAAATTCGTTTCAAGAGTCATTGTATTGTTTTTGATGGGTTGTTGGTTGCATTCAAATGTAAAATATAAATTTACAATGCATCTGAATGGTTATTACTTTAATCTTGTTATTGATTTAAAACAATTAATTTGTTTGATGGCGCAAAGATTAGATAAATCATTCATTAATTTTTATTTATATTTGTTATGTTATATATAAATATATTTTATGAATTACACCCTACACCAACTTCACATATTTCTTAAAATATCGGAATTACAAAGTATTACAAAAGCCTCAGAAACACTGCACCTCACGCAACCAGCTGTCTCTATTCAGCTTAAAAATTTTCAAGATCAATTCCCAATTCCGCTTACGGAAGTTGTAGGAAGACAGCTATACATCACCGATTTTGGAAGAGAGATCGCTAGTGCCGCAGAAAAGATTCTCAATGAAGTTTATGCTATAAATTACAAAACACATGCTTATAAGGGCCAACTATCAGGACGATTGAAAATATCAATAGCATCCACTGGGAAATATGTTATGCCTTATTTTCTATCTGATTTTATGAGTCAAAATAATGGTGTTGAACTCATGATGGATGTGACTAATAAGTCTAGGGTTGTAGAAAGTCTAGAACAGAACAAAGTCGATTTTGCTCTAGTTTCAGTATTACCAAAGAAATTAAAAGTGGATAAAATTACACTGATGCAGAATAAACTTTTTTTTGTTGCTAATAGCGAACAAAAATTAGATAAGATTATATCCAAAAGGAAATTGTTCGAAACCTATCCGTTGATTTACAGAGAACAAGGATCTGCCACGAGAAATGCCATGGAAACTTTTATCTCAAAGAATAAGTTTTCAGTGACTAAGAAAATGGAGTTAACCTCAAATGAAGCTATAAAACAAGCTGTGCTTTCTGGTTTAGGATGCTCAATTATGCCACTTATAGGAATTGGAAATGAGCTCAAAAGCAATGATTTACAAATCATTCCAGTCAAAGGATTGCCTATTAGTACCTCTTGGAATTTGATATGGTTGAAATCAAAAAAGCTATCGCCTGCTGCGGTTGCTTATTTAGAATTTCTGAATAAAGAGAAAGAGCGCATTATTAATGAGAAGTTCGCTTGGGTTGATGATATATAAGTACATTTGCTGTCGTGTATCTTATGTAATTCGTCAATCACGCTTATCTCGAGGGTATGTAAATGAAGTCATCAATGAGGATTTAGTTGACAAATAACGTACCTAGCTAACTTCATAATATTAGGATAGCCATCGATTAAAAACCACAACACATTGTTAAACTTATGTTAAAAACATACAGACCTGTCTGTTTATGTGAGCTATTATATTATATTTGTCTCATGAAAAAACAGAGTGTTAGAGAACGAGTAATTGATACAGCATCTAGATTGTTTTATTTTAAGGGTTATAACCAAACTGGTATAAACCAAATTATTGATGAAGCTGGAGTAGCAAAAGCAAGTTTATATCAACATTTTAGATCTAAAGAAGATATTGCTGTTGAATATTTGGTGCGCAGGCATTCCATATGGATGGGTAAATTAAACACTTACATTATAGACCGTGAAACACCAGAAGACAAAATTATTGGAACTTTTGACTATTTATTACATTGGTTAAATGAAGTAGATTTTAGAGGATGTGGTTGGCAAAATATCATTGTAGATTTACCAGAAGATCATAACAAAATTAAAGATCAAGCAGTGTATCATAAAAATGAATTAAGAAATTGGATACATAATACATTAAAGGAATCAATCAAATTTTCTGATAATCAGTCCGAAGAATTAGGTGATGAAATCTTGATATTAATAGAAGGAGCGATTATACTGTCACAAATTCAAAAAGATGAATGGCCAATTCAAAGTGCTAAAAGAGCATGTGTAAGATTATTGAATTAAACTGATCTTACTTTTGATTAAAAAGAACAGACCTGTCTGTTCGTTGTTAAGATAAAATGAAAAAAATAACACCACCATTTACAAAAGAAACAGCAAAAGCAAAAGTACAAGCTGCAGAAGATGCTTGGAACAGCAAAAATCCAGAACGAGTTTCATTGGCATACACCATAGATTCTGAATGGCGTAATAGAAATGAATTTTTAAAAGGACGAGAAAACATAGTAGAATTTCTAATTAAAAAATGGAATAAAGAATCACACTATAAATTAAAAAAACACCTATGGTCTTTTACAAACAATAGAATTTCTGTTCGCTTTGAATATGAATGGCAGAATAATACTACCAAACAATGGTATAGAACCCACGGAAATGAACATTGGGAATTTGATAAAGAAGGATTAATGCAAATCAGAGACATGAGTGCCAATGATATCCAAATAAAAAAATCTGAAAGAAAATTTAATTATTAACCATAAAATCAAAAATCATGAGAACACTAAACAGTATTCAAATTTCAAACAACTCAAAAAATTCAAAAAGCAATAATTGGAACAGCAAAAGGCGTTTCAGATAGAAAAGTTCTATCACCTTTAAAATAATAAAAAAACATACATTATGAAAACATTAAAACCAGTTGCGTTTACTGATGCAAACGAAAACTCACAAGCAATATTTAACGCGGTAAAAGGTAAGATTGGTATGGTACCAAACTTATATGCAACGATGGGTATTTCAGATAAACTATTAGGAGGATTCTTAACCTTTACTGAAACATTAAAAAGTGGAGAATTCACAAATAAAGAATATGAAGCTATTGCCTTAGCAACATCGCAAGCTAACGGCTGTTCTTATTGCTTATCTGCTCACACAGCTTTAGGGAAAATGAACGGATTCACTGAAGAAGAAACACTTCAATTAAGATACAACGACATAGAAGATCTAAAACTAAACGCGTTAGTGACTCTAGTAAGCGAAATTGTAAACCTAAAAGGGCATCCTTCTCAAAATGCAATTGACACATTTTTCAGTAATGGATATACAAAAACTGCTTTTGCTGAATTATTAGGCGCTGTGGCTCTAACAACTATTACAAATAACGTATACCACAATGGAGGTTTTGAAATAGACTTTCCTAAAGCACAAAACATTGAACAATTACAAGAATTATAATCAACCAATTAAATATACAAATTATGAAAACGCAAATTAAATCATCATTATTTCGAATTACTGTTATAGCATTATTATCATTTGTTGTGTTCGCTTTTAGTAAACCAACAGAAGGCGCTACAGCAAGTTCAGAAAAGAAAGTTATTACGACATCACACAAGGCTGTTACCGTAAATGGTATAAACATATTTTACCGTGAAGCAGGCGATGTAAACAAACCAACAATTTTATTATTACATGGCTACCCAACTTCATCACATATGTTTCGGAATTTAATTACAGACCTGTCTGTTCAGTATCATGTATTGGCTCCTGATTATCCAGGATTTGGAAGAAGCGATCAGCCATTGATCAAAGATTTTGAATACACGTTTGATAATATGTCAAACATTGTTGAAGGATTTTTAAAAGAATTAGAAGTTGAAAAATATAGCATCTATTTAATGGATTATGGTGCACCTATCGGTTTTAGAATTGCTGCTAAATATCCCGAAAAAGTTGATGCATTAATCATCCAAAATGGAAATGCCTATGACGAAGGTTTAAGAGATTTCTGGATTCCTATCAAAAAATACTGGAATGATTATACGGTTGAAAACGGAAAGCCACTTGAAGGATTTCATTCACCAGATGGATTAAAATGGCAATACACTCATGGTGTTGGTGATCTCTCTAAAATCAGTCCAGACAATTGGAACATCGATTTACAACATTTAACTCGTGAAGAGAATAATGAAATTCAATTGGCAATGTTTTATGATTATAGAACCAATGTGCCTTTATATCCAGAATGGCAACAATACTTCAGAGATCATCAACCTCCTACACTTATTGTTTGGGGAAAGAACGATTATATATTTCCAGCTGAAGGTGCTTATCCTTATAAAAAAGATTTAAAGAATTTAGAATTTCATTTAATCGAAACGGGACATTTTGCCTTAGAAGAAAAAGGGGATGAAATCGCTAACTATATTCTAAAATTCTTAGATAAAAACAATATTAAATAATTGAATTTGATTAGTAGCAAAAACTAGTTTGAGTGACAAAGATTGAGATTAATAGCAACACTCAAACTGGTTTTAATACTAAAACAAAAAACCCAACGGTTATCAAAAACAAAAATCATGGCTAAAAATTTTGCGGAAATAGCATTTACAGAAGCGGTTAAAAAACTGCAAGAAAAACATGGAAGTCGCAAAAGCTATGAGCGCATGGAAAAGTTTAGTGTGATTGACGGATTAACTTCTAATGAAACCACATTTATTCAAAATCGCGATAGCTTTTATTTGGCTACAATTGGCGTAAAAGAATTTCCTTATATACAACATCGTGGTGGTCCAAAAGGCTTTCTAAAGGTCTTAGGTTCAAAGCGAATTGGATTTATAGATTTTGTAGGAAACAAGCAATATGTGTCTGTTGGCAATATGGCAACCAATACTAATGTATCGCTCATCATGATAGATTATCCAACGCGAACGCGACTTAAGATTTTCGCGAAAGCGGAAGTTGTTGAACTCAAAGATAATCCAGAATTATATGAGCTTTTAGATTTAGATGATTATAAATTCCGTCCAGAACGAATGATGGTATTTCATATCGAAGCTTACGATTGGAATTGTCCTCAGCATATCACACCTCGATATACAGTTGATGAAATTAACAAAGCTTTTTTACCACAGCAAGAGTACATAGCAACGTTGGAAGAAGAAACAAAAGAACTAAAAGAGATCCTGAAATCATGAAAGAATCAAATCAAAACCAACTACTAGCCACCAAGACTGTTAAGTTGAAAACAAATAACAGCATAATTCGCTATGCTGAGTTAGGTGACAAATCA
>Ga0316189_10002421_pt1 | contig 18369 bp, 14 predicted proteins | sample LowCovwburrow_MG_FD_204930 | JGI IMG/M metagenome (GOLD analysis project Ga0316189, IMG submission 204930) | Coastal sediment microbial communities from Maine, United States - Lowes Cove worm burrow | ecosystem: Environmental > Aquatic > Marine > Coastal > Sediment | place: USA: Maine...
AGTGTCACATGTCCCGATTCTAATTTTGACAAATCCAATAGCTGGTCCACTAAATTCAATAATCTGCTGGAGTTACGCTGAATCATTTTAAACTCCCTCCTATCGTCTTCATCAAGTTCATCAGAATGCAATCGTTTTTCAATTGGACCTGAAATTAAGGTTAAGGGTGTTCGGAATTCATGAGAGATATTAGCAAATAATTTTGATTTAAATGTATCTAACTCTTGAAGCTTCCGTGTTGTTTTTTGCCTATTTCTATAAAGGAAGTAAAAGAAAATTCCAATAATAGAAGTCAACGCAATAGCTCCCAATAACAAATTACGCTGATTTATTCGTTGTTGCTCTATAAGTTGCTTTTCCGAAGTTAACAAAGAAATTTCTTGTTCCTTTTCTTTCGCCTGAAATCTTGCTTCTAAACGCCTTGTGGTAACATCGTTAGATTCTCTAACAATATCTTTTCTTAGCCTATAAGCCTGTTTATAATACTCATATCCCAGTTTATAATTACCTGTTTCAGCATTACAAATTGCTAACTCTTCTACTAAATATAAATACGGACGATGTAAGGTATCATGTGTGGTATCATGTGTGGTATCATAAATTAATTTTGCCTCATTGAGATAAGGCATTGCTTTGTCTATTTGATTAAATCGATAACTGTATATCTCTCCCAGAGATCCAATAGCCTTGGCAAGCTCTGTAGAATCATTATGCTGTCGCAGATATGCGACACGCTCCAAACGAAATTCCTCTGCTTTTTTTAAACTATCTAATCTAACGTAATAAAAACTATAAATATGGTAAAGTCGAGAAACAGATAATGGTTCCTTTGTATTGAGATAATATGGTAGTGTGAGATCTAAATATAATCTACATAAATCGTATTCCTTCATTAAAAATTTTATATAAGCGAGATCTTTATAAACGGCATAAATAACGGTCTCATCATTCAATTTTTGGGCATCAATCAACGCCTGATCTAAGAGTGTATTTGCAGTTTCGGTGCCATCATAAGAATACGTAGTTGTTGAGATTTGAGCACGCTTAACCAGTGCCAAAATCGTATTTTTTCCAATGTAATCATGATATTTTGCAATGGAATCTACTTTAAGAAATTCTATTTGAGCGTCTTCATAATTCTTTTCAGAATGATAGAGCTTCCCTTTTTGAAATAATAACGCGATTGAAGTTTTCCAGGACTTATTCTGATTAGCTTGTTTGACTAAGCTTTGTAACGAATCCTGTTTATCGACTTGTCCGAATAAAAAAGTAGTGCATAAAAGTGATATGAGAACAGTTAAGCATTTCATTAGAAACTATTATTTACATATTAATATACGCAATATTAATCTAATCAACCACTTAAGACTGTCATATATGTAACATAGTTTATGACATATGTAACCTCTGGTGTTACATCCTCTGGAATAGCATGAAATTTATTAAACCAGCAGTTTCACAAAGAATAGAAGATGATTCGTTTCACAGTACTTTGGTCGTCAGAAGATATCTATAAAAAGGAACCAAATATGATGAAAATCATTAGTTATGGCTTGGATTGTTGAGGATATAACTTATTAGTTAATAACTTCAAATACCTTAAACAGTCCTTTACTTTTTGTTTTTGGCACTTCTGATATCAATGCATATTTACCTGGTTTTAAATCGGCATAGAAATAACCTTTACTACCTGCAGGCATGTCGTTAACACCTCCTAAAAACGTAACACCATTAGGAACTGGTGTTATCAAGCCTTTTGGATCTGACCAGTCCATCCAAGCTTCTAGCGCGTCTTCGCTGGTATAATCTTCAAGTTTTACCAAATTAATATCGTGCCATATAAAATTTTCATGTGGTTTTTGATCTTTTACAAATACCGAAAAGATTTGTTTTCCTTTAGTGATGCCTTTGTCATAAGAGATCCCTTCCTCTCCTGATAGCGTTATATTAATAGTCGCTTCAGGTGGTGTATTTCCGCTATCTTCTTCAGTTACAATGAGAGGTTTTGCCATTCCCATTAGGGTATGAAATTTACCATTAGGCATTTTGACATAACATTCCATAATGTAATATCCTGGATCTAATTTTATGGAAGTGGTTGCCGTATGTTTAGGTGCAATTAAACCAGACCCACCTGAAAATACAATATCCCCATACCAAGCAGGCAATTTACCAAAGGCTGCAAAACCTTCTTCAGCTTTTCCTTCGTTAATTAAATCCATGCCTTCTTCAAATACAGGAGCAATATCAGTTATGGCATTTTCTGCAGTTTTACCTTCAGGGTATTTATCTAATAAAAAGAAATGGGTTTCGTTTGATAAATTTTCATACTTAAAGGTATTCCAACCTGAAGGAATCGTATCTACACTTTGAAATTCCATGCTACGTGTTATTATATCAATAACATTGGATGGTTCTTTTACAGATTCTTCAATTTCTGTTGTTTCTTCAATGGTTACTTCTCTTTGTTTCTCTGTTTTACAGCTTAAAACGCTTATCATTACTAAGAGAATCATCATTTTGGCTAATAAGAATAGTTTTTTCATTTTGTATCATTTTAGTGGATTATGTGACTTATTAAAACTCAATCAATTCGGTTTCGAAATCACCAATAAAAATACTTAAATCTCCTCTTATACTATTTGGCGTTCCTGATTGGCCTCCAAAATCTCTTGTAAAAAACCTAATAGTAGCGGCATCTCCCTGAAGATTTCCCGTTCTAAAAGTACCAGATAAAATGGCTCCTGTTTTTGGGTCTGTTCTAACACCACGCCATTCGATCATGCGGTTGGATGCACTAATATCACTAATTGTCCAAGAATCAATTGGAAACTCTGGTCGACTAAAATCGATTAAATCACTACCTCCTAATTGCCATTGAATTAAATCAACCCCTCCTTGATCTGCTCCAGAATATACAAAACGATATTCGGTGTTAGCTTTTAAATTGAGTTGCATTCTAGAGAAATCATCCTCTTGAGTAAAGGTTCTACTAAAACCATCGCCTCTTATTTGAAAAGAAAAGGTTGGTGCTGTTGTATCGACCTCAGGAATTGAAATACCACAAGCTGTTATTAGACATAATGTAAAAAACATTACGAATGGAATACTTATTTTTCTCATGGTCTATTTATTTTGATTTATCATGTTCTAGAGCTTCTATTCTAGCTTCCAGACTTTTAACGCTTTCAAGTGAAGCTTCTATTGTTTCTATCTTATGCTGTTGTTCTTGTATGGCATTAATAAGCACAGGAATAAGCTCTGTATAACTCACAGTTAAAGTTTTGTCTTTATTTTCTCCTACTTGAACTATGTTACTTATCACCTCATCAACTTCTTGAGCTATAAGTCCTAAAGATTTCTGCTTCTGCTCTCTGTTTTTCCAGAAATACTCTACAGGTCGTAGTTTTAAAACTTCATCTAAACCAAATGATAAATTAGTAATATCCTTTTTCAAGCGTCTATCTGAACTATGCAATAATGTGCCATTCAAATACATATTGCCCCCAAAACTCGTGAAGCCGCCTTCTGTTTGAATATACAAAGTAGAATTGGCGCCATTATTACGTCCAAGGATTTCGTTATTATCCATTGCTATATTTATTCCATTCTCATTTCCTATTACAACATATCCAGAACCATCAGCCAAGGATGCATCTCCTCCTCCACTTACGTGTAGTCTAGTCGCAGGATTAGTAATACCGATACCAACATTATCTGCAAAATAATTAGCGGTTCCTCCATAACCCCAACTAAAATACGTCCCATTGTACCATAATGCTTCATCACCATTGACGCGCAATGCTACTCCTGTTGTAACATTTCTATGGAGGTTTGTAACTCCACTTATTTCTAAATTACCATTAACACGTAATAAATCATTATCAAATTCGCCATAAATAAGAGCATTATTGGCATTGGCGTTTGAGCTTTCGATATACAATTTATTACTTCCAGTTTCTGATCCGCCAGAAGCAGAACCTAAAAATATGTTATTACTTCCATTATTGAGGTTTCCAGCACTATGACCAATAACAACATTATTTCCGCCAACTTCATTATTAACTAATGTATTGCTCCCAATGGCAATATTAGCTCCAATGCCTGTATTATTAATCATGGCATTTGAACCAATTCCGATATTAGCGGAAGCATTCGCATTTCTTAGAGCCTCATGGCCAATGGCCACATTTTCATTATTAATATTTCCTGTATTGCTATATAAAGCTTCATGACCAATAGCGATATTAGCTACAGATTCTGTATTAGAATATAAGGCATTGGTTCCTATCGCAACGTTCCAGACTGCTCCTGCCTGAGAATATGACGCAAAGGAACCTATTGCAACATTGTTACTTCCATTGGTGTTTTCTCGCAAAGCATAATGACCAAGACCAACATTATTATCTCCTCCAGTATTTGATATCAAAGCAGAATGACCATTAGCCACATTATTATTACCATCAGTATTATTCGCTAAAGAGTTAAATCCAACCGCAGAGTTATATGATCCAGATATATTATTAAATAGAGAAACGTATCCAAGTGCTGTATTTTGACTTCCGGTAACACTATTTTGTAATGCACCATAGCCTACCGCTAGATTCCATGGGCCTGTTGTATTACTTAACAAAGCATTTGTTCCTATTGCTGTATTTTGCCAACCCGTTGTATTATTAGCTAGTGCACTATTTCCTATTGCAACATTATTAGTTCCTGAAATATTATCAAATAAAGCGCCAGATCCAATAGCTAAATTATCTGACCCATCAATATTATTGAATAGTGTTGCATAACCAAAGGCTGTGTTATCTGACCCATCAATATTATTGAACATTGTTGCATTACCCAAGGCTGTATTTGCGTAACCAGTTGTATTATTTAATAAAGCTTGTAATCCAATACCAATACTTCTATTATCACTTGAATCATCATTAGCACCTGCACCAAGGCCTAAAAATATGGAAGAGCCATTATTGGAGCCATCATCATCAGATTTACCGTCTAGCAAATCATTAATTTTTTCTGCACCAGAACCTCCAATGGGCAACCATGTAATCGTCGCATGATTATAATAATAAAACCCTGGCGTATCAGTTCCGACAGCAGTAGTCAAATATACGAGCATGGCATCCTGATTGGCATTGACTCCAATAGGAAAAACATCTACTTTTGGGACAAGCATTCCGTCAGTTGCATTTGGTGAAGCCTGATTAGACGATCTGATATCTAGTTGTGCGTTAGGATTTGTGGTATTGACACCTACCTGTGCATGACAACAAACTGAAATAGAGATTAGTAGTAAAACTATGATATTCTTTTTCATAACACTTGTATTAGCCTTGAACTTTGTCAAAGGTTATGGTTTCTCCCTCACTCGTAGTAACAATTAATAGTTCTGCAGTGATTAATAGCGTATTGTTATTTTTTAATGATTTCTATCGCTTTTATTCTTTAGTAAAATATTAAGGCTCTAGGAACCTTTTTTTTAGATGGTCTATACTTAAATAGATTTTCTCATCATTTGTGTGAGGATTTTTATCCATACTAAATATGTGCTATAGAATTCTTAACTGATGTAAAACTACTTAGAAGTTACGTTGCTCAATGAAAGATATGTATCAAACCATAAAACATATGTAACATTTATACTATTTTAGAAACAAACAAATTAATATCAACTACTTAACTGATATTTTTTTGGTGATCTGTCCTTTATCTGTAACTATTTTTACGAGGTAAATTCCTGTATGAAGTGCATTAACATCAATTCGATTACTCATGGCAATATGCTTCATTTTTTTACCTAGCATATTAAATACCTCAACATATAGAATCTGTTGTGGTGCTTCTATATTGATAATGTCTGAAGCTGGATTTGGATAAACCATTATAGACTCATTTAGTTCTAAATCTACAATAGATAATGCATCACAATCTTCACTAAAACTGGTCTGCGCATCAATATCAGTCCAATTGGTGGTGGCATACGCCTCATTATCTACTTCAATACAGGTCAAATTAGAATTATTGTCTGCTCTAAAATCTGAAAAATTACTATTGTTTCCATTTTTGACATTCAAACTTGTTAACTGATTGAAACGACAACTCAAATACGTCAAAACAGTATTTTGAGAAACATCTAAATTGGTTATTTCATTAGAGCTACAGGACAATTCTATCAAATCGTTACTTTGGCTAACCTCCAAACCTGTTATTTGATTAGCACGACAAGACAATAAAAGCAAAGCTTCATTTTGACTCACATCAAGAGCCATTAAATTGTTGAAACTACAATCCAAATCATTTAATAGTGTATTCTGAGTAACATCTAAATTCGCTAATTCGTTTTGAAAAACATTAAGGATTTCCAAACCAAGAATTTGTGTCACATCTATGGCAGTGATCTGATTGTCATTACAACTTAATTGTATTAAAACATCATTTTGAGTGACATCCAAACTGGTCAATTGATTATGCGAACAAATGAATTGTAGTAATGCCGGATTTTGCGTAATATCTAAACTGGTAAGCTGATTAAAAGCACATTCAAAAAGTCTCAACATGCTATTTTGACTTACATCCAAACTGGTTAGCATATTAAAATTAGTGTATAAAACCTCTAATGCTGGATTTTGAGTGACATCCAAACTGGTAAGCTGATTGTTATAACAACGTAAAATAAATAAATCAGGATTTGGCGACAAATCTAAACTGCTTAACTGATTATCTTGACAATCTAGAATTTCTAGGCCTAAAAAATCTTCAATACCAGTAAGATCACTAATACCTTTGTTAGACACATTTAAATATGAAATACCGCTTATATTGGCTGTAACAACATAGTCATCTAAGACATCATCGAATTCTAAATCTATTAGTGCTTGTTCAAAATTATCATCTGGAACGTAGGTGTCTTGAGATAACCCCAAAAACCCAGTTAACATTAATATGAGTGTAAATATTTCAGTTTTACAAATCAACCGTTTAATTTTTGAATAGGTTTTACTGAAATATGGGGATAAGCTTTTGATGTCATTTAAAAAATTCATAATGTGTTTTTTAAGTTAAAAAAGGGAACAACCTTAGCCCTAAATTTTATTTGTTGTTCCTCTTCCTTCAACTGATTAATAGCCTCTTTTTATAGCTTAACAATCTCTATCGATTGTATGACTTTATTCTATAGTAAGATATTAAGGGTATCGATTCCTTTCTTTAGATGGTCTATATACATAGATTTTCTCATCTTGTGTTTGAGGATTCTTATCCGTCCTAATTTGTACTATTGAATTTTTATTCTGAAGTAAAAGTATTGAGTAGTTTAAAGAATCAATAACACATATGTATCAAACTATAGCACATATGTATCAGGTTTTAGACATAATCAACAACTTTCTGAATACCAAAGCTTTAATCTATTTAAATGCATACGAATTTAGTGTAGTTTCGTAGGTTTCCTTAAAGCACTTAATAAAATATAAAGGTATATTGTAAGTATAAATGGGTTAGTTAATCAATACTTTAATAGAGACTATTTTATCATTACTACGAATTTTTAGTAAATATAATCCCGATCGAAGTCTTGATGTATTTATGTTTTTAATATTTCCAAGGTCATGAATTACACGTTGACCTAGAATATTGTAGACCTCTATAGCACTAACCGTTTCGTTAGTTTCTAATTTAATGACATCTGAGGCTGGATTAGGGAAAACTTTAAATTTGCTGGCAAAGGACTCATCAACACTTAAAGTATTTTGGTAGACTCTTACATAATCGATAACCATACTACTTTCCGTAAAATTATCATCTATATCACCTGCCACTCCACCCATAGCAATATTTAATAATAAGTATTGATCGGCATAAAACGGCCAATTAGCATCCGTCTTATTTGATGGGTTATAGATGTAAAATATCTCATCGTCTATTAGAAATGTCATTTGGTCTGGTGACCAATTCACTGAATATTTATGAAACTCATTGGCTACATCACTAGCAAAAACAGTTCCTTTATTTGGATTTCCACCGTTACAACAAGGCGTATGCAATGCTGCACCAATTTCATTTAATTGGTATATGCCATGCTCCATAATATCAATTTCTCCACAAGCTGGCCAATTGACAGTTCCAAATTGATTATCCCAAAATCCACCGTTTTCATTTATATTTTTCCCAAGCATCCAAATTGCTGGCCAAGTCCCATTACCAAAAGGTAATTTTGCTCTCACATCCACACGTCCATAGGTAAACGCAAATTTTGAATTCAATCTTGCCGAAGTAAACTCTTTTTCTAAACCTTGATCTGTAAACGTTTCCCGTTTGGCTACTACATTTAAAAACCCATTAGTATCCACAAAAGAATTATCTGTACGGTTTGTATAATGCTGTTCTTCTCCATTGGCCCAACCCACTCCTGGTATAATCACTTGCGTTTGATGAAACCAGTTATTTGCATCTACTTCTCCAGGAGTATCAAACTCGTCTGACCATACTAAATCTTCGTATATAACATCTATAACAGGCTCAGTTGGCTCAGTACCGTCATCAATATCATCTATTAAATACGTACCAGGTGCTGCCAAACCGCCATCTATAAAAATAGCTAACGTTAAATACGTACCTGTAGCATTAATTGAGTTGTTCGTTCCGCTAACTGTTGCGTTTGAAAAATCAAAGACTATATCATTAGCCCATCCTGCGCCAGATGTGTTTTGTATAACTTCTACATCTGGATTGGTTCCATTTCCAAGTCTTACATAAATATTATGAGCGTTAGGATCAAATTGATAAAAAGACAAAGTAATTTGTTGATTTTCATCTAGATCTATAGGTGCTAATAAATTGATGTAAAATCCTTGAAAAATCTCGCTACCGTCATTAAAAAATTGCCCAACAGTATCATTAGAATCATCAGGATTTGTATTGAATGAAAAACCACTATTACCAAAGGGTATGAAAGTATCAGATGCATCTGAAAAATCTATTGGCATTAGTTGTGCAAAAGAAAACTGACAACATAGTAAGAGGACACAAATTAATTTGCAGGAAAATACTTTCATAGCTTTTTTTTCAAAGCTAAGGTTAATAGCTAAAAATTTTCAATATTTAGCCTATACAATAACCATACATTACTGCGTAATGCACAAAATAACGACTTAAATAGATGCTTTGATTGCCTCCACCATTTTAGAAGCTCTTTCATTAACTTCAGCTTCTGTCCAAGATAACTTTATCAAGCATGAGATATTTCGACCTATAAAATGATCAGATTGCTCAAATGTTTTATTCTTAAGACTTTCTAATTCCTGTTTAATTTCAGAAGATAAAGGAAACAACGATTTTTGGTCTTTTAGATGATCCCATTTTCTGATATAGTGCCAATTATTATCGAAATAATTCCAACAGACATCAATACCATTGGATTTAAACGCTTTAGATGTCTTTCGAGCAGCTTCTAAATTCGGTAAAAAGAAATTTAAAAACGAATAACTCTCCACACCGCCTTCAGGCACTTTCCTAAAGGTAACACCAGGAATTTCTGCAATAGCTTCCCTGAGTATGGTATAATGTTTCTTCTGAATGGCAATAAAATCAGGCAAACGCTTCACTTGAGCTAAACCCACAGCTGCATTTAATTCTGAAATACGAAAATTATAACCCAAAAACGGATGTGTTTCTGCACCTCTATCACTACCAACATGATCATGTCCATGGTCGCTGTAATGATCTGCATTCAAATAATAGTCTTTATTATTGGTTATTACTGCGCCACCTTCACCACAAGTAATCGTTTTTACAAAATCGAAGGAAAAACAACCTAAATCACCAATACTTCCCAGAGGTTTACCTTTATAAGATCCTCCAATAGCCTGACAAGCATCTTCTACAAATAGTAAATTATGCTTTGTACATATTTGTTGTAACGCGTCTAAGTCACCCATGCTTCCACACATTTGAACAATCATGACGGCTTTTGTCTTAGGCGTGATAGCCGCTTCCACAGCTTTAGGATCTAGAGTTAACGTTTCGTCTATATCTACTAAAATAGGAATAGCGCCTAACATCATAATCGCTTCAAAACTGGCCACAAATGTAAATGTTGGCATAATGACTTCATCACCTGCTCCAACACCTGCTGAAGCGAGTGCCACAGAGACTGCAGCAGTTCCGCTAGAGACGAGCTGAACATGATTTGTTTTAAAGGTTTTTGAGAGCTCTGCTTCTAGTTCTTTTGCTTTCCAATGACCATTACGCATTCCATCAAAACCATAACGCATCAACACGCCATTATCTAAAACGTCATTGACCTCTTTTCGTTCAAGGTCTCCAAATAATTCAAATCCTGGCATGTAAACTTATAATTTTGAATTTATGAAAGAGATAAAAGCTTCAATGTTTTCAGGAGTAAAATCAACAAGTGGCTTTCCTATTGTAGCATTGTGTTTATCAACCAAAGCTAATCCTGTTGTAGATTTTTGCTTGGTGTAATGTATTCCCATTCGGAAATTGTAAGACTTGGTATCTGAGACATCTAACTTTAAAAGCACGACTTTTGGAGCTACTTTTTTATATGCTTCCGAAGCAAAGAGTTCTTTGTTCAAGACCTCTAAAGTTTTAGCGTCTTGGTCATTTATAACAAAAGCTAAGATGGGTTTGTTTTGCGTTTCTGATTGCTGTAATGCAACTTCATAATCTGTTAACCAATTAGCCTCATCTTGACCAGACATCTGAAATGCGACGAGTAATACTAAAATACATATCAATTTTTTCATGGTAATTTGTTATTTGCGATGCGCTCACAATTATAATTGAAACAAATATAATCAAATCAAAAGCACATCAAAAGCTTTTTTACGACTTACATTTCAATGATGGACTCATTAAGTTGTTTTCTTACTTTTTTTAATTCAGCAAACATATCATCATCTGCTCTGTAACCTACTGGCAATAACAGTACAGATTTCAGGTTTTCGTTTTTGAGACCTAATAAATCATCATATGCTTCGGGATTAAAACCTTCCATAGGACAAGAATCAATACCTTCAATAGCGCAAACAGTCATTAAGTTCCCTAAGGCGATGTAGGCCTGTTTTGTTGACCACTGTTGACGTTCGCTAATCGACATCTTAGTCATCATTTGCGTTAATTGCTTTTGAAATGGTTCTAAGATTGTTTTTGGAGTCGCTCTTATATCCTTAACATTATCAAAATGTTCATCAACATCATCCTCTACAATATTATCCTGAATGCAGAGCACTAAAAGGTGTGACGCTTCCAGAACTTGATTTTGTCCATAAGCATGCTGCACCAAATCTTTTCTGATGTTTTCATCCTTAATCACAAGCATTTTAATGGTTTGAAGACCAAAAGACGTTGCTGTTAAATTAAAAGCTTCTTTGAGTATATTTAATTTTTCTTCGGAAAGGGTTTTACTTGCTTCAAATTTTTTAGTTGCATAGCGCCATTTCAATTTATCTATCGTAGTCATAGTCGTTGTAATATTTCAGCAAAAATACGGCTAGAATAATCACTAATCACACCTGTTCAATAAATTAATTCAATAGTTGCATTAATAGCATAAAAAAAGCAGTCAATTATTTGAAATAAATAAAAAAGGGTTCTATATTTGCACTCGCATTTAGGGAAACCTAATGATACACTTTGGAGAGTTGGCAGAGTGGTCGAATGCGGCAGTCTTGAAAACTGTTGAGGGTCACACCTCCAGGGGTTCGAATCCCTTACTCTCCGCTTAGAGCAAAGCTCAATTTCTGATAAGAAATTGGGCTTTTTCTTTTTATGGTTGTCACGAGCTTGCTCGTGCAAGGTCGTATAAAGAAAAAGCACAAAGACTGCCTTAGCAGGATTGAGATTTATTGTAAGGTGCAAAGTACAAGGGATCAAGAGCGAAGTGATTAACCCTTACTCTCCGTAAAAAAACATATAACGAAAGTTATGAGTTTTTTGTTTTTTATAATAAGCTAACTGATTATCTATGATATGGGCTTATAGGCTTGAAACCATTAAAAACTCTTTGTTAAGAACTTCACCAATTCGATTAATGCTATCTGTAATACTAATGGATTCAGTATTAATAGCTATACTACCATTATGATATGGCTTGTATTTCTCAATTTTCGATTTAAAAAACAGTCCAACCGTTGTCGTCTTGGTAGAACTCGCCAAATGCATTATACCACTATCAGCACCAATAAATAATTCTGCATTTGCAATCACTGATCCTATTTCTCTAATATCTTCACTATAGAAAGTCTGGGCTTCAAAATCTATTTGTGATACATTCTCAATAGGTAATATTTCAACAATATTATAATCTTTATAATGTGTTTTTAATTCTTTATAAAAACGCTTCCACCATAATTTTGAATAACATTTATCACCCGTTGCATACGTAAATATGCAGATGGTTTTTTGGTTATTCTTTGTAATTTCTTTTAAAATATGCTCTCCTTTTGAAATCTCATTTGCTGTTAACCTTAAATCCAGTGATGCAATTGTATTCGTATTTTTCTTCAATCCCAACATAGAAAGGTAATCTCTCAAATTATAAATAGGGTTTTTTGCCATATGAAAATTGTCAGATAATTCATTTTCACTCAACCCTTCAATTTCTCCAAAAACTTTATATTTAGCGTTAGAAATCTTAGTTAATAGTTTCCCTGAAGATGATCCTTTCACAGCATTAATCACTAAATCATATGTTTTGTTTTTCACTTTCAACCAAACCCTACAATAGTTTATTAATTCATTAAATGGTTTTCTCGGTAGGAGAATATAATTCTTAATGTTTTTGTAATTACCAAATACTATCGGTGCTAAACTTCCTTTCGCTAACACATCAATTTCACAATCTGGAAATGTATCTACAAGCTCTTGTATTAAAGGTGTGGTCAACAATAAATTCCCTAGGCGATGATTTGGTCTTACAACTAAAATTTTTTTGATTTCAATTTTAGTCCCTACGTGTACTGTAGCATTTACATGAGAATTTCCTATGTTTTCAGTTAAGGCGCCCATTATTTTTCTTCTATAAATATTAACATATTTCAATAGAATACCACTTTTACTAGCAGTTCTGTTTTGGTTTGATGCGATCATATCTTAGAATTTTAAAATAGCTGCCAAACCAATAGTTTCATTACTATAGGTTGGCGTAACAATTAAGCGTTCATTAAAGTCTTCATTATTTTTAAAAGGATTCCAATCAAATAAATAATCAAAATGGTATACTAGTTTAGTAATTAGTATTCCTAAGCCTGCTCCTGCAAGCACGTCAGATAAGTAATGAGAATTTTTAGCCACTCTCAAAAAGGCTGTTGATGATGCAAAAACATAACCACTATAGGCAAGCCAAGGACTTGTATCTTTATACTCTTCATAAAGAACAGTCGCAGATGTAAAGGCCTTAGAGGTATGCCCAGAAGGAAATGAGCTACTGTTATATCCACTTGGTCTTTCTTTGGTAATCAACCCTTTTAGCGCATTGGTTGTGTACTTATTTACCATGTGAGCAATAAATGCGTTTTTAGATTGATCAAACCAATGATTTTTAGATTCAATACCCAATAAATCTGCGGAATACATTTCAACTAGAGGAACATACCACAGGTAATTATCAATAGTTGTATTAAAATCAGTTCCAACTTGATTTCTTATATTGTTCTGAAATCGATTTTCAAAAGCAGTACCTGTAATTAATAATGACGCTCCAATTAAAATTTTTGGAGCAACAGTTTTTTCTGATAATGTTTTTTCAGTCATTTTAAATTGCAGGCTATCATTTTGAGCGTTTACCTCAAATACACTGAAAAGTAAAAGGCAGATAAATATTTTCATAGGGAAGAATTAAATGTTCGTTCACTACTAATACATGTAAAGAGAACTTCACCCTATTTTTTTAATGATATATTTTAGAACTTTGAGTATTTTTGGTGTCTCATTGATAAAAATAATGTCGAAAAAAGAGCCATCTGTATGCGAAGAAAAAGTATATAACGAATTATTTCGGAAGTACTACGCATCTGCGACTAGGTACATTTATTATAAATGTGGAAATTTACAGCAAGCAGAAGATATTGTTCAGAATGTATTTGTCAAAATTTGGAAACTTTGCGCTACCATTATTTATTCAAAAGCGAAATCGTATATTTATTCGGCATGCAACAACTCCTTTTTTAATGAAGTTGCGCATGAAAAAGTGGTCTTTAAACATCAAAAAACAGTTGAAGAGAACACCGATTATGAGAGCCCAGATTTTTTAATAGAAGTTGATGAATTTAGAGTAAAACTTAAAGAAGCCATTAATACATTAAACATGAAAGAGAGAGAAGTTTTCTTATTAAGTAGAATTGAAGATAAAACCTATAAAGAAATTGCTGAAATAACCGGATTAACGGTTAAAGCTATAGAACGCAGAATGAGCAAGGCTCTAAAAGAATTACGCAACGTCCTTGGAAAACATATTAAAATATAATAGGGTAAAGTCTTTTTTAACTGTATTAGTTTTAGAAGCTTAAAATATATGATGAAAAATTACGATACAGATGATACTTTTTTAGGCCGTTGGATTGCTGGAGAGCTTTCTGATGAAGAGCTTATTGAATTTAAAAAGACAGAAACTTACAAACAGTTTACGCTCATCAATAAAGAATCACAACTATTAAGTGGTCCTGATATTGATGTTGAGGCGGCATTACAAAATGTAAAACAGAAATTAAAACCACAACCTTCAAAACCTAAAACTATTCGCCTTTGGCCAACCATTAGCGTCGCTGCAATATTACTTATATCCTTAGGATTTTTTATGACTTCATCTAAGACGTATACAAATGGTATTGGAGATGTACAAACCGTACTATTAGATGATGGTTCTAAAATTAATTTAAACGCTAATTCTAGTATTTCTTTAAAACGTTTCTTTTGGTCAAATCACAAAACGGTAAACTTAACTGGTGAAGCTTATTTTACAGTTATTAAAGGAGAAGACTTTAACGTTGAAACGTCTAGAGGAACAGTTAGCGTTTTAGGCACAGAATTTAATATAAAAGATAGGTCCAATTTTGAGTTAAAATGTTATGAAGGAAAGGTTGCGTTTTCTCAACTAAACAGCTCAACATCTTCTGAAATATTAACCAAAGGAATGCAAGTTACTATTGAAGAAGATCGCATTAAAAACATAACTTTCGAAGAAGATATTCCTTCTTGGAGAAAAGGCATGTCGCAATTTGATGAGAAACCTTTATATTTGGTATTAGAAGAATTGACTCATTATTTTGATATTAGTTTCGACACTAAAGACATCGATACAAACCGATTGTTTTCAGGGAGTTTTGATCATAAAAACTTAGATATTGCACTAAAATCAACCTTAGTTCCTATGGGAATAAAATATGAGTTAAATAAAAACACTTATATACTTTCAGAATAACAGTTTAGCATTTAAGTGAATTCGATACATATTTAATTTATGAAGCATGTTATTTTCCTTATCCTACTCTTTATAATAGCATCTGGAAACGCTCAAAAACTTCAAAGTTATACTTACAATAACACGAGTCTAAATGAAGTGATTAAACAAATTGAAGAGCGACATGATATCAGCTTTTCTTTTGCAATTGACCTTATCCAAAATAAAAAAATAACATTAGATATTCAAGATATTGAGCTCCCTGAATTACTCAACATTCTAGAAGCGCAAACGAGCTTAAGTTTTGAAATAATATCTAAAAATCAAATTATTATCGCTCCAAAAGACACCAATAATAAAATTTGCGGTTATGTTTTAGATAGCGATTCAAAACTACCAATTCCTTTTGCGGTTATACAGTCATCCACAGGTGACAAATCAGTTTCAGACTCAAAAGGCTTTTTCTTAATTGATACTGCCGAAAATAACACCTACACTATCAACAGCGTAGGATATCTTTCTAAAGATTTTTCTGGAAAAGAGACCTGTCAGCAATTGTATTTAACGGCTAGTAATGAATTGCTTGATGAGATTATAATTTCAGGATATGTGACCTCCGGAATTGATAGAAACAAAGATGGTTCTATCGATGTTACTAGTAACTCCTTAGGCATACTACCGGGTCTTGTTACACCTGATTTATTGCAAAGCATTCAACTGATTCCAGGAATAAATAGTTTGGATGAATCGGCTTCAGGAATACAAATTAGAGGCGGATCACCAGATCAAAATCTAATTTTATTTGATGATATAAAGCTCTTTAATACGGGTTATTTTTATGGTATGTTTTCTACTCTTAATCCTTATGCAACAAAAAAAGCTAGCATTTTCAAATCTGGAACAAGTGCGGTTTATGGTGATCGTGTCTCAGGTATTATAGATATATCTACAGGAGAAAATATACCAAATAAAACCGAAAGTGGTTTTGGAATTGATGGCTTAAGTGTTGATGGATATATTAAAACACCTATATCTGATAAACTCGCTGTGTATTTATTTGCAAGACGCTCTTACACTGACACATACAAAAGCACAACTTACAATAGTTACGCTGAAAAAATATTCAATAATACAGGAACTGTAACAGATATTAATGGACAAATCATTATTGTACCAAGTGATGATGAATATACCTCAGAAACTAGTGATAATTATTTTGCATTTCACGATTTCAATTCTAAAATTATATTCTCCCCTAACACCAGTAACAAGTTTATTTTAAGCGGTTTATTTACACGAAACGTGATAGATTTTACATTTATTGATGATGGAGAAACAAAAGTCGACAACTTGGTTACCAGAAATAATGGCGTTAGCCTTAAATGGAAACATAAGAGTTCAGAAACCAATAATGAAGACATCACATTTTATTTTTCAAAGTATGATTCTAGTTATTTAACCAAGGAATTTATTGAGGGAGTATTAGGTGAGGCGAATATTAGAAATAATTTCATAACTGATATTGGATTAAATATAAAATCGCATAGAGCTGTTGGTAAGAGACAATATTTAACTTACGGTTATCAAATTTCAAATAGTAATGTAGATATAGTCATTGCCAAGAATGAACCATTTGAGCCCGAAGAAAATCAAAACATAAAAAGTGAAAATGACAATCTTAAAAACGCCCTATTCGCAGAGTATAACTATAATACAGAAAACTCAAGTATCATTGGAGTTGGATTGCGAGCAGTCCATTATAGTAGTCTAGGAAGAGTGTATATTGAACCTAGATTAAATATAGAATACAGATTAAGTGAAACGCTAAGAATAAAAGGCAGTATAGAAAGACGCCATCAACCTATCTCTCAAATTGTTGAATATAATCAAGGAGAATTACGCTTAGAAAATAGCACGTGGCGATTATCTAATAAATCAGATAGTCCATTATTAAGAAGTGACCAAATATCTGCTGGATTGCTTTATGACCATAATAGTTGGACGATTGATTTTGATGCTTATTATAAAAACTTAAGTGGATTAACATCTTACACTAACGGTTTTAGAACACCTCAACTTGAACTTGATGAAGGAAAAAGCAGTATCAAAGGCATCGATATTTTAATTAAAAAGCGCATCCATAATTATCGTATTTGGGCAGGATATACGTTTAATGATATCCGTTTTAATTTCCCTGATATTCAAGTTGGAGATTTTCCAGGAAATAATGATATCACCCATAGTTTTAGAATTTCAAACACAATAAGTATTAATGATTTTGAATTGTCTTTAGGCTGGCAATACCGAACAGGTGAACCATATACTCCTATTACAGCTTTTGATTCTGAAACATCTTTAGTAAGTTTTGGAGATATAAATAGTGTGCGTTTAAAAGATTATCATCGCTTAGATGCTTCAGCCATTTATAACTTTACAATAAATAAAACTAAAAAGTGGAAGTCCCAATTAGGTATCTCTGCACTGAACATTTACAATAGAAAAATTCCTATTTCTATTACATACAGATCAGAGGATGAAGGTTCTGGGCTAGAACTCCAACAAGTCATACAACGTTTCTCTTTAGGATTCACACCTAATGTCTCTTTTAGAGTGTTTTTTTAAAAGTGGAGGGCTTAAACCGATACCACCATTTATAATTTAGATTGTTGGACGTCAGAAAAAGAAACAGAAAACGAATTAATAGGTATTAGCGAAAAGCCCTAAGCCTAATACTTCCTATTATATTTATAAATATCTTTTAAAGTAATACTATCACCAACTGTATTCACTATGTTTAGGTCATATTTTATGCTAACCTTTGTACCTATTGAGGCGTAATAATAAATAACCCAAGCATCTGCTTCGTTTGTTCCAATACAACCATTTGAATATGCCTTTCCTAAAGTTACAGGATTTGTTGTGGGATGAATTAGCTGCCCGTA
>Ga0316189_10002422_pt1 | contig 18358 bp, 19 predicted proteins | sample LowCovwburrow_MG_FD_204930 | JGI IMG/M metagenome (GOLD analysis project Ga0316189, IMG submission 204930) | Coastal sediment microbial communities from Maine, United States - Lowes Cove worm burrow | ecosystem: Environmental > Aquatic > Marine > Coastal > Sediment | place: USA: Maine...
GGCTTGGCATGAGCGATTGACGAGTTCTTGGACGCTGACTTCCTGTCCATTGTCTGTACGTGTCACTCCGATCGAATAGACCGGCTTGACCAGGGAGTCGCGTATGCTTTTGAAGGCATGCCCACGCAGCTTATGCAGGCAGCGCTCGGCGATTTCACGGGCCGGTTCCGCACTGGTACACAGGATCATGAAGTCATGATCACCGAAACGTGCGATGGTATGCGCATCGGCCGCGGTGGTGGCAAGCACGCTGGCGACCTCGGTCAGCATCTGTTCGGCGCAGCTGAAGCCGCAGCTTTCACGCATATCAGAGTAGTTGCTGATCGAAATCTGAACCAAGGTGTGGCCTTTGTCTTCACCGCCGATCAGGGCGTCGAGTCGCTCCATGAAGGCCTGGCGGTTAAAGAAACCGGTCTGGGCGTCTTTGCTCGTAAGTTCCTCGATTCTCTGTTCCAGAGCCAGGTTTTGTTCCTGGTCTCGGATGATTACCTGGGTGCAGTATTCACCCTCGATGCTGGCCGGCGAGAATTCCATGCGGGCATTGAAGGACTGCCCGTCACTGGTAACGCAGCGGACCTCTTCTGTATGTTTGCCGTTACGTTCGACCTTACGCAGGGCCATTTTGAAACTCGCGCGCGATTCGGCGTCGATCATGTCCATGATCGGAAGGCCATCGATCTCATCCGGGGATTCGTGCCCGAACATATCAAGGTAGGCCTGGTTGGCGTTGAGGTACATACCTTCGTGGATATACGCGATGGCATCACGTGAGCTTTGCACCAGCTGGTTGCTTAGAGCGTCTGCTTCGTCCATGTACTCCCGGAGACGGGCAAGCTCCTGGCGCAGCGTAAGCGTCTGATGCTCGCGTCTCACCGCGAGTGCCACGTGATCGGGATCCTTGATGTCGATCAGGTCCTGCAATCCCTGTTCGATTGCCAGTGACTTCTGCGCGCTGATCTTTTTTCCGACCAGCAGTATGCTTGCGGTCGGGGTAACGGCACGAATTCTGTGTATTGCTTCCAGTGCGGGGATCGAATCCGCATCCGTGTTCAATATCACGAGGCTGCAGGGGTCGGTTGACAGTTGTTCGTTGAGGGCCTCGAGACTTTCCGCGACTTTGAGATGTGCGGCCTGGCCCTGGTTGCGCAACGCATTGGCGAAGCCGTCCGCGACTCCCAGCGAGCAGCCCACGACGAACATTTCAACCGGGTTTCCGGTCAGCTCGGAGCCTTGCAGTGCAAACTCAGCATTAGCAGCCATAAGTCGACCTTTTTCTGCCTTTCATTGTTGCTGGTCGAAACCGCGTCGCGACCCTGTATCCAAGCCCAGACATTTTAGAGACTGCTCCAGAGATCATCGAAATCATCACCCGGGCGCGTCTCGTCGGCCTGTTCATCTTCCTCTGTTTTCACGAACTCGAAATGATAGCGTGCAAAGGCACTGCTGAACTCGACGAGCTTGGTAAGACGGATCAGCTGTTCCTTGTCGCCGATCGACATCAACAGGTCTACGCCTGTCTGCAGGTTCATGGCACTCATCACCAGGCTTGCCGTGGCATTGGATGAGGGATCGGTATCGTTGATCACCAGGCATTTGTAGGAGGGGGATCTCGTGCGCGGCGAAGTGCTTCCCGCCTCACGCACATCGGCCGATTCGCAACGCGTCGAAATGATCTCGAGGCCGAGATCGAGTTTCTGGTCGCCCAACTGCTTCATCCAGCGGATCACACCCAGACCATAGGTCCGACGATCCGATGGGGACTCTACACCGATGAGCTCGCCAATCTTCACGCGTGGAATACCTTCACCCTGCCAACGGATGCAATACCCACCCGCACTCTCGTTGATTGTTGTCACCGAGTGCCGGCCCGGATCGGTCTCTTTTTCAACCGCCTTGGGTTCTTCAATGAATTCGGTCAGCCTGGATGTTGGCCCCAGTCCGTGGTTGGTGAGCAGGTAGCTGTCGTTGAACAATGAGTCACTGACAAATTCACTGTCTAGCGGTGCAAGGGAGACGTTCTCGAGGCTGCCTGGCGTCCACTTGATCTTCGAGTGGGCTTTTGCCGTGCGGGGATCGGCCTCCTGCAATTCAAACAAGGCGGCAGGGGTGGTTTCGTAAGGCGGCGCGTCTTCCGCCTGCTGGTTGGCGTGAACCGCGTGCAGTCCGGCAACCACATTGAGGTCGAAGTTCAGCTTGGTCCGTACGAAGCGTCGATCCGGTGGCCGGCTCCAGGCCATGATCAGCAACCTGAGCAAGGGTCTGGTGACGATCGGTTTGCCTGATTGCAGGCCTTTTCGGTTGTCCCAGGGCGCTTGTTCGAACTCGCTGCGCAGCCTCTTCAGAAGCTCGCGCACGTCGAGGATGGCCATCCGCTTGCCCGGCATGGGCGTGCGTAGCGAATTGTGCATCGGCGCCGAGTCGGTCCAGAGGTCGACATTGAAACGCCCGAGGCTGGTTCCACCATCGTCTTTCGTCAATATGGTCGTGGACTGCGACCAATCATGCAGGAGTGAGAACAGCAGGCGTGCGTGGCTCTGGCGCAGACGGTGTGGTGTGGCGCTGGCAAACAGCATCAGCGACTTGAACAGATCTTCGATGCTGGTGCTGGTCCGCGTTGCTTTGCCGTCGTCGGGTTTTACCTGCACCTGGTGAATATTGTTCTGCGAGGCATAGGCGTAAATGCTGTTGATCTCGCGCCAGATTCCCTCCGGCCAGGGGGTATAGACGAGGGAGTTCTGCAGCAGGCACTGCCCGAGGTAATAGAGCGCCCGGTGCAGCGCGATCACCAGCAGACGACGATCGAAGTTGGTGCTGTCACCCGAGATCATGTGTTCGACGATCAGCTTGTAGGAGATCGCCAGTTCCTTCTGTAATTCGCGCGCCAGCGAGGCCGTTTTCCAACCCTTGGTCGAGAAGGGCAGGCCCACTTCAACGTAATATTTCTGGAGATTGTTGGTGATGTACTCGACCGGGGGGCGGAACTTCTCGACCGTCTTCGCCCGCAGCAGGTCCGGAATCTCGATACGGTTGAATTCAACCAGGGTACTGAATACCTGACGCGCGGTTTCTCCGACGTTGGCCATCGGCAGCGCTTCAAACCAGGCCTCCGTCTCCTTCGGGTCGAGCAACATATTGCCGGGCTTGGGTGCCGCCTGTTGCGGAATTTGGAGCCCAAGGAGGGGGCGTTGGGCGGCCGCGGTCGATTTGGCCGATGCCTGGGTATCTGGGTTGTCAGTTGATTGGGTCAATTTAGTCGCCAGCACTCACAGTCATTATTTAGCCCGCGGCGTCCTTGCGACGGATTTTTGTCACTTCATGATACAGCGGGCTAACCCGCTGTCACTGTCCAATATTAGCTGTACACCCTGCTTAAGTGCAGTGTCTGAGGCGGCCGGGTTCACAAATGCGAAATCGGGGTCTTGTGCGGTTCACCCGGGAGCTCCCGCACCACCCGCGGTACAAGATAACCAGGCAAACGTGAACGCAACGCCTCCAGCAGCCGCTCAGCCCGTACCAGCGGCACCTCGAAGTGGGCCGCACCTTCGACCGGGTCGAGGAGATGCAGGTAATACGGCATGACCCCGGCCCCAAACAGCGCCTCACTCAGCTCTGCTAGGGTATCGGCATCATCGTTGACAGACTTGAGCAATACGGATTGGTTCATCAGTATTGTGCCGCCCGAGGCCAATTTGCGCATCGCACGGCGAAGTGACGGGGTGATTTCACGCGGATGATTCGCATGAATTACCACCACGGTCTGCAGGCGGCTCTCGGACAGCAACCCGGCCAGTTCGGTGGTAACCCTACCGGGCAGTACCACAGGCAGGCGGGTGTGGATGCGCAGACGCTGCAGTTGCGGCAGTTTGTGCGCCTCCTCCAGCAACTGCCGGATTCTGGCATCCGAGAGGCTGAGTGGGTCGCCGCCACTCAAAATCAGTTCATTGATGTCCGGTAACTCACCCAGCGTAGCCAGGGCAACGCGCCAGTGGCGCAAAACGGAGTTTTCAGCATAGGGGAAATGACGACGGAAACAGTACCGGCAATGGACCGCACAGGCACCTGTGGTGATCATCAGTGCGCGTCCATGGTATTTCTTCAGAATCCCGTGTTGCTGCGACGCTGCCATATCGTCCACGGGGTCCTGCAGGTAGCCGACAATCGGCTGTTCTTCCACCGCCAGCGGCAGCACCTGTGCAAGCAGGGGGTCGAAGGGGTCCCCCCGGCGCATCAGTTCCACGAAGTATCGCGGTACTCTGAGCGGAAAACGCGCCCCTTTCATCTGCACCTGGGGCAAACGGGCCGAATCGAGATCGAGCAGGCGCAGCAGCTCGGCCGGATCGGTCACGGCACGGGCCAGCTCATGTTGCCAGGGTTCTGATTCCAAGCATGGAGGGGAACAGGTTATCATTACGGGCTGTGATCGCTTTAGGTTTTGGTGAGGATTGAATGGCAACATACAGCACAAACGAATTCAGGGGTGGCCTCAAGCTGCTGCTCGACGGTGACCCGTGCACCATCATTGAAAACGAATTCGTCAAGCCGGGCAAAGGTCAGGCGTTCAACCGCGTAAAGATACGCAATCTGAAAACCGGACGCGTCCTTGAAAAGACCTTCCGTTCAGGCGAATCGGTCGAAGCTGCTGATGTCATCGATCGGGACCTCCAGTACCTGTATGGCGATGGCGAATTCTGGCACTTCATGGACAACGACTCCTTTGAGCAGTACCAGGCCGACGAAACGGCGATGGGCGATGCTGTGAAGTGGGTAAAAGAGCAGGACAACTGCATGGTTGTGTTGTGGAACGGTGCGCCCATCGCGGTCGAGGCACCCAATTTCGTGACCCTGGAGATCACTGAAACCGACCCTGGACTGAAGGGTGATACCTCCGGTGGTGGCGGCAAACCGGCCACACTCGAGACCGGGGCGGTGGTACGTGTGCCGCTGTTCATCCAGAGCGGCGAGAAGATCAAGGTCGATACGCGCACCGGTGCTTATGTAAGCCGGGTCAAGGACGGCTAGCGGTTTGCCGGTCGAGGACTGGCGGCCGGGTGCGAGTCTGCACGCACTCCGGGCCCGCGCCATCACGCTGGCCGATGTGCGCCGATACTTTGCGGACGCGGGAGTCATGGAGGTCGAGACCCCCCTGGCATGTAGCACTGCGGGTACTGATCCGGGCCTCCAGCCCCTGCGCGCAAGCTATGCCGGCCCGGTGTTTCCAAATGGCAGGGCGCTTTACCTCCAGACCTCACCTGAATTCGGTATGAAGCGGCTGTTGGCGGCCGGTACCGGCGCGATCTACCAGATCTGCAAGGCGTTTCGAAATGCCGAGGCCGGGCGCCTGCACAATCCCGAGTTTTCCATGCTCGAATGGTATCGTCCCGGATTCGATCTGGCCGAGATGATGCAGGAGGTCGGCACAATCGCGCGCCTGGCCCTCGATCTGCCGGAGCTGGAGGCCGTGTATGAATCTTATGCGGGCCTGTTTCAGTCCGTGCTCGGCATCGATATCTTCGACAGCTCGGCCGAGGAGTTGCAGGCACAGGCAGTTCGGCACCTTGTACTTGGTGCGGAGGGTATGGATCTGGACCGTGACGGCTGGCTGGACCTGCTGATGAGTCACCTCATTCAGCCCCAGCTGGGCCAAGACCGTCTGTGTTTCGTGACTGACTATCCGGCCAGTCAGGCGGCGCTGGCGCGTCTCAACCCCGACGGCCGCACGGCTGCCCGTTTCGAACTGTTCTTTTCCGGCGTCGAGCTTGCTAACGGGTATCACGAACTGGTCGAGCCCGACGAGCAGGCCCAGCGTTTCGAGGCGGACAACTGCCAGCGACGCGGACGGGGACTGCCACCGATAAAAGTGGACCGCCTTCTGCTAGGAGCCATGCAGCACGGCCTGCCTGACTGCTCCGGGGTGGCGGTTGGCCTCGACCGCCTGCTGATGCTGCGCCTGGGTGAGAGCGATATCGACCGGGTGCTGAGTTTTTCCCTGCAGCGCTGTTGAATCTGACCAACGGCTGCGGATCATCAATGCCGTCATTCGGGCAAGCAGGCAAACTCCGCCGATGTTCCGGCTGGCGGCAATCTGTCTTTTTCCGATCCTCGCGGCCTGCGATCGCGCGGGGACGGGACGGCCTGTGTCATCCGAAGTTCATATGCTGGCGGAAAAAGGCAGGACCCAAGCGCTATTGCTGGTGATCTCCGATGCCGGCAGTGTGGATCAGCGCGATGTCTGCTACCGCACGCCACTGATGCTGGCGGCGCAGTTCGGCCACCTGGAGACCGTCGAGGAGTTGCTGGCTGCAGGCGCACGGGTCGATCTGCATGAAAAGGGGTACTACACGGCTCTGATGCTCGCGGCCGGGAACGGTCACAGTGACGTTGTGCAGGTTCTGGCCGGTGCCGGTGCCGCGGTAGATGAAGTCGAGATCACACGCGGCTGGACCGCACTGATCTGGGCGGCCAAGCGTGGCCACGCGGACACCGTGGAGCTGTTGCTCTCGCTGGGTGCCAATCCGCGTGTGCATGACAAACAGGGCCGGTCGGCGCGCGACTGGGCACGGAAACAGGGATATCAGAGGCTGGCCGCACGGCTTTGAAGGCCGTATGGCTCAGTGACCACCTCTTGGACGACCAATGGCCTGCCCCAGGGTCACCGGGTCGCCAGGGCCCAGATCCGGGCTCCAGTCAGCGGCGCCATGGGGTAGCAGCAGGATCACGGTCGAACCCATGTTGAAGCGACCGATTTCGTCACCGGCCTGAAACTGCCGGCGCTCGTCACCCTGGTAGACCCATTTTGTGGGCTGCCCCCGTTCGCCCCGTACTTCGCCATGCCAGACGGTGTCCATGCTGCCAACGAAAATCGCACCCACCAGGATCACGGCCATCGGACCCACGGCCGTGTCAAAGTGACAGATCACGCGCTCATTGCGAGCAAACAGGCCGGGCACCAGCTGTGTGGTGGCCTCGCTCACGCTGTACAGGTCACCGGGCACAAAGACCATTGACTGCAGCGTTCCGGAAAAAGGCATGTGGACGCGATGGTAGTCCTTGGGCGACAGATAGATGGTCGTGAACAGGCCGTCGCGAAACTGCGCGGTCTTCTGTTTGTCGCCGGCCAGCAGGGCCAGCAGCTCAAAATCATGCCCCTTGGCCTGGACCAGTGCTTCGCCCCGGATGTTTTCGATCTGGCTGATCCTGCCGTCTGCGGGCGAAACCACCATGCCCTCCGCGAGGGGGCGTGCGTCTTGCTTGAGGGCACGGGTGAAGAAGTCGTTGAAGCTCGGGTAGGCGGCCAGATCGGGCTGCTCTGCCTCCGCCATGTTGACCCCGTAGTGGCGGCTGATCCGGGTGATCAGCAGATTCTTCAACCAGGGCCGGGTGGAACGTGCGATACGGTACATGCCAGCCGCCAGCAGGTGCTGTGGCAGGACGCGTAGCAGGTTGGTGGAAAGGTGATCCAGAAGCTTGGGTTTCGCCGGGTCCGGCATGCGGGTTCTACTCCACGAAGGCAATGATGGTGCTGATGTTGCGCGCCATGATAGCCGCTTGCTCATAAGGAATCAGCGCCCAACGTCTGTGATCCGGTGCAATCAATACGGCATTGGCCGCGGTCGCGCTGCACCAGTTTGCACGGTCCGGCAGGATACCGAGCTGTTGGCTGAGCGCGTCGAGCTGTTGTTGTGGTGCGCTGAGCACCTCGGCCCAGTTGACTCCACCGGTAAAGGCCTGGGCCACATCGTCGTTGGGCCGGTCGTAGGCCAGCACGCTCAGACGCAGGTTTGCCTGGATCTCAGGCCAGGCTGCCAGGCGGTTGAAAACGCTGGCGTAGTGACGCACAAGTCGGCTGCATTCGGCCTCCCGGGTGTCGGCAGGCAGAAACAGCCGCCATGGACCGGGTGCACCGTCGCTCGTATCGACGAACAGGTCGGCCGGAAAGTCGACCAATTGGCCGGCAGGGTAGACCACTGCCGAAAGATCGGCCAACGGCCTACGCTGCCAGTATTGCCCGAGATAGTAGCCGGCAATCACGCTGGCAAGAGCCGCGAGCGTGAGTATCAGCCGTACCCCGGGACCGCGCCGTGCCGGTCCAGCCACCCCTTGTCAGGCCGCCAGGATCTTTTCTGCGGCCGGCAGTGCGACACCATGGGTGACCGGGGCGCCCATGTCCGCGAGTACCGCGTCCAGAGCCCCCAGGCACTGGGTGACGTTCTCGATCCGGCTGCTGTAACCCATCAGGCCGATGCGCCAGACTTTGCCCGCGAGGTCACCGAGTCCTGCACCGATCTCCAGGTGGTGTTCTTCAAGCAGACGCGTGCGTACGGCAGCATCGTCCACCCCTTCGGGGATAGTCACTGCATTCAGTTGCGGCAGCCGGTGGGCCGGGTCGACGATGAATCGCAGACCCATGGCCTCGAGGCCGGCCTTGAGCGCCTCATGGTTGCGCTGGTGACGTGCCCAGGCGTTCTCCAGACCTTCCTCGTGGACGATCCTCAGAGACTCATGGAGGGCGTACATGGCGTTCACCGGCGCGGTGTGATGGTAGGCGCGACGGGTGCCCTTTCCCCAGTAGCCCATGATGAGATTCATATCGAGGAACCAGCTCTGTACCTTGTGCTCACGATTGCTGATCCGCTGCTGGGCGCGTTCGCTGAAACTGACCGGCGAGATACCGGGTACGCACGACAGGCACTTCTGGGTTCCGGAATAGAGTGCATCGATCTCCCATTCATCGACCTTGAGCGGGCTGCCGGCGAGTGATGTGACCGCATCGACGATGGTCAGACAGTCATGCTTGTGCGCAAGCTCGACCAGGGTACGGGCATCCGATTGGGCCCCGGTTGAGGTCTCCGCATGTACAAAGGCCACCAGATTGGCATCCGGGTGGGCGGTCAGCGCGTCTTCGAGCTTTTGTGGGTCGACGGCGGTGCCCCAGGCATCTTGCACCATGACCGGCTCGGCGCCGCAACGCTCGACGTTTTCCTTCATACGTCCACCGAAGACGCCGTTCTGGCAGACGATGACCTTGTCCCCGGGTTGCACGAGGTTGACGAAGCAGGCCTCCATGCCGGCTGATCCTGGGGCCGAGATGGGCATGGTCAGGGTGTTTTCGGTCTGCATGACGTATTGCAGCAGCGTCTTGACCTCATCCATCAGGTCAATAAATCTTGGGTCCAGGTGGCCGATGGTTGGTCGACCGAGCGCTTCGAGTATCCGGGGGGGCACATCCGATGGGCCAGGGCCCATGAGTGTGCGGAGCGGCGGGTGAAAAGCGTGATAAGTCATAACGGATCCCAATAGACATTATTGATGCAGGCCGCGGAGTATAGTGACCTGGGGAAAACCGGATCAAGCGTAATATCCGCTTATCAAGTACGGTCTGGGGCTTGGAGCGTGCTAAAACGGACGGGCCCTTATTGAGGAGGATGCATGGCATGACTGACAAAATTGATAAAACCGAGGCCGAATGGCGCAAGACCCTGAGCCCGGAGCAATACCATATCTGCCGGGAAAACGGCACGGAACGCGCCTTTACCGGTGAATACTGGGATACCAAGACACGTGGTGTATACCGCTGTGTGGCCTGTGGTGAGCCGCTGTTCAGTTCAATGGAGAAGTACGATTCAGGCTCAGGCTGGCCGAGCTTCTGGCAGCCGCTGGTTGTTGACGCGGTCGAAACCGAGACCGATCAAAGTCTGGGGATGATGCGTACCGAGGTGCATTGTGCGCGTTGCGGCTCTCATCTCGGCCATGTGTTTCCGGACGGACCGCGGCCCACCGGACAGCGCTATTGCATCAACTCCTTGTCGCTCGAGCTCGATACCGAACAGCTGCCGGGCGGAGACAACCCCTAGCCGGCTTGGTCCAACAGGTCCTGTACTTTTTTCGCTGTCCACAGGCCACCGCCCGGCGGGGGGCGGGCGGCGTCATTCCAGAGTTCGGCAGTCTGTTCGGGTGAGACCAGGTTGAGGACATGTTCCTGTGCCTCCCGCCGCACTGCCGATACATAAGCCTCTTCACCGGCCAGCTGAATCAGGCCATTGAGGTCCATCTGAGCATCGTACTGGTCGCGAAGGACCATGATGACATCTTCCGGTGACATGGTCTCCAGCAGCCCGTTTGTGACCTCGCCCAGATCGAGCTGCGGTACCTCATCGGGCATGCGCAGATCGATGTCCTTCAACCGCTGCCGCACCAGTGGTATGACGTCGCGGCTTTGGGCACTGCTCAGATGAGGGTACTCGGCGTTGAATCGTTCGATGGCATCCGCAATAACGTTGACCGTTTCCATCTTCTTCCATAGGTCATGCGCCGGTATCCATTCGCCGCCGAATCGGATCATCGGTTCTGCAGTCTTTGCATTCGTTTTGCTGGTCGCCATTGTCCCGGGTCCCTGTGGCGGGTCTCTATCAGGCTAGCGGCCAGGGCCTCCGACGCTTGAGGCAGGGCTGATGGCCTCAGTCAGGGTGGGGCGGGGGCCTGGCCCGACGGCAGCAGGATCTGCACATCTGCACCACCGAGATCAGAGACGGCTATGTTCAGTGCACCGCCATACTGGGTGACGATCTCGCTCACCAGGGCGAGACCTATGCCCTCTCCGGGATGGCGTTGGTCGGCCCTTTCCCCGCGCTGCAGCAGCCGGGTCACGTCTTCGGCGGCGATGCCTTCACCGTCATCCTCGACATCCACCCGCAGCTGATCGCCCCGCATCCTCGCCGAGATTCGTACCTGACCCCGGCAGTGTCTGTAGGCGTTCTCCAGCAGGTTTCCGAACAGCTCGAACAGGTCACCTTCATCCGCCCGCAGCGAGATTTCCGCGGGTAGTCGACGGCTGCAGTGAATTCCGCGGTCGTGATGGACCTTGTCCAGGCTGGCGCACAGCCGCCGCATAAGCGGGGCGAGGAAGATTGGGCGGGTCACATTGCTGGTTCCTGCCACGGCGGCACGCTGGCGCTGATAGCTCACCATCTGGTCGATGCGTTGGGTCTGTTCACTGATCTGTTCCCGAAGCGCCCCGATGTTGCCCTGTTCGGCGGCACCGCGGAGCACGGCGAGGGGCGTCTTCATACTGTGGGCCAGGTCGGCGAGGCTGTTCCTGACGCGCTCCTGGCGGAGCCGGTTCTGCTCGATCAGGCTGTTGAGATTGTCAGAAAGGCCCTGCAACTCGCTCGCCACCGGTCCCTCGATTCGGCTGCTGTCACCGTTCTCGATCCGCCTTACCGCCGAACTCATCTCACGCAGCGGGGAAAGTCCCCATCGTGCGAGCAGGGTCTGGACCGCCAAGAGCACCAGTGCGACACCACCCAGCCACAGCCACAGGGTTCCACGGAAACTCGCCTGTTGCATGCTCATCGTCTGGCCGTCCATCGCCACGGTGAGCGAATAATGGATCGGCTCTCCGAAGTCGTCTTCCCAGGCGATACCCTGATCAAACAATGCCAGCTGCTCGGTGACGCGAAACCGGGTCTCGCCCGGCCGGCTCGCGCTGACCAGGCGTTCGCTGCGCCCGAGCAGTGAACCCGAACGCCATCCATACTTGCCGTTCTCACCCTCTATCTGGGCGTACAGGCCTGAATCCGGTTGGTTGAACGCCGGGGCACTGATTACCTCGGGCAGGCGCATTCGGCCCTGCTCGCCTTCCTTGGCTGCTGAAAGCAGGGTATAGATATGTGCCTGAAGCTGCTCGCGGGTCGCGGTTTCGATACTGGTCCTGTATGCGCGATCGAGTGCCACGCCCGCAAGCCCGAGGAACCCGGCAAGGACGAGCAGGTTGCTTGCAAGCAGGCGCCGGGTGATGGACCGGCCCATCGTCAGGTTGCACCCCTGTTCAGTCTGTAGCCGCGACCGCGTAGCGTCTCGATCGGCTTGAGTCTGCCGTCCGGATCGATTTTTTTGCGGATGCGGCCGACCAGTACCTCCACCACATTGCTGTCACGGTCGAAGTCCTGATCGTAGATGTGTTCGGTAAGCTCGGTCTTGGACACCACCTTGCCGGCATGCAGCATCAGGTACTCGAGGATGCGGTATTCGTGGCCGGTGAGGACGATCTGGCTGTCATGGCGTTTTACCGTCTGCTCGGCGGTATTGATCTCGATGCCTGCACAGCCCAGCACGGGCGTGCTGTGTCCGGCGGCGCGTCGCAAAAGCGCGTTGACCCTGGCCATCAGCTCTTCGGCGTGGAACGGCTTGGTGAGGTAGTCATCGGCACCGCTCTCGAGTCCTTCGACCTTGTCCTGCCAGGCATCGCGTGCCGTCAGAATCAGAATCGGAAAGGGACGTTGCAGTTCACGTAACTGCCGGATCAGCTCGATCCCCGAGATGCCAGGCAGGCCGATATCGATGATGGCCAGGTCCATGGGATATTCGCGTCCGAGGAAGAGGCCTTCCTCGCCGTCCGCGGCCGCGTCCACCGAATAGCCCTTTGCCTCAAGCTGGTCGTGCAGCTGGTTTCGCAGGGCAGATTCGTCTTCGACTACCAGGATACGCATATCGGAATCGGTCTTTGGCAGGGCAGGCCGGTCAGCGATTCCGACGGCGTTCGCGCTTCTGGAATCGGCCGGACTCGGCGTCCATGTTCAACCGCTTGACCCGGCCATCGCGGGTGAGGATGCGAATCCTGTGCGACTCGCGACCACCGCGTTGCTCAGTCTCGGCCGACAGTACCCGCCCGGGATGGCGGCCGCGTGCCTCGGACACCGCATCTTCCAGCGAGGTGCGACGATCCGCCTGCGCGAGTGTCGATCCGCTCAACATGGCTAGTACCAGCAGAAATGATGCTATCGAATTCATGGCTCCAAGCTGTCGGGACGGTGCCCACCGGATCAGAAATGGATCGGATGTGCCCCGCGGTCCACGCGGATACGTTTGCCAGGATGTTGGTCGGTCCGCATGTGGTACATATGTCCCCTATAACGATACTTTACACGGTATCCGACCAGTTCTTCGCGGGTTTCTAGGCGATCCACCGTCTCGCAATGCCGATAGGTCCACTGTATGTCAGGTGCCAACTCGGCCACGCCAGGCCCGGCCTGGTAACCGACGGTAGCCCCAACGACCGTTCCCGCGACGGTCATGACCACACGCCCATCGCCCTTTCCGAACTGGTTTCCGGCGACCGCGCCCACGATTCCGCCGACAAAGGCGCCTGCCAGTGCGGCACGTTCGGGTTCGCCGGCAGTATTGGCGATCCGGGCATCCGAGCAGTCTTCTTCCGGGACGCTGACCTCGACCACTTTATAAACGGGTTTGACACGGATAACCTTGCCATATCCAGCGGCATGCCTCGGTGCCCATCCATCGTGGTAGCCGCGGCCGGCGACTACGTCACCGACAGCCGTGCCAAGCATCAGTGCCATCACGGCAAGTGCGGGGATTGTTTTCATCTTCATGCTCCTCGTTCCGAAGGCCCCTGCCTTCCAGTCTCTGTGTCTGCAACCCTAGTGGGGCATCGCTGAACCCAGGCTGAACGAGCGGCATGTCTGGGCCGTGACGTCCGGATCCCCGCGTGCAGGGTACCGATGGGGGGTCCGAAGTGCCTCGATAGAGAGAAGCTGAGCCGCGTTACGGGGAGATGGTCAGCGGATCGGACGCAGTTGGCTGAGCAGAAACAGGACGGTCGCAGCCGTGACGATGGACGGTCCGGCAGGGGTGTCCAACAACAGTGAGGCAAACAGGCCTGCAAGCACCGACGTCGCGCCGACCAGTGTTGCGACCAATGCCATCTGTTCCGGACTCGCGCTGAACCGCTGTGCCGAGGCCGCGGGGATGATCAGCAGGGCGGTGATCAGCAAGACGCCGACGATCTTCATGGCCACGGCGATCACCACAGCAACCAGCAGCATGAACACCAGTTTGATGCCGGCAACCTGCACCCCATCCACCGCTGCCAGTTCGGCATGCACACAAAGATTGAGCAGGCGTCGCCAGATTGCAGCCAAGACCAGCAGTCCCAGCAAGGCGCCTCCCCAGATCCACAGCACATCGGTATAGCCCACCGCGAGTATGTCGCCGAACAGATACGCGAGAAGATCGATGCGTATATCGTCCTGGAAGCTGATTGCCACCAGACCGATGGCCAGTGATCCGTGCGCCAGGATCCCGAGCAGGGTGTCGCTCGCGAGGCGGCTGCGATGTTGCAACACCAGCAGGGCCGCCGCCATGAACAGGGCAAGCAACAGAACGCTTAGCTGCAGATCGACCTGCAGCAGCAGACCGAGCGCAATGCCGAGCAGTGCGGAATGGGCGAGGGTATCGCCGAAGTAGGCCATGCGCATCCATACGACGAAGACTCCGAGCGGCCCGCTGATTATGCTCAGTCCAAATCCGGCGGCGATGGCACGCAGCATGAAATCATCCATGCCGGTGATCCTCGCCGTCGCGTACGACCTCGCCGTGCAGGTTGTGCTCATGGTCGTGATGATGGGTATAGACAGCGAGGGTGTCCGCATCGATCTTGCCGAACATATCGAGATAAGCGGGATGCTGGCTGACCGTGTCCGGGTGCCCTGAACAGCACAAATGCTGGTTTATGCACAGCACCTCGTCGGTTGCGGCCATCACCAGGTGAAGATCGTGCGATACCATCAATACCGCGCAACCGTGTTCGTCGCGCAGTCGGACGATCAGGCGGTAGAGTTCGCTTTGACCATTGACGTCGATGCCCTGAACCGGCTCGTCCAGGACCAGCAGATCAGGATTTCCCATCAAGGCGCGGGCCAGCAGTACGCGCTGTGTCTCGCCACCAGACAGGCCCTGCATCGGACGGTCCAGCAGCGCGGTGATGCCGGCCTCCTGCGCGCTGCGCTGCAGGGTGCTCCGGTCGGCACTGGAAAGGGTCAGGAATCGTTTCACGCGCAGCGGCATGCTTTCGGGCAGGCTGAGTTTCTGCGGCATGTAACCGATTTTCAGTCCGGGGGCGCGCTTGATGGTGCCCTCGGTGGGTCTGATCAGGCCAAGCGCGAGGCGCACCAGGGTCGTTTTGCCGGCGCCATTGGGACCGATCACCGTCAGGATCCGGCCGCGTTCGACCGCAAGATCGATATGTCTGAGCAGCTCGCGGCCATTGACCGTTACGCCAAGGCCTTGACCGGTCAGCAGTCGCTCAGCACCCATCGGCATCTCTGCTGCACAGTGGGCACATCCCTGCCAGTTCCACGGTCTGTGTCCGGATCCTGAACTGCAGGTCCTGCGCAGTGTGGCGGATATGCCGGTTGAGTGATGCGTCGTCCTGTTCCACCGCGACGCCGCAATGGTCGCATATGAACAACTGGGCCATGTGCTCGTGACCCGGGTGCGTGCAGCCGACGAAGGCATTGCGTGAACTGACCCGGTGTATCAACGTGTTGTCGAGCAGGAAATCCAACGCGCGATACACGGTCGGCGGTGACGGTTTGTGCCCCTCGGCCGCCAGCTGCTCGAGCAGCTCGTAGGCGCCGCTTGGACGATGGCTCTGCCAGATCAGCTCAAGAACCCGTCTGCGGATCGGGGTGAGGCGCAAACCCTGGCGCCGGCACAGCTGTTCCGCGTTACGCAGCGCGCTTTCGACGCAGGCGCGATGGTCGTGGCCCGAGGAGGGGAAGGCTTTCCTGTCCATGCTCAAGGCGGACTGCCTTCCTGCATGCACTGCTCCAGGGTGTCTGCGATCGAGTGCATCATCCGGAAGTAGGCCTGCGGGCCGGGAGGAATCTCTGCACCCAGCGGATCGAGCACGGCATGACGGAGGGGCAGGCCTTCGCTCAGCATGGCCACTAGGCGGGGTTGGAATTGCGGCTCGGAGAACAGGCAGCGTACCTTCTGATCGACCAGTGTGGCGCGCAGTGCCCGCAGGTGCGCGGCTCCGGGGCTGCGTTCGGCGTGCGTGTTGACCACAGCCACGGGATGAAGTGAGTACCTTCGTTCGAAGTACTGGTAGGCATCGTGAAATACGGCATAGCTGCCGGTCACATCGGCCAGTTCCGCGGCCAGCCGGCGATCCAGTGCAGCGAGGCGGTCTTTCAACTGTGCGGCATTGGCGCGGTACAGATCGGCCCGCATCGGGTCGAGATGCATGAGGACGCGTGCGATTTCATCGGTCATGACCATGGCATTGGCCGGCGACAGCCAGGCGTGGGGGTCGACACCGGCGTGTGCGGCCGTGTGATCCGTATGCCGGTGTTCGTTGATTTGTTCGTGTCCGGCAGTGTCCAGCGGCCGGTTTGACAACAGGTTCAGGCCCGGTGTGTCGAGCATGGCGACGCTCGCTGATATGTCCAGGTTCGGCAGAATGCGCGCCAGTGGCCGCTCCAATTGCGGGCCGATCCAGAACAGAGCGTCGGCATTGGCCAGCGCACTTGCATCAGAAGGACGAAGGCTGAAAGTGTGCGGCGACTCGCCGCCGCGCAGCAGCAGGCGGGGTGGTTCGCTGCCCGCCATGACGGCAGCGACCAGGGAATGCAGAGGCGCAATGCTGACGACTATCTTGGGCGCCGCGATGGCGTGGCGCCCGGATAATGCAAGCACCAGTATGATCGCCAGCAGGGAGCTAATGGACTGGAGCCTAGATGACACGGCCGACTCACTTAATCGAGGGATTGTAATACAATAACATTACGAGGCAGGGTTGCGGCCGCGAATTCCACCTGCCATCTACACCATCTTTCCTGGGAAAATGGTTTTATTTCGTGCGCTTAATGTTTTCGCAATCCTTTAGGTCCTAAATGGTAGATTAGTCGGCCGGATAACGGATCAGCCCTCGGAGATACGCCTTCAGCCTAATGACTACGACCCACGAAACCAGCGGAAGCTATAACGCTGCCAGGTCTGGCGGTGACGGTGCGCCCGTTGGCGAAGCCGTTCCCAGGGCATGGCGCCGGTACGGGCATTCACTGCCGCTGGGTCTGAAATGGTCGGTCAGTATTGCCGCCCTGATTGTGATTGCGATGGGCGTCCTTGGCTTTCACCTGATCCAGCAGCAGGAGGCGGGATATCGCAGCCAGGTTGACCGCTTCAGTCAGGTCATCGTGCAACAGTTGGTCAGTATCAGTGGCGAACCGATGATGGCGGCCGACAATCTGAGTCTTCAGGTGCTGTTGCAGCGCCAGGTGCAGAGCCCCCTGATCCTTGGCGCCGCGCTGCATGATTCGCAGGGTACCCTGTTGGTCGGCGCCGGTGTCACGCCGCCGGTGGCGGTAGAGCCCACGTTCGACGCCGCGGGATTCAGTTCCTGGGACTGGGATAATGGCGAATACATGGCGGTTTCCTATGTCAGTCCGGTGGTCTACCAGGACGTTATCGCCGGCTATCTGACCGTGAGCATCGACCGCTCGCCGTTGGAGAAGGATCTGCAGGTGACCCTGCGTTTCCTCGTCGTCTCAACACTGTTGATGATATTCCTTGGGGTCATCTTTGCCTCGGTGCTTGCACACCGGATGTCGCGTCCGATCAGTCGCCTGGCGCGCGCCGGTGAGGCCCTGAGTGTCAAAAACGGCAAACCCGAGGGGATGGTTTCACGTGGAGATGAGATCGGCCAGGTCCTGGATACTTTCCAGCATCTGGCCGAGGGTATAAAACGCAAGAACGTGGTCGAGGCCGCGCTGTCGCGCTATGTCTCTCCACAAGTGGCGCAACAGGTCCTGGAGGGAGAGAGCTGCGGGGTGCTGGGTGGTGACTGTGTCACTGGCAGCGTCCTGTTCTGCGATATCGTCGGTTTCACCGAGCTGTCTGAAAGCCGGCAGCCTGCAGAGGTGGCGGCCCTGCTGAACGATTACTTCGGTTATTTTGCGCTGGCTGCCGAAAGCTGCGGCGGCACGGTCGACAAGTTCATCGGCGATTGCATCATGATCGTGTTCGGCGTTCCGAGCGAAGACCCCCATCACGCGTTGCATGCCATGACCTGCGGCATGTTGATCCAGCAGATGACCCGGCGTATCAATCCGATTCGTCAGGCGCGCAATCTGGCCGCTGTGAGCTTGCGTGTCGGTATAAGCAGTGGCCCGATGCTGGCAGGCAATCTGGGTAGCGCAGACCGCATGCAATACACCGTCGTCGGCGATACCGTGAATGTGGCTGCACGCCTGTGCAGTATGGCGGAGCCGGGTGGGGTGCTGGTGACCGACGCAATGATGGCATCGGGCCAGCCTGGTGAATCGGATCATTACACGCATCTCGGTCCCGCCGAATTGCGTGGCCGCAAGGAGAATGTCGAGGTGCGCGCCATGGATGTCGAGGCCGTGGCGAGGGACGTCAATGCGGATCTGCTGATCGACAATATCCTGTCGTCGGTGAAAGGGTGATGCTGCGCAGACTACTGATGCCGATGCTGCTGCTTGTGCTGGTCGGTTGCGCGGGCCTCCAGCGCCCGGCAGAGGAACCGCTGCCTAAGGTG
>Ga0316189_10002423_pt1 | contig 18353 bp, 18 predicted proteins | sample LowCovwburrow_MG_FD_204930 | JGI IMG/M metagenome (GOLD analysis project Ga0316189, IMG submission 204930) | Coastal sediment microbial communities from Maine, United States - Lowes Cove worm burrow | ecosystem: Environmental > Aquatic > Marine > Coastal > Sediment | place: USA: Maine...
ACCTTCCGGTGCTGCAATCAACTATGGATGTACTCAAATCTCTGGAGGTCCCCTTTGAGGCCAAGATTACCTCCGCCCATCGCACCCCTGCTGCCACCCATGCCTATGTAAAGGATGCAGAGACCCGAGGCTGCGGCATCTTTATCTGCGCCGCCGGGCTGGCTGCCCATCTGGCAGGTACCGTGGCAGGTCTGACCCTGAAACCGGTAATCGGTATCCCCTTGGATGCCGGCCCCCTGCAGGGGATGGACGCGCTACTCTCCACCGTACAGATGCCGGGAGGAATCCCGGTAGCCACCGTGGCGGTCGGTAAGGCAGGCGCAAAGAACGCCGCCTATCTGGCCGCCCAGATCCTGGCCCTGTCCGATTCTGCGCTTGCGGCCCGTATCCACGCCGATCGCGAGGCCAACGCGGACGGTGTAAAAAGCAAAGACGCCAAGCTTCAAGCCGAGTTGTCTGCGTGATCGGAAGAGGCTTGGCTTGTGAACCAATCCCCTCTACATCCCTGGAAACTGAGGGAAGCAGCCCGTTGTATTCGCCAGGGCGGACTGATCGCTTATCCTACGGAAGCAGTCTATGGATTGGGTTGCGATCCCTTGAACAGGGATGCGATTGAGCGGCTGCTCAGATTAAAAAACCGACCGCTGGAAAAGGGGTTGATCCTGATTGCGGCAAATTTCGAGCAACTGCTGCCGTTTGTCAGGCCCCTGCAATCGAATCTCATGCAACCTGTCTTCGACAGCTGGCCCGGCCCCAACACCTGGCTGTTACCGGCCCGGGCCAGCACCCCAGCCTGGCTGACCGGCGCGCACGACTCCCTGGCGGTGCGGGTAACCGCCCACCCGATTGCCAGCGCCCTGTGTCGCGCCTGCCACTCGCCGTTAGTCTCGACCAGCGCCAACCTCAGCAATCACCCCCCTGCCCGCCAGGCACTCAGGGTGCGGCTGACTATCCCGGCCGGTATCGACTGTATTCTGAACGGACCGCTCGGTGAACTGGAGCGACCGACCCGTATTCGGGACGCACTATCGGGAGAACAAATCAGGGGCTAAAAAAAAAGCCCAACGTTACAGCTGTTGGGCTTTAAGGCGTCGTATAGACGCCGGAGGAGGATTAACATGAAAACCGTTTGGCTTCCGCTGTCACCTCCTGTATCGACGGTCCGATCAGAAACTTTAGAAATTAATTTTAGTTTTACGAAATTTCCTGTTTAGGCGCGATTTTTTTTACCCGTCGGTCGTTCAACTCGGTGATTTTTTTTATCAATCCATCCATTCCTGCCTGTCTTATTTCCTTGGCAAAACTGCCTCGATAGTTGGTCACCAGACTGAAACCCTCGATCTGCACATCGTAGGCCAGCCAGTTTCCGTCTTTCAGATGCATACGGTAAACGACCTCCACCGGCTTACCACCGGAACGCAGCACCTGAGTGCGAACCAACACCTTGTCGCCGGTTTTATTTTTTCGGACAGGGAGATAGCGTATCTCCCAATTGCCGATAAACTCATGAAATGCTGTGGAATAAGTACGCACCAAAAGGCGCTGAAACTGCTCGGAGAACTCGGTCTTCTGTGTGTTTGTCGCCCCCCGCCAGGATTTTCCCAATACCAGACTTGAGACCTTGGCGAAATCCACATGAGGTAACAGCACCTCTTTCGCCAGCTGATGGACATAGGCCGGGTCGGCTTTCAGTCGCTCCCGTTCATTTTCCAGGATCTCCATCAAGCGACCGGAGATATCCTGGATAATGAGTTGCGGTTCAGCCAGTTTTTCCTCTGCCACCACCGATGACATGCCGGCAACCAGCACAAGACCTGCCACCGTCAGGAGAAATGAACCGGCACTTTTTAACCAAGATTGCATAATCAGACTCACTGTTATTCCTTATGCGGACGCAGTTTAATCCCTAAATTTTGCTCGGAAAATAGGGCGAAAAATGCAATTGTGGCGAAAAAAAACGCGACACGATGTGATCCAGCCGAAAAAAACAGAAAACCATTCCCTAGCGCTGGAATTCAGTTCTCGCTGACAGCAGCCGTGTTTAAGGCCGCTCCGGCATGCTCCTCGACCCAGTCCCGGATCCAGTGACAGGGCCGCGATCCACTGAAGCGGGCCAGTTCTTTACCCTGATGGAACAGGAGCACGGTGGGAAAACCCCGCAGGCGATAGTGACCAGCCAGGCGCATATTGTCGTCCACCTCGACTTTGGCCAGTCTGACCCTCCCGTCGAGTTCATTGATTGCGCGTTCCAGGGCCGGCGCCAAAGACAGGCAGGGAGAACACCACTCAGCCCAGAAATCAACCAGCATCAATCCAGAACGGGAGGCCTCGACGACCTCCTGCTTGAATCCAGCTTCGTCCACATCAAAAATATAGGGAGATTCTTTTTTCATCACAACGTCCGCCTCAAACCTCGGATAGTGAGTGCCCGGTCAATCTCGCGGGATGGTCGATTCGGCTCCCCAGCGAGCCAGTCGGCCGAGAAAGATAACACATCCCCGGCCGGTATCGGTCGTTAGGACCTTACCTCCGCAGTCGAAAAGGGGTTAAAGGTTACCCAAATTTTCCTTTTCAGCCTTAAGTCTGGCCGCCGCCTGAGGTATCTTAGGGATCTGTCCTTAAGGAGTGCATGCCCGTGCAGAACAAGATCTCTCTCTCTTCCCGTTACCCCGCTACCCGTATGCGCCGTATGCGCAAAGACCCCTTCTCCCGCCGCCTGATGCGGGAGAACGGATTGACACCGGCAGATCTTATCTACCCGATATTCATCCTTGAGGGAAGCAACCAGCGGGAACCTGTGGCCTCCATGCCGGGTGTCGAGCGCTTGAGTGTCGACTTGCTGGTGGAAGAAGCACGGGAGATCGAGCAACTGGGCATCCCGGCCGTTGCCCTGTTCCCTGTGACTCCTCAGGCCGCCAAATCCGAGGACGCCAGGGAGGCCTACAATCCGGACGGATTGGCCCAACGGGCGGTCGCGGCCCTGAAACAGGCGCTGCCAGGATTGGGCGTCATCACAGATGTTGCCCTGGATCCCTTTACCACCCATGGCCAGGACGGGCTGATCGATGGCAGCGGATACGTGATGAACGCCGAAACAGTGGCAGTTCTGGTGCAGCAGGCGCTCTCCCACGCCCAAGCGGGGGCCGACATAGTCGCCCCCTCCGACATGATGGACGGACGTATTGGTGCCGTACGGGAGGCGCTGGAGCAGGCCGGCCAGATCCACACCCGGATTCTTGCCTATTCGGCCAAATACGCCTCCAGCTTCTATGGCCCCTTCCGGGACGCGGTCGGCTCTGCAGCCAACTTGGGGGAGGGTGACAAATACAGCTACCAGATGGACCCGGCCAACTCAGATGAAGCCCTGCGGGAAGTAGAACTGGACCTCAATGAAGGTGCGGATATGGTGATGGTTAAACCGGGGATGCCCTACCTGGATATTGTCCGCAGGGTCAAGGATACCTTCGGCGCACCCACCTTCGTCTACCAAGTGAGCGGTGAGTACGCCATGCTGATGGCGGCAGCCGGCAACGGCTGGCTGGAGCAGCGCATGGTGGTATTGGAGTCGCTGCTTTGCATCAAACGCGCCGGCGCAGACGCCATACTCACCTACTTTGCAAAACAGGCCGCCCGCTGGCTGAACGAAGCGGATTGAGTGGTGAAAGATCGTTATGCCGTTATTGGCAATCCTATTGAACACAGCCTCTCGCCCCAGATCCACACCGCCTTTGCCGAGCAGACCGGGCAGGATATGGAATATCTCCGAATCCTGGGGGAGCCCGAACGGTTTGCGGCACAGCTGCGAGCATTTTTCGGCACCGGGGGCAGGGGGCTCAATGTTACCGTCCCCTTCAAGGAGGAGGCCTGGGAACTGAGTGAAGAACGCAGTGACCGGGCCGAGGCGGCAGGTGCAGTCAACACCCTGATCCTGCAACGCGACGGCAGCCTGCTGGGGGACAATACCGATGGCGTCGGCCTGGTCAGGGATCTCACGGTCAATCAGGGTTTCGCACTGAAGGGCCGCCGCATCCTGTTGCTGGGCGCGGGCGGCGCCGCACGGGGAGTGGTACGACCGCTACTGCATGCCGAGGTATTGCAACTGGTAGTCGCCAACCGCACCCCGGCACGGGCACAACTCCTGGTCCGGGATCTGGCAGCGGTGGGACAGGCTGAGGGCTGCGGCCTGGATGACCTGCACGGCAGAAGATTCGATCTGATCATCAACGCCACCGCCTCGGGCCTCGGCGGGAAAGTGCCGCAGGTCCCTGATCGTCTCCTCGTACCGGGGGGATGGTGTTACGACCTGATGTACGGTTCCGAGCCAACCCCATTCGTCCGCTGGGGCAGGTCACAGGGCGCGTCCCAGTCTCTCGATGGTCTGGGAATGCTGGTGGAACAGGCGGCTGAGTCCTTCTGGCTGTGGCGCGGTGTGAGGCCTGATACTGGCCCGGTGATCCAGATGCTCAGGAGCTTAGGGGCACCTCGAAAAATTTGAGGTGCCGCTTTGGTGCAGGGATGCGCCACTATTTTCGTGCGCGTAAGCGCATGAAAATGAGCGCGATCGGAAATCGCGCATTTCGATCGCCGTATCGAAAAATCCCATGGAAGGGATTTTTGGAAGTACCCTTAAGTTGACCTGAGGGGGCTAAAAGGGCTAATTTCCGTTCTGGTGCCAGGCCCGATACTTTGCCGCCAGCTTCACGTAGTTTGCTGCCGCGTAATCCAGATACTCCCGTTCCCGCCCGGTCAATTGCCGCACCCTCCGAGCCGGGGCGCCCTGCCACAGATAGCCACCCTCCAACCGCTTGCCACCGGGCACCAGACTGCCTGCCGCCAACATCACCCGGGATTCAACTACCGCCCCGTCCATCACCACCGATCCCATCCCGATCAGGCAATGGTGGCCAATTTCACAACCGTGCAGCATCGCCTTGTGCCCGACGGTGACATCCTCGCCGATCAGCAGTGGGAAACCGTCGGGATTGAAGCGGCTGGGGTGGGTGACATGCAGCACGCTTCCATCCTGGATATTGGTACGTGCCCCGATCCGGATATGGTGGATATCCCCTCGCACCACGGTCAACGGCCAAACGGAGGCTCCTGCCTCGATCTCCACATCACCGATGAGAACGGCGCTGGGATCGATCCAGGCATCCTCAGCTACCTTGGGGTAAATACCGTCAAATGGACGCAGCTCAAGCACAAGGGTCTCCCTGCCGCTGTTTTTAATCACGATGATATACTCGCCGCCATTGAATCTTAACGGAGATAACCTATGGAAATCAGCAGCTTTGTCCTTCTAGGCCTAGTCTTGGCCAGCCTGGTCTACGCCATGTTGATCTACAATGGGCTGGTCAGCCTGAAGCACGGTGTTTCCAAGGCCTGGGCCAATATCGATGTCCTGCTGAAACAGCGCCATGAAGAACTGCCCAAGCTGGTTGAAACCTGCAAGCAGTACATGCAGTACGAGCAGGAGACACTGGAACAGGTGATGAAGGCGCGCTCTGCTGTCTCCCAGGCCCGGGAGCAGGCGGATATGGGTGCCCTGGGGGCCGCCGAAGGCCAACTCCGACTGGGCCTGGGAAATCTGTTCGCACTGGCCGAGGCCTATCCCGAACTCAAGGCTAACGAAACCTTTCAGCACCTTCAATCCCGTATCACCGGCCTGGAGAACAGTATCGCGGACCGACGCGAGTTCTACAACGAGAGCGTGAACAACAACAATATCCGCATAGAGCAGTTCCCGGATCTCATCCTGGCGCGGGTTTTCAACTTTCGGCTGGCGGAACTGCTGGAATTTTCTGCAAAAGAAAAGGCTGACCTGGACCTGGGCAAGCTGTTTGCCGGCTGACTCACTCCAGGTACTTCCGCTGCCACTCGCGGTAGCACTGGTAGACCGCGTTGCTGTAGCTCTCCTTGTCCTCAAAGTCGTTTGGATCGAAGGCATCGTAAAGGTAATAGTTGGCGCGGTTGTTCCGGGTCGTCATCAGATCCACGATCTTTCTGGGCAGCGTCTGGTGAGACCAGTGGAAGTCGTCCTGCGCCTCGTAGTGAATAAACACCGGCACAATGGGAATTCCGGTTTGCAGAGAGATCTCGAATACACCATAGCGAAAGCTGTCATGCAGGCGCTTGCCCTTGACACCGCCCTCCGGATAAAGGGCCACATTGCGGCCCTGTTCCAGGCGCTGCACGATCAGATCTCTGGCCCGTGCCCGGGATTCCCGGGACTCGCGCACCACAAACAGGGTGCCGGCGGCAGCGCTGATCCTGCCCACCAGCCACCAATACCGAACCTCCGATTTTGCCAGACAGTCCACCTCGAAGAGAGCGGGAATACCTATATCCTCGAAGGCGGACGGGTGGTTGGCGATCAGCAGGTAACACGGGGGAAGCGGAGTGAGGTTCTTTTGATGAAGCCTGAGATCGACACCCAAGGCATGCACGAAGACTCGACACCAGACCCAAAACAGCCGCCGATACCAGCCCCCCCGATGCTCACCCGGCAGAAAACTGAACAGATAGAGCGGCAGGGTAAGCGCCGTAAGTTCCAGCCACCCCAGCAGCATCCATAGGGCCCGGGCCAAGGTTTTGATCACCACTGTAACTCCCTTGAGGTCGTAGCGCATGATAAACAGAAATTCGGGCCCAGGCTAAAAGGTTTGTATTGGATCCATGACGATCAGCCAACAGATCATCCACCTTTCCCGATGGGAATTTTGGCTCTTTTTCAGCCTGGCGACAGCTGCTGCTGCCGTCTGTTTTTTTTACGCCTTCCGCCTGCTGAGCCGGGCACGAACCATCGAGGACACGCCGACGGCAAAGGTCCGTTCCGCCCAGCAGGGTTACGTGGAACTGACCGGAGAGGCGCACTTAAAAGGGATTAAATCGATCCAGGCGCCCCTCACCGGCAGCGACTGCTGCTGGTTTAGATACAAGATCGAAAAGAGGGGACACAAAAACTGGCGGACCATTGAGCACGAGACCAGCAGCCACCTGTTCCTGCTGAGGGACGAAAGCGGAGATTGCCTCATAGACCCCAAGGGGGCGGTGGTGACACCGCGTGACCGCAGCGTGTGGTACGGCCACTCCAGGACCCCGCTTGGGGGGCGGCCTGCACGGACACCGATAGTAACCTCACCACTGGGTCAGTGGAGCAAATGGCTTACAACCGATGTCGGGTTCGGCGGCCGTTATCGTTACACCGAAGAGCGGATCTACGCCGGAGATCCGCTCTACGCCATCGGCTGGTTCAAATCCCTCGATGAGATTGATCATCGGCGCAGCCGCAGTGAACTGACCAGAGGCCTGTTACGACGATGGAAACGGGATCAGAAAACGCTGCTGGCAGAATACGACCGGAACCGGGACGGCAGGATCGATCCGAACGAATGGGAGCGGGTCCGCCAGGCCGCCGCCCAGCAGGCGCGACAGGAACACAACCGGCAACTGCAGGATCAGATCATCCACACCCTCAGCGCCCCGGGCTCACGTCGGCAACCTTATCTGCTCTCCACCCTGCCCGAATACAGCCTGGTGAAACGCGCCCGAATCTGGGCCGGCGGGTGTCTGCTCCTGTTTTTTCTGACTGGCGGTGCGGCGGTTGTAATGCTGGGAAGCCGACTCTCGGGCTGACTGTCTGAATCGGACGAATCGTGTCAGAATAAACCGCTCCGCTCACCATCCACCTGCAATGAGGAATGTGTCACCGATGGACAATCCGCTGCTCAATCTGGAGGGTCTGCCGCCCTTCTCCCAGATCCGACCCGAGCACGCCGAACCTGCGATCGATCAGTTGCTGGCGGAGAACCGGCAACGAATCGACGCGTTGCTGCAGCAGGACCTCTCCTTCAGCTGGGAGAATCTGATCGAACCCCTGGAGTCTATGGAAGATCGCCTCGACCGAGCCTGGTCTCCGATCAGTCACATGAACTCGGTGGTGAACAGCGAAGAGTTGCGCCAGGCCTATAATGCCTGCCTGCCCAAATTGAGCGAATACGCCACGGAAATGGGGCAGAACGAACGGCTGTTTGCCGCTTACCGGGAGATCGCCGAAGAGCAGACAGAACTGGACGGGGCGCAGCGCAAGCTACTCGAAAACGCCCTCCGGGATTTCCATCTCTCCGGGGTGGATCTGCCCGCCGAGAAAAAGCTCCGGTACAAGGAGATCAGCCAGGAGTTGTCCCGCCTGAGCGCCAGCTACGAGGAAAACCTGCTCGATGCGACCCATGCCTGGAGCAAACAAATCAGCGAGCCAAAGGCACTGGCGGGACTGCCCGAATCCGCCCTAGGTCTGGCTCGGCAGACCGCCGAGCAGCGGGGTGTCGAGGGATGGCTGCTGACTCTGGATTTTCCTTCCTATTTTCCGGTCATTACCTATGCCGATAGCCGCGAACTGCGCCGGGAAGTCTATCAAGCCTATGCTACCCGCGCCTCGGACCAGAGCCCCGATGCCGGGCGCTGGGACAACAGCGAGAATATGGAACGCATTCTCGCGCTTCGCCACGAACAGGCTGTGCTGCTCGGTTTCGGCAACTATGCCGAGTGCTCACTGGCCAGAAAGATGGCCCCCTCCAGTGATCAAGTGACCGTGTTTCTCCATGATCTGGCGGAACGCTGCCACGCCCAGGCCGAGAAAGAGCTGGAAGAATTGGAGACATTTGCACAGCAGCAGTATGGCGTCACCGAACTGGAGGCCTGGGACATTGGCTATTTTTCGGAAAAGCTGCGCCAGCAGCGCTTCGACATTACCCAGGAAGAGCTGAAACCCTTTTTTCCGGAAGACAAGGTGATCTCCGGCATGTTCGAAGTGGTGCGCCTGCTCTATGGTATCCAGATCGCCGAAGTGAATGGTGTTGAGAGCTGGCATCCGGATGTCCGCTTCTTCGAAATTCGGGACCGCCAGGAAGAGCTCCGTGGCCAATTCTATCTCGACCTCTACGCCCGCCCCCACAAGCGGGGGGGCGCCTGGATGGACGGCTGCATCAGTCGCATGTTCACCGCCACCATCGACCAGCTGCCCGTCGCCTTTCTCACCTGCAATTTCTCACCCCCGATAGGGGACAGGCCCGCTCTCTTCACCCATGACGAGGTAGAGACTCTGTTCCACGAATTTGGGCACGGCCTGCACCATCTTCTGACTCGAATCGACTACCCGGCGGTAGCCGGTATCAATGGTGTCGCCTGGGACGCGGTGGAGCTACCCAGCCAATTCATGGAGAACTGGTGCTGGGAGCGTGACGCGCTGCAACTGATTTCAGGTCATTATCAGACCGGGGAGCCCATTCCTGACCCGTTGTATCAGAAGATGACGGCAGCGAAAAATTTCCAATCGGCCATGCAGATGGTTCGGCAATTGGAGTTCAGTTTGTTCGACTTCCGCATCCACCAGGAGTATGACCCGAAACTGGGCGGCCGTATTTACCAGATCCTGAATCAGGTCCGGGAGCAGGTGGCGGTGATTCAGCCTCCGTCGTTCAACCGCTTTGCCCATAGCTTCTCCCACATCTTTGCCGGCGGCTACGCCGCAGGCTACTACAGCTATAAATGGGCCGAAGTGCTCTCCGCCGACGCCTTCTCCCTGTTTGAGCAGAATGGTATCTTCGACCCGCTCAGCGGCGAGGCTTTCCTGCAAAATATCCTCGAACAGGGTGGCGCGAGAGACGCCATGGAGCTTTTTGTCGCCTTCCGTGGCCGGGAGCCCGAAATCGACGCCCTGCTCCGGCACAGTGGTATCGCCGCCTGACCCAATGCAGGGGGGGAAAAGCATGCAATACAAGGATCTGCGCGACTTCATAACCCAGCTAGAATCCCGGGGTGAATTGATACGCATCGGGGTAGAGGTGGATCCGTGCCTGGAGATCACAGAGATCTGCGATCGCACCTTACGGGCCGGCGGGCCGGCGTTGCTGTTCGAAAAGGTCAAGGGTTCCCGCTACCCGGTACTGGGCAATCTCTTTGGTACCCCCGAGCGGGTCGCTCTAGGCATGGGCGAGGAGTCGGTGGAGGCGCTGCGCGAAGTTGGGCAGCTGCTCGCCACCCTGAAGGAGCCGGAGCCTCCCAAAGGTATGAAGGATGCCTGGGGAAAACTACCGCTCTACCGCAAGGTGCTTGATATGGCGCCGAAGGAGATCCGCAACCCACCCTGTCAGGAGCTGGTACTGGAGGGCTCGCAATTAGACCTCGCCGAACTCCCGGTGCAGACCTGCTGGCCGGAGGATGCAGGCCCTTTAATCACCTGGGGACTGGTGGTCACCCGGGGACCGGAAAAACCGCGCCAGAACCTTGGCATCTACCGAATGCAGGTAATTGGAAAGAACCGTGTCATCATGCGCTGGCTATCCCATCGGGGCGGCGCCCTGGACTTCCGTGACTGGCAGCTGCGCTATCCGCAACAGCCCTTCCCGCTGGCGGTGGCCCTGGGTGCGGATCCCGCCACCATCCTGGGTGCCGTCACGCCGATACCCGACAGCCTGTCTGAATACGCCTTCGCGGGTCTGCTGCGCGGCAGCCGCACCGAGGTGGCAAAGTGCCTGGGCAGCGACCTGCAGGTACCGGCGGCAGCGGAGTTCGTGCTGGAGGGCTGGATTCACCCGGACGATACCGCAGCGGAGGGCCCCTTTGGCGATCACACCGGTTACTACAACGAAGTAGAGAACTTCCCTGTCTTCACCATCGACCGGATCAGTCAACGGCGGGACCCCATCTACCACAGTACTTACACGGGGCGCCCTCCGGATGAACCCGCTACCCTCGGGGTGGCCTTGAACGAAGTATTCATTCCCCTGCTGCAGAAGCAGTTCCCTGAAATTACGGACTTCTATCTGCCACCGGAGGGCTGCTCCTATCGCATGGCGGTCGTCTCCATACGAAAGCAGTATCCGGGGCACGCCAAACGGGTGATGATGGGTATCTGGTCTTTCCTACGCCAGTTCATGTACACCAAGTTCGTCATAGTTACCGACCATGATGTCGATGTCCGGGACTGGAAAGCGGTAATCTGGGCGATGACCACCCGCATGGATCCAGGGCGGGACACTACTATCATCGAGAACACCCCCATAGACTATCTCGATTTCGCCTCTCCGGTGTCTGGCCTGGGCTCGAAAATCGGATTCGATGCCACCAACAAATGGCCGGGCGAGACCAATAGAGAATGGGGCCGACCCATCCAGATGACTGAACAGGTGAAAGCACGGATCGACCAGCTCTGGGAGCGCCTCGAGATCCCTACAAAATCCTGAATTTCAATCCAACCGAGGACGGAAGAAATGCGCACTATCATGTTGATGAACGCCAAAGGGGGCTGCGGCAAGACCACGCTGGCCACCAATATCGCCACCTGGTTTGCAGACGACAGCGCCAAGGTGGCGCTGGCAGACTTCGATCCCCAGGGCTCCACCCTCGACTGGCTCGAAGCGCGCCAGGGCTATGATGGCATCCCCCAAATTGAGGGCATAGACGCCAGCCGGGAATCTCCGCGCCCGGCCCGAGGAACCGACTACCTGATCATGGATGCACCGGCGGGAACCCACGGCAATACTATCAACCAGATGCTCAAGCGGGTCGAGGACCTGATCATCCCGGTCCTGCCCTCACCCATCGACATGCGGGCCTGCAATCGTTTTCTGGATGAACTGCTGGCCAGCGGCAGAGTTTCCCGGCAGCAGACCCGAATCGCAATCGTCGCCAACCGGACGCGGGAAAACACCCGTATCTACCACCAGCTGGAAGAGTTTCTGGGGCACTTGAAAATTCCGTTCATCACCCATCTGCGGGAGAGCCAGAATTACATCCGCGCTGCGGAGCGCGGCCTCGGCATCTTCGAACTGGCCCCTTCAATGGTCTGGCAGGACGTAGAGCAGTGGGACCCGGTGTTTGCCTGGCTGAAAAAAGGAGCCTGACAGCTACTCCGAGCCCTGTGTAAAACAGCCAGGCAACCCGCTGGCCAGATCGGGATGACGTAAAGTCACATCCAATTCCTGCAGCATCTTGCTGTTGTCCAAGCGGCGGGATTCATGCATGTAGCCAAGCATGCCAGCCGACAACTGCTGATCAGCCTGAGCGAGAGTGATCAACGGCGGCCTAGGCAGCCCGGCCTGGCCGGCAACCCGATTGAAATAATCGGTCATGCTGGAGGGGTGGCCATCACAGACATTGTAGACCTCACCATTCCGCCCCCGCTCCATGGCGGCGATGCAGACCTGGACCAGGTCATCAATGTGGATCCGATTGGTCCAGGGTGCCTCTTCCTCCCGCACCAGGGGCAGCTCCCGGCGCAGCCGGTCTAGGGGCAACCTGCCCGGACCGTAGATCCCCGCCACCCGCAGGACGACGAGTTCGCCACCGGTGTCGTTATGCCAAGCGCGAAACTGCTGCTCGGCGTCCCAACGACGCCGGGCCCGATCCGCAGCCGGAGCAACAGGACGGAGTTCATTTACCCAGGCACCGCCGCAGTCGCCGTACACACCGGAGGTGCTGATATAAACCAGGCGTCGGGGTTGGCCCTGGCTGTGAAACGCCGCGGTCAGATGGGCGACCCGACTGTCCTTTACCCCTTCCCTGGGCGGCGGGGCAAAGTAGAAAAGCTGGCTACCCCGCAGCGGAAGCTCCGCTAACAACGGCCGATCAAGGTCCAGCCGCAGTGCACCAACACCCTCCGCCTCGAGCTGCGCCGCACTTGCCGCGCTGCGCACCACACCGTCTATATCAATGCCGGTCGCCAGATAGTGACCGGCAACGCGCGCTCCCAGATAACCACAGCCGATAATTAACATGCCCATAACAAGGTTTTAATTCCCAGCAAAATAGTAGAGAATTATCGGCTATTTGCCGTAGCAGCCAGACGATCTAATGAATTTCAAAGTCAAAGTAGAACCCAGTGGCCACGAATTTACCACCGAGGCCGGAGAAACCATCCTCGAGGCGGCGGAGCGCCAATGCGTCTTCCTGCCCTATGGCTGCCGCAACGGCCTCTGCGGCAGTTGTGCCGGGACCCTGGTCAGCGGCGCTCTGAGTTATCCCGAAGAGGTTCAGGAGTCGCTCACCGACAAACCTGAAAACTACTGTCTCACCTGTCAAGGTATACCATCCAGCGATATTACCATCCACATTCAGGAGGTGGAGAGCGAGCGGGAAATCGAGGTCCGAACCCTGCCCTGCAAGGTGGTCAAACTGGAGCGGCTGGCGCATGATGTGATGCGGATCTATCTCAAGCTGCCGGAGAACCAGCGGCTGCAGTTCCTGGCCGGCCAGTATCTCGACTTCCTGCTTGAAGATGGCCGCCGCCGCGCCTTCTCCATCGCAAACGCACCCCATGACGATGATCGCATCGAACTGCATGTGCGCCACGTTCCCGGAGGCGAATTTACCGATTATGTCTTCCAGGAGATGAAACAGGACAGCATTCAGCGCATCCAGGCCCCCCTCGGGGGCTTCCACCTGCGGGAGCAGTCCGATCGGCCGCTGATCCTGATGGCGGGGGGGACGGGGTTCGCCCCGTTGAAGGCGATGCTGGAACATGCCTTCTATGTGGGAATTGAACGCCCCATCCATCTCTACTGGGGGGTCCGCGCCGAACCCGATCTATATCTCATAGACCATCCCACCCAATGGGCGGAACAGAAATCATTTTTTCAGTTTACGACGGTGCTTTCCGAACCTGATCCGAACTGGCAGGGAAGAAGCGGCTGGGTACACCAGGCGGTAGTCGAGGACTATCCGGACCTGAGTCGATACGACCTCTACATGAGCGGCCCACCCCCCATGGTGTTTACCGCTAAAAAGGCCTTCCTCGCCGCCGGACTGCCCGAGGACCATTTGTATTCCGACGTATTCGAGTGGGCCAAAGACAATCCGGACAAATAACCGATCCAAGGCGGGTCACACCAAAGGCAGAAAAGCAAACGCTCAATCAAACCCTATTTGACTTCCTGAATGACCGCCAGTCTGGGACGATCGTGGTCTGCAGGGCCCGCCGGCAGGGAGCGGCTTTCGATCTGGACTGCTGATGGGAGGGAGTTGGGCACCGGGCTAGGCGCGACCTGGTTTGACAGCTCCAGCCCGGAGCGAAAACAGGCCAGGGCCTGTTCAGGCTCATCCATCGTTTCCAGCAGCCTTCCCAGTTCCTGATAGGCCTGAGGTGTAGAACCCGCACCGATGCTGGCCTCCAGATAGCTTCGCGCCTTCCCCCACAGACGGCCCTTGACGCTGAGACGACCCAGTGCCAGCAACAGCATGGGATTGGTCGGGAATTGCTTCAACCATTGCTCAGCGGCGGCCAGTTGCTGGGCGCTCGCATCGGTCTCAAGCCGACTATAGAGCTCCACTAGGTTGTCGCTCCAGCTGCGGTTGATGGCGTTGCGCAATAATGCCTCCACCTGCCCTATTTCACCCCGCTCCAGCAGATGATTGGCGTAACACAATATCAAAGGCTCGTCCGCTCTGATCGATGCTGGAAGTCCCTTCCAGGTCGCCGAGAGCCGGTCTGGATTGTCACTTGACGCCGCCTTGTCGAGCAGATTGCTGGAGACCCTCGATTCCAGCCGCTGCAACTCCCCCTGCTCCAGCAGCTGCTGTTTCTTCAACTCGGGCAACAACTGGCTCAGCTCTTCCCAGGCACCGCTCTTCTCGTAAAGCTCCTTATGCAACTTCAGTACTTGACGATTGCGGGGCGCAGTCCCCCGCAACCCCTTCAGCGTAACCAGCGCCTGTTCCATCTGTTGATGCTCCAACTGCAGCTCCGCCTGGGTAAGTCCAACCGCCAGGCCTGCTGATGGCATGCCTTGCCGAGCCAAGCGCAGATACTGGTCTCGACGGTGGTCGGCCCCCTGCTGCTGGGCGGAGCGGGCAGCGGCCAGATAGTTGATTAACGGAGTCTCAGACTGCCTGACATGGCGTATCAGGTGCCGTTCCGCCCGCTTCCAGCGCCCCTCCGAGAGTTCCATCAAACCCTGGGTGAGTGCCTTGCGCGCCCGCTGGGCCCCCCGCCGACCTTGCCAGTCTCGCATTTCCCCTGGGGCGTTCCAGATACGAATCCATAGTCGTAACATCAGATATAGGACGATGAATAAAGCCAAGATGATCAACAGGAAGAGGGCCAGGCTGCCTTCGACAGTCCAGCGGTCATACCCAATCAGGACGTAACCGTTGTCCTGTTTCAGCGCCAGGGCAGCGACTACCGAGACAGCCAGCGCCAGCAGGCCGGAGATCAGCAATTTCATTCTGCCGCACCCTCTTCACCACCGGACTGCAGCCGCTGGCGCAAGTCCAACAGGGAACCGGAGATATCCGGTAGAACGGGGCTCAGATTGATCTGGCTGAGATCGTCGAGTTTACCCAGAACGGCCTGGGTGGCCGCCGATTCCGCATCAAAAAACTCCAGCAGCCACTGCTCTACCCGCTGCAGGCTCGCCTGGTACTGACCCTGATCGCCACGCAGCAGTGCCAGCCGTGCCGCTGCCAGCTGTAGCCGCAGATTCTGATAGACGAAATACTGTTGTTCGGGAGGCAATCCGATACTCAATGGCTGATCATGACGGCGGATCACCAGCACTGACCTGAGGCCATCCCAACCATCCCGCAACATGGTCTTGAAGCTGCGCTCCTGCAGCGGAGTGGTCGTCTGCACCGCCGGCCCTGGTGCCTCAGCAGCGCTTTCAGTCGCCACCAACTTGAGGCTTGTTATCTCCTGCTCCAGGCCGGTCAGTCTTGCTGAAAGGGCGGCAGGATCCGGCAGTGCAACCGCCTGAAGGCGACTGATATCCGCTGTCAGCCTCTCCCGGACTCCGATCCACTGCGGGCCAACTGCCTGCCGCAAGCGCCGCTCGGCAATCTCCAGCGCCTGGATCGCGGTGCCGACATCACGCGCGAGCAGCAATCGATAATTTGCCGCCTGGATCAGGTATTCCACTTCGGCCAATATCCAACCGGAACTGTCTGGTTGTATCTGCTGTGGGGGTGCTTGCAGCGCCTCCCGCATTTCGGCCCACTGCTGCTGCAGTCGCAGACGCTCCTGCTCCAACCGTTGCTGACCCTGGTCCCGCTGACCCTCCTGCGCAGCCTGCCGGGCCTTTGCCGCCGCCAACTGCTGTTGTTGCATTTCCATGGCCTGGCGCAGGCTGTCGAGCTGCTGCCGATACCCGGTCTGCCGCTGTTCGGCTTCGCTGACCGCTTTATCCATTTGGCCCAGGGTAGACTGCAACTCCTGCCAATATCGATAGCCAAAACCGAGACCAACAACTATCACCCCCACCATTAGCAGGGCGGTGAGCAGTACCAGCTTGAGTCCGGGCTTCCGATTCCGCTGGTGGTCGACTTCCGGTTCGGCAAGAATCTCCGCCTGGATCTCCTTTTCGGAACGGGTAAACTCCGGCTCGTTCATTTGCTTTCTCGTCGTCAGCTCTTCTGGCGGTCAGTTCCAACTCGGTTTATACAACAAATTCACGCCAGGCGCTGCAACCGCCCTGCTCAATTACGGCCAGCACAATCGGCGGCCCAGTGACAGAACGCCTCCAGCAACGATGCGTCATCGCTTCGCCCGGCCAGGATAATCTGCCGACAATCCAGTTTCCGAGCCTGGGCCTGCATGCGCTCTGAAATTACCAGCAGAGGGGTCTCGCGTAAATGCACCGCGCCCTCAGGACCCAGCAAGGCAAACAGGTTGTCTAGAATTTCACCGCTGGTCGCAGTGACCAGATCTACATCTGTTTTCCAGCAATGCAGCAGGGGGGTGGGATCTAGTTGTGGACGCTCCCGCTGATACACCTCCGCGTAGTCGACCAACGCCTCCCGCAGGCGCAGCGTATCTCCCAGCAACGGTCGGCCGCCCCTACCGCGAAAAATGAGGATTCGCTTACCCCGTACCGAGCCAAGCTGGGGGGTCGCCAGCAGCCCCTCACTGTCAAACCGTTGCTCGGGAATGATGTCCACATCTCGTCCTGCCGCGGCCAGGGCATTAGCAGTGCCTCGACCCACTGCCGCAACGGCCAACCGATTCGGCAACCTACCGCCGGGCAGAAGATCGAACCCGCGGTAAACTGCATTGGGGCTGACGAAAATCGCGATATCGTAGGATTCGATGGTGGACAGGAGGGACCTGACCCGCTCCGGATCGGGGGGGCCAACGATTTGGATGGCAGGAAAACGAATCACCCGGCCACCATGTTGAAGGATAAGATCGCTAAGACCTTTCGCCTGATGTTCGGCACGGGTCACCAGAATACCGGCACCGCCCAGTTCGCAATCCGATCTGCCCGGACCGTTCATCCGCCGCTTACCACTCAATCCTGGTAGAGCTGTTTGAGAATCTGATCGGCACCTTGTCCAAGCAGATCCTCCGCCAAGGCCAAGCCTAGCGAATCAACCTCTGCAGCGGGACCTGAAATCTCCGCGCGGATCACGCGGCTGCCATCTGGTCTACCGACCAGGCCGCGCATATAGAGCTTCCCATGATTTAGCACTGCGTGGCCCCCGATGGGTATCTGGCAGCCGCCCATCAAGCGCCGATTCATGGCACGCTCAGCCTGCACACAAAGCGCCGTTTCCCCGTGGTGCAGGGGTTGCAACAGGTTGTTGACGCGTTCGTCGGCAACCCGGCACTCGATACCGATCGCCCCCTGTCCGATGGCGGGAAGACTCTGGTCAGGCTCCAGGAGGGCACTGATGCGTTTCTTGAAACCGAGGCGTCTGAGTCCAGCCGAGGCGAGGATCACCGCATCGAACTCCCCCTCGTCCAGCTTGCGCAGGCGGGTATTTACATTGCCCCTCAGCGGCGCAATTCGCAAATCAGGCCTCCGCTCCCCGAGTTGGCACTGACGTCGCAGACTGGAGGTCCCCACCACCGCTCCCTGGGCTAGATCGTCGAGGCAGGAAACCCTATTGGAAACGAACGCATCCCGTGGGTCCTCCCGTTCCAGAATCACCGCCAGGTGCAGGCCATCGGGTAGTTCCACCGGGACATCCTTCATCGAGTGTACAGCCAGATCCGCCCGCCCCTCCAGCATGCCTTGCTCCAGCTCCTTTACGAACAGCCCCTTGCCTCCGATCTTGGCCAGCGGTGTATCCAGAATCTTATCGCCCTGGGTGCTCATCCCGACCAGCTCCACCTGCAGGCCGGCGTGTGCCAGACGCAACTGCTGAGCCACATGCTCGGCCTGCCACATGGCCAGGGGGGACTTTCGGGTTGCAATACGTAGAGTCTGGTCGGACATGGCGGCTGTTCCCGGCTTAAAACAGCGCATGCTAAATGGTCGCTACCATCCTGGCAAATGGGAGTGGCAGCAGCCGGCCCATTGCCAGGACCCGAATCTAAAGCGGCCGCCCGCTCTTCAACCAGCGACGTACCTGGGCGAGAT